>Ga0136600_1000015_pt1 | contig 101735 bp, 106 predicted proteins | sample AntRauMFilla2698_FD_104634 | JGI IMG/M metagenome (GOLD analysis project Ga0136600, IMG submission 104634) | Saline lake microbial communities from Rauer Islands, Antarctica - Metagenome Filla 2 #698 | ecosystem: Environmental > Aquatic > Non-marine Saline and Alkaline > Saline | place...
CCGCCGAAAAGCGAGCGTCCGAGCAGGAATTAGATGTTCGCGAATTCGATCGTCCCATCACCTGCTAAAACGATATGGCAAATGGGTGGGAAGTTCGACAGTACGACGCAGAAAAGCTGGCTGAGCTACTCTGTTCAGCCGCCGCGGGCGTCGAACGTCGTCGCTTCCGCTACGACTGCGCCGATGGTCGTCACGACCGTGGCCGCGCTTTCAGTGGGCGTTTCACTCGCCGTGGTGTCGAGGACGACCCAGTTCTGTCCGGTAGGAACCGTGATGTCGGTGTGCACGGCAGAGCGGAACAAGAATCGATGCTCTTCGATGTCATCGACTTCGACTGCAATCTGCTGGAGTCCTCGCTTCTTGGCAGAGCCGATCGACGTGACGGTGTCGATGTCCTCGAACCAATCTCCGGCGCTGTCCGCATTGAGGATTCGCTTGAGCTGTGACCTGAGGCCGTTGAGATCTCCTTCGATACTGACGGGAGCTGACTCGAGAGTCGCCCCGGCTCCTACGGTATCGTCGTAGAGATCAGAGTTGAGAAGCTAGGTTTCTTGTCGAATTTGGGTCACAACATGCTCCTACAACGGGTGGGGTAGAGGTGCGTCTATGATACGGAAAAACGAGCGGACTGCAATCACGTGTAGTACACCACTTCGAGCCAATCCCCTGCCCGAACGCCCTGGTTGGCGGTGATGGTTACCGTGTCGCCTGACACAGTGTAGTCGTAACTGCCTCCTTCGCGAAGACCCACTCCGTTTAGGGCGACACGAATGCCGCCGCCTGCAGGAGTGCCGGCTACGGTGTGCGTCTTGTCTCCGGAGCCTGTGATGTCAAAGACCTCGACGTTGGGCGCTGTGCCTGTTCCGCCACCACCGCCGCCGCCCACTCCTTCGGCGAGCCTCAGCCACTGCGTTCCGCTGTAGAGATAGACCTGGTTTCCGTACCCGGCATCGATGGAGTCGTTTGTAGACGCGCCGTCGATGAGCCGACCATTTCGGTTGACGATGATCTCGTTGCCGACCGCCGCTGCGCCGCCTTCATCTTTGACGACAATGTACTGACCTTCGAAAGGGGAGCTCGGCAGAAAAACATTGTACGGACCGGCAAGCGGTATTGTGTCGACCAGGACAAACGCGTCCTTGTCTGGGATTGTGTACGAGGTAGAGCTTGTGTGGAGGACCTCGACGATCTCCCAAAGATCCATGTACTCACGGACGTGCTCCGTCCAGTGATGGAAGATGTCGTGCCAGAACGGTCGCGGCTTCTTCCACACTCGCTTGATGAGGGAAGCCGCAATTTGGTGCCCCAACTTACGCGGATCATTAGCCATGGAGGGATCGTGGTAGAAGAGGCTGTGATTCGCAACGGAGGTTACATGAATCGCCTGAAGTCTTCACCCCCAAATCTGCTGGAGTCTCTTGTATATGCCCGAGTAGCGGAACGATTACAGACACTGAAGAACCTCGAGTACAGTGAAGCCATTTCCTGGGCCGCGAACAACGACGCCGACGACCTCAATGTTGTTGTGTTATGTCACCGCTGTGACATTGGCGAGCTCGAGGATAAGTTCGAGCTCGATCCCGCCGAGTACCACATAGAGTACCCGGCAACGCTCTCGGACGCACGGGGATGTATTCTGTGCAATGCGCCCGTGAAGTATCACATGCGCTCCCATGCGATACCGACATTTTTCAAATGGACGACGCGGCTTCGCGACGCAGGGTCCGGAGTACCAGCGTCGTATTGGATCTCGGTGCTGGCAGTCTTGGAAGGTGCGAACGACGAGGTACTTAACTCGGTTGGATACGAGCTGTTCCTGCATGCGGTCCTTGACCTCGACCTTCTACAGCCGTAATTTTTTCGCGAGGGTGCGCGGTCGATGGGCCGCACTACAAATGACCTGCCTATGCGGTGCTTTTCTTGGGAGACAGGCGAACTTCGACCTGGTCTCCTCATTTCTGGAGCGACAGAGCGAGGCCTGTTCTGTGCGTTGGGCGACCCCGACACACCGGGGCCCGCTACACGTGTACCTTTCCACCAGAAAAATCCGCCTACAGTGGAAAACGGACGCGTCTACGAGGCATTTCCTTTCTGGGTTCGCCCCAAGTCAGCGAAGAGATTCCTGGTACTGGCGCAGCCTCACGAAAAACACCTCGACGACGCAAGGTGTTTGCTGAACATCTCGACTTACAACCCCGAAACATTCGGTGGCCGAGGGTTCTGGCGAGCGACAGAAGGACGCACCAACACGCTCGTCACCGGTCTCACGTACTACAGCGACGCACATGAACGCGAGGCCATCGCCAGCCACGGTCTGGTAATTCTGGACCCTACACAGATTCTTCGCGTTCGACCCGAGGGGTCCGACCAACATTGGGCAGTGCGCCTCGTTGATGGTACGCTTCAGTCTGATCCGTGGGAACAATATCAGGCCGCGCTTTACCTGGAGACACGATGAACAAGCTCGCAAATGCAATCATGGGATACGGAGGCGCATCTGGAGGCGCCGGCAAAGGGACCACGCCGACAAGCCTCGCCGCCAATGCACCCGCGGCCTCCATGCCAACCACAGCACCAGCGGCAAAAGGGCTGGGGCCTGTCTCAGGTTCTCCGCCTGTTCCGCCTGCGTCGCCACGGCCTCCTTCACCTACCGCACCGGCTGGTGAGATGATTACGCCGGCGGCCAACCTTCCCAAGCCCGTCACACCGAGCACAGCTTCGGGTCCTCCCTCAGGGACGCCGGGGTCTAAGATGACGTTCGCCTCCCTCAAAGAAGCGCAAGAGGCGGCGCGAGCTGTACTCGCTTCGTGCGACGACGAGGACGAGGACGATATGACATCTGGAGAAGGTGAGAGACCAGACAACAGCCCCAGCGAAGCAGAGGAGTCTGGCGAGCCCCCGTCTCCCACGGTTTCCACGACGCCGCAGATGGCGCAACGAAACGTCACCGCGGCTGAGCAGCTCCGTGAGAGTCTTCTACGCTCAGAGATGCCTGCATCGATGCGGCCGATCGAGCCTCCGAAGCCCCCGAAACCCCCAAAGCCCTTCAAGCCGCAGAAACCTGGGACAACAAAGGACTTCCGTCTGGGGTCAACTGCGGGTACGATCTGATCGATTTCACCTACGGCGGTGCCTTTATGAGTTCAGCAAGTCGAAGCGATCTGGTTCAGTACATACAAGAAGCCCTGGGATGCACACGCGCAGATGCGCGAAGCTCTCTGGAGGCAGTGCTGGATGGCATTCAATTTCATCTGGTCGACGGACAGAAGGTCGCCTTCTCGGGCTTCGGTACGTTCCAACCGTACGAGCGAGGGCCGCTTCGTCGGTACGATATGAACACGGGCAAGACGCGCACGCTGGATGCTCGTATGCGCATCAAGTTCACGCCGAGCCCGAAGCTTCTGGACACGCTTGAGGCTGTCGATGGATGAGGTGGCCAACGCAATGGCTCGCTACACGAACGCAGGACGCGCTCTGTACATGGCGCACCTGCATGCGACTCGCGCAGGGCAGCCCGTCAGCAAATCTGAGAAAGCAAAGCTGCAGAAGGAAGTGCAGCAGGCTTCGGAGCACCTACTGAAGGTCTGCAGCCTGGAGGCGGTGTCAGAGTCGGAACTGCTTCAGGCGTTGATCTCCGAATAGTGACCCCCGTTTACGGTATAAGATAATGATAGCGACACACAGCATTGGCTGAGTCGCAACATTCATCCGTATCACCACCCTAAACAGGGAGCACACCATGTACACGCACACCCACCGAACTCCGACGAACATCATCATCATCGACGTAGCACAGCCGTGGCTCGAGATTGAGCCACCGGACGATGAAAAATGAAACTGAGGAGGAGGTGTCGGGTACAGGGTTTACTGCGTAAACACCGTGGGCTCTACTGAGCTCGTTCGGCTCGCGCTTTGGCGGCGAGACGCTCCCGCTCCTCCTCCTGCTTTTTCGCAAGAGCCCGCTTCGCAGACGCACTCTGCGGCTTCGGGCCCATGTCCTTGAACACGGAGGCGGCGTCATGCGTCACCGTCGTGCCACCGACCGGCCGACTGAACTGGTCGAGCTCGGGATTGGGCTCGTCCGCATAGCGGGTGTACGCCGATGGCTGCCAGTCGCGCGCCATGAAGTCACGCAGCGTGATCAACTGCGTATGGCTGTCCGGATGCGGGTCAGGGAACGCAGCGTCGTACCGATAGTTCGGCTCGACGACTGCGCCCTTATTTTTTGCATCCGCAACGTCTTCGGCGTTGAGAAGAGTGCGGGTGATGCGTACATCCTTGAGCTGCACGCCGTACTGCCCGATCATCTCGGCAAACCCGGCTTGCAGAAGGTCCATGGTCCCCAGCTCAATGCCGCTGTTCTCGATGAGAGCGGTGAGGATAGGGGCGAGAGGTGCGACGTTCTCAGTATTCGTGCTCATGAGGCAACTCGTGGTGAGGCCCACTTGGGGCTGGTAGGTACCGAAGTATTCTTCATCTTCCAGAGGGAGTCCGGGTCTTTTTTAGCCCGGAACATATGAGTACTATCAACACGTCGGTGCTCGAAGAACTCATAGTCGAGCCCCCGAGATACGGCCGTTGCGATGACAGCGTCTTCCCAGCCTCGCTTCCATTTCGTCAGACGAGGCTGCAGGGCGTAGCGTGTGTTTGGGTCCGACTCCTCGAACTTCACAGCGGCGGCATCGAGCTGTCGCATGCGAAGGAAGTCTCCGATGTCGTCGAGCGATATCCACGTCGTGTCTCCGCCGAGCGCCAGGGCAGCTGCCCAGGCTTTCTCAACGTGTTCTTCGGCGATCAGATGAACCTGTCTCTTTCGCTTGGTCATACCGGACGTCTCCCAACGTTGAGGTCTGCGCTGGTGGGAGAGCCGGACACCGTCATGGTGAACCCGAGCCGAAGCCCGTTGGGGTTGACCACCGCGAGATTAGCCGTCGCAGGATCGAGTACGAACGTATCCCCCGAGAGAAAGAACTCCGCAGCGGCTTCGTCATAGTAGTACACGACGACCGTCATTTGCGGTGTCGTACCGCCGGCAATGTCTGCCGACAGTGCGACGTCCGTATTCAATCGAGTGTCGATGACATTCGGGTCAGTGTCTGCGACAGGCGCGGAAGCAAGGTCTGCTTCTGCAATGGTGGTCCATGTAAGTGCTTCAGCCATGTGGCCCTCTTTTTATCGTAGGAACGGTATGTTCTCTACGTCGTCCGGTCAACTAGCAGTCTTCGTCTCTGAGTCCGAGCTCAGTTAGCGTACGAGTCTGGTCTTCTGTCGCATCTTCATCAGCGTCCGCGTCATCACCAGGCGGATCTGATCGCTGCAGATCGGCGAGCACATCGAACCCGCCGTCGGGTTCGCCCAGGAACAAGGATAGCAGATCGACGAACGCTTGAACCGCGCCAGGTGTTTCGGCGCCGGTAACAAAGAACAGCGCAGACAGGGCTTCGTCGCCATCGTCAAACGGGGGCCGGTTGACAGTCTGTGGGTCGAGCAGCAGGTCGCCCATCGTCTTCACCAGGAACGGTGTGCCGCCCTGTCCGGAGAACGTCGTAGTCCACACTCCGACGTCGATGTTCTCGAGCGTCGAAAGGAACCTCTCCACCAGGTTAGACAACGCGTCTTGTCGCAGCTGAAGACCTTCCAGGACGTCGCGGAGTTTGGCCGCGGCATCGGAGAGTGTGTTGGATCGGTCTGCAAACGCAGTTTGGTAGAGCTCGACTGCGGCGCGGACCTCATTCAACGTCTGCTGGACCTGAGGAAACGCAGCGAGCGGACTTGAGATCGCCAGCCAGTCCGGCGGCGTACCCTCTGTGAAGCGAGTGAAGCTCAAGCGGTCTTCGCCGCGAAAGCGCACCTGCCCACTCAGGGTTTCCCAGGTAGGTACGATCGGTACCACCTGCTCCGCGCGACGATCTTCAACGTCAACCGTGTAAGCTGCGCTGATGTAGTAGGTCGTGCCGGGGCGTAGCTTCTGCAAGATGAGTCCGCTCACGTCCCCGACGACGACCGCATTCTCAAACTCGCGCTTCTGCTCGTCACTGAAGTTGCTCGGCGTGACCTCGAAGGACGCGACCTCGTACTGGGTGATCTCTTCGCCTGCCTTTATCTTCTCGTGAGGCTTCACGAAGACATGCCAGGACCGAATCGTGTAGGTCAGTGATCCGAACAGGACGTCGAACAGCACGGTCTTGGGTGGGTCCCAGAACACCTTTGCGGAGACGAACTCAGGGAGAGAAGGCCGGCTCAGAACCGGCACGAATCCCTGGCTTTCTTCAGGCTCGTCGCCGCTGATAGAGTCGGTGACGACCTCGAACCCGTTGACGACACTTCGCTTCATCGTGGCCACCGGGCGAGCCTTGATGTTCTGCGGTACGGGGAGTTGGTAGTTGTCTACCGGAAGAGAGACGGCATCGCCGAACAGCGCGGACACGGATAGCATCCCGGATATGATCTCGGCGAAGCTCTCGGCTCCGAACAGGATGACGCCTCCACCGACGTACGCATCCGGGGAGTACTCAGGACGGGAGAAGTCTCCGCGGTCAAACAGCGACTCTACGAACTTTCGATACATGCCGTAGTTCCCGCCGTCGGCGACGAGCTCAGACGAGACGCCACGGACCATACGTACGTACGCGATGTTCTCCAGACCCTGCAACGGAACGCGCGGCGTGGCGGGTTGCCGAGAGAACGGTGCGATAGGAGGCACAAACATCAGGTGCCCGGCAGACTGCGCGGTGAGGTCTTCGAGCGCAGCCAGCGCGACCTCGAAGGCTGCGTCGATTGCCTGCGCCTGGACGTCGATGCCCTGCTGCAGTGCGGCCACGATATCCAGCACCGTTGCTGTCGCACTGACGAAGGGCTGGATGATTTGACCACCAGCATCCAACGCGTCGATCGCCGCCAGGATAGGGTCGAGACCGTTGAAGGACAGATTCTTGGTTTGCCACTCTGACATCTTACCCGCCGAGCTTCACGAAGTTGGAGCGGGAAAGAGGTAGCGCCCACTGACTCGCCAGGTAAGGCGGGATAACCGGAGGCCCGGTCTGCGACGCTATCGTAGGGACGAAGTGGGTGTGCGTATCGATGAGCGCCCCGAACAGCGCCATGAACGCTTCGAGAAGCTCGTACATCACAGCACTGAAAGGGCCGACACGCGGCGCGCCCCCGATCTTGGTCATGCCTGGCCCGGCGTTGAGCTCAACTTTGCCGAGGAGGGATTGCAACGCAATACGGCCCGTCTGGGTATTTACACGGAACCCGCTCTGGGATACCTGCGCATCGCCGGCGAGCGGAGAGCCTACGTTGAAGAAGACGTCTCCGTTCGAGATGGTGAAGAGCATGGAGGGGTCGCTGCTGGTGACGTCTCCAGTCGCAGTTACGGCAGCGTTCCGCGCAGCGGAGAGGAACAGGTCATTGAGCGCTGTCATCGCAGCGTCTCCACCTGCCTGGATTCGAGCCGAGCCTCCGGCGTCGATTCCCTTGGTCCCCTCGACGGTCTCCACAGACGAGCCTGCCACGGATTCAATCTTGTCGCCGCCGATAGACGTCTGGTCCACCGAACCGATCTCAGTACGCCGGTCCTCCTCAATGATCTCTGTCTTTCGACGGGACTCGCTTTCCACGCGACCGTCGGGGTCGACATAGTGCCGGTACAACGCGCGGCCTTTTCCGTCGGTGACACGGAAGTCGACCATCTCCCCCTCATCGCCGAGCTCACATCGGATACGGAAGTTCTCAGCGTCGGGGCTCGCTTCGGTCTCGCTATCGGCGCCTGCACGAAGCACCATGGATGTCTTGCCTTCGTCGGTCACGAACTCGAGCGAGCCTGCGCCGGTGTACAGCTGGAAGTTCTGTCCGACCAGGCGCAGAAGGTTACGAGCCTGCGTCGCAATGATTTGCGCCAGTTCGTTCGCTTTCACCACGACCACTCCGCCGGACAGCGTTCCCATCATCTGACCGAGGTCACCTAATTCAATGTGGTCGCCGGGGACGACGTCTTTGGGGAAGTTTCCGCGTTCGTTTCCTGAGCCCACGCCGGCGTACACGTTGTCTTCACCGCCTACGCCGTCCACCGGCGAGACCTGCAGGGGCGGAAGGTCGTCTTCCTCGCCTGGTGATTGCTGTACGTCAGTCGCAATCTCAACGAGAGAGGGCATCCCCATGTTGAAGTGCACGCCGAGTCGCTCGCGTCGCTTGGGGGCTCGGATGGACTGCCCGCTCTGAGGCCACGGGACGCCTTTTAGAAAGCGCCCGCCCTCTGTATAGACGTCGCACGTGTATCGATCGGGGAACACTTCGTAGACGTAGCACCGCTCCCAGTTTTGCATCTGAGAAAACGGAGCAAAGGCATCTCCGGTGCTCCGACCCAGCGCCTGAGACGCTGAGTCGTGGTCGGAAATGCCCGTGCCGTCGAGTGGATATGGGGTGTAATTCGCCATGTTGCGGCCTCCAAAGTGCGTACCTCGAAAGTAGCCGCCAGCGGACGAATAGCCAAGCTTCCTTTAGAAGTCGGCGAGGCCGTCCGGTACCGGTGCTCCGAAGCCCATGTCGTCTGTGATGACCGAGCTGGTCGACGTGACCTCCGGCGAGGAGACACCTGCGAACTCGGATGGCGCGATCGGTCGGAGACGGTCGGCCATTCCCGACGTATTCTCCATGATTGCGTTCTGTCCGGCCGCGAAGTTCGTCGACCACGAGTTGAGCATGCAGAGCTCGAGGTAGAAGCCCATCACCGTGTCGTGCATCACGCTTCGGAAAAGCACTGCCAGGCCGAAGGGGATGTAGAAAAGCTCGGAGTCCAGGTTGAGGAACGCCTGCTCTTCGTTCTGAACGGCAACGGGCGGGTCGCCGAAGTTCGTGATGTTGAGCTTGTTTTGAACTGCCTGCGTGTACAGCACGCGGAACAGGTTTCGACCGTTGACCATCAGGCGACCGATGCTGAAGGTCACCTGACCTTTCCCTGCGAGGAAAAAGTTTCGACCGGAGCCGATCGCGAGCATCGGCTGGACCGGGCGCTGGTGCCCAATCTGCATCTGCTGCATCATTCCGACCGGCGTCATTACGTCTGCGAAGTCACCTCCGCCTCCGTCACCAGACTTCGGCTTTCGAGCCGGGCCTGCGAGGACGAGCGTGTTGTTGGGGTGCGCCGCCGTGAAGGACGCGTTGTCCATCAAACGCTCGACGTAATTCTGCTGAAAAGACCACTCGTCGATACGAGTCGTTGCGTTAATTGGACCACCGGGCATGACGCTCTCTCAGTAACTGGTTTGCGCTAAAGTACCACTCTGCGCTTTGTTATCGCAAGGCTTTGAGCACGGCCTCTGCGCGAGACTGCGTGTCCAAATCCGTTCCAAGTGTGCGGTTAATCGTACCTTTGACCTTGTTCCCCATCGTATCAGCATCGCCTGCCAGGTGCAGGCCGGTAAGACCTGCGCCGAGAAGAGCCACTCCTGGCAATCCCAACCCGCGCTGCTGCTGCTCTTGCGACACGGAGTCCCCCATCATGTAAGGGAGCTGTGCCATCGACATCTGCGCCAACTCATTGTAGGCGCGCTTGACGATGTTTCGCGCGGAGTCCGGAATGTCAGACGCCACTTTCGCGACGAAGAGATCATTACGGTCGTCGTAGCCTGTCGCACTTGCGACGGCGCTACGCTGCGCGGGGGAAAGCGATGCTGTCTTGAGCCAGGGGTACATGAGTTCCTCAGAGTCCGAGTTGGCTTTTCAGACCTTGCAGGGGGCCGCCCATTCCGAGCGTCGCTTTCGCGTCTCGGATGCCGCCGCCCAGAATCGACGTCTGCTTCAACCCAAGACCTCCGCGAAGTTTATTCGCCGTGCTGTCCTCGGGGGTCATCCCGGCCGCGGCGGTGCCTGCTCCCGCGAGGCCGAGCCCCGCAGCGCCTGCCATCACCTTGTTCTGGTCGTCGATGACCTGCCAAGCTCGATCCGCGTTTCTCTGGACGCCGGGTAGCTGCGGCCCGTGCGCCAGGTCATCGAGGTACTGGGTCGCTTTGCCGCGCCCCGCTCTGCCTCGGCCGACGTTCTCCACGAAGCGTCCGATGCGCTTTCCAGCAGCGCCAATCGCGTCGCCGACGGCTTTTGCTTTGCTCGCGACCTTCTCGTACTCGAGAATGGCCTCAGCAATCTTGAGTGCGCCGGGGTCATTGTTTCGGACAGCAGACCGAACGAAGTCAGCCGGGTCGATGTTGTGCTCCGCCATTTTCACGAGAGCACCGTATGCGAATGCGTGTTTCTGATTCATTGGCCTACCAGTTCCTTGAGTTGTTCCAGGGTTGCATCGCCTTGGGTTCGCTGGTCCATGCCAACGGCACCGCGAAGCGTGTTGGCGAGAGAGTCTTCCGGCGTCGCCATGTAGTCAGCGCCCGCGGCCGCACCACCTGCGGCAGCCAGACCACCTGCGCCTAGCGCCATATTCTGGTCCCGCATGAGGCGCTTACTGGCAAGCAGCCCTTCGAGCTGGCCCTCGCTGAGGTTCTCGAGCTCACCGAACGCGTCGATGGTGTCTTGCGCGATGCCGCGACCTTGTCGTCCGCCGGCAAGATTGCCTGCGAAATCACCGGCACGTCCTGCTGCACCGGCCATGCCGCTTCCGATGCCTGCGACAGCGTCACCGGGTGCGCGGGTGACCCGCTTCGCTGCAGCCGATGCCAGATCGCCAGCGGCTTCCATACGTCCACCAGCGACCTTCTCGTACTCGAGAATAGCTTCGGCGATTTTCAGGGCGCCCGAGTCGTTGTTCCGAACTGCGGACCGAACGAAATCAGCAGGATCGACCTGGTGATCGGCCATCTTGACGAGGGCGCCATATGCGTATGCGTGAAGCGGATTCATGTGTTCTCCTACGGCGCCGAGGCGCGAAGTGTGTATCAGGCTCGAATGTGAAGACCAATGCGGTTGAGCGGGTACGGGAACTCAGCGTCGAGGAAAATCTCGACGCGGTCCTTCGATCCGTCGAGCACCTCGATGCGATCGATGGTGGCGGACAGGATGGGCGTACCGATGCGCGGGAACTTGCGCGTCAAGAGCTGCTCGGTGCCGCCGTTGATAGCTTCTCGAAGGACGTCGAGCACCTCGTCAATGACGTTGTACTTGCCCAGGAAGTCGTCGGCGATGTCCTTGTAGAATCGCGACACGAAGTCGAAGTTCTTGACGAAGGAGAACTCACCGGACTCGAGCGACGTGACATCGGTCGTGAGCTGGTGCAGGCAATACGGAATCGAGGCCTGCGTGTCTTGCACGAAGAGGTAGTACCCCGAGTTCGACAGCTCCTCGAGCTGGTCTTCGGAGAAGTACCGCGACGAGTTGTGGACCTCCGAGATTCCGGCGATGCCGATGTTCGTGAAGCCCTGGTGCGGAGGCAGTCCGGCGGACATACCGCCGACTGCGCAAGAGAGGTAGTACCCGGGCTGCCGACTCTGAACACCTGTCTGGTTGTTCTGCACCCCGGCAATCGTACACCGGTCAGGGAAAACAATCGTCAGACGCTTGTTGTCAAAGCTCGATGGAATCGCCACGAGCTCTGCAACCTGGTCGAACTTGCTCAGGTTCCGGATCACTCGGTAACCGAGATCACCAATTTGAGCGACGGTGGTATCGACAATCGGAATGTCTGTTCCAGGCACGAGCAAAACACGGTTCTCGGAAAGAACAGTGTTCACGACTGCGGTGTACACTGAGTCGAAGTCTGCGTTGCCGGGCGCTGTGTCTGCGGGCGGCAAGGGCACCTCGAGGATATCCCCTGAGATGACGCCGTCCGACAGGAACGTTGCGCTAACGTCGAGTACCTGGCGGAACGCCTGTCGAGACACGACCGTCGCGGGCGCGTTGACGGGCACCGCCGGAATCGTATTGTCAGTCGTCGACACGACGGGGTTGAGGATGGTCGCGTTACGTATGGTGGTGTCTGACCACGTACCGGCGTTCGCGGCAACAGTCCAGGACGTGCCGACAGAGACTGCCGTGATAAGGAAATCTTTGTTTCCTGCGCCGACGGGCGAGTCATCTCCGCCGTCGAGGCGAATGACTTTACCGACATCGGTGGCGACGGCCTCTACGCTGAGAATCTCGTCGGAGCCAGATGGCGTGACAGGCAGATTGATGCCGCGATCGACTTCGCCGGTGCCGCGCAAGATGTAGTACTGCTCAGCGCCTGCGCCTGCAGAGACTGCGAGGTCCGCATCAACGCGGATACCGTCTCCGACAGGGAGGACTTCTTCGATTTCGTAGCCGCCTTCCCGACCTGAGCCGTCGTCGACCAGGTAGAACGTGTCGCCACTTCGCACGCCCGCGTCCGAGAAGGACTCAGGGTGGTCTGAGACCACGATATCGACGTCGTCGCCGGAGACCTCTTCCGTGGTGCCGACTGTCGAGGCTTCGGAGAGCACGCGGGTGGTCGGAAGCGTATCAGCGGAGCCGATGACACAGCGGAAGTTTGATTTCTCGGGCGTCGCCAGACCGACTACGTTGGCCAGGTACGCCGAAAGGACGGCGGTGTCTGACGTCAACGGCACGATCGCAAAGAGATCTTTTCGCGCCTCGAGCTCTGGAAGTACGTCGGTGTATCCGGTGAGACGATCGACAGCGCCGTTGATGCTGTCGGACTGAATTCCGATGTATCGAATCGGCGTGTTGGTGTTTTGGAGCGCGACGAACAGACCGACGGCGAGCGGGTTTCGCTCGTCGATGGCGCCGACGGCGGCTTCGATGTCGTCTGTGCTGTCGATCTCGTTGATCAACGCGAGGTCCTGCCGAAGGGAGCAATACGCGATGAGAATCTCAGCGTAGTTGACCTGGAGTGCCTGGTCGATACCGTCTTCGGACACGTCGTAAAGGTACGTCAGACCGCCCTTGATGGTGATCTCGTTCTCGTCCACTTCGACGAAAGCGTCACTCATCTCCGCGGAGTCGAGTACTCGCTCGACTCGGAAGCTTCGCTCGTCGAACTGCCCGCCTGTGTAGTCGTCGCCGTTGATGTCCACACCGGAAGTGGTGTAGTTCGTCGTCATGCGAAGCTGATCTGTGGACAACGAAGACCCGTCATACCCGCCGACCTCTTGGATGATGAACGCGACGGTCTCGTTGTTCGTAGTGACGAACCGATCGCCGGGACGCACGCCCAACTCCTCGAAGTTGTCGCCACTTGTGGAAGTGAAAAGGTTCTCGTCGGGAGCAGTGGGAGTGAAATCGCCGGTACCCTCCACGATCTGAAGGTGGACGTTTTCCATCCACACCGACAGAGAGTTTTCTACCAGCTCTGCGCCCACGGCGTTGTCCGGCGGGTCTGACACAATGATCGCGTCGGAGCCGGGAACAGGAATACCTGCCGCGCCTCCGCCGGCCACGTCGTTCTCCGCAGTCAGCGAACCGTAGTTACCGGCGCCGATGTTGTCGGAGTCTTCCGGGTAGTCCCTGCAATGATATGCGGGACCTACAATGATCGTGTTGAGACTGGGAACCGCCGCCGGAATACTGACCGACTCGAATTCCTGGAACACAAGGACAAGGGGGCGCAAAGCTGCCATGAGGCTCTCCCAGGTGGGCGTTAAAACGTGCCGCATAACGGCGCATGTCTTTTACGTGCGCAATCATGCGTTAGTTTTCTTGGTTCTTCAAGGCAAAGGTTTGGACGTAATTAGCGGCATCGACCACTGACTTTGTGAAGAAATCTACTCGATCTAGTATGGGTGCTGAAGGGATAACTTTCCAGCGCTGTTCGAAGTACACCCTGAATTCTACGACACACATGAACTTGTCACTGTCGCGAATGTACGGCTGTACGGGACTTAGGACTGTTTGGCTGACGTTTCGAAGAGTCATCGCTTGCATGATGGATTTTCTCGACATCGTGATCGATGCCTGCACGATGTCGCCGATAATCGATGCTTCAGCTTTCGTCTGTCCGATGCATTGCATCCGAACATCCATTTCTCCGAATCCGATTTTCTGCTCCCAACCCCGCGTGAGTTTGTCCGGACTGACGGGCGCGTCATCTCCGACGACAGGTCGCGGATGCACCACGGAACCCCGGCCGACAATGATCGCGGGGGACGCGCCTTCGTAGTCCTTCTCCAACGCAAACTCGGCGTCAATGAAGACCGTCGCCGCTGCATCCGGGTCGTCGCCATCGCCCCAAACTTTGTTCGGGTCTTCTCTCCACTGCCAGGGAAGGGTGCCCTGTGAGAATCGGATTTGCAGGAATCGCGTGAACATCGCCAGCTTGTTGAGCGGCGAATGGAGGAAGATGAGCTTCGATTCGGGTACGTCGAGAAGGTCACTCATACAAAGGACTCTGCAGGTCAGCGGGTACCTCCACTCTATACTCTACCGAGGTCCGCGCAAGCTCGATGACCTGGCAGTGCTGAGTGACGCGTCGTCGACGCAGCTTTCGGTCGCTTGTTCCGTCGACAAGCCAACGCCGGTTGTTGTCGAGCTCTACAAGCACATCGTTTTCTTCAAGCCGCGGATAGTCGACGAACTCGGCACGTGCTCGCGTCATCTTGGTGTTTCCTTCCTGCTCAATCTGGGATTGCGTATCTCCCTCCGTGATGCGCATCAATGTTCCCACTGCCGGGAAGTAGCCGTTCTCCCAACCAGTGCCGTAACAAGACATACAGTTGGAGACGAGCGATTTTTTTAGAACTGGGTCGTAGCAAGCCAGGCAGCGAACGCCGAAGTGCCGTCGCTTGAGCACCGCGATGCGAACTCCGGTGAACATCTCGAGCGCTACATGCGCGTAACGCTGCACCGCTCGGTGCGCGAGCTGGAGGCGCCGCTGAATACGTGGGTTGTCATGGAAGACAGTCTCGGGAGTCGGTCGAGTTTCATCGCTATCTACTGTCAGTCCGTGGGCGGCTTCGTTAAGCACCTGCCCGATGGTCGACCCCTCGTTGTCGACAGCGTTGCTGATGTAGACATCGTTGGCAGCCGTTGTCGCGACGACGCGGTACCAGATCTCGCGCTCGATGGAGAGCTGATTGATGCCGCCCTCATTGTTCTCGAAGAGCGTGTCCTCGTACATCACAGAAGATACGCCAGACGCAATCGTCTCCCACGCGCCGCCGCCCTGCTTCGGGGAGCCCGACCTCTGGACGTCGAACGTCAAGCCGGCGAGCTCTGCGGAGGTGGCGCCTTCGACGCTCCACTGGATGAGAACATGCCGAGGATAGTGCGGCAGCACATGGTCAACGATGACTTCCATCAGGGTGACGGCCCCGGGTTCCCTTGGGCGTCGGCGCTGGGCATGTCTGTTACTTCGAACGAATCATGCTCAGCCCAGGCTCGAGACGTGGGTTCGTCTCCCTGGCCAGAATCCCGAGAGTCGTTGTCGACGTCGGGCCACTGCGGAAGGCCTCGAGCTTCTTCATCTTCGACCCACTCGCGGTTGGGCGGAAGCACGGAACCGATCTTGTTGTGCTCGGACCACTGAAACACGGTGCCGTTGTGTGCCTCTTCGCCGCTGGGGGCGTAATGCTCTACCGCGTCGAATCTTTCACTGACGGCGCGTTCTTGCTGGCTGTCGGTGAGCTCCGCGCGCGAGCCGCCCGCGTCGGGATACTCATCTTCCCCCTCCACGACGTTCTCTGATTGCACGGCAGACTTGATGCGGTCTGCGTATAGCTTGGCCAGGCGCGACAAATCAGCGTAGCTCTGCACCGCAGTCGACGCGTATTTCTGCTCCTGAGGCCGGCGCTGAAGCGTTGGGTTTTCCCCGGATACAGAAGGCGTGTCGCTCCCCGGTGCGAAGGTCTCATGAGACTTCCAGGCGATATCCAGGCCTGTTTGAATGTCCCGATCTCGGATGTCGGAATAGTCTCGCCCCTCCGGATTCCCGTCTTTGACTTCGTAACGTTCGAAGTCACCGTCGTCGGCTTCCATGGAAATCATGCGCGACACCTTGGAGAGAAATGATATGGCTCGCTTTGCGTTGTACATACCACTCCTTGCTTCACCGATGTTGGGTGCAGGCTCTCGTTCTCCGCGAGCGACCTGCTCTCGGTAGGTCTTCCGGTCCGGCAAGATAAAGACGCGCTCCGCGGCGGTTTCTTCGAATCCAGGAATCAACTGCGTACCATACAGCCGGTCACCCCGATCTCGGAGCGCCGATTCAGACACACCGCGCCAGGCAGTGGAGGCCACCTGGTCGGGTATTGAGCCGGTAGCCGCAAGTTTACGCAGTAAACTCGACATCAATCATCGTCCTCGTCTTCGTCCTCGCCGCCGTAGAAGGTGTCCTGACCGTAGTCGTCGTCCTCTTCGTCTTCGACATCGTCCTCGTCTTTCTCTTTCTCGGGACCACTGGCGTTGCACATCTCAGTATAGGCCTCGGCCAGGTCCTGGGTGTCCTTCTCGAGCGCCGTCTTGAACAGCTCTTTTCGAGCGTCGAGCGTCGCGTCGTCGAGCCAGGCTGCGACCTTGTAGCCGTCCTGGGACTGAGGGACGTAGAAGTCGCTGCTGGTCAGCAGACTCCCCTGCATGTCGACAGGCGGTTGCATGGTGTACAGGCGTTTCATGGATTCTCCGGGGTCGGGGTCGGTGTGCGAAGGCCCCCTGCCTCAAGGGCTGCGTCGATGCCACGCGACACTGTGTCTTTGGCGAGGTTTCGTGGCGACAGCTTGCGTGCATGCCCCAGCGCCTCAGAACCGCCTTGCAGAGCTTCACGCAATCGCTGCGCACGCTCGTCTTGCGCCATCTCCTCAGGTGGTGCAGGCGGCGAAGCTTCCTCGGGCATCTGACTGGACTCCAACGCCGTCAGCATCGCGATGTCCTCAGAAGTCAACTCTGTAGGCATGTCAACCCGCGGCGAGGCGGGAGGCGGCATCGAGAGCAGCGCCTCTACGGGAAGCGTTGACTCGCCCGGGACTTGGAGTACGTCCTCTTCGGGCGGCGCTTGCGCAGACGGCTCTTTTTCGGGGCGGTCCTGCTCAGACGGCTCGCTGTTCTTCTTCGAATTGTCTTTGGATTCTTCAGCCACCGACCAACCTCCCGCCTGCACCGACTGTGTTCGCGAACATCGCAAGCACCCGAAGGTCTTGCCCGGACGCCGCGTTTGTGATGACTCGAATTCGCTGTCCGGGTAGAAGCTCGCGGTTCACCGCGACGTAGGCGGGTCCGTTACCAAGGTCCGTAGAGCTTGCCACGGGCATGTCCCACTGCGGAGCATGGACGTCCTCTTCCGAAGGTGTTCCGAGTTCGGGGTCCCCGCTGGTGACGTAGACGTCCCAGGTCAGCGAACCATCTCCTTGAATCTGTACACCAACGCAGTACGGATGGATCTTCGAGTTCACGAAGGGGCCTGGGTCAAACAAACCCATCTGTCCGTCCGCCGGCTGCGTGTACACAACGACTTTCCGGACGTCGTCAAACGCGAAAGGCGGGTCGGGATCGTCTGGCACCACAGGGGCCTGTCCGAGCATGGCCTGGCCATCGGCCACGCTGTGCTGAATGCCGAGTGCGCAGTCCTGAATCTTTACCGATGTACCTGAAATGAGTGCCATTTATATCTCACGAGTGAAAGCGGGAAACGTTTGCGTAGCCGCTGCTCACCGACCCGAACCCGGAGGCGATGTTGTCGGCGTATTTACGTTCCTGCGTCTCACGTTTGAATTCGCTACGCAGGTCCTGCATCTGGTTGTAGTAGAGCTGGTACTTATCGTCGAGCCCAACCACGCCGAGCCCGTCTGTCTGAACCGAGATCTGATTCCGAACCTGGAGGAACGACTCGGCTTGCATCAGCCACCTGCACGTCCCCAAGAATAGCAGGTGCTCCGGTATCAAGCGCCATGTAGTGGAGGTGACGGGCGGCGTCGAATTCCACTGACTCACGGTGAGGTCGATGGCTCGAGATATTTCTTCGTCCTCGAACTGGACCTTCTTCAGCAGGTGGTTGTTGACGCCGTAGTCGCGCATCATCATCCGAACACACTCGATGAACTCCTGCAGCTCCTCTTCGGTGATGTCGGCTGCTGCCCCTGTGATGGCCATGACGTCTCCTACGGCACGATGACTTCAATGCTGGTGGGCCCGATGGCGCCCTCTTTATGGAAGACAATGACGTACGTGTCTCCGGGGTTGACCGGTATGGGGTCCAGCCAGAGTCCGGATGCATCGGTAGTTGTCAGACCGATCGGGTTCCCTACTACATTAGCGTCGTAGTCGGCCTTTGTGAAGATGCGGACCGTCGCGCCTTCGACCGGGTCACCGTTCTCAGCGATGAGTTTGTAGTTGTCGACGCCGGTGTACTGGTCGTGAAGGTGGATCTGGTCTTCGAGAAGCGACACCAGAGGCATGTCGTTTACGAGGTAAACCTGCGCCACCTGTTCTGTGAAAAGCTCATCGGTCTGCCCGTCACGAGGCAAGATGGTGTACGCGCCGTCGTCTTCACCGACCAACACCAGACTCAGTGCCCATACACCCGGTTGGTTGCTATCTTCGACGAGCTCGATTTGTCCGTCCACCAGAGCACCGAACGTTTTGAACGTAGCGTCGTCGGTGTCGTAGTACAGCCCGTCTACGTCGCGTCGAAAATAGACGTAGTAGTTGTTCGTGACGTCGACGTCGGACCCGGGGGCGTATAGCTCGTACTCGACCACTGTGACTCCAAAAAGAAACGCGACCCCAGAGTATAGGATCGCGTTAGGGAGGACCAGAGAAAGCGGGCTTAGCTGCTGAGGTGCTCTTCGTACAGCGAGGTCCGCTTTTCCTGGTTGCTGAAGTCGCCTTCGATGCCCAGGTCGGTGAGATAATCTCGCTGTTCATCAGCACGAAGCTCCTGGAAGTCATCGGACGAGAGGAGGGCCGATTCTTCTGATTCTTCCTCGGACTCTTCTTCCTCGGACTCTTCTTCCTCGGACTCTTCTTCCTCGGCCTCTTCTTCCTCGGACTCTTCTTCCTCGGACTCTTCTTCCGGCTCGGACTCTTCCGGCTCGGACTCTTCTTCCTCGGACTCTTCTTCCGGCTCGGACTCTTCCGGCTCGGCCTCCTCTACGGCCTCGACCGGCGTCTCTTCAACGCGGGTCTCGCGCAGCGGCTTTTTGATGGCGCCCTTCGAGAGGAACAGGCGGTATTGCTCCGCAGTCAGCACACGAACTTTGCCTGTGCGCTTGAGGGCCTCGACTTCGCGATGCGTCTGCGCGTCGCGAGGCAGGGGCTTGACGTAGCCACGACGGCCAGCCGGGTTCAACTGAAGCGAGCCATCAAATAGGCTGATGCGGGCTCCAGTGAGGTTGACGATGTAGTGCTTCATAGCGCTCCTCGAAGGTCAAAAATAAGCGGGGCCGAAGCCCCGCTGTGCGTGCCTTCCGGCCTCGATCAGAGCTCGAGACGGGTGACGGAGCGCGTGTTACCGATGCCGATTCCCGGAGCAGCGTAGCTCCAGAACTCGATCATGTCGGCGCGCTGCTCGATGAAGAGCGTCGCGTCCTGGAGAAGATAGAAGTTCCCCAGGTAGTTTTGCGGTCCGAAGATGTACGCGTGATTGCTCGGGATGATGTCGTTCTTGATGGTCGTGATGACCGGGAATCCCCAGAGGTGATTCTCCGACTCCACGCCTTCGTCGTAGTGACGCGAGGCGACCACGTCACCGATCGACGTCGCTGGCAACTTCAGCGCATCGTAGTAGAGCTCTTTGGTCATCAGAATCTTGCCGATCGGAATCTTACGCGACACCAGGTTCTTGAACGCGTCGGCGAAGTTGGCAGCTGTGAGGCCGCCTGCCGGCGAGAGCACCTGACCGGGGTTGGCGGTCAGAATGGCATCGAGCGTGTCGACGAATCGAAGGTCTTCCTGATCGGCCATGTCCTTGACGGAGTTGTCCGAGAGGATCTTGCGGATGTCGTTCTCGTACGTCATCAGCTCGAACTTCGACTTCTTGAATCGCTGCGATTCCGTCTTGCCGAAGTACACGGAGTACTTGCGACCGCGGAACCAGGTGCGGCGACCGGTGCCTTTGAACGGCACGAACGTCGCGACCGAGTCAGGCTCGAGCTCGACGATCTTGCGAGGCATGTCCGTGTTCACCGAACGGTCGAGCTGGTCGTCGCCGATCAGCTGAGGCTCGATGATTTCACGGGTGAACGAAGCCTGTCGCAACTTGCTGCGGATGAAGGCAGTACCTTCGGTCTCTGCAGCGGTCTTGTCGCGCTCGACTTTCTTGACGAATCGGGTGTTGATGAGTGACGCGCTCGTGCGCGAAGTCTCTGTATTGTAAGACATGTCCTGTCCTTGGTCGTTTTGGTTTCAGCAGTTCCTACCGCGTCGCGGTGGGCTCAGCTCGTGGTGACGGTGAGCAGCTCGCGAGCCGAATCGTACGACAAGACTTCGGCGTACTGCCGACGACCTGCCCCGAAGTCCGCGGTACGGTCCAGAAGACCCGCGTCCACGGAGATGGCGTCGCCTGGGGCGTATGCTCGGCCTGCGACGAATCGCTGGGTCTCGAACATGATGTGACCGCGAATCGCGGTGACTTTCCAGGGGACGTACGTGAAGTCAGCGCCGACGTAGCCCTGCTTCAGGCCGTCGTACTGGTCGTCTTCGACGCCGGAGCAGACAACCCAGAAGAGCTCTTTGGCGGCCAGAAGGCCGGCGAGAGCTGCGACCGAGCCTGCGGCAGCGTAGTCTTCGCTGGTGGCGCGGTTCCAGGTTCCGTCGGACTCCATCTTGACGATGTCGCCTTCGATCAGCGGCGAACCTGCGCCGATGGCCGAATTCTGTTCCGCTGTCTCATCGATGGCGTTCTCGTTGGGCCATCCGCGGACCACGTCGAACAGTGAGTTCAGGATACTCATATCTATCTCCTCCGCCCGAATCCGAGCTTAGTGTTGGGGTGTGTCAGCCTTTACTCGAGCAGGAAGGACCCAAATCGATCCCACGCGTCATCACCTGAGCCGGCTTCTTTCGTTCGCGACTTTCGCGACTGACCCAAATTGTCAGCCGTTTCCGGCGCAGCCAATTTCTGCAGAACCTGACGAACTTCGTCGTCGCCGTGCGCTGCAATCTTTCGGAAGACACCCATGTCGGGCTCTTCCCCTGTCATTTCTGTGAACTGCGCTGCGAGTTTCTGCGCCTCGACAGACACGCGCTCTTCATGAATCGCGTTCTGACCTTCAGCGAGCTTGCGGTTCTCGGCTTCGAGAGCGTCGAGGTAGTCCGCAGTCTTCTCGAGGAATTCAGCAATTGCTTCGTTCGATACGCTCATAGCTCACCCGTGGATCTTACGCTTGAGTCGCTCGAGCCCGCTGAGGGCCTCGAGAACCTGCGCCGTTTTCAGAGTCTTTTTCATCGACACTTGCGGCTGCTTCCGGATGCTCGCCGCCTTCTTTCGTAGTTCGTCCGAGATCACTGGTTCACCGTCGTCATCAGGTTCCGAAGATCTCTTACAGTAACGTCTTCTTCGTCAGCTGCAAGGATGACTTCGGCGGCCTCTTTGAGGCGCAGACCCATTGGCGCAGGGGTAGAGGCGGCGACAGACTCATCACTGCCATTGATCTCTGCCTGCTTCGTCTGCTCGCGTTCGAGTCGAGACTGTTCCAGGGCGTGCTTAATTCCTTCTGCGATGTTCGACATCAGTATCCTCGCTGACGCATCATCATGCGCTGCTGTCCCGACAGCCCACCCTGTTGAGGGGCATGAGGTCGCGGCGCACTCGGAGGTCGTCCTGCACCGGGGCTTTGACCGCCGCCGGACAGATTACCTACGCCTTGAAGAGTGCTCCCGATGTTTTTCATCAGGCCCGGCGCCGCTATACCTGCAGCAGCGCCCGCACCAAAGGCGAGGTTTCTATTTCGAATTCCTTTTTCGCGCTCTTGACCGGCGCCATAAGCGTGACCGGCGAGACCGGCTGCGCCTATACCGCCACCGGCGAGCAGCGTGTTTCGAAGCGCGTTTCCGCCGCCCTTAGCAGCGGCTTGACCGCCCTCCGCGGCTGCCTGACCTGCAGCTTGTGCCGCAGGAGCAGCAGCTTGGCCGCCCTGGGCAGCCGCACCAGCGGCGCCAGCAGCTTCATCTGCAGCGCCCGCAGCTTCATCTGCAGCGCCCGCAGCGTTTCGAGTCTTGAGCCATTGGCTGTACTCGTCGACGTTTTCGTAGCCCAGGTCTTTCATGAGCTGCTGACGAGCAGGGTGGTTGCGGAGGTATTGTTCTTTTTCTGCGATGCTCCCCGCGAGCTCATCCTGTCGTTTGGCCCAGGCTGCGGCGCCTTCGTCGAGATCCCCACGCAACCCCTTGGTCCGTACGATGGCATCCATCAAGTCATCGGGTTTTCGATAACTGTTCCGGACCACGCCCTCCATCGCCTCGTCGCCCAGGCCTGCTACCTGAGGCGCAACGAAGTCCTGAACCTTGTTCATGACTTTTGCGAAACGATTCGCCTGCTTCTCCTGACCGAACTGGCGGTCATGAGCTGCCGACACATCATGGTAAGCGAGCTTGTATAGCTCAGCGTATTCGGTCAGGAGGGTGGTCATAGATCGTCTCTTAGGTCAGGGCTTCGGCAATCTTGTGCATGTCTTCGTAGCCACGCACGAAGCAGTCTTCAGCTGCGGCAGCCGTCTTCTCAGCCGCGGCCAGGATTCCCTGGATGCGCTGATCTTCGGCGACCTTCTGCTGATTCTGCTGATACTGTCGCTGCGCCTGCTGATTCTGCTGATTCTGCTGATACTGCCCGTTCTGGCGCTGGGCCGCGGCGGTTTTCTCAGCACTCACGAGACGCTGGATGGCGTTCTCAGCCTCGGAGTACCCGAGGTCAGCGGCGAGCTTGGTCGTCTGCTCTTCGAGCTGCTGTTCCGCGGCGGTCTTGGCGCCCCCGGGAATGGCCTGAATCGATGCCTGCTTCTGCGTCGGAGCATTCTCGGCGTACTGATTCGCACGCTGCAAGAATCCGTCGAACGCGGCGGCGCCCATGAGTTGCGCGGTTTTCACCTGCGCAGTCTCGTCGGCATCCGCCAGGTCGCTGGCGATCTTGGTCAGCTCCTGAACAGCGCTGACGTCAGCTCCGTTATTCGAAGCAGTTTTGGTCTGTGGCGCCGTGACGGCCTGCAGACTCTGCTGCAAGGCGTGCTTGGCCTGACCGAGATCCGGTGCGGAGTTAGCATCCGCAGCGGTTTTGGTGGCAGGCTCTGCGGAGCGTCGCAGGTCGGAGAGAATGTCTTGAACACTGTTCATGTGTCTTCCGTAGGTTTACGCGCGTCGTAGCGCCATACTAAATGACCGGGTTTTCAAAACCAAGGTGTATTTTATCGCACGAGTGCCAGGCCGATCTCTCGGAACAGCGTGCTCATGTCGACGGGGTCCAACTCCGTTGGATTATTCTCTGCGGCATGTTTCAACACAGGGGCCGCCTTGTCAAATGTGTGTTGCAGTGCACTGAGAAGTGTTGTCGACCCCAGCATCGCGCCGTAAGGGTTTTCTCGACTCCACTGTATCGCACGGTGCGCTTCCGGCGGCGCTACTTGCGCAGCTCGGTCGCTAAGAAGTGCGGCAGTTAGGAGTGCGCCACCCGCCAGAGGAGTACCGACACGCCGAAGCGTGCTCGAGCGTTTCTCAACAAACTCGACGTTGGACGGTACGTCTACTCCTTCTCTTGTTTTGACGGTGGGCATCTTCTGGGTGTCGTGCATCCACTTCATCGCACCGAGTCCGCCGAGCGCCATAGGTGCTGCAGCCGCCGGGATACGCGACGTCACTACTTTGTACGCGCCGCCTAATCCTGCGCCGAGTCCCGCCAGCTCAAGCATCTCTTTCCAGGTGTTGCTGACGTCGGCACGCTCTGCAGCGCGTCGTGTCGTCTGGTAGGTCTTTCCCGAGTTCGGATCGTCCCAGGTCAATGGCTGCCAGGTCGGGGTGTAGTAAGCAGCGTCTGCATCTACAGCACCCGTAGCGCCCGCCAGGTTTCCAAGGCTCTCTGGGACGTACTTTCGCGCGACGTATTCTTTCCACAGCGCGCGCTTTTCTTGGAGAGGTTCAACACTGTCCATCACGTCGTCACGGGCGTACTCAGCCCCTATTTTCAGTAGCCCCATGTCCTCAAACTGCGTGAGGATTTGCGGCGACCGGCTCATCAATGCGGCCACTTTGCCCTGCGACTTCGCAATCTGCTCTTCGAGGAAAGGGTCGCTCTCTTTGCCTGCTTGCGCGCAGATGAACCGGAATAGCTCAACGGCAGTGGGCAGCATACCCATCTGCATGAACGAGTTCGCAAACTCCGGTAGCGATCGATGCTTGATTGTCTTGGTCATCGACATCGAAAGCGTCGGCGTATCCTGCATCGCAGGCCGCAACGCGTCCGCAAGCCGCCGTGTAGCGTGGTGCTCTTCAGGAGACATCGAAGGCGTGTCTCGCGGGTCCACGACGTCGCCGCATATGATCTTGTCGATGTCCGAGATCTTCAGTAGCGCTGAGCGCTTCTCAGATAGGTCTCGGACTTTAGTACCGAGCGCAGCGCTCGACTGCAGCACGTAAGGCTGCTCATGCGCGACCTTCTTCATCGTGAAGCCGATCGGGTCTGCCGGGCGGAACACGAATGAAATGTCGAACAGCAACGGGCTGGGGTTCCAGACAAAACATCGCTGTCCGTCAGGAAGCAGCGCATTCATCCCGTAGCACGGGTCCATCCCATTGACGTGATGACAGTAGTCCGCTGTCGTCGGAGCCTGGTGGCCGCAAATCGAGCACACGTCGTACTTGATGCGGCAGCCCATCGAAACGCCAGGGTATTCTTCAGCGTCGATTCGTCCGACGATGTCTGCTGCTCGGGCGTTGTCGACCGACAAGAAGAGCTCCACTCGGTGCATCTTCCAGTTGTAGAACGAGCGCAGCACGTCACCGTAGTTGTTCTCAGGGTCTTTGTTGATGTGGTGCTTGTAGACCGTCGCGTGCTCTTCGAAGGTCTTGTGGTGGTCAGGAAGCGTCTCTCCCGGAGCGATTGCCCAACCTCCGTTGACCTGAATAGGCTGCTCGGACCATGCGTCCCCGTTTCGGTTGGGGCCGTAGTACTCGCCAGCTGACATCGCCAGAACCATGATGATGGTACGTCCGTCCACAGGGGCTAGCGTTCCAGCATAGTCCAGTGCAGTCTCCGAAGCGTACTTGTACTGATGCCGATCTCCGGGATGGTAGATCTGGCACCGAGCTTCCCCTGTACGCTCGAAGTGACTGTCGAACTGGTAGATCTTGTCGAGCATTACTTCGTCTTCCCGGCCACTTCCTGCGGCGTGTAGGTCCGCTTGGGCTGCGAAACCGGCTTCCCGGCGTCCATCTTCTTACGCTTCGCAGGAGAAGCTTTCGCACGGTCTGCGGCGTCCAGGTTCTTCTTGATTGCCATGATAGGCGAGTCTTCCGACATCTTCACCGTGGTCGCCAGCAGCTCCGTGAGAAACTCACCGTTGAGCTCCCGAAGCGACGCCGTCTTGGCTGTCTGCTCCACCGACGCGAGACACCCGTCGAGGTACACACATGTCGCCATGTGAGCGACCTTTTCTTCGGGGAGATGCAGCATAGCATACACATCGACTGCGATCTTCTCGTGGCTGGCCTTGCTGCGGTGGAACTCGATCATGTCTTTGTGACGCTGCGCATCCTGGTCTTTCATCTGACCCATCGCATCGTAGTTTTGCGTGCGAGTTCGGTCCTGGGCAGCCTGGTCCATCAGCTTCTTGGCGCCGTAGCCCGCGAGTCCGAGACCTGTCACGCCCGCAGCAGTCTGTAGTGCTCGGTTGCGTGAGTCCTCGGTGAACTTGTCCGAGAGCGCGCTTCCCACGGCGTACACAGGCAACGCGGCTCCGCCGGCGAGCGCGGCTCCTCCCATCATTTTCTTGGCGCCTTCACGGAGCGCAGGGTTGCTGATGATGCCAGAAAGGGCAGTACCGACACCGGCCTGCTTGACCGTGTCCATGATCTCGACGTTCAGCGTGCGTCGTGTCCGTGCTGCGGCCTGCTTCTCTCCGCCGGAGAGATACGGCTCGAGCGTACGAATCTTGTACGACCGGGACACCTTCTCGGTGAACGTCTCTCGCGGCGAGATCGAAGCTTCCTTGGCCACCATAGCCAGAGCCTCGAGCCCACTCTGGATAGACTTCGCCTCGGCTTGTTTGTGCATCTTCGAAGAGATGGACGCTCCGATAGCGTGCGGCAACGCGAAACTCGAGTCCGCTCCGAGCACCTCAGGCAGCGGCGAGTTCTGCAGAAAGGCTCGCTTCTCAGTGCCCAGGGCACCTCCGATCGCGCGCCAAAGTAGTTGGTCGATGTTCGACATCAGGTCTCCTAGATCGGTGCTTTGGTCTTCTGCGGGAGCAGGGCTTGCGGCGCGATGCTTTCGTTGACGCGAGCCATTTGCCCCAGCGTAGCGTAGTCGGGTCCGTTGGCAGCCAGCATAGACTCTCGCAGGAAGTTCTTCACGGCGAATTCGTCCGTCGCGAGATCTGGCGAGAATCGGGTCATCGAATTGAACGATCGGCGCAGCATATCTTTGTCTTCCGGCGTCGCCTGACTGAGCAACGGATCGGACTGCATCGCATTCTGGAACTGGACGTCCTGGTCGAACGAGCGGTTGTGATGCACCGCTGCGGTTGCGCCCACGTTGACGCCTTCTCGAATCGCTTCGTCGAGCAGGTTCGCCATGTTCTTGCCCGACTGCGACAAGAACGAGGCCGCCGCGGTGTCCGTCGCCTGGATTCGGTCTTCGATGGGGATATACTTCTTGGCGAGTTGGTACTCGAGCCCGGACCCCACAGCAGCGTCGCCCTGTAGGATGTCAGCGCCAGCACCCAGTGCCGCCGCTCCGCCTGCCAGCGCCATTGCTTTTCCAGGGGAGAACTGCCGCGGCCCGGCTTCCATGGCGATGCTGCCTGCTGCGTCTGTGACGTTCCTCAGCACACCTTTGTCGACGAAGGTCCGAGGCACTTTGGCTCCCGGAGAGGAGACAAGGTCACCGACCAGGTCGCCGAGCACGTCAATGCCGTGGCCGAAAGCGCGGGGGAGCGACTTAACGGCTGTCTTCTCAGCTGCACGTTTCTGTACGAAGGATGTGAATGGGTCAGTCATCAGGTTTTCTCCGGTTGCCTGCGCCTGGGCAAGCGGCGCGACAGTGCTTGAATTGAGATAAGCTTCGTCAGCGGCGAATGGGATAGAAAGCACCGCACCGCCGACGAGCGCTCGAGGAAGTGTCATCCGGCTACTTACCGCGTCGGCGACTCCCCCGTACACAGGGGAAAGCGCGCTCTGCGAACCGGGCTGCAGTGCTACGTCTAGCGCCTTCCCTGTACCACGCGCTCCAGCCGCAGCGACTTGCGGAACCGTCTCCGCTGCAGCGCCGCCCATCCCTGTGGCAAGCTGGGCGAACCACGACGGAATGGCAGAGCTCGAGCTGAGCAATCCCGGGCGTCGCGCAGGGCCTTCAGCGAGCTCCTTGGAGACGTCCATCAGACGTCGCGCAACGCGGCTCTCGCTGGAAGCCAGTTTTTCGTAGAGATCATTCACCGAAGAAGTGGCTCCGCTTGACGTTCCATCCAGGCACATCCCTGCGCCAACTCGAGTGCGTCGTTATATGCAGCGACTACTTCGCGGAACATCCCGTGCTCTTTTCGTTCGACGACGTAGCGCGTTGCGCTGGCAGTCTTCTCGGAAGACTCGGGGAGACGCGGATTGTGCTCACGGACTTTCGCCAGGATCGTGGCAGCAACCTGCGAATCAGCGAGAGCGTGGGCGTCCTTCTCGAACTCTTCGAAAGGCATCGAAGAGACATAGTTGAATGTCTGAGCGAGAGCAGCAACCTTGTCGGTGTACTCCATGTGCGCAGCGAGCGCGGCCATCTTCAATTCTTCCGCCACCTTGTTGGTGAGCTGGATGGCGTGGTGCATCTTGTCACCGGCATACGGGTCTTCCGGCTCGGGCTCCGCTGCAGCGGGGAAAGCTTCGGCGGCGAGCTTCTCTGCGACCTGATGACTCAGCGTATCCCAACGCTCGTCCGGTAGCTCGAGACGCAGTGAGGCGACCTTCCCGAAGAAGTCAGGCTCGTCGTCATGATCGTCAGGGTCAGGAGACGCGAAGAGACGGCTCGCAACTTTCTCAGGCTCCACCACATCGAACTCGACGTACTTGTGGTCGGCCATCTTCTCGAAGAGAACCAGGTGTGCGTTGAGGTTCGTTGCCTCCAAGAGACGTCGCGCTTCGTAGGCGTTCATGCAGCGGTCGTCCGCGACTTTGACTACGCCGTCTTCCAACGGAACGGCTTGCTGGACGAAAGTGTCCACGATGGATTTGGCAAACCGCTGGTAGTCTTTGTCGTTGTAGCTCATGTACCTACTCGCCGTCTTCTGTGATCGTCATAATGTCGTCAGGGTTAATCTCTTCCTGCGTCTGCTTTCGCCGGATCATGATGAGCTCGAATTTCAGGGACTCTCTTGCCCCTGCTTCAGCGTCTTCAATCTCTGGCAGCGTTCGAATTCCACTCATCATAGTACCAGACCATTGACGCGCTTCCTTCGCCTCCACAGAATCCAAGGGTACACTACCTGCTTCTTTCGACAGAATATACGCCTGGTTGATGGTTTCTTTCAAGGCATCAGCGGAAGGTACTTGATAGTGCTCGCGACCGAACTTCGCGGATATCCAGTGTCGGCCTCGTTCTAAGGCGTCTGTCTTGAGTGACGCTCCGAACCCGTCATCATGTGCTGTGGGGTATTCTCTGACGTACGCTTCCAGGTCGAGTCGGTCTCGGAAGGCCGTCAAATCGAAGAACATCCCCGTGTACACGTCGGTCACTTCGACCGGAATCGAGAGCACAGCGTTGATATGTTCGGCGTCGGCCCCGGTGACTAGAAACGCTTCGAGCACCTCTCGTTTGTAGGGATGTAGATAAATGGAGTAGGCATACTGAACCTCTTCCGGGGCAGATGTCTGCCCCAGCAAGAGTGTACCGACCGCATTCCGAAGTGAGTCATCGGTTGGAGCTGCGCCGGTTTCATCGACCTCCTCCGCCAACCTGACGAAGAGGTGGTCCGGTTTCACAGATCCAAACATGTGAGGCCCGGGCTAGCTGGGTGCGTCTACGTTTTCGTCGCTTGCGACGATGGCGTTGATGCGAAGAATGGTATCTCCCATTCCCTCGAATAGCGACTGCAGCTTATCACGGATCTCGTTGTAGGTCCCGTCTCCGATTCTCTCACGAAGGATAGGCGCCTTCATTCGAACCTCGGTCAGCATGCGACCCAGGGCGTCAAGCGACTCTCGGACAGCAGGCAAAAAGCCCGACACCGTCGAGTCGAAATTGTTTGACTCAGCCAGCGACGCAATCGCCGCGGCATCAAACATGTCGGGGTCTTCGAGCTCCATGGCGGCTTCCATCATGCCAGGCTCTTCCACGGGCATACCGTCGGGTCCCACCGGCGGTGCGCCGCCTGGTCCCATTCCGGGCCCCATTCCGGGCCCCATTCCGGGTTCCATACCCTCAGGAGGCATCTCGCCTGGGTACATGCCGCCGCGTTCGGCCATCATCTGTGACCCGGCCGGGTCCATCGACGCCATGTCAGGTGCAGCGCCGCCCATCATCGCCGGGTTCATGGGCTCGATCGGGGGTGCCATGACTTCCGGCGCAGGAAGGCCCGTCTGCATCGAGAGTTCGTTGGCGCGGCCCACTACTGCCTGGATCGCTGCCATCTGAGTTTGAATGCTCTGCGCTTGTTGCGCCATCTGCGACATGATGAGCTGGTTCTGCTCGGCGAGCTGGTCAGCCACTTCCTGTGCCGCCATCTCGACGACATTCGGGGGCGGAGGCATGGGAGGCATTCCGCCCATCATCGCCGGGTCCATCATCGCCGGGTCCATCATCGCCGGGTCCATCATCGCCGGGTCCATCGGAGCTCCACCGGGAGGTGCTCCGCCAGGAGGCGGGCCTGCAGGCTGCGCAGTCTTGGTACGCTGAAGCACGTAGAACTGAGCAAGACCTTTGTCTCGCGCAGTTTTCACCGCTTCTTCAGCGTCGGGGACTGCGACGTTGTATTCGAAGACCAGGTGCTTGACCGTGGCCAGCTTGTCTCGTTCTGCTCCGTCTGTGTACAGGAAGCCTGCGCCTGCATCTTGGAGACGGATGATATCGGCGCCGGCTTCAGCCAGCTTATGGAAGTGGCTGTTCACTACGTCGCCAGCATCGCGAATGATCTCGTCTCCCGAGATCGTTTCTTTCACAGGGAGAAACGCCCACTGGTCGGGCACCAGAATCAGTGTAGCACTGTCGATACGGTCGCCCCGATCTTTCTTGTCGGCGAACGCGTAGGGGACGTAGTTCGTGTGCGGACTCCCGCTGGACGTCCTCTCTCCAATGAGGAGACGAGGTACCACGCCTGGTGCACCTTCAATCTGCTGCACCGTGACCTGGTTGCCGCTGTAGACCTGTCCGGCGGCGTAGTGCGAGCCGTCGGTTGACCAGGTCCGCTCCACTGCCATCGGCTCGAGCGCAATCAAGTTGCCCGGGTCGGGGTTGTAGAAGATACCCTTCTGATTGTTCTTGGGCTTCTCAGAGGTCGGCTTCGTCACGAGCTTCCACAGCTTCTCCGGAACCTCTTGAGGCCCAACGGGTTCCGCCACGAAGTCGTCCTTGAGCACGAAGAGCTCTCCGTCTTCCGTAAGCCCAGCGCGACACACATAGGAGCGCTTGCTCCGGTCGTCGTACTCGGTCTTGCCGGTCAGTCCTTTCCCGTAGCGAAGCGTGTTCTCGGTGAGCACTTTCCCGAAGATGAGCGCAATCTGTGTACGCCCATCGGTTCGGTAGATGCGGTAGTAACCGGTATCCGACGGGATGGTGAGCTGCAGAGGCGTCTCCGTCTCGTACATCACCGCCATGTCGAGCTCGGGACGCTCGTCCCAGGCGGCGTAGCCCTGCTCAGCAATGGTTCGGAACACATTGGACGAGTCTTCCTTTGCCTTCTCTTTGATCTCTTCGGCCGGAGTCTCCATCGTCATGAAGCTGACCGTCGGGGCCGCTTCTTTGACCTGGGGCAGGGCGCGAAGTGTTACGGCGTCGCGCAAAGCGTTTACCCCGTAAACATCGAAAGCGAACTTTGCGATGTGAGGGTTGTTCTCCAGGGTTCGAACGAAAGCCACCTTGACCGGGTTCGAGGCCTCCCACAGATAGGCGGGGAGGTTGGTGTGCTGATTGACGCTGGCGTAGCTGTACCGGCCTGTGGTCGGCGGGACGACGATGTTTCGGATGTCGACGTCCGAAGACAGGGTCTCCGGGGCCTTCATGCTTTCGCCCATCTGCTGCTCGCCGACGTGCTCCACTTCAGTGAGCCACTGCTCGTTGAGTGGGAGCATCTGGTCGAGGCTCTTCACGTACATCGTGTCGAACGGCAGCATCTCGTTGTCGGCGAAGATGGCCGGGACGTGCACCTCTTCTCCGCCGCGCTCCACGATGAATGCGCCAACCGCGTGATTCGTCGAAGGGTCCGCCTCCTGAACTTTGAAAGACACGACCGAATCTACAATCTCGGGCGCCTTGGACACGAGCTGGGCGAAAGCGAGCTCTTGAAATGACTGCTCGAAGATCTCCTGCGGGTCGCCCCCGCCGGATTCTTGCATCATCATTTGTGTTCGGGGAGATACGGACATGGTTATCTCACTGCAGGATGCTGGAAAGTACGGCGTTGAGTACCGGAATTGATTGCAGCGCTGCTTCAGTCCCGACGTCACGGCCGACATGCTTCAAAGCTTGTCGCGTGTCCGGAGAGTGCTTCAGGGTGTAGGCGCCTGCTCTCGCCTTGTCTCCCATGAGGGGCGCTCCCGAGGCCAACTGCACGACGTCGAGTACGTTGATGATATCCTGCCGCTCTTCAGGGTCTTCGATATATGCGGAAGCGCCCAAAAGCATCGGCACCCTCGCAAGAAGCGTGATGTCGTTGATGCCCTTAGCGATCCGCAAAAGTTCTGCGTGTCGACCTTTCGCGTCGGGTGCGGGGGTAACGGGCGCGGCAACCTGTGCGCGCTGAGCTACAGGAGCTGGGCTCGCATGCAAAACCTCGGCTCGTTCGCGAGGCATCGCTGCCTGTAACAAGCCGAGATCAGGAGACGCCGAGACCGGAATCCCGCGTGCGGCAGCAATCTGCGCCGCGCGGTTGGCATGTTGCCCGATCATGGCGCCCTCGTTATCGCGTCAGTTGATTGAGGCTACCGAGAAGCGAACCCACGGTGCTCTGCGGCGAGTACTGCTGCGCGACCTTCTGCAGGTACTGCTGCTGTGCGATCGGCTCGAGGCCCATGCACTGCTTGACGGCGGCGACCTTCTCTTCCATCGGCATCGCGTCCGGAAGCTGCGGGCCGACCAGTGTGGCGACCGCGTTGAAGTGTTGATTCCACTGCGCGTTCTTGGTGGCATCCACCACCGAGTTCGACGCGTCGCCGCTGTGCGCGGGCTGGTCAGGGTGAGGCGTTTCCATGCCGGTCACCGCGTTCGACGGGGTGCCGTCGAAGTTGGCTCCACCTTGTCCGACCGCTGCGTAGTCTTCGGGGCGCTGGGCGATGTCGAGCTTGCCTTCGCCGCTGGGCGAAGCGTGCTGCGTGTTCGGAGCGCTCGAAGCGCCGGTGATGGTCGACGACTCCGAATCAGCCGGAGCCGAATCCTTCGGTTGGTCGCCCATGGCGAGCTTACGAAGCGCGGCCTGAACCGAGGCCTCTTTGGAGTTCGCCGAACTGTTCTGCGACGCTCGGGTAACCGAGTTCGAATCGACGCCACCCGGTGCCTTCGGTGCCAGGGGGTGCTTCATCTCAGCGCCCTGAACTGCGTTGGCCGGAACCAATCCGTCGATGTTCGTGCCGCCCAGACCTTTGAGGTACGGGTCATTGGTGCCTTCACCACGGTGCTCGTCGAGGACTTTGTTCGCGTCCATCGAGTTCGCCGTGGTGTTGGGAGGCGAGGACTTTCCGTCAATCACGGACGAGCCCTGGTGCATCGCCTGTTTGACCAGGTGCGTGATCACGTCCCCGTACGCAACCTGCGGGTCGTGGTCGATGGTCGCGCCTTGTCCGGCCGAAGCGACCTTGCCCTGCTGGGAAAGTGCTTCGTTGAACGCAACGAGATGTTTCGCCACTTTGAACGTCTCCTCGTAGGGGACTGCATTCGCTGCAGGCTCGATATCGAGTGAGTTCGCCGCGATTGCGCATGCCTGCTTGAGCAGACCTTCGGTCGGGATTTGAGTGGTGCCCGTTCGCTGGAGGTAATTTCCAACTCCGCGGGCAAATGCAAGTTTCGTTACGCTGGACATGAAAGCTCTCCTGGGAACGCGATGATGCGTGAAGTATATGGACTCGTCTTGAGATAAACAACCACGTTTTACCGCTTCCAGAACGGTGACGCAACAGCGCTACCGTTCTGGGAAGATTGCTGCGTCTTCATTCGATGCAGCTCTCGTGCGGGGTAGTGGCCGGACCGCACAGAGAAGTCTTGTTTCATTTGCGTTGGCAGACCGGGTCGCTGCTGTTGCTGTGCGCGAGCCTGCTCTGCGGCGAACTGCTGCTGCTGCCACATCTGACGCAATTGAGGAGAGTGCTGCTCCCACTCCGCTCTTGCCGTACCCAATGCGTCTTCTGCAAGGTTAAGTCGGGCGAGGTACGGATGGCTCTGCATCGAACCCCATACGGCGTCGGCACTCCGATCTCCGTACTGCGCAGCCTGACCCCACGCGTTGGGGTTCGTGCGCATCTGCTGCGGCGAGGGTCGGGCCGCCATTCGCTGTCCACCGGGAGGCTGACCTTGTGTTGGAGGCTGACCTTGTGTTGGAGGCTGACCTTGTGTTGGAGGCTGATAGTTCGGGTCGATTTTCCGTCCGATGGCTTTTCCGGCTGCGGTGAACGGTGCCGCAAATGCGCCGCCGGAAAGCATCCCGAAGGGCGACCCGATGGCCCACCCCAGCGAGTCGCCCAACGTGCCGCCGATATTCTCCAGCTTGGACTGCCCTTCGACGTCAGGGGCGTTGGCGGCTTCATGCACCATGGCCGCCGGCATCCCGTACGCCATGCCCTTGTTCAATACGTCCATCGAGACGGGCAGGACCATACCACCGTATCCCGCATCCACGTTGGGGTTTCGCGCATTTCGCCAGGCACGCATCACGTCCGGGTCGATCGCCATCTCTCCGTGAAGCAACCCGCCCCGCCCGAAGATGCCGCCCATCTGGGCACGCTGCTTCATTATCTTGAGGGGGTTCTGCCCGATCGACACGTCGCTGGCGCCGCGGGCAATGCGTCGCCCCAACCCTGGTCGCGCCGCCGCGTACTGCTGCGCCACGTCGGGGGTGAACATCTTTGCAGCCGCCGGATTGACGTTCTCCAAATCCACCTTGGCTCGAGCGAAGTCGGAGAGCGCTTTTCCGTGTGTCTCTTCGAACGCTTTCAAGCGTTCTCCGAATGCTTGGGCCGATTCATCCGCGCCTCGTCGCGGTACATTCTCCACTGCCTCGCGAGTGAATTGAGACAAGTTCAGGTGTGGATTGCGGCTCGCCTGCTGCGCCTCCTGGAGCGCGCCGCCGATGTTCTTGAAGGCCTTCTCATTGGAGTCGAGCGTTCGAACGAATCGCGCACCCTCGTCAGTGAGTTGGTTATTCTGAATCAGGTTCGCCCGAGACATGAAATCGTCGGGGAGTCGTTTCATACGGCGCGCAGCGTCGAGTGCCGCTGTGTCAATTCCGCCAGCCGTCCAGGGCGCATCCGAGATCATGCGTAGGGCCTCGTCACCTTTGGAGGCGACCTGCTCCGCGAACTCATCACCCGACCCGACCAAAATGCGTTTCAAAAGACCAGCTTTGCTCGCGATCTTTTCCACGGCACCGCCGTCCGCAGCGTATTTCCCTTGTAGCCCCGTGCCGAACGGAGCGCCGATCGCGTAGGCAGGAACAGGACTGGTCGACGCAATGTCGGTGGTCGAACCAAACCCTGCGCCTTCTACCAAGGTGCGCTTGAGGTAGCGGTGCGACAGACGAGACATCCAGTCGTCGTTGAGCAGCGGCGCCTGGATCATGGACTTCATGATAGGCGTCGTCACAGTAGGGAGGTTGGATACACTCACCGAGGCAATGCCGTTGTTCTTGAGCTCAGCTTGTACAGACGGCGTGATGCGTGTGCCTGTCGAGAAGTGCAGCGTCTGCTCTGCCAGGTAGTGACCCTTCGCTTTGCTCACCGGCACGCTCTTGCCGGCCTTTGACATGCGCTTCTGGACTTCGGTGTACGGAACGATGTCGCCACGCAGGAACTTGTCGGTCGGGTCTTCCTCGACCCGCACGTGCTTCATGGCGTTTCGAGCCAGTAACTCCGTATGGCGACGGTCAATGTCCACGCCTTGGCGGCGGTACAGGTCTGTCAGTTGGTTCGACAGGTACACGCGGCCCGCGCCGATTCCCTTGTGTTTTACGACGGCGTTCGGAAGTGCGACGCCGTCAGACAGTGCGTCACCCGCTTCGACGATGTCACCCTGTTTGACGATCGGCTGCAATCGCGGCGGAGTGTAGTAATTCTTGCCGGCAACACGGATGTGCCACCCGCCCTGCGGCGCTTTCTTCACCGACTCGACGCGGCCGTCGTGTTCTGTGATAGCCGCCTTGTCTTGGAACGATTTCGGGACTTCGGTGAGCGTACGAAACCCCGTGAGACCCGTGAGCTCGGTTGCGCCCTGGCCCTTTCCTTTGGCGAGTCGAACGCCGTGCTTGGCGTTTAGCGCGAACTGCGTCAACGGTTCGGTCATCGCCTGTGCGCTTCGTGCGCCGACATTCGTTCCGACCTGATGCGGTTTGCCCCACTCGTTGAGTCCCACACACTTCTGGCACACTCCATCATGGGCTTCGCATGCCGTGGGGCTTCGAACCAAAACCTTCGGTTTGTTGGCCTTTTTCAGCTTGTTGACGACGTCAGATGTAACGAGGGTGTTCCGGGATACGGGACCCTCATCTCGCGCGAGGTAGCGGTCTTGCACCTGGTCTGTCACGGGAAGAAGAATCCCGCCTCTCGTGCCGCAGTCAGCTTGCGTCACCACCAGGTCGTCCATGTTGTTCATGACGACTTTGGCGACCATACCCGGCTCGACAACAGCGCCCGAGGAAGCGATCGCGTTTCGACGTGATTCTACGCCGGTCACCCACGCGTCTGCCGGGTTGACTCCCTGCGAGTACGACTTGGTCACGAGCCACGGTGTCGCCTGGCCCTTGTTCATCGCGAGGACGGGTGACGCAACAATCTTCATGAGCTGCGCAATGGAGCCTCTGCCGCCTGACTTGGCCATGATGGTCATGTCGGAAGGATGATTCTCCGTGGCGGTGACCATCTTGTCCTGCGTCTCGAGCAGGATCTTTCGCTTCTCTTCGTCTGACTTGGCGGCTTTGATGCGACGAAGCGCGTCTTTCATGACAGGGTCGCGCTGTTTGTAGTCAGGCGCAATGTCATCCAGTCCCACCGAGATCCCTTCCAGGGTCGCAACTTCGTCGCCCAGTGACTTGAGTTTCATCACCGTCTTGACGTAAGTGTCCGGGTCCGACTTCGCGAGCTCCGTCATCTGCTTCTTGAGGATGCCTTTGGTCACCGGACCGTCCATCCTCATGTCGCCGGGAAGCGTCTCATTGAGAAGGAAGTGCCCCAGAGTTTGATTGTCATCAGGCACCGTACCCTCCAACGCCAGGGTTTCTCAGTTTCTTCGTTACGTTCACTCCGTCCGACAAAGACCACGCGGTTCCGCCGGCCGCCAGTGCTTTGCCGGGCGTGCCCCGCGCCACTTCGGATGCCCGGTGACCAACGTTCGACATCATGCGTCGACCCGGAGACATGCCTTCAGTCTTCGCCGCGTGTGTTGCAGCTCGCTCTGCTTTGGCTGTTTGAGACTTCACCGCGCTTGCCTGACGTCGGTTGGAGAAGAAGTTTCGACTCTTCTTTCCGAAGTTGCTACTCCCTTTTCCGCCAGCTTTCCCAACCCCTTTGATGGCTTTCCCAACCCCTTTGATGACTTTCCCAACCCCTTTGGCGAAAAATTTCCCGCCCTGAATCAGCGGACTCAGTAACGCGATTTTCTCCATGTCCTCCGGAGTTGGGTGAAGCAGTGCTTGACGGAGCATTGCGGTCTTGATGGAGGGGGCACCCATATCGATGCCCAGACGAGACGCGGCGTCCTGTCCGAACAGGGACGTGGGTTCACCCCACGTGAGCGGTTCGAGCCCATACAGGTTATCGCCTTTGAGCTCCCGAATACCTTTGGGCTCGGAAGGCTCTTCCGTGATTCCCTCGAGCAGTTCTTTGACTCCGGTGATCTTCTTTTCCATTAGGTCCTCTGAATCTTAACGGGGGTGCTCATCTTGATTTCGCCGCGTTTGTACGCTGCCATCGCATCGGCTTTCGAGTCAAAGACGCGCGTCTCGCCTTGCGGACCCTCTCGAGTTGCCATGTACGTCCCGATCAGCGCTTCGTGTGCCGGGAAGACCATGAGGTCATCCTTGGATACATCGCCGAGAAGAAGGTTGGACAGCGTCATGCTCTTCGACTCAGATACGGCGGCGTCTGCCACAGGGACATGCAGCTGCACGGTGTCGCCATCATAGTCGGCGTTCATGCCTTGTTCTGCAAATGGATTCAGTCGAACGGTCTTGCCCGGGATGAGTTTCGGATACGCAGAAATGAGCCCAAATCGGTGCAGCGTGGGGGCTCGGTTCATGACGACAGGCCGTTTCTTGACTTCGGTACCCAGGATGCGTCGAGCCGCCGGGTCTCGGTTCTTCACTTTCTTGCGGGCGTCTGCTGCGCGGTGCCCTGACTGGACCAGTCCTTTGACGAGGAAAGGTTCGTACATCTTCCAGGCCATCTCCTCAGGCATACCGACCTCGTCCATGTTCAGGTTGAGATCCGGAGCAATGGTTGCGCGGCCCGACAGGTCCTGACGTCGCTTCATCATGCGCGACTGGAAGTACCCATGCTTCGGCGAGCCGGTGCCTGTGATTTGCTGAAGATGCCCCTTCGTTCCTCGCCCCTGGTTCTGCGGAGACACGGGGTCATTGAAGCCGAACAAAGCACCGACCGAGTCGTGCAGGTGTTTGCGTCGCTTCTTCCGATCGTCATCGGTGTCGAGCTCCTCGGGCGTCTCGGTAATGGACTCGTTTGCCAGCATCACGTCTCGGTACAGGTAGTTTGCATCCGAGATGAGCATGGTCCCGTCGCTCGTGGGCATGATGGGGCGAATCGTCGGAGGCACGACCGGTACCTTCGACAGCACATAGGCGTCGCCCGCGGTCAGGTCTTCTTTGAGCAGAGCGTCGATGTACTTGATGCGCTTGACGGCATCGTCGAGCGTCGCGCCTCGAGCCGTTTTAATCTCCTGCTTCAGCTTCCGGCGTTCGCTCTTCAGGTCGATCTCGTTGAGCTTCTTTTTGACCTCAGACGCCCCCTTGTCATCTCGGAATGCGCGGAATTCATTCTTCGTCATCCCCAGCATCCGACGGGCCGGGTCTTCGAACACCGGATTCACCACCGGCTCCGCCAGGTTAATCTTGGAGTACTTCGTGCCGGTCAGTCCGCCTGTCAGCGCGGGGTCAAACAGCCCTCCCTCCTCAGGCTGGAGCTGTGTAACGCCCTGGCGTTTCCGCGGCGTCACGAGCAGTGCGTTCTTCACTTCGGTCTTTGCCATCGAGTCGATGTCGCGGTCGGTGAGCGGGGCCAGGCTGTGTCGTGAACCCTTCTTGTTCACTTTGATGCCTGCTCCGTGCAGCATGTGATTGAACTTCTCGTAAGCGAAGTTCTCGCTCGGCATCGGAGCTGGAAGACCCAGTTGAATGCGGCGCCAGTACTCGTCGTTACGCTGTCCTTTAACGACCGCAGCCTCCTGCAGCACGTTTCGAGCGTTGTGCGCAAGGAGTGCGTTGAACTCCATCTTGCCCAGGGACTTCGCCCCCTCGTCACCGCCTTTGGTGGGCTGCATGTTGGAGTCGTACCCGGGGCCAATACCGCGAGCAGCGAAGTTGGTGTCGGTCGACTTGAACAGTTTGTAGGTGTACTGCCTCCCCACGTGGATGCCTGGGATTTTCTTTCCCGACATCGGGTCGTACACGGTTTCCTTGTCCTTGAGTCCGTTGTCCTTGAGTAGCTTCTTCGCCCACTTCACGTTGTCGTGGTCGGCGAACTGATCGATGATGACTGGCTTGCCTGTCTTTTCAGCGACCTTGCCGACCGCCGTCTCGAGAATCTGACTGGGGTTGATTCGAGTGATCACGCCTGCAGACGTCATCAACACGTCGATCGGCTTGCCGGCCTCGTCTTTCACCATCTGGTCGTCCGGGACGATCTTAGACACCACGCCTTTGTTCCCGTAACGCCCGGCCATTTTGTCCCCTACACCCATTGGCGCGTCCATCTTCACCGTGACGGTGATTTGTTTGTTGGTGACTGCGACGTCAATCACGGTGCCGGGATGGTCGTGATCCCACGTAATGGCCGCGTCCCGGTAAGGCTTCACCAGTGACTTGTGCAAGTTCCCCAGCATCTGCTGCTGGGCAGATGCCTGATCTTTTCGGATCGCAGAGATGAGGAGCTCACCGTGGTCCACCTGCTGGCCCTTCTTGATGATTCCCTTGGAGTCGAGCCGTTCGTACTCCGGACGCGAGTAGCGCGAGCCGAAGTAGGCCCGGTGCTTGTCCTTGTCTGTGGAGACCCCCTGGTCCAGCGACAGCGTCTCTTTGTACATGTGCCTCGAAGTCAGCTTCTTGGACGCAGACTCCGAGATCACGACAGCGTCGTTGGAGTTGTAACCGTAGTAGGGCATGTATCCCACCGACAGATTCTTCCCCAGAGCAAGCGTTCCGTTGCGAGTGAAGTTGGTCTCCGCCAGGGCCTGCCCCTGTTGGACTCGCTGGCCTTTCTTCACGTTGACGTCGTCGTGCATGTACGTCTTGGACATCAAGGGGAAGTCCGTAGCGTAAGGCACCTTGACGAGATCGTCTGTCTTGGCCGCGGCGGTCTTCATCCATGCAGAAAGGGATTTTTCCTGAGGCCCTTCAGCGCTTCGCTTGGAGCGATCAGGTCGGATGTAGATGTAGTCTTTGTCGATCTTCTCCACAGTGCCAGCGGTCGGCGACATGGGAACGATGAGCTCACCCATCTGTTTCTCGACAGTCTTCTCCGGGTCCCACGACCGAATTTGTACATAAGGCTCGTCTCGATCAATGAGCGGCAACGCCTGGGTGTGCATCTTGGACCCCATGATGTTTCGGTTGCCCTGCGCGCTGTTCAAAAACGGCACGAGATTCGTCGTCGGGCTGTACATCCGGGAGGGGTCGGGGACTTCATAGTCCACCTCCGAAGAGTTTACTGAGTAAACCTGTCCGTTCTTCAGTGCGTCGATCTTCTTGCGCCCGCCCAGCTTCTGGTTCGGGAACGCGACGGTTTTCTCCATCAGCTTCGACGCCTTCACGTACTCGAGTTTCCCGTTCTTGGTGTTGCGCATCTGGGCGTACATGTTTCCTTCGTCGTCACGCCGAGCGAACATCGAAGTTCGCACATCGATGCCTGCTTTCCCTGATTCGGGCGTTCGCACCGGGTCAAGGATACCCAGATGGGAGTGATGCACGTCTCGAGCTTCGTCTGGTACGGCCAAAGTCGACGAAATACCCCCCTCACCTAGCGAGGTGACTTTAACGGCATGATCAACGATCTCCATCGGATTTATCTGCATCGGCGTCGCAGTGAGTGCGGACGTCGTCACAAAAGAGTGGAGGGATTTCGTGAAAGGAGACGACGGCATGATGTCCGAGACCTTCGGATTGTCCCCGGCCTTCCGAAGACGCATCTTGACCTTTCGAGAGATGTCTGGCGCTGCGTCTTTCTCAACTCGTTCCTTCAAAAACGACTCAACCGTGTGGATGGTCTTGAACGCAGTCGAGTCTCGATCGTCCTGCTCCTCTTTGTCGTTGTAGACGTTCAGAATCTTCTGACTGGCTCGCAGAAGCGTCTTGGGTTCGACCTTAGAGAACTTCTGACCCAGCGTGATGTTGGTGACCTCCGGATCGAGCTGCGTACGGTCGTACGAGTCCCGGATCGCCTCCAACATCTCCTGGTGATTCGGGTTGTCCTCCTGCAGAAAGCTTGGAATGAGCTTTTTGTAGAGCTTTCGGACGTACCGAGCTTCCTTGCCGGCGGCGTACTTCTTGTTGAGTTGAAGTACGTCCTTGCCCCAATACTTGGTGATCTCTGTATCCCGCACCCCCAGGGCTGACAGGGCCCCGTAGAGCGGAATCTTGCTTGAGCCGTACTCCATGAAGATGAGACCGCGGTCTGGGTCGAGCGACAACCGGAAGTTACGTCCCTTGGCGAGGTTGAATGCGGACTCGAGCTCTCCGTTGCCGCGCTGCCGTGTGTAGACCCCGGGCTTGATTCGAACCTGGTTGGAGACGGTGTAGTCATTGCCCTTCATGATGAAGGTGTGCCGCTCTGTGAAGTACGGGATCTGCGCCAGAGTTCGCTTGCTCGTATCCAGTATCTTACCCGTCTTCTTGTCACGAACAACGACCGTACCCTTCATCGGCTCGACCAAGGTCTTGCCCTCCAGGATGGCTTTCTTCTGCTCGGAGGGAGAGAACACTTTGTTCGTCGGTTCGACGTCCTGAATCTCCACAATGTGCTTATCTGTCTCGACCCGAAAGTCCTGAATCCCCTTCCTGACGTGGTCTCGAATCATCTCACGCCGTTCTTCAGCGCGCCCCATCAGGGGATAGAGTGTTGGGTTTTTCGCCACGTGGCCTCCTGGGAAGTTCCGCCATTATACGCAGTACTACCGCGCATTCCAGCGCCGGAAAACGATCAAAAATCCACCCCCTCGATGCGGTATAAGATATTGATACAGAAAACACGCTCTCGACGACACTGCAATCCTGCAGCGAACTCTCCCATAAGAGCGTACGGAACAGGGAAAACACATGGAACATCTCGACCAGCCGCAGACGAAGCCGAAATCGACCTTCAACAAGGTCGTGGATGGTGTTCTCAAAGGCGCGAAGATTGGCGCCGGAGTCTGGCTGGCGACCAGCATTGTGAAGCGAGACTGGATGGGGGCATTCAATGCCGTCACCGCGCTCGTCGTGCTCAGGGACTAGGGTCTCTAAGCACGTCATTTCACCCAAAAACCCCCTATATCGGGGGTTATTTTTTGCCCTAAAAAGGGCCCAAAAACCCCCTAAAATCACAAATATAGGGGTCTTTTTTGGTATAAGATATTGACACGAAAAACACGCTCTGACAACTACATCAATTCTGATGGAACGTCTCCCATGAGTGTGTATCAGACAAAGGTAAAACTATGTCAGTCGCAATCAACGTACTCTCATCGCTCTTCAGCAGTTCCACGCTCGCCTCGGCGGCGTGGAGTGGATTAAGTACACCGGTTCAGGCGGCCATCGCCTTGGCCGGAATCGGCAGCGCTGGGTGCACCGCCCACTCCGTGGGCAAAAGAACCATCCTTTCGGTAGCGAACTACCGAAAGAACGGTGCAAAGGTGTTCCTCCCGTGTGGAAACACCGGGAGGGTCAGCAAAGTCGGCTTCGATTTCATCGAGGCCATCCGAGACCATGACGACACCATCGTCACGGTCCGCGGAGACGACCTCGAGAATCTCCGAGACGCCGAATTCAAGCGTGATCCCGAGGCCGGAGCAAAGGCCCGGGAGCGCGTACAGGCACTCAGGTCGAAGACGATCGGAGAACGCCGAAACGAGCGTCTGGGTCAAGACGATCGTCAGCTGTCGGACGTCAAGTACGACAACATCCAGCTCACCGGCGAGCTGGGGGCTGCGAAGCAGGTGATGAAAGACCAGCGCGCCAAGTTCGAGGCGCGTTTCGAGAATTTCCGCGAGGAAATCTTCGGGCAGATGGACGCTGTGACTCCTGAGGACGACGAAGAGGTCGTTCTCGACCTCGGAGACGAGGAATCGGACGCTAAGCCCTCAAACGAGGGCGACGCCTCCTCACCCGAGGAAGGTGCTGACGAGTCCCCCACCCAGGAGGACGAAGTCAACGAGAGCACTCCGGCTCTCAAGTCCGACGCCATCAAGGCGAAGGTCAAAGCGGCTGCCGCCGTCGCTGAATCTGCTGACGAGGCCGTAGAGGCCGCGGAAGCGGAGTTGGATGAAGCACTCGAGGAAGCGGTCGCGACTGCGGCCGCGTCGGATGAGTCGGACGAGTCGGAAGACTCGGACGAGTCCAGCGAGTCCACGGAGGACTCGGAGAACAAGGCCAATGCGGCCGCGTCGGATGAGTCGAAAGGCTCAGAAGACAGCGACCCCGCTTCGGCGGAGGTCGCACCGTCGGGAAAGCAACAGGCGAAGGGGGAGGCGACGGCGTAGCGTCGAAACCCTCTCCAAAGCCGACCCCGGCCAAGGCGAGACCCTCGCGAAAGCGGGGGAATCGCTGGGAGATCCCCAGAGATGTCCGAAAGGGCATCGCACTCGCAAACGCGTATGCGGATGCGAAAGGGGACGCCGCCGCAGCGGTGGCTGGGCGTGAGTACATGATGTACTACGCCCAGCGCCTGGTCAAAACGAAGCGTAACCTCGCGGTTGCGCAGCGTTTCGACGCCCACAACCCAGGTTGGACGTGGCCTGCCAATTATGGCAAGGCTACGGGGCGTACCAAGCTCCTGGAATTCCTCTACGGGGAACTGGCGGACGTCATGCAAGACGTTCAGAAGTTTCTCGACGAGTATGCGAATCGAGTCGCGCCACTTCCTGCACGGCGCTACCGACGCTACTCGGATAACGAGTCGCGCGTCACCCTCGGTGAAGGCGCAAAGAAGTCGTCCTTAAAATAAGCCCTGTCCCTGCGTGGGACAGGGGCAGGCACGACGCCCCCGACTCTGGGGGCGTCTTTTTTTGATCACTCAGGTTTGGTGACGTGCGCCACCTCGTCGGTGCCGTCCATGTCCTCGTCGGGCATCTCGCCGTCGCGGTAGAACTCAGGTCCGGCCTTCTTCTTTTTAGGTGTCACATCCAGCCAGGACACGGTGACCACCGTGAGCCCGTCCTTGTCATGCGACCACCGTTCTTCTCGGATCATCTTCGTGCCTCGACACGCCTCTGTCATGAGCGTCTCGAGCTCTTTGACTTGACTGTCTTTGGTGAGGTCGAACATTTTGTAACGCGCCGAGACGTGGTTGTTCTGGGTGAACGACGAGGCTGATCCCGCAGGGCCTCCCTGTCCGGGGTAGGTCGTACCTCCACCCTGGCGTCGTCGCGAGGGTCCGCGCCCTTGCATAACATCGTGCGATACTTTGCTGACGAAATCGTCTCCCATTTAGCTCACCATCTCCTGCGCTGCGTTTCGTTCCTGCAGCTGAATCTCTTCGAGTCGTTGAATGACGACGGAGTACATGACGTAGTCTTCGGCCTGTAGCGAAGAGAGCACCGAACGGCGCTGTCCTTCGTCGATCTGGCTGAGCTCCATCGCCATCTGATCGGCCTCGGCGATGACGGCCTGCTGATCGTACTCGAGACCTGTCGATCCTGCAGAAGCCTCGGCCTGCGCCTGGTCTGCGAGCGTCGACTGCAGCTCTTCCATCTTTCGGCTGAGCTTCGCCTGTCGTCGCGTCTGCTCGAGCATCTCCTGTTCTTTTTGCTCGATCTCGTCGTCGTAATCGAGGTCGAGAATCTCCGATACGGTGCGTCGCGACACCAGGTCGTACTGCGCGTCCGCCTGCATGATGAGAGACTTCTGCTGAATATCGTCGATGAACTTGAAGTTCGTGATATCCGCCGAAACTTTCGCCCATCCGAGGTAGTCTGCAATCGAGTCGCAGATCCACTGTAGCAGGTCTCTGAGGTCAGCTGAGTGCGACAACAGCTGATTCTCCAGCATCCGTAATGTGACCGAACTTCCGGTAAAAGAGAGTCCCCCATATAGGAACTCCCGAGGCACGCCCAGACCGGCGATGATGTTGTTCTCGACTTCCTGCACCTCTCCGAGCGTCAAGAGCGTGCGGCCCTGTCCGCCCATCTGCGTGACGCCCAGCGCAACCGGGGCGAACATGATATGGAGCGGGTCTTTTCGCCACTGCTTGATGTTCTGCTTGGTCTCGTCAATCCACTGCGCAAAGGCCAGTGTTTTGACGGGGTCGTTACTGCTCCCCGTCTGGGCGGGGTGAAGTACACGGAACGGCGTGAGGTGATCGAGTGCAATCGCTTCGTTCGACCTCCGCATGACCTCCGCGTAGTAGAACTGCTTCATCACCGAGATCACTGATGGATAGCCCAGTGCTCCTCCAAGCCCCGCCGGTACGTCGCCTTTGAGGTGAAAGATTTTCGTGGGGTCGAAATGGAAAACCTGGTCGTCGTCCGCGGCTTCCAGGAACGCTTTCGGCGTCCCGTCGATCATGTGCCGATCTCCGTCCTTGATGGCGCTTCTCAGTTCCGCCGGGAGATCATAGTAATACTCAGTGTTGCCTGTGATGGGGTTGTGTTCGACGTCGATGTGTTTGGGGTCCCAGCAGATGACGTTCATGCGCTTGGGGTCATACACCTTGACGTCGCGCACCTCGCTCAGACGCGTCGTCGACGACGCCTTGCACTGCATGCAGTTGTACTTGAACGTTCGCTTCTTGTAGTCGAACTTGTAGTCTTTGATGCGCCGAATGTCCCACATCATCCCGCAGCCTTTGCACGGGACGATGCGTTTGAACGGGAAGTACAGAGAGTAAAAAGCGTTCCCGTACAGGGTGCGGTTCTTGGACGCACCCTTCAGCACCACCTTCGCCCGAAGAGTCTCGAGCACAATCTCGGAGTACTTCGTTCGGAGCGACTCGGACTCCGTCTTGAACGTGATGTCCGTGATGACGTAGTCAGCGAGTTTTTGAAGAGCGATGAAAATGTGGGGGGAGTTGTAGTAAATATACTCCGTCCACCGGTACATATCCTTCAACTTCCGAGGGACGAAGCCCGTCAGAAAATTGAACATCGGGTTCGGATGCGCATTCGACTGCCCGAGAATGTCGAAAGGCTCTCTGCTGATATCACCACTCATCCGAACTCCACATCCTCAAAAGGCACCTATGCAACCTATACGACTGCAACTGATTCGTCACCATAATACACCGGTGTTCGCCACAAAAGACGATCACTCAGATTTGAATCGAGTGTATGGCTACACTCGAGTTCGCAAGATGGGCCTCGCCCTCTTCCCCGCATTTCTCCCATTCTCCGAGCACGTGGTCAACGACCTCAACATCGTGTACGGCGAGGAGAACCTGGACTGGGCACTGGCTGCAAAGAACCACCTTGCCGAGTTAGAGAACGAAAAGCGTCGACAGAACTCTGAGAGCTTACCGGCTGGCTTCGAGTTCGTCACGGAGCCGTTCGGCCACCAGCGAGAAGGTGTGATACGCGCCATATACGAGCCGCGCACCGCGTTGTATTTCGACTGCGGTCTCGGCAAGACCAAAACGGCTATCGATCTCATCCGTGCGTTGAAGTGCAAGATCTCCGACATGCGTGCCCTGGTTATCTGTCCGCCGCACCTTGCGCCGAACTGGGAAGAAGAGTTCGCTACGCATGATGATGGCGAACTTCGCGTCCGAACGCTACTCGACCACAACTCCAAAACGCTTGGGTCAAAGAAGCGGCGCCATGCCTATCATGGGACGCGTAAGCACGAGCCGAGTTGGCACCCAGACGAGCCGTGGGGTGAGCTCTTTCCCGATGTCGTATACGAACCCAGCCCTGACCGCGCCTTCCGTGTCGCTGGTGGCGATAACGAACTCGACTACCTGAAAGCGACGCAACGCGACGACTCCGACGAGCGCGGACGAGCTCGAGCTCGAATGCGTCGTCACGCCAAGAAGAGGGGCATCGACTTGCCTGCTCCTGCAAAACGAGTCAATCCGGCTCCCGAGCCTGTCAAGAACTTCGATGTGTTGGTGTTGCCATACTCAGTGCTCAAGAAGGATCTCAATCACATCCTGGACGCCTATCCCTACAACGTCCTGATCTGTGATGAATCGCACATGCTCCGCTCCCACAAATCGAACCGGTCGAAGGCTGTCCTGAAGTTGGGCGCCAAAGCGAGTCATCGCTACTTGTTGTCCGGGACCCCGGCACTCGGAACGCCGATGCATCTCTACGTGCAGCTTCGTTTGCTCGGCGGATTCCTGACCGGCACCTGGTGGGAGTTCTACAAGCGCTACAATGTAGCCATCCGACGCCAGCACCGAGGCGTTGAGCATGACGAGGTCGTGGCCTACAAGAACCTCAACGTGCTCAATGAGATTGTCACCGAAGTGGCGCTTCGTAAGAAAGCCGATGACTGCCTCGACCTTCCGCCGGTCCGCACGTTGACCTATCCAATCTATCCCAGCGACGAGACCAAGGAGATGTACAACGAACTCGTCCGAACACACTCTGCAGCGATTGGTGGTCGACAGATCCGTGTGGCGCACGCTGCAGATCGATTGACGAAGCTACTCCAGGTGTTGTCCGGGTTCATCATCGACTCGCAGAAGGACTACGAGCTCTGCGATGGCGGCGACGACCGTCCGCCCTGCCCTCATCTGATGGACTGCGTTCGCAACAAAATCAACCCCTACACGCCCAAGTGTGCAATCGTGCAGGAGGACCCGCCCAAGCTTACCGAGTTGTTGGACGCGCAGGACAGGTGCGACCAGAGCATGGAGCTCTTTGAGTCCATCCTGTCCTCGGACGACAACAAGGTCATCGTGTGGGCCACCTTCCAGGCGGAGCTCAACATGTTGGACGCAGCTTTCACGAAGGAGGGTTGGGACTTTGTCCGCGTCGACGGGAACACCAAAGACAAGCAGGCGGCCAAGAAGCGCTTCAACACGGACCCGAACTGTCGCATCTACCTGAGCCAGATCCGCACAGGTGTCGGCATCACGCTGAACGCGGCCAACTACACCGTGTTCTATAACGCCACTTTCGACCTGGGTGATTACATTCAGGCGCAGAAGCGAAACGACCGGATCGGACAGGAGCGTCCAGTGACGGTTTACCAGCTGGTTGTTCCTGGTAGTGTGAACGAGTATATTTTCCGTTCCTTGGAGCGAAAAGAAGATATTTCTGCTGCCCTCACCGACCACGTTCAGTGTATACTGTGCGACCGCAATAAGGAGTGCGACGCTGCCGGAATCCAGCCGTTCGACAAAGACTGCATCTACTCGTCGAAGGAAGGCCGACTGCGAATGCGCCCTGCGCTGCTTAAATAGGAGATCCGATGCCCCCTACGCTACACGCAACCCTATCGTTCGATGACACTGCTGTTGAGGAGCTCGTGCAAGCGCACGTCGAGTCTCAGGGGTACTTCGTCGAGGACATTCACCCCGATGAGAGCTCTCTGGGGTATCAGGTGTCCGTACGGCCTATGACGCAGGAAGAGCTTCTGCTGCACGATCTGCCGACTGAGTCCGTCGAAGACCGTCTCCAGATTAAGATCGATTCTCTGGTAGAAGAGACCCAGCGCGCATTCGGTAGCTTCGCTTCTCACATCGAGAAGCAGGCCCGCGACACAGAGATTGCGCTGGAGTCACGACTCGACGACCTGCGTGCGTTGAGTAGCAGCGCTCAGCAGACCATGCTCGAGATTCAGAGCCTGGCTGAGAAGCAACGAGCCACCCCGGTCTTCGTAGAAACACCTACCGAGACTGTCGTGACACGTTCCGAAGCCGTTACGGAGACACGCCTCCCTGCCCCGAAACCTGAACCTACGATTGACGCCGAGCCTCTCGGTGGCCCTGTCAGTGTCATGAGCACTGGCGCGCCATCTGGTTCTTACGAGACGCTCAGCTTTGCCGACGCCGTTGCGGCGCTCCAAGAAGATGCGTCTGCATCGAACCCGAACGACCACACACGGCAACGCCGATTCACCCAGCTCCACGAGGAGCTGGCCCAAGAAGCCGCGGTGGCTCGAGACCCGATTCCGGGCGAGTCCAGCGCATTTCCCTCTGACCTTGTGACCCAATAAGGCCTATGACAGACGACATCACAGACGAAGAAGACGAAGACACATCCCGATCACGTGGACGCAGCCGCAACCACGATTTCGGGGAGTACGACAAAGTGTACGACCTGCCCAGTGGATACCTCTCGGTGTCCCAGGTGGGGCTGTACCAGAAGTGCGGAGAGCGGTACCGGCGTCGATACGTCGAAAACCAACGAACGCCGCCTTCCTCGAACCTGGGCCACGGTCGGTTGATCCACAAGGCCGTCGAGACCCTGTTGCAGTACAAGATCGACAACGAGCAACGCGTGCCTCCCGCAGACCTGGGGAACGACGCAATCAGTGATCACTTCCAAGAGATGTCACAGGACATCGAGATCTGGGACCCGAAGGTCCCCGACATCGAGACCTTCGAAGAGACGGCTCGTGAGTTGGTGGGGCTCTACGAAGAGTCGCGCCTGCCCGAAGTACTGCCGCGCGCCGTTGAGCTCAAGCTCAAGCGCGTTCTCCGTGGGCGCATCCCGTTTGTCGGGTACACTGACCTCATCGAGATGTCCCTGATGGATGTCGACTTCCAGCCTATGAAGTCACTCGATGATTTGAAGTCGACAGACAGCGTTCGCGACCTCAAAGCGACCGGTCGAAAGTACGGCGCGCAGCGCGTCAAGAATTCCCTGCAGCTTTCGATGTACGCCGAGATCACCGGGCTCGAGAACGTTGGGTACGACCTGCTCGTTCAGAAGAAAAAGTCCGAGTTCGCCAAGCAGGACGCCTTCCGCTCCAAGCGGGAGAAAGAACACGCCGTAGATGTGGTAGAAGATGTCGCCAAGTCCATCTCCGCTGGCGTGTTCATGCGTGCCGATCCGGAGAGCTGGATGTGCACCGAGAAATGGTGCCCGTACTTTAGCGAGTGCCGAGGCGCCCAGAAGAGCATTCACACTGTCCCTGATGGAGAGAGCGTTTGATGGAGAAATTCGGAGTAGAAACCCATCGCCCAGGAGAAAAGAATGCCGGAGATAGTCGAACCTGCCCCTGGTGCGGACGTTCTGTCAGCGTTGACGGAGCTGTTCGACGATGCCCTGTACATGGAAGTGAGCCTTTCGAAGTACAGGGAGAAGCTGCGCCCGCTGACCGTTCCGACGTCAAGCTGGCTGGGGATGATAGCCCCGACGAATAACTCGGATTACCCGAGCCCCGCGCGCGGCTTTGTGCCGCTCGCCCGGGTTCGGAGCTGGGAGCCTGCGGAAGGGGAGAAAACAGGACGACTGCATAACCTGCTCTTTCTGCAGAACAGCAAGATACTGTACCGAGCAGCACACACCAGCCATGCCGCTGGAAACGGCGACGAACCCTACCTCATATTCGTCACCCCAAGAGCCCTCCCTGAGGGTTGCCCGATTCAAACCGACACGAGCGACGCTTGTGACAACTGCGCCTTGTGGGCTCATTGCGCCACAGGGCGTCTTCCCTTCGCGGACCTACGCTACGTCAAGATCAGCGGCTTTCACTGCATGAAAGTATGCAAGGTCGACGACGAGTGGTTCGATGCAGGGCAATCTGCGAAGCGCCTGAGTTACCGAACCCTAGACGCCACTCCTCAGCAGGGGGTGCCTCTCACGGGAGTCGACCTCCGCGCACTACCTCAATTTGAACCATATTGTTATTGAACGGAGAGATCACGAATGACACCGCGGCTTCGCTTCGCCTTACTCGTCTACTGGTATACTCTTCAGTACGTGAAAGAGGTTGAGCAAGCCCCCACCCAGGACCGGGGCTCAAACATCGTGAGCCTGGATGAATACAGACGGAAAAAACATGCCACATTTACCCATATCTAAGATCTTGGCGGAGGACAATATCCGCCTCAACATCGACCCGGACTCTATCGAGGAGCTGGCCGAGTCGGTTCTCGCCGTGCACACGTTGAGCAACGGTGAGAAGACTTTGCTGCAGCCAATCACGTTGCAGAAGCTCGACAAACCAACGGAGGAGGGTCACACCCACCAGCTGCGTTACGGCTTCCGTCGTTACGCCGCCATGAAGTTTCTTCTGGAGAAGCACCCGGAGAAATGTTTCTGGGCCGCCAACGTGCCCTACCACCTCGACGACGCTGTCTACAACGAGGAGGACAATGCGACGACGCATTTCCGTCTCGTCGAGAACATTCAGCGCGAAGACATGTCGCTGCTCGAGGAGGCGATGGCGATGAAGCGAATCCAGAAAGAGCAAGGGATGAAGCAGTCCGAGCTCGCCAAGATGCTCGGTAAGAGCAAGGGCTGGGTGTCGCAACGTCTCGCGCTGCTCCGCATGGACGAGTCCGTACAGCTCGGCGTCCAGGAAGGAAAGCTGGGGCAGGCTCACGTCCGTGAGCTCGCACGCATCAAGAAGAAAAAGGACCAGGCCGACGTCGCGACCAAGCTTCTCCAAGACGAGTCGCCGTCCGTCGCAAAGGTCAAACGCGCCGTGAAGAAAGCACTCGGCGAGACCGAACCGAAAGAGAAGACGAAAGAGAAGACGAAAGAGAAGCCTGCCGAGAAGAATGACGACTCCGAAGAGGACTGGGAAATGTCCGAAGAGGAGCGCTCTAAGCAGGATATCGATCAGCTCAAGACAGGTAAGAAAAGCAAGCCCGTCGAAGAAGAAAACGACGAGACGCCTGTCGAAGAGGCAGAGGAGTCCGAGGAGTCGGAAGAATCGGAGGGAGAAGAGGAGGTGTCCTCAACCACCGCTCCTGCGCCTTCCGAGCCGTCTCGAGGAGACGTGCTGCAGACGATGTCTCACGAGGAGAAACTGAAGTTTCTCGAGGAAGACACAGAGCGTCGACTCGCAATGGAGTTCGACGGACGTAAGGGCGATCTCGAAGCTGAAATCTTGCGGTGCTCGCAAGCAGCAGTCGACGCCGTGAAGAAGGGCGACGCAGAGAAGGCCGCATACTACGCCGGAGCAGAGCAAGCGCTCAAATTCGCCCTGGGCTCGATCAAATCGATCCGCTACGTAAAGCGAAAAGTAGCAAGTTAGTGTTGACGAGTGGGGAGGTCTATCGCTACAACGATAGACCTCCTGCCTGGCAGCAGAGGAAAACAAACTAGACAGTCCACCCGGAGCGTATTCCTCACTCCGAATGTATACGTGTGTCTGTCGAACACCCTTGGAGAAAGATAATGACAACTGAACTCGTTCTCACCGAAACCGTCCCCGCACTCGCGAATTACGAACTGACTGCGGAGATGGAGCAGCAACTCGAGGACCTCGTTTTCCTGATGACGACGCCTCCCATGGGTCTGGAGAACACGGACTGGGAATGGCGTCCCGACATCGTAAAAATCAAGGCCCCTACAACTACAGACGACGCCTGTCCCGGTAACGCCGAGATCGGCGACATCTGGGCTGCAGGCGAGATCCTGTGGTCACGCAAAGAAGATGGGAAAGACGAGCCGTTTCGGTTCATCCCGATCTATCACTGGAAGCAGCACTCGAAGTTCGTCTACGGAAAGCGCCAGCCGGACTGCTCGAGCCCCGATGGTGTGACCGCTTATGACGGTACGCCGTGCGTGGAGTGTCCACACCTGCCGTGGAAGGGTAGCGCGAAAGTGCGTCCTGGAAGCGACAAGACCGCATGCGATGAGACGTTCTCGTTTCTCGTGATGGCCGAAGACATGAGCAACTTCTACGTGCTCAACTTCCGCGGCACCTCCGCCAAAGCAGGCAAGAACATCTTGCGCAACACACGCCGCGCGCTGTGGGGCAAGGTGTACGGCCTGACGTCCGTCGAGCAATCAACCGACACGAACACCTGGCAGAAGTATGACGTGGCCCCGATCTCGGGCTCTCGTCCTGCTCCCGAGGTTCAAGCGTTCGCACGCTTCGTCCACGAGCAGAAAGACCAGGCCGCAAAAGCTCAGAGCGCCGAGCTCAAGGCCGCGCGTGAGGCCATCGAGAAGACGCTCAATGCCGACCTCGAAGAAGGCGGCGCCATCGATGACCTCGAAGCCGAGCTCAACGCAGACGATGGGTTCAGCGAGTCGATGTAGTCTCGATTCGCCCTCTCAATCGGGAGGGGTCGCTATGCGGCCTCTCCCTTTTTTTGCCTCTTTCCCATCGGACGTATCATGAGCAACGCACCGTGGAGTATCTCCAAAGCCAACATGGCACATGAGTGCACGTATCGATTCCACATGCGCTACACCAAGCGCGCAAAAGGCCGGCGTATCGAGAACTCCGCGGGCCGGATCGGAACTGCCGTGCACGACATCCTGGACCGCATGCTCCAGGGCACCGAATTCAAACGCGCCTTCGTCAATGCCTCCATCCAGAAACTGACTCGGAAAGAGATCCTGGAACTGAAGACGCACGAAGAGGGCATCAAACGATTCATCGAGCGGTTCGCAGACTGGCGCGACAAAATGGGGAAGCCAGAAGTCTACCCCGAAGTTCAGATGGCCATCACCGAAGAACTCGGCGAGACCGGCTACTGGGACAAAGACGCCTACTTCCGAGGTGTGCTCGACATCAGTACCGTGGTCACCCGCGGCGACCAGAAGTACGCCGTCATCATCGACCACAAGACCGGCATGCCGTCTGATATCGAGAAGTACAAGCCGCAGCTCGACTCCTACGTCGCGATGGCGTCGGTAGTCTACCCCGACATCGTCGGCGCGCAGGCGGCCATTCACTGGGTCCGCGCGCAAGAGGCGGCGGATGAAGAAGTCATCGCCTGGGGCCCTATGTACAAACGCCCTGTCATTGAAAAACTCATACTTCCTCAGTTTTTGGAGCACCTTCAGTCCGCTGAAGCGCGCGCTCAAGAACGTCCCACACCCACGGAGGGGTGGTATTGCGAGTTCTGTGAATATCAGGATTCGTGCCCAATAAAATAACCCAAGCCAAGACGGTGAGGTACCCGTGTCAAAATCATATAAAGTCCTGTCCCGGCAGGAGAAGTCGAAAATGCTTGCTGACGTCGGCATCGAAGACGTCCTAGCTCTCTGCCAAGAAGCTCGCCCCTCGCATCAATGCGAACGGCACGGCAACCGAATCCGTTCGCGCTGCATGTTTCCAGGGCACTCGGACGCCAACCCTTCGATGGACATTGTGTTCACTGAGGGCCGTGTTTTCGCCAAGTGTTTCAGTTGCGGTCAGTATGAGTCTGACGGCTTTCGCATCGTTGAGCACATCACCGGCATCCACGCCGTTTCGCGACTGTACGCCGAGATATTCGGACAGCGCTTCGGTCTCAAAGTCGACGCCGAGTTGGACGACGCGCTCGTCCAGGAAGACCTGTTTAGTCACTTCAAGAACTCGGTGCTGCGTGCCGGCGAACACCTTCTCGTCAACGCCTCATCCACCAAAAGTAAAGAGTACACCTACGCCCAAAGCGCGATCACCTATCTGGCCCAGCGAGGCTTCCCAGCAACCACGTTCCTGACATTGGGTATTGGCATCTTCCCGACGCTCGAGCACTTCGCTCAGCACGCAGACCAAGACGCACAGATCACCATTGGTGAGTATTTCGGCCCTCGTGTCTTCGAGCAGAAGCCCAAGGCCGTCGGGCGCTACGGTGGTTGGTTGATGTTTCCCTACTACACCTCACCCACGACGATCGGTCGCCTCAAACTGCGTGACCCCAAGAACAAGGACAATGAAGTCTGGCTGGGTATCCACAAGGAAGAGACGCGCGGCTTCTTCGGACTCAACCAGTTCACCACTCTCGTAGGTAAAGACCTCAAGGAAGCCAAAACGGCGTATGTCGTCGAAGGGGAGTTCGACCAACTGGCGATGTTGCAGGCGCAGTTAAACCTGAACCCCAACCAGCAGCACATTGTGCTCGGCGGCTCAGGCTCGGCTCCGACCAGCTTGGACATCCTGGCTGATTCCCGTATCAGCCGAGTCACGCTCGTGGGAGACAACGATGCGGGCGGCGACCAATTCGTTCGACGCATCCTGGAAGTGTCCGAGCAGGAACGTATCCACGACTTCGGGGTCTACGACTGGTCGACCCTGCAGACGTATGGCGATCCTGACGACGTCGTTCAAGGTGGGGATTACCCGGACCTCATCCACGGCCTCACCACACGCAGTGACGTCAAAGAGCTCCATATGTGGGCGATGGATACCGCCCTCAAAGAGATCGCGACGCTGAGCTCTCCGAGCTCTGTCGAGAAGATTGACGTGCTCGACAAGGGCTGCGCGTTCATCAAGAACGACGTCGAGCGCGGGTTGTACGTTTCCGAAGTGTCGGCCACGACAGGTCTCGACGGCGGCGTGCTCTCAAAGCACATGATCTCTATCGACACCGAGCGAGGTTTCCTGGTCGCGCTCGAGCGTAAGCTGGGTGAGCACGCCTCGCCTGTTGCGATGAAGAACTCAGAAACGGCGCTGATGTTCTGTCGAAACTCGAACGAGATATTCGAGGTCAACCTCAAGAAGCCGCGCGACATCGAGCTTGCTCTGCAAATGCAGGTCTTCGGATGCACGACCTACGACTTCGTCGAAGAGAACATCGGCATCCCTGACCGCGTTCGCTACACCCAGGGAAAGGTCCCGACTGAGCGTCCCATCAATCACCAGGCCAAAGACCTGTCCGGTCACGTCGACCTCGCCGTGCAGAACTTCGTGGCAGGCTCCAAGCCCTTGTCCAAGTACCGAGTGCGGCGACAGGGCGTTCACTGGAGCGATGTGACCGAAGACCCGGTACGAGCCGAGGGTCTCCCCTCCAGCGCTCCTGCCCGCTGCGTTTACGTCGTAAACGGCCACCTTCGTCTCATGGGTACGCCCGGCTCAAACGGCCTGATGTACTACGAGGAGCTGTCTGAGCCTGTTCATGGCCTCAATCTGTTGTGGGGAGACGACGAACCTTGGAGCGCAATGCTCACAAGCGCTGACTCCGCCAATAAAAAGCCCAAGCACACGCGCAAGGAAGTCTACGAACTTCTCCTGGACGTAGTAGACGGGTGGGCTTTTGAGCGGCACGACCTGGTCCGTCATTTCTGGGCGGCCTACATCATGATGCTGACGCATTGCGACATCTTCGAGAACCTGCCGTACGTGCTGCTGAACGCGCCTTCGCAGTCAGGTAAATCAACGATGCTCAAAGGTGTTCTTCGCGGAGAGGACCCGGGAGAGATTGGCCTCATCGAACACAGCCGAGGCTACGATGACTACACCGCCGCTGCCGTCATGCAGCACGCTGAGGGCTCGCCCATTCTGATGGGTCTCGAAGAGTTCGAGGCGGCAGACGACGCCAGCCGCAATGATTCCAAGGCCCGAGCAGTCCGCGCCATCCTAGCCTCTGTGCGAAACGCCAGCGGCCGAAAAGGGATGCAACGCTCTCGCGGCGGTCGCTACGGGACCCCATCCGATACGCACCTCCGTTTCCCGATCTCCGGGGCCGCCATTCAGCCTCTGCAAGAAGAGGCCGACCGAAACCGGTGGTTCACCTTCGAGCTGACGCAGCAGCCAGGCAAGCTTCCGCCCGAAGCCTACATCCGTCAGAAGCTGGGCTGGGACGGCGTCTCCGACCTTCGCGAATCGATCCTGTTGAACTCACTACAACACGCGCACCGAGACTACCTTTCGGAGCAAGATATTCTGCAGAACGTGTGGGACAAGGACGTCCTGACGACCCGCTCGACTCGAGGCGCAAAGTCTGTGGCGCCCATCTTGACCATCATGAAAGACGTGGAGGTCGACTACCTGAGCTGGGGGCAAACCTTTCTGGACTGGCGTAGCGATTTGCTGCGTGCATCGAACACGTCCGCCGAGCGGACAATGTTCCTGGCCGTCTTCGAAACCAACGCCATCACGATTCCGAACGAGTTCCAGCGTCGAAGCCTCATCAACATTCTCGCCAACCCCGATCTGCGAAACCATCTAAGCTACGCAGACTGCGGAGCGTACTACCTGCCGGGGGCGACTTTCGTCGTGCTGTACCCCAAGAAGATTGCCGAGATTCTCAAGTACAACGCCAACTACCGCCACTCCACGAACGCCAACCAGATCTTCAATCACCTCAAAAGAAACCCCGAGGTGAAATACGATCCGCCGTTCTTCAACGGGAGCAAAAAGACGATGCAGCACCTGCGTCAGTTTATGCCGAGTGTCCGCGCTGAGGATCTTCTCGCGGTGTCATTCCAGGCATTGGACTTCGACAAAGCGCCGCTCCTGCCCCCTGACCCGGACACCGTACTATGACCACCCTCAAAGAGAGCATGGACACCGAGAAGCTGAACAATCAGCTCCTCAACCTGACCAACGACCTCAACGGAGTCCTTGGTCTTCGAGCCCTATCTTCCACCGCCGCCGAGATATGGGTCACTGGTGGCAGCACCAAAAACGAGGTGCTCGCCCGCGCCGAAGAGCATGAAGAGCTGGCTGACGTAGACTTCACCTTCCGAGAAGAAGTCGACGAAGCCTACTCGCCCGGCGGCGCCACTGACCGACCTCGAACCTGGGAACCTAAAAATGACGACCGAGACAACGACACCGACCCCTTCGAAGAACTACTCGAGCGCGATCCAAGCAGCCCCCGCACGGTGGACGAGTAACCAAAAGGGGACCTTCTGTAGTACCTGCCCCAACAAAGACGCTTCGTGCCTGCTGATGGGCCGCTGGTTGAGTCAGGCGAGCATGACCATCATCCTGGCATCGCCGGGGCAAGAATCCATCGACCGTGTGCAGCCGCTGGGGAGCCGAGACGAAGCAATCATCGCGCAGCTCATGCAGAACCTGACCGAGAAGCACGGTACAGCCATCGCCTACAACATCGTGTATTTGACAGGAGCAGAATCCCGAAAAGCCCCCGGCAAAGAGGTGATCGCTGCTTGCTCGCAGTACATGAACCAGAAGCTGCTCGACGCGCGTCGACAATTCGAACACGGCCCGCATGCAGGTCGAAACCACGTCCTGGTTCCGCTGGGAAAAGCCTGCACGCAGGCACTTCTTCCTGACGTACGAACCCTCAAAGAGGTTCGCGGAAAAACTGTCGCCACCGAATTCGGTGGGTACGAGTGGTTGGTCTGTCCGACGTTCAGCAGAGCGCAGCTCTACGTCAAGCCGGGCTACGCTCGAGTGATGAGTCACGACATCTCCAAAGCCTACACGCTGTCCCTCAAAGAGGGGCGCGAGGATAAGGTCGACGTCCACTCACTGACGACCGACTACATCATTCCGCAGAACATCGAAGAGGTGCGCGACGTTTGCACTGACCTGCTCGAGCGTATCGAATCTGGCGACATCACTGCGATGAGCGTCGACATCGAGACGAACACCAAGAACCCGTATCGCACTGACGGTCACACCTCGGTCGTCTCGCTGGCCTGGGACAAGGGGCAGGCTACCGCCATCCTCCTTGACCACCCTCGCTCCTACTACGACGCCGAAGAAGCGTGGGAAGCTGTGATTCCCATCCTGGAAAGCGACGTCAAGAAAATCTTCCACAACGGAAAGTTCGATCTCCAGTTCCTGCGAAACCGCAAAGGACTCAAGGTCCCCAACCTGTGGTGGGATACCATTCTTGCCGAGCACTTCCTCGACGAGGACAAGAGCGGTGTCTACGGCCTCAAAGAGGTCATCGGGCTCTACGCTCCCCGTTACATGGGCTACGAGAAAGAACTTCGAGCGAACTTCGTCAAGAAGGCGCTGGCCGAAGCTAAGGGTCTCGGAGAAGACGAAGACCGCGAACCCGACCACGAAGAATCATGGGAGATCATGCCCTTCTTCGCTGACCTCGAATACAAGCCAGTTGCCGAAGACGACAGCATCGACTGGGAAAGTCTTGGAGAGGACGTCCGTATTGAACTCTTCGAGAACGAAGTGATTTACCTCAACGCGCACCGCGACGGCGAGAAGAAGTCGAAGACTCGCGCACGAGGTCGCATCCGACGGCGCTGCAAGAAGTACGACCTCGACCCGCCTGACACCGTCAACGACCGCTCCTTCGACGTCGGCGACAATGGCTACGACGACATCCCGGTCGACATGCTCCTGTGGTACGCCGCAGTCGACGCTGACGTAACGAGACAGGTATGCGCCGGGCAACGCATGATTGCCGCCCGACGCCAGCGAGACCTGGGCATGACCACGCCGAATGTCACGCTCCAACGAGACCTGGAGAACGTGATGGCCGACCTGTACGTGCCTGGAACGGATTCACTGTCCACCATGTCGTATCGAGGCACCAAGCTCGACTACGATCTGCTCGACCAATACGAAGAAGAGATCGGCCAACTTCGAGACGACACACTTCGCATCATCCGAGAGATGGTGTGCCAGCCCGAGTTCAATCCGAACTCCAGCGCCGAGATGGCAGACCTGGTGGTCAACGTCTTGAGCATCGACCCCGATGCGTTCACCTACACTGCCACGGGAGCCATCAGCGTCACGGACGCCTGGTTGGCTACACAGCAGGAAGAGTGCGCCGACGAGTTCACGCAGGAAGTCATCTACTACATACGCCTTTACAAGAAGGCAGCGAAGACGATCTCGTCATTCCTCGCGAAGTTCCGTCGGTTGACTCAGTACGACGGACGTATCCACACCTCGTTCAATCTGAACGGAACCGCGACTGGTCGGCTGTCTTCTTCGTCGCCCAACCTGCAGAACGTTCCACTGTGGATGTGTCGATTCCCGCCGCACCCCAAGTTCACGAAGGTCTCGAGCCCGGGGTGGAACATCAAGGCATTGTTCATCCCGAGCGAGCCCGGAAAAGTGTACTTCCAGCTCGATATCTCGGCAGCCGAGATTCGCGTGCTCTGCGCCTACGCAGGCGACGAGCGTCTGATTTCGGCGCTCAAAGCTGGTCAGGATATTCACTCCTTCGTGGCCTCGCACGTGTTCGACCATACCTACGAAGAGTTCGTGGCTGGAAAGGACACCGACCCCGACCTCAAGCTGAAGCGAACCGCTACCAAACGCGTGGTGTTCGGCCTGATTTACGGCGCCGGTCCCTACAAGATTGCCGAGCAGATCTACGGCGGTCTGGCTACCGACGAAGCCGAGCGTGAAACGCAGATTGCCTTCGCGCAGTCTGTCATGGACATGGTCTTCGAGCGCTTCCCGAAGATTCAGGAGTACATCTCCAAGACCATCGCGGAGGTCCAACTGTTCGACCAGGTCCGAACGTACTTCGGGCGACGTCGTCGCTTCGACCTTCGAAACGCCTCCTGGAAGGAAGCTCGGAAGAGCGAGCGCCAGGCGGTCAACTTCAAAATCCAATCGTCGGCTTCTGACATCGTCCTCTCGCAGCTCTGTGCGGTCGAGCAAGCCATCAAAGAGATTAGCGGAGAAGTGCTCCTCACGGTGCATGACTCCATCGCCGGGGAAATCGATGTCGACAAGGTGCCACTGATGCGTGCCTTCTTCGACCACTATGTCGTGGACGAAGTGAAGCGAAAGTTCCCCTGGCTGCCCGTTCCGTTCGCCTACGACCTCGAAGTTGGACCTTCGTATGGTGAGCTCGTCGACTTCGGCCTGCTCGAATCCGATCCGGACGACATCCCGGACTACGTCCTCAAGAAAGCCCGTCCTCGCATGGAGCGGGCAGGGCTCACCTTCTTCTCGGAGACCGCCTGATGCCTATTTACGCCCTCGCCATGGAGACACCCGGTCGCTACATAGTCGGCCAGAGCAGTGCCGCCCCTGACGCTATCCTGTCGACGAACACCGTCGCTCTTCAGGACGCCGCTCACCTCACGGTGCTCAAAGAACAGAGCATCCTGACGCCGATCGACGTGCTCGATAACTTCCACGCGAAGGTGTCGAGCTACATTGGCTTCGGGGTGCTCAACGAAGACTTCAGTTCCATCTACGAGTCGTGGCTCGAGATGCACAAAAATCCGCCGGATTTTGAGGTACAAGAGGGTGAATGAACTAGTACAGACACTTAGCTGTGGGCGATGTTTCGTCGCCATATCATAGCAGTACTTTAGTACTGGCCGCCGGCTTGAAGCCGAGCACCAGGCCGCCTCGAGCTCACTACTTCGGCGGAAATGGTAGTTCATTCATACGCACGCGCTAGACACTGAGGTGATCAAGGACGATCCCTCGAGGCGATGTTTCGTCGCCACATTTTGTTTCACTATCTCTTCACCTGGTTTAGCAACCAGGTGTAGAATTAGTAGCGCACTTGAGTTGGCACCGATCTCGGTGGGCGATGTTTCGTCGCCATATGAAGTAGGACCGGGAGCAAACGCGAGCGAGGTCTTCCTGGCCACGCGGTTTTCGTCGCATACGCTCCTCAACCCAGCTAGGCCTGGAAGACCAGGCTCAGCACAGCAACTCACCTCTGATTGGCTCCCGTTTGTGGAGGGCGATGTTTCGTCGCCATATCTCCCAGACACTTTCGTGTCTGAGCTTTTCTCGAGCTCCTCCGGGAGCTGCGTGATCATGGCAATCAGAGAGACATTGGGTAGAACGCTACCTGACCGGTGGCAATCTGCATCGCAAGGCGCCCGAATACCTGGGCGTGAAGAGCATCGTCAGGGGTGGCCGGGAAGCAGTTCCAAACCCGGCGCCCCTGACCCTGTTTCGTAACTTCCTCATACTCAGCGAGGATATCCTGAATCGCGAGCTTCATCTGCTTCTGCTTCGCAAAGACGACGCGGCCTCGCTTGTAGTCCATCATCATCGAATCGATGGCTGCCGTCCGGTCCGCCATATACCGATCTGTGTTGTTCCATCGGAGCATCTTCGAGATCGAGCCGTACTGAATCTGAACGACCTTGTTTGCCCCAAGCGCGTCGACCAGCATTGCGTTGGAGACTGCGCCAACTCCGGCGTCACCAGCGACCAGAGAGACCTTGTAGTCTCGACAGATCTCGATGATTTCCTTCACATCATTAACCGGGTTCGAGGTCGGGAAGATGTGGTAGTACAGCGTCTTCATCTGGCCGTTCGGCAGCAAACCCCAGACGTGAATCGCTGTTCGAGACGTGAACGTCGAGGAGCCGCCTCCCGACCAGTCGACCCCTGCGACAATCTTCGAGACATGCTTGAAGATTTTGGGGTCTGGCTTGCGCTCAATCGTGTAGTTCCGGCAGAGCGCTTCGAGCTCTTCGAGCGACACCATGCGCGTGCCGATCGCGTCGCTCATCCCCAGTACCTCGTTCCTGAACTGCGAGTCTGGGTAGGTGTTGTACTTGTGAAGGATACGGTCCCACCGGGCCTGCACCTCATTGTTCTGTGGCATGATGAGCTGCGGGATGTGGAACCCGCGGACGTAGGCGCCCGGATTCATGCTGTACCACTGCCCGTCTCGAGGCCGCAGCTTCTTGCCGCAGTTGACGCAGATAACGCCCGACTTACCGATCGAGCGGACCGTGGTCACGTAGTTCCATTTGTTGCACCCCGTGCACTTCATCATCCACACGTCTTGCGTGGATTGCTGCCAAAGGAACTCCATGGTGTTTTCCATCGACTTCGGTGTCCCGAAGTACCAGGTCCACCCGTGCTCCGACTCTGCCATGCACTCGTTGACGACCGGCACCACCGACTTGTAAATGATGTCCTGGACCTCGTCCCATACGACCTGGTCCGCCGAGACGCCACGTGCGCGGTCCGGGTCGTCCTGGGCGTACGAAAGCACGACCTCCGACCCGTTCGAGAAGTGTTTCATCAGCACGTTCATCGGCATCGATGTGCTGGTGTAATTCTTGGAGATCAACGGAGAATAGGTGATCGCCTTCTGGAGACGGGAGTGCGAAAACCGAGTCGTCTGCTGCTGTGTAGGCGACACAAACAGCGTTCGAAAGTAGTCCTGCGAAACCGAGTTCGTCAGGATCATGTTGCAGCCAGTAGTCGACTTAGCGACCTGGCGGCCGCATTTCATCACCAGCTCTTGGTGGTACCCATCGTAGATGTCTCGGTAAAACGGGTAGTTCTCAAACGAGAACTTCTTCCCGTCCAGTACCACCATAGCTTCCGTGAGTTGAGACCGGGTAAACTGCCCGACACTCTCTTCCTCGCGTCTAATCGACTGGAACACACTCATGAAACTACTCAAGTTTGCAATTCTAGCGTGGGCAGCGATCGCGCTTCTCGGCGCGTGCATTGCCCACCCGGGTCTCGTGTTCCTGCTTATCATCGCAGGCACGCTTTACGGCCTGTTCACTCTCACGTTTGGGTCTCTCGATTACTGGCGTCGTTACCACGACCACGTATACGGAGACTCGAGCGATCACCAATAACCACACATTCGTGCAGTAGGGAAAACCATGACACAAGCATCACCATCCAGCAACAAGACGCTCGACTACGCAGAGGAGATCGGCCTGGTTCCGGTGAGCCTCAAGACGGCCGCCTGGGTCATCCAGCTCTGTGCATACGACAGGCACGTGCCGCTTCTCATCGGCGAAACATCGACCGGCAAGACGGCCATTCTACGTCAGCTCGCTGAGTACAACGAGCTCGACTTCCTCTTCTACGGTCTGGCGCACAAGGAGGCGTCTGATCTCACCGGTCCGATGATGCCTTCTTCGGACGGCGTCACCTTCCAGCACCTGCCGCCGGCGAACATCCCCATCAAGGGACACGCCGGCGAGGACCGGTTCGTCATGATGGACCTGGCAGAGGTGAACCGTGCCGACAGCACCGTGCACAATGCTGCCTTCCAGGTATGGACCGACCGACAGCTCGGCACGCACGAGCTCGGAGAGAATGTCATCGTCGTCTCCGATATGAACCCCCCGGACGGTGACTACGCCGTCACGTCGAGCTTCAGCAGTGACCCGGCCATGCGTCGGCGTACCTGCCAGATCGTCGTCAACTTCTCGGTCAACGATCTGTTGGCATGGGCGAAGGACCCTGCGTCTGCGACGCAATTCAACATGCCGAAGCTCAGCGAAGACGGCGTTCTCGAGCCGGTAGGTTTACACCGTAAACGCCCGTGGCATCCGAGCGTTGTTGAGTTCCTGCAAGCCAACGTCGACATCGCGCTGGACAGACAGGCGCGCGACGCGGGCAAGATATTCGCCTGCCCGTCGACTTGGCACGCCTGCTCCGATACGCTCTACACGTTGGAGCGTCTCGAGATCGACACATCCAGCGCCAGTATGCAGCTTGCTCTTCTGACCAAGCTCGCCGGTCACATCGGTCACACGCACGCCAAGTCGCTGCTCGAGTACCACAACCGTGAGGCGTCGGCGCTCGATCCGCGCGACATGCTCCTGCACTTCGCTGATGAGGATAATCGCTCTTGCCGACGCGTCGAGAAGCTGCTCGAAGCCGGACATGCCGGTCACGTCGCCGGTGCGCTCAACAACCTGGCCATCGTGTGGGCTGAAGGTGTCGAGGCCGAAGAATTCACGTCAGAAGACTGTGCACCGCACCTCGCCAAGATCTTCAACATGGTCCCGACCGACGTCGGCGGGCAGCTGTTGGACGCCATCGTAGACGCAGACTCAAAGGTCGGCGCGAGTACGGGCGGGCCTTCTCAGCGCTCCACCGGTCTTGTCCGTCTGCTGCACAAACAGCCAGCGTTCAAAGAGTTTCGGGATCGTCGCACGGAGAACCTGCGCGACAAACAGCAGCGCGAGCGCGTCGCTGAGGAAGGCCTAGAGTAACCGCTGGAGCTGACGTTCGTGCATCTGCTCGCGCTTCTCGACGTACGTCTCTACGGCGTGCATGAGAGCGAGTTGGATGCCGATCGCATCCTCTCCGAACTCAATCTCGCGTGGGTCGAGGCCTTTCTGCTCGCCCCACGCTTTTTTTACCTCGGCTCGAAGCTTCGAGCATTCAGGCGTGAGCTCGTCGAGTCGGTCTTCGCAAAACGAAAGACTCGGCGGCACGCACACCATGCCGTGCGCCTGACACATCACAGCCGTGTAGCCTACGGGCTCGTAGTCTAGCCAATCTACGATGGATTCATTGACCAGATCCGCGACGATGGTGTCTGCCTCTCGGACAGCCCACGCAATCTCAGCGGGTGCGACAGGTTGGAGACTTCCGGACTCTGCCTCTTTTCCGTTGAACGCGACGATCGTGTTCTCAAACGTCATCGCCTCGTACATGAAGCGCCCGTCGCCGCGAAGTGCCAGTGCAGCGTAGAGCTCTTCCCAGTTCTGAGAAGGGACGTCGAGCTGCATGTGATTGCACTCAAGCTCGAGCGTCTCGTACTCGTACTCCTGCAGAGGAGAGCCGAACAACGCCAGCGCGCTCATGTAGACAATGGAGGCGCTGGTGTCGACGTCTTGCAGCAGCCGTTTTGCGGCTCGCTGTCGTCGGCTCACAGGTACGCCTTCGCGCTGTTGTAGAAAATGTTCTGGAGATCAGCAGGCAGCGTTTCCATCATGGCGATGAGCTGCTTGGGGTCGGCGTTGCCGTCTGCGCCTTTGACGTGTTGCATGACATCAGGGCCGAGGACTTCTTCCATGAGCTCCGTTGGCAGCGCCTGGAGCTTCCGAACGGGTACCTGGTTTCCGGCAATCGTCGCAGTCGCCTCAGCGACTTTGTCCATGTTGAACACCGTCTCGACCGGGTCGAGAAGCGTGCGCCCGTACCGCGGCGCCATCTTGGCCTTGATGTCGAGGTTCTCGAGGATAGACGCGATCTTGACGAGGTCTTCACGCTCTCGAAGGATACCGTCGTGCGGGACATTCTCTGAGAGATACACAGCGACCTTCTCGTAGTCGCTTCGCAGCTCTTTGGTCGGAGCAGCGACAGCACGTGCCTCCACCCAATCCGCCAGGACACCTACGTCGCACGTCGTCAGACCTGCGTACTTGTAAATATCCGTTGGGAGTGAACTCTGCGGCAGGTTAAATGCCGCTGCTTTCTTCACGAGACCTGTTGCGGCCTTCATCACCGAAGGCATAGTGAGCTTGTAGCGCTGCGACAAGAGTGCATTCGCGACCGGCTCGACATGAGCGGCTTCCTTCACCAACAATGCCTTGTGTTGTGGTAGAAGGTAGTGAGACGACTCATCCTCGGCTTCTTTGGTCACCTGCTCTTCCGACGGGTCTTTCCAATCCACGCCGTAGAGATCGAGTGCCTTGTCGATGCGCCCCATAACATCGTCAGAAACGTACGCCGCTTGCTTGACTGCGTACAGCTTTGACAGGAGCGCCTGCTCCGGGGAGTGCACTGGAAACAATCGTGAGTCCTGATCTGCGAACGACGTGGACGGTACAGACTTTCCGTCCAGCGATGCAGTCTTGGCTCGAAGAACCTCGCGCGGAAACTCCCTCTTCAGTTGAAAGAGGAGTCGATGCTGCGGGTCCGTAAACTGATCAACAATCATAGGGAGAACCCATGCGAATGAATGACGACAAAAGCCCGCTTAAAGTAGCAGAGCAAGAGGGCAGTGAGCAAGCAGTACGAAAGGAAGACCCCTTTCGTTCCTGGATTCTGTTCTTCTTGCACAGCTCGACGCAAGCAAAGAATCCGAGGCTGAGCTTCTACGCCCGCGTGCTATCCGGCATGCAGACTCACGCAACGAAGCAGGTCGGCTACATGGCCGTCGGCTTTCTGCACGGCAGCTACGTGCTGCTGTACAACCCCGAGTGGACCCGGCGAACAACCTACACGGAGTTCGTCTGTACGCTCGCGCACGAATCGATGCACATCATTCTGCGTCACATCCCGCGAAGTATGCGCCGTCTCGCAGTTCTCGACCCGAACGATCGAGCCGCTGCGCACCACATCATGAATGTGGCTATGGACGCGACGCTCAACGAGCAGATCGAGCGACACTTTCCCCACATGCGGACCGGTGCTTCCGGTTACTGGGTTTTCCCAGAGCCGCTGGGGTTGCCTAAAAACGCTGCGTTCGAGGACCTCTTCGAAATCATGTGGAGTTACCGCCAGGCCCTCATGCAGCGCATGCAAGAAATTCTGGAGGAACGGAAGCAGAAATGCGACGAAGAGGGACAAAGCACCCCGGCGCCAGGCGGCGAAGAGGAAGGCGACGGCGAGGGTCAGGGTCAAGGCGACGGCGAGGGTCAGGGTCAGGGTCAAAGCCAGGGCGACGGTCAGTCCGGCTCCGGCTCCGGCGAGAGTCAGAAGTCTCAGGACTCCTGGGCTCCAGGTACCGACGCCTTCGAGAATACCGCCCAGGCAATGGCCGACCTCGCGGAGGCAGGGGCACACGAGTGGTCGATTCGACCGGCCGAAGACGGGCAGCCCACCGGAGAGTCGGACGCAGACTACTCTGGCATGGACGCCGGAGAGCTCGACGCCAATGCGACGCTTCTGGAAGAAGCCGGAAAAGAGCTGGTTAAGCACGCGGTACGTGAGCAAGAAAACGCGCGCGGTACCGTACCGGCCGACCTTCGCGTCGAGATTGACGCCATGCTCGAAGAGCCAATCGTGCCATGGGCACGTCTACTCAAGAACATGGTTGTGGCACGTATGCTTGCTCGGCGAAAAAATACCATGACCCGTCCACACAAGCGGCGCCACATTCTGTGGTTCTTCAATGAGGACACGGGCCTCATTGAGCGATACGCGCGTGCCATTCCACAGTACCCCGGACATACCCGGGACCGCACGTACGTCGCTCTCTTCGCCATCGACACCTCGGGCTCGATGTCCGAGAACGACATCAAAGAGGGCCTCTCCGAAATGAAAGGAATCCTCGACGCGTATGAGGATGCGCATCTCATCGCCGTTCAGTGCGACACGCGCATCTCCTCGGTGGAGGTCGTTGGGCCCGACATGGATGTTGACGAGTACGTCAAAACCATCGGCCGCACGTCATACGGCGGCACGACGTTCGACGACCCGTTCATGCTTGCGAACTACATTCGCGACGAGGGCAGGCCACCTCGCCTTCCGAACCCAGAAGAGACGCGGCGTCTTCTGCGCGACTACGACACTGTCGACGTGGTGGTCTACCACACCGACGGTTACGCCCCGATGCCCAGCGACAAGGTGCGCCCCAGTTGTCCGACCATCTGGCTCACGACCAGTAACTCGCGCACTTCGGACATTTCATTTGGACACGTCATCGAGAGGTAACATGCTGAAACTCAAGATTTCCCGGCGCAACGTCCCCGAGTTGGTGCCGTTCACTGTCGTGTACCTGTACAAAGAGGACGAGCGCGAAGCCATCCGCGCTGCGTTCCCCGCCCTGTTCGAGTTGAGACCCTCTCAGTTGAGGCTCAAGAACTGGGCGCAGGTGCACGTTCACTCTCAAGAACCCGGATGGAACCACGATGCCCCCGCCTACGAAGACAAGCATGCAGACACGCTCATCGAAGTCCTGCCTGAGTTCTTCGAGATCGAGTCGGACTGGTACATGGCTGTGCCGACCGTACTGATGTCTGGCTGGCCTCGCATCAAGGAGGCGGAGCGTAGCTCAGGTGATCCGCTCGACGCTCCGCCGCCTCGGGGTCCTTCCGGTCATGGATCTCCGAAGTACTTCGGTCACCGCTCTGCAGGGAATTGGCGCGGCCGTCGAAACCAGCCGCCGCGACCTGAGCCCCAAGTCCTGCTCGACCCTGTGCTTGCTGTACAGGGTGAGCCCGACCGAGGCGTCTGCTCTGAGTGTCCTCGATACGCGCATAACGCCGCCGGTCGATGTTTCTTCGGCGATCCGATCTGCGCCAAGCATGTGCACACCATCGCCGGTCCAACCTTTCTGCAGCACCTCGCTGCGTACCTAGAAGAAAACGGAGAATCAGATGACGTACCAGGCAGGGAGTCTAGTCTCCCTGGCGATTCCTGAGGGATTGCCAGACGGCATGCCCGCCGTATTCGACGACATGAGCTTCGCACTGTCGTTGGGGCTGCAGAACCGAACGGTTTGGTGGCTCATACACGCATCGAAAATCGACTGCATCGCAGCAGGAAGGGGAGCCTACGACGTATTTCGGGTTCCCAAAAAAAGCGGCGGGTCTCGCCAAATTCACGCACCTCGAGCCACGCTCAAGCGAGTCCAGCGTGTCCTCTTGCAGGTCTACTTCAACAAACTCCCGGTCGGTGACTGGGTCGGAGCCTACGTCCCTGGCCGGGACATGGTTTACTCCGTAAACAAGCACACGAACAAAGATGTGGTCGTCTCGCTCGACCTGTCCAATTTCTTCGGCTCCACCAAGCGGACGTGGGTTCGTGAATGGCTCGAAGGCCTGGGCTACGGTATGGAGGTCGTCGTGCCAATGTCGGGTCTGATCACCGTGCCAGTTCGTCGACGCCATGGTGTGACGTACGTCGTACCTCAGGGCGCACCCACGTCCGGCGCGGTCACTAACCACGTGGCTTCTGCTCGACTCGACGCGCCTTTGATGGCGTACCTGGAGAATGCAGGTCTGACTGACTGGGACTACACCCGGTACGCTGACGACCTGACGATCTCGTACAATGGGTTTCTCCCCAAAGACGAGTTTGATGTGTTCATGGAGGGGGTACGTCAGGTCGTCAAAGACTCTGGCTACTATCTCAACCACAAGAAGACCCGCGTCGCCGTGTCGCGTCCCGCAGAGAGCGCTCCGCAGCGTATGCTCGGCATGAGCATCCACAAAAAGCCCAACGTCCCCCGAGAGAAGAAGCGCCTGTTGCGTGCACGTGTTCACCACATGGTGACGCAACGACACCCCTGCTACGACGCGGACAACATCTTTGCCGCGTCCCGTCAGCGATCGCAGGCGCTGGATAAACTCTTCGCGGAGCTCAGATACTGGGTCCGCATTTCCCCTCAAACAATCGAGCCGCTTTTGACGCAGCTCGAGGAGACATTTCCTAACGAATGATGGACTACGAAGATGAAGATTTCTACTTCTGCGGGACTCACGTCGAGTACGCCGAGGAGTATCGCCCTGAGCATTGTTCCGACGATTTCCGCCCCGAAGACGCCTCTGAAGATTGGTCTCCGCCAAGAGAAGCTCCGTCTTCCTACCGAACGCGGCAAAAAGCGCCGCTGGTGGCGCTCAGCATTCCGCCTCGAGTCGAGGACCCGGAGAAGAGAACCATGGCGTTGCTTGAGGAGATGCAATCACGCATGCGCGCTGAGTTTAGTCTCGACTTCGATCCGACGCTCTATCTCACTCTCCTGCCTCGCGTTCCCGGGCAGCTTTACCGGTGGATCAACCAGGACCGGTTGCGCGATTTCTACGACAATCACACGCATCCGGGCGTCGACATCTACCGGAAAAAGAATGACCAAAACGAATGGGTCTACGCGAAGGCATCCGTCGCACCGCTCCGGTTTGACGAGTCCTGGCAGGCAGTCATCCATTTCGATCCGGCTGTGTTCGCGACGGAAGACTGGCGAGCAGGGTTTTCTGAGTACGCAATTCACGCCCTGTATCAGGGCGAGCTTCACTCCGTGTCTTTCCAAGACATGCACGACGCCTGCCCTCTCATCGGGGTCCTCATCGACCCTGGCTTCGATAGCTGCGTAGGCTGCGCACACAACGATATATTCTGCCGAACTCGATTCCTCCGGGAAGCTTTGGACGCCGTGAGCCCCGACATCCTGGATCGCACGCTCTGGTTCCGGCAATGGCGGCTAGGTAGCGGAGCAGTCAGTCTTCGAGGCGACGCCAGGTGGTCCTCGAAGCAGGTGTCCAACTTCCTGGATAAAATCGACATCGACGGGTGGTACGGAGTAAGCACCAACGCCGTCAACGCAGGTCGGGACAGCTCGATCTCCCGGATAAAGATGGCGTGGCCGTCCGTTGATCGTCAGACAAAGAAGAGACGTGATGCAGCGAAAAAAGGCGCCAAGACACGCAAGGCACATGACGAAGTGTGCGGCAGAGGCGACGAGGCCTGCGTGCTTAGAAAGTACGACTGCATGGCGTGGAGAGGCTACAGCGTGCGGTGCACGCACCGACGGCAGCACGAAGACGAGCTCAACGAAGAAGCACTCGCGCGGCTTTCGAAAATGGGTCAGAAGACGCCCGTTCACGAGATCCAGCGAAGCGCTGTGCTGAAAATGAATGAGTTCTCCTACGTCGCCGACACAGGACGTATTCGAACCGGTTACTTCGCGGGCGTCTCACGTCCACGCAGCCAGGGTAAAGTACTCTGGCGCATGATGCGCGGCACGCAGCGAGATCGCATGCTCTACACCTTCCCAAGCTGGGAAGCCATGCGTCGGTGGTTTCGGCGATGGGCTCCTTGGGAGCTTTCACAGCTTGATGAGGCAGATGCTCGAGCCGAAGAGATCGAAGTCTCTGACCTGATACGGTGCGTGTTCTACGCCGCTCAGAGCATGACCAGCATCAAGGTCAGCGGAGGTTTCGGGGGCTCGTCTTACGCCGTGGAGTGTTACGAGCCTATCGTATCAACCCGAGACGACGGCACGTCTTACGTCACCGCCGTCATGCCTCAGGGCGGCGGCTACAGTCTCGGACTCCTCAAGAACATGAAAGATTTCTGGCATGTCCACCGGCGGGGCTTCACACGTCAAGACGGGATTTTGCCTGCATGAATCAGGGAGGCGTGTAGTTAGGACAGAGCGCCACGATGTCGGATAGAAGCTGTGCCTGCTCCTGCTGGAGTGTGGCCAGCACCGACGATATCGTGGCCTCTGCCTGCGCGCACGTTTCTTTATCTGACAGAGCCTGATTGACCTCATTCTGAGCGTCGTCACGTGCAGTAGTCTGCGCTGCGACTCGGGTCCCAATCTCAGAAGACTCAGCAATTGCGACCTGGATGGCCGTGTCGAACGTAATCTTTGCCGGCGCGTACTCGTCATAGTACCCCGAGTACAGCGTGCCTGCCGGGCCCGGCGGGTCACTCAGCAACTCGTCGTCCATGTCCTGGACTTCGGGTGCCGGGCTCATCGAACCTCGGTTCAATGCCCACGCTTCCAACGCAGAGACGACGTCTCCCGTCAGGTTCTCACTCACTGTCTTGAATGCCTGCATCGCACTCAGTGCAGCGTTGATACTGGTCTGCGTACGCTTGAGCGCGTCGAGTGCAGCTTGCTGGTCGTCTCGAACCTGGAGCGCAACCTGATAGGCCGCGTCGAGATCTGCGCAGTCCGCTGTTTTCTCCGTCAGGAATTCTTGCTGTGCCTCGACCTCTTCGGTCTTCGCCACGTAGTCTTCGATAAGCGGCGTCAGTACACCCACGGAAGGTTCTGGGAACTCGAAGATCTCTGGCGTCGGGTTCGCCTCAAACTGCGTGTCGTAGGTGATGTAATCATCGACCAGGGTGTTGACCTGTTCGGCAAGGAAATCCTTTGCCGTGATGGCTTCCTGGATGTCTTCGTAGACCTTGGTGACGACGCTGGTTCGGTAGAAGTCCTGGCCGTTTCGTAGCGCTGTGGGTCGGTCTATCTCCCACTCAAACAAGTCTCCCACGCCGGCAACTCGCTCGAGCTCGTCTTGTTTCGGGTCATCTGTCAAGACGATCCGCATCAAGAAGAACCCCGCATCTGGGACTTCTCCACGATCCGTGATCGCCATTTCCAATTCATACTTCGCGACCGCGTCACTGACGACGGCCTTTCGAAGCTGCTGTGCGAACGAGGAGGTAGCCATCAGGGCGTCGGGTCAATGGTGAGTGTGTCTGGCGTCAGAAACGTCGACAGCCCTGCTTCGTACGCGTCGACGAGCGAGCCCAGGTCCGCCTGCACTTCTGCCTTGGCTGCGTCTGCGGTGTCGATGTCGGGGTAATTCGCCGACGCCGTGGTCAATCGATACCACGCTTTTGTCGGGTCTTTGGAAGTCGGCCAGATGAGATCTCCAGGATTCGCGACATGGTCGAATTCTTCCGTAGAGAACTTGTGAACGAAAACTGCCGTCGGCATGTCAGTCGAGCCCGTCGCAGTCCACGTCACCGTGTAGCTGCCGTCGAGCTCGGCGGTGCCGACAACATCAACTATGATTTGAGCAGGCATGGCGTATCCTCAGCGCGGTTTGCTCACTATATGACTTCGGCTCAGGAGGAGCAATGAACAACCCGTCCGCTGACGCTACGACGTACGTCGGTATCGACACCGCGCTTGTAAACGTGGGTCTTTTTGCCTTCGAGCCCTACGCCTGGTTCCGCTACCTGCCGCTGAACTCCAGCAAACGGAAAGGCCCCCGGCGTCTGGCCTACTTACGCGACGCTACCCAGGAGTGGCTGTCTGATCTACCTGCGATTCAATACGCCGCCATCGAAGACGGTGCATTCAGTGCTGCAGGTCGTCTTTACCAACTCGGCGGCATCCAGCATGTGCTTCAACTCGAAGCCTGGGCCCATCTGTCCGGCGGCCTCATCGAAGTGGCGCCTGCGCAGCTAAAGAAATTCCAGACAGGAAAGCCGGGCGCTCTCAAGGAGTGGATGGTCGAGGCTGCGAACGAATTCCTGTCTCGACATGCCGGCGGCCCAAAATGGCTCGATGTCGTCATCGAAGACGACAACCTGGCCGACGCCATTGGCCTCGCCCGAATCGCGCACGCGGTGTATACCGATAAGGTGCAAACACGTGCGGAAGCCGAAGTCGTGCACGCTCTACAAACCTCAACTCGAATCCATAAGGTGCCCTAATGGCCCACGATCGCCTTGACCATGTCAGTATTTTTCGCTCCGGCTCCGGCAGCGTCATCATCTCCAACGACACGCTCGGTCCCATCAACCAGACAACGGCGTGGCTCGTCGAGCATCTGGAGATGGCCCTCGCAGCCTACACCGGCTCGCCTGAAGAAAAGCACGAGATTCTCCATCCGATACCCAAGCTGCCCTGGCGGACATCGTCTGGCGAGCGTCTGAACGCGCTACTCATCCGCCTGGCTCGTGTAAGCGATATTGCTGACGCGCTCCCCGCCGAGTGGTTTGAGGGTTTTCCGGTGAAAAGCGACGACATTTTCTGCGTGTCGCTGACACTGGTGAAGAACTAGGCCTTCGGCGAGTACCGATCGCAGATACCGTTCGGGTTGATGGAGCCCATCACAATGGCGCACGCCCCGTCCGGTTGGTAGTGGCTGCACTTCGCGCAGTTGGCGTCGGGGTGCGGCGAGCTATCCATGTACGCGACGTCTTCGCGCGTGTACTGCTTGCTCTTTCGCTCAGCCGGTACGGGTTCATCCGAAGGGTCGCCGTGGTACGCAAGCTTCATGAAAAGATTGTATCCCTGCTCGAACGCCGTCATTCAGATGCCTTGGATTGGATGTACACGCCTAGCCCGACGCCCGCGCCGAGCCCTACCACGAGTGCCGTGATGAGCCAGGGCAGTCCCCCGCCCCAGATCGACATCGCCTCTGCTTCGGCGGCTCGAGTCGTTGCGTCTTCATATTTTACGAAGAGCTCGCTGTATGCTGTCTCCCAGCGTACGGCGTCCTCTTCGTAAACGCCGGCAGCCTTCTCAGAAGCCGCGGCGCTCTTTTTTAGCTCAGACACGATCGCGGGCCACAATGTCATGTGTGCGTCGAAAAGCCACGCATACTGCACGCGCATCTGGAGGTACCGCTTGAAGTTTTCCTGGTCGAAGCACTTCATGGGCGGCTCGCCACACATCGTCGTACTTGGCTTCTCGACGAACTCGAGCTCAGGCGCACTGGCCGGCTCTTGCGCAAGGAGCGGTGCCGGGACCAGGAGCAAGACAATCAGAAGTGGCGCAACAAGCTTCATCGGATGTCCTCTTCAATCTCGTCGAGCTCTTCCCAGCTGTCAGCGCCCTTCACCGCAGCTTCGAGCTCGCGTCGACTCTTCGATGACTTGACGAGTTTGGCGCTGAGTTTGTCCGCTTCCCGCGACGCAAGATGTGCTTCTCGCATGTACTTCTTCGCGAGCTCTCGGTCCTGCTCCGACTGCGCCAAAAGACGTGACTGGGAGGCGCGTGCTTCAGCGATCTCGAGGGCAGCCCGGTTGCGTGCTTCTTGTTTCTTTGCCAGAGACCACAGGGACAGCACAATAATACCGAGCCCGGCAGCCGCGACCCACCACACCCACTTGGTGTACCAGGATCGCTCCTCCGTCTTCTTCTTGAGCTTGGTGTAGGTCTTAGCGAGGCTCATTCGTTCTCCTCGATGGACTCGAGGTACGCGTCGTAGGCATTTTCTCTGTTGGTACCGTTTCGAAGCGACTCCTCGTCCCGGATACCGAGAATCATCAGCACATCTTTCTGTTGGTCCGCGTACAGCGCACTGAACTCAGATCCTGTGAGCGGAATATTCGTCAGAAGGTGCGGTTCCTCAGCGACGTCGACTCGAGTCAGCTTCGCCTTTTCCGCCTTGGCGTAGTTTCGAAGATGAAGCGGTTCGCGAAGCCCTCCGGCCAGCACAAGTGTGCCTCCCGGAGGTGTCGGTTCTCCTTCCATATCGAAGTAGAGCGGCTCATTGGATGTATTTTCAACGCGGTAAATCATGTCCTGCCTCAAGTATCTGGGTACGCCGAAACCGTTGTAAGCGGAGTGATCGCCTGCGGGATGTATTCGCCAGTCGAGAATCCGCGGTTGTTGACAATCCAGTGACCCGATCCGCGTCCCATCTCGTACCGGTACAGCCGCTCATTGTCTCCGCCACCAATGTCGATTCGAACCAGGGTCAGGTACACGCCGTCGGTTTGCATCTCGTAGAAGAACTGCGAACCGGCGAGCCCCAGGTCGAACTCGAACGCACGCATAGGCTGCTTGACGGTGTCTGTCTCGAATATTGTCGTACCGTGCAGAGAGTAGCCGCGTACGAAAGCGACGGGTGCAGACTGGTCGGATAGCGACACAAAAAATTCGTTCTTCGTTCGCGCCAGGCATATCCGGTCTGGTGTGTCAATGCCGAGATCGTCGTCATACATCTCCTGATCTCGTTCGTCGTGGTACCGAAATGAAACCTTCGGGTCTGAAGACGAGTTGTCTGCGCCGGCGACCGCGACGCCTCGCGCGTTGACGGCAATGTCGTGTACGCTCGTCCAGCTGTCGTACTGCGCCATGTAGTTCGCGTCGATCGTACCTCCCTGGAGACGTCCAATTGCCAGGCTGTTGGATCCGCTATCCGTCCAGATAGCAATAAACTCTCCCCAGACGTCGATGTACAGTCCGTTGCCATTCAGGTTCCCGCTCTCCGTGGCGAGCGTAGAGACCGACGCCGTGTCGATAACCGCGAACGCGACGCCTGCTGGTACGCTACCTGCTCCGTCCGCCTCGTCGCCTACGTAATAGATCCAGCCATTCTGCATGACCATGTCACGGATCCGATCGCCCGGAGTCCCTGAGTGCGTGTAGACTCCCGACGTGCGCCAGGACGTGTCCAGGACCGGCGGGTCTTGTTCGATGTCCCAGAGCTCAATCTCGGAGTCGTATGCCACCGCCAACGAATACCCGTCACTCGCAAGCGACGTGATGCCTGTCCACGCCGGCGACGAGCTGAGCGTGATCGTGGCGTGAAGAGATAGATCGCGCTGGTTGTAGAGTGACACCTTGTCGGTAAAACCTCCTGAAGTCGCTCCGGGTTCACCCGGAATGATCACGTAGCGGCCATCAGTCGAAAGCGCCGACCAGCCTTCGGTATTTGCGACATCACCAGACCAGTCTCCAGTGTCGAAAACGACGCCCGCGGGAAATCCGGCACCCTCCGTGTCCTTTGCCAGAAAAAGAGGAAATCGAGCGTCAGGGTCGTTGACCGCGCCATCTCGAGACATCGCGGACTTTTCAAAGATGTCCTGGAGCGATGTGTAGCTTCTGAGCCGGTCGTAAATCGCGTCGATACGGTCTTCAACCGTGTTACCGTAGTTACCGTCCGTGACAGTGGCGAGTTGCGTGTAGTCGTCGGCGATATTCGCGATTCGACCCGCGCCGCTGCCGCCCACATAGGGTGTCCCGAGACCTTGCTGGAGAAGTGCGAATTCGCCGTCCAAGTCCTCCAGCGCCCCTTGCGCACTGTCGGTGGCAGCGTCGATTACCTGGAACGCGCCCGGGTTGTCGATGCCGATGTGTTCCGAGCCCTGAGCTGCGACGTCCCCTGGAGACGGAGGTGCGGTGATACCTCGATTCAAATCGAGACGAAGCAGCCCCAGATGCGCGTCCAACTGCGCAATCTCGGCGTCGACACTATCGAACACATCCTGCGCCGCACTTCCGGTAATGAGAAGATACCCGGTCGTGTCGATGGGCATCACCGACGCATCGCCAGCCCCCAGGATAAGCGTGGAGCTCAGGTCACCCACCGTGACGTTGGGCTGCATCACGTACCCGCTGCTCAGCACGAATCGGTCATCGATGACGCGACCCAGCACGAGAGAGTTTGGTGCCTTGTCGGGCTCTCGAGTCAGGTTCACCAGCGACGCAGATGGAATGAGGTGGTTATTCGCGTTCTCCTCGACGCTCTCGCGACGCAGTTGCTGGGTGTCGTACCAGATCGCCAGGACGTCCCCTTCTCTCAAAAGGTTGTCCGCGCTGGCGGCGAAAAAGGCCGACAACTCAGCTGGGCTAATCAGGTGACGAACAGTGTCGAGACCGCCCTCCAGCGATTGGGCCGTGTCGAATGCAAACTCACCCGGTGCAGGCGCGTAGATAACCTCGACCAGCGCATTTGCTACAGCGTCAGCAACGATGGCGTCATCGATCTGTCCCCAGGTGTGCGGAACCGTCGAGTCGTACTCGACGACGATCTGAGTTCGACCTGGCTGAAGCGCCGGGTTTGCGACAGTCGCTTCCCCGTTCACTTCGACGTTGATGGTCCCTGATCCGGGGACGTCTACCGTCTCGAAGGTGATTGTGTTCCCGCCCTCGAAGTCCAGCTTCTTTGAAATCAGAACGAAGTCCGTTCCGTTGCCATCGTCGAACCGATCCGATGCGTACAGGCTGGGGAAAGACCCGGCGCCTTCAAAATCTCGCCCTCGCCCAACGCCTGCGCCGTACAGTGGCCAGAGCCCCCAGACAGCGCCGCCCGTCGTGGTGAGCGTGCCGGTGCCGACCCCGTTCCAGGTAAGCGTACCGCTCAAGACCACATGGGCCATCGTGCCCCGGTCGATGTCTCTCGCCCATCGGTTCTCGTTGATCTCGGCCCGTGCAACTTCGGTGCGGTTGCGCAAATTCTGTTCTGCGCGCGCCAGCGTCACCTGGTCGAGGTCTTCACCATTCTGGATGGGTTGAATGGACTCCGGACCCGCTTCGCCCGTATCAGTACCCGACTCATAGTTGATGGTCTTACTCATTCTTCACTCGCTCACTCAAAGTACGATGGTGTACTGGATGTCCCACTCAAACCGGATGCCGATGTCGGCGGTCTTCACGATCGGTGTTGTCAGTTGTCTTGCGGCGAGAACAGGTTGTCCGCCGCTGTTTCCGTCGTCCAGTGTGAACAACGCTACCGCTGAAATCGTCTGACCAACCGCGTCCAGTTTGCCCATTTCTGCTCGAAACTGCACGAGCCCTTCTACGCCTCCCACATCGATCGACACATCTGCGTCTCGGTCGAACACCTGCGTGAACACAACCGTGCCGACCGTGCCTGTGTCTGTTGGAGCGGGCGCCGCCAACGGAGTCAGGCTCGACTCGACTCGAAGCTCATTAATCGCGAGCTCTTCGACCTGGAGCGTTGAACGCTGCGTAATCAGTTTCGCCAACTGCGTCAGATGCAGATACGTAATCTGATTCGACCGGTCAACGAGTAAATCCTCGCTTCCATCCGAGTTTACGCGGTAAACGCGTATATGTCCTCTCGCGCGTGCGGGGTCTTTCATCCGCTAATCCTTGAGCATCATGTGAACAGGCCACGGGACAATGTAGTTGTCTGGCGTCGTTTTTACCACGTCCGACGGTACCCCACCACAAACAGTGGGTGTTGTTGTTCTCGTCGGGCGACCAATGTACCACTCGAGATCTGTCGTCCCGACAAACGACGGCGTCGTTCCTGGGTACGCCTCAACAACCTCGACAGTGTGCTCGTCCACCAGGGCCGTGATTCGATAACGATACTCGGTGAACCCAACTTTGACGATCAGTTCTCGAAGCACGTCGGCGACATTGAAGAAGAAATTCGTGTCTTGGAACTGGTTCGTTGAATCGATGTAGGCGCCTGTCGAGCTCGAGAGCGTCGGGGACACGAAGACGACCGTTCTCGGTACATCTGCGATGAGTCCAAACGACACGCCCGCGCTGTCCGCGTCTGCGGTGCCTGTTTCTGATACCGAGATCGCGATACGGTTCCCGACGGTGTCGAGAATGAAGAGGTCGGAGCCTGCCGGGTCTAAGACCTCCACGTCTCCCGTGGGTACCCACATCATTCCCGTCCACGCCCAGAACGTGACGGTGAGTGTCGGGGAGGTGCCTCCTTCCAGTGCACTTGAGACGACGACCTTATCCACCTCAGAGGCTTGAGGGATCTCTGTGATAGACGAGAACTCGGCACGTCGGACCGAGTCCATCCACGCCACGGCAGGCTGCGAGTAGGCGTAGTGCTCGCCCGCAATCGATCCGCCTCCTGCCGAAACCCGCCAGTCAACTTCCTGCATCGAATCTGTGTAGTTCAGGACACCGAAGAACTCGACTGAGTCGACGACTTGTACACGGTCTCGAAACTGCGACCGCGGCACAACCAGCATGAACGTGTAGGACGGCTTCCCTGCGTCGAGTACGTCGCGAATGTCTTCCTCAGGCCGCGGGTACGCCAGGTCGGGGTAACTTCCGTAGTCGTAAGACACCTGGAAGATGTGTGCGCGAAGATAGTTGCGCATCATCACGTAACCCGTTGAGTGCCGAAGCGGGGAACGCACTTCCACTTCCCACCGAAGCCCCAGGCGCGCAGTAAACCCGGGGTCTGCGGGAAACGCTACGGCAGCCCCGGTGTCGTACTCGACAACCTTGACCTGTGTCGGGCTGAGCACTTCCTCAATACGGTAAAGGCCCAGCGTAATTGTGACGGCGGCTGTCACTTCAATAAGCCGTCCCACATCCGCTGGTACAAACGTGGCAGCCGCAAACTCCCATTCGTCGCCGGTCGCGGGGTTCACGCCGCTGTACGTGGCTGCGGCGTACACAGGCGTTAAGTCGAATGGATCGGTCGAACCGTCGGTGACCGTGGCGTACGGGTCTGGGTCTGTGCCGACGTTTGTAATCTCGTACTCGACGTCTTCGATAGTCAGGATCTTGCCGACGTCCTCGGGCAGGAAAACGGTGTCTCGAAACCGGAGAAACGATTCGTCGCCTGTGTGATAAACATCACTCCCCTCTCGTCGTGGCTCTACGAAGCGTGTTTCATCTGCCCCGCAATAGAGTTGCGGATCTCCGCACACCCATTTGTCTGAGCCGCACACCAGTGGGTAGAGACGAGGGTCTACGTTGCGACGAAGAACGCTGGGTCCAGATAGGAGCTCCTCAGGTATGACCGCTCCGTAGTACCACGTTGGTCGGTCCACGTAGTCGGTTGCCTCAAAGATGTCTGTCAGTGCCTGAAACGCGTCGAGCTCGTCACCGATTTCAATCTCAGAGCGCAGAGACCCTACAGGTATTTCATACGAGTTCCGGTTCGTGTTGACCCGGTCCAGTCCCGAGGGTGCGGTGTCGAGGCTCTGAAATATCTCGCCGTCTTCACGTACGACCGGCACACCGACCGCGACGTTCAAAGCGCTCTCAATACGCGCCAGAGACGGTCCCAGCATGAAGTAGCGGAAGATGCCGTCGATCAGCGCCCGATACGACTCCGTGCTCGGCTCGAACCGGTTGATGAGGTAGCCGAAGGACAGATACAGGTTCTCCCGGTCAAAGAACGCATCGGGAATCCAGTACGCCAACTGCCGGACTCTCGACGTCGACTGATGACTCCACTGAATGCGCGCGGTGTCTTCAAACACCGTGTCGATCTGTTCGGTGAAGGTGACGACAAGACTCGTATCCGTTGGCACTCCGTCATCGACGACGGTGTCGATTGTGTAGAGGTGCGTGTCCCTCGCATCAGACGGGTTCGTGAGCTCAATCTGGCGACCTACATCGAACTCGTTGAAGTAGCCCTCGTCGCGGAGCGCCCACTGAAGTGCGGCAGGACCCGAGGTCGTGTCTGCGTCGGGTGTGCAGAACACCGTCGTCGAGTTCAGGACACCTGTGACCGTTCGCGTCTCCTGAGGTCCGGTTCCCAGCGTGTTGGAGTGTACGATCTGCCGACCAATGTCTTGCGCCGTGAAGTCCGCTGATGGTGATTCAAACCGGTCAACATTGGTGACTTGTCCGTCCGCCCCCTCCTGCAGGTTCCCAAGAATTGAGAACGTGCTGGTAGGTCCGACTCCTACGACGCCGTCTGTCCCTTGTCGGTAGATCGTGGGGACGATGTCCAGTTGACGAAGCGGCACCCCATCGGATTGTTCGAATGGGTCGTCTTTCCAGTGCATCTCGTCGTCAACGAGGACGAAGTCAATATCCTTCTCGAACGACGCTGTCGGGTTGTAGATGCGGTTGAGCAGAAAGACGAATTCACGCAGACCGTCCTGCATGGTCAGGCGGTACGGCCAATCTTCACCAGGTTCAAAGAGGAGTTCGTCTTCTCGGATCGTGAACAGGTGCCAGAACTCACGGTTGAACAACGGTACGTTCTGTAAATTCTGATTCAGAACCTGCGTAACGATGTCCAGGTAAGCCTGCCCCAGCAGCTCTTCCGTCGCTGAGTACAGTACGTTGAGTTGGTCTTTGTCAGCAAAAAAACGGTGCCAGAAATCCGATAGCCCGGTCAGCAACGTCTCGCCAGTTGTAGGCAGCTGAGGCATCAGATGATCTCGGTAAGAGTAATCAAATCAGGCGACGTCAGATAACGCACATTCCGGTTCACGACACCCTGATTCACGGGCGCCTCCAGGCGGTCCTGGGCCAGGGGTGACGACAGAAGCGCCGCGTCGACGCGTACGACATCGTCCGTGCTGTACGGAATCGCGCGGCCGTCCGGTGCGTACAACGTGTAGTTAATCTGAACCGGCAGCCGAACTTTCCCGACTTCCGTAGCGTGCTGATTACGAAACTCCGTCACGATGTCGCTCGCATCGAGCACCTGGTCTGTCGGGAAGGTGTTGATGAACGTCACCAGCTCGTCTTTCGCACCTGCGATGTCGAAGAACGCGTCGAAGGTGTCCAGTAACTCAAACCGCAGCTCGAAGCTCAGGTAGACCGGGTGGTCACCTCGGACAAGAGTGTTCGCGCACGCTACTCGGTTTTGGCGGTCGGCGACAAAATCGTGAATCCCAGCAAACCCTGAGATCGTGTCGTACGTGACGCGGCACGGTTTGCCGTTGTACTTCGCCTTATTGGTCAGTACCCAGGAAAGCTGCGTCTCAGCGACTGCTGTAAACGAGCCTCCCTCGGGGTCTGCCAGCGTCAGGATGTTGGGCGGCGTCACGTTCGTGATGAGGTGCTCCCCTCGATTCACAGCGTTGACTGCCTGCGGAATGAAGATCCGCTTGCCAACGTCGTTAGCGGTGAATGTCGCGCCCGGCACCGTCAGGATGTTGCCTGCCGAAAAGATTGCGCCAGAGCCTTCTTGTTCCGCGGCGTACCCGACGTCCACTGCAAACATCTGGTAGGCCGACTGCGCCTCTTGAACCGCTGTGTTCGTCAGCGTGTACTCCAGGTTCGACCCAGACGCAGATTCGGGTTCTCGGTTGACTCGATTGGGGAACTGAACCCGCTGTGTGACCGGGTCGGTGTCCGGGTCTGCCGGGTCCAGTACCGAAACATCGTGGATACGGTACACCGGCTCCGATGGGAGCAAGACCTGTCCGTCTCTTCGAAAGACTCGAGTAAACTCGCCCGTTGTTGCCGGGGGTTTCTTATTGACGTACTCCGGCGCGAAGTCCCCGACAGAGTACTCCACGATGCCTTCGTAGATCTCGAACTCAACAGGCGTCTCGACCGTCAGAGACGACGTGTTCAGCGTCACTGTGTTGGTAGGAGCATTGACGCTGATGATTTGGTAGTCGCCTTCGTTGGCCGGCGTAGGTGCCGACGTGATTCGTATGTAGCGCCCCAGGTCATTACTCGAGAACTGCGCACTCACCGAAGTGAACTCATCTGTATCTGTCACACTCCCGTCAGTCAGCGTCGCCCCGTCACGCTCTTGAATCGGGCGCAAGCCGGGAAACGCCTGTTGGCGCGCCACACGGAGGTGGTACTTCGTGACTTCCTCAATGATGTAGAGCGAGTTCTCCGACGACTCGGCGTTGCGAATGCGCAGAATGTCGCCCGGCTCAATCGGAAGTGCGCGCCAGTCCAGTACGTTCGGGTCTCGGAACAATGTCAGCGCGCGACCTGCGTCGACAAACGAGCCTCCAACAATGCCTTCGAAGGTGCGGCGCTCGAGCAGAGGCGTCGAGATGTAGGCGTCAATGTAGCCGCCAAGATGAAGTTCGATGGCGCTCGAGAATAGTGCGAGGTCGCGCCGCATTCCATCATCGCCGAATCCCACGACGACGACTGAGTCGATGACAGCGAATTCCTCCTGGAGCACGGTGACAATGGATCGGTCCGAGTTCAGGTCGCGCACCGTAATGGCTTCCGGGACGCGCTGGAGAAGCTCTTCGGGTGTCTCCGTGTCGGTCGCCCCGGAGAACCGGAAATCGTTTTCGACGAAGGTGGCGAATCGGTTGAACTTGTCGAAGAAGGCGAAGGTACCCGGCTCGATCTCGTAGTCACGGCCGGGGAGCTCAGCAATCACGGGCACGCGCAGCGTGTAGTCGACGATCTGTCCGTCTGTGTCGACGGTAGGAATGAGCTCATCTGCGGAGTAGACCAGGTTGAGCGTCGTATCGAGTGTGAAGCGAAGCCCCGCCTCGCGAGTGAAGGTCGTGCTAAACGGGATCGTGCCTGAGTGGCGCTCAGAGAAGTGAATCACCACCGAGCCGCGGGCCGGGCGTCCATCTCGCTTGGTGACGTACCAGTTTGCGACGATGTTCTCGACGGCCTCTGCGAAATCGGTCGGGTTCTCGAGTCCATTGACCAGGTTGAGGCTTGTACCTCGTCTAATGTCGTCTGCTTCGCCGCGGAGCACCGAGAAAAGAGCGCTGAGCGCACCGATCGTGTGGTCTCGGGTCACCGAGCCTGGTGTGAAATCCGCGTCGGGGTAAAGCTCTGTGAGAACCGCCGTCATGAACGCCTCGGCGTTCGCGCGGTCCTGGTCGTCAATCGTGATGTCTGCCATTACGTACTCACCTTCCCTGCAAGGATGACCTGCAGGCGCTGGCCCGCTTGATTCTGTATCAGAACATACACAGATACCGAGCTGTTGTCCTCGAAGATGATGGACGTCAACTCTGCCGACTGTAGGATCTCCGTAGGGTCCTCAGGCGGAAAGCGAGACTGAATCGAATTGATGTCGGCCGTCGCCTTGGCCACCGAGCTGTATACGATCTGCTGGATGTCTGCCCGGTCCGTCACGTTCGAGCCGATGAGCCCTGCGAACGACGTTCCGTACTGGCGGCTGCTCAGGTCCGTTCCCTCTTCAGTGAGAAACGCCTTTATCCACTTGTTGATGAGCTTCTGAAGCCCGGCGATGCCGATGTGTTTCTGATAGCCATACGTGAACGTGCCTCGTTGTACGCCTTGCTCCACTTCCGGAAGGAGCTCAAAGTATGTGTCGTAGGTCGTAGGCATCAGAACTCCGATCCGTCCAGGGCGAGGGCTGTATTACCAAATGCAGTGCGAACTTGCCGCTGCGAATCTTCCTGAGAAGTGTAGGCGGATCGAGGCAGCGAAGCGATCTGGTCTGCGCGGCTCAGTGCCACCGACATGTCATAGGCCGTTTGTGCCGACGTCTGTGCATTCGGGGTCGACGCCGTCAACGCCAGTGATGCGTACGACTCTCTTGCCTCGTTGAGCTTCTTCGTCTCCGCCTTCGTGACGGCGCGTACCTCGCCCGGTGCCGGCGCTGTCCGCAGAATGCCGCTGGGGTCAATCGGTACAGGGCGTGTCGAGATGTTGGCGTTCTCAGACGTCTCTCCGTCGAACAGAAGTGAGGCGTCGCCTCGGAGCTCGAAGTAGAGGACGGGGTCTTGTCGTGCTCTCGAGATGGCCAGAAACTCCTGGAACACTTCATCGAACGCGCCCTTTGTTTGACCTGCTCGAGCGATGACGTCTCCTGGCAGAACCGAATCACCTGTCGAGACAAGCACTTCTCCGAGATGTCCATACGACGACACCAAAAACCCCTCGTGGTTGATGGTGACGACGTTGCCTCGCTCTTTGGTGACGGTGACGCTGACGACCTGGCCTCTCGCCACGGCGTGTACGAACTGATTGGGGTCGCCGGCTGTGTCGTACTCCACGCCTTCAAAGAACTCGCCCTCAAACCCGGACGGCGTGCCGAATCCTTTGACAACTGCAATCGCAGCCAGCGGCAGCGAGTAGCTGACGCGGTCGACCTCCGATGGGAACTCTGCAGTCAGCGTCTCGAATCGACCCTGACGCAGGACGCGGATGGTGCGTGTTCTCGACCCTGACGCAGCAGCCGGGTCCGCTGGGTCTGTTTTGAACCCGGTGGCGCCGCCTTGCTGTGTGATGGACAAAGCTTCCTGAGCGGTAGCCTGAGCCGCCTGAGCAGCGCTCTGGCTTGGGACAAGTATCTGCGGCGAGCCTGCTTTGGGTGGACAATCCGGAAGCCCGGACGCTGACGGTGCGTTGTACTGACGCCGACTGGAGCTCGGCAGGACCAATGTCGGGTCTGCGACCTGCGCTTTTCCGTCGGACCACTTCTTGGCGAGACGTCGGAACTTGTTGAGGTACGCGAGTGACGAGCCGCCGAACCGCTCGGAGAGATACTGCTCCCCCGCTTGCTGGCCCAGGTTGTTCTGAGTCTGAATGTAGCGTTTGAGCGTACCTGGTCCGGATTTCCAGAGAATGGAGATCTTTTCCGGGTCGTAGTTGTGTCGAGTCGGGCCGCGGGCGTAGCGCTCGGCGTATCGAAGAAACGAATCGATCGAGAGATGTCCATCGCCGTCATGGTCGGTGTTGCGTCGTCCAACGTCCTTGGCGTTAGCGACGCCGATCTGAAGAAGACCGTAGTACTGCGACGGCTTTCCATTGCGGATGCTGTGCGCGTCCTGGTCCCCTTTTGACTCGATGCTGATGAGGGTCAGTATGACCCAGTTCGGATACTGCTTGGCTGTGAGGCCCTGGTCCTCTCGGATCTCCTCGATCGCAGGAATCCAACGCCGAATCCTGTCATCCGTCGCTTTACCCACGGCCGTCTCCTACTACACCATTTGGTCCTGAAACATGTCGACCAGTTGTCGCTTTCGGTACGACAGTTGCCCCTGCGTCAAGTTGGTCTTCTTACGCAATTCCTTGTTCGAGAGAATAGGCTTCCCCGAGTATCCTGTCGAGTGTTCGAAGATGAGCTTGTCTTCCGGATTCATGTCGTAATAGAGCATGTCGACCATGCCGTCGCCCGAATCTGAACCCCACACGCTCTGGTTCTCGAACATCCCCGCGCCCATGTCTCCGGACTCGATGAGCTCGGCATGCTGGGCCTGTTGCACTTTCGACAGCGTCTTGGGAGCCCACGCCAGGTGGTCCGCCAACTCCTGGTTGGTCGGCTCGCGCCCGTGGACGTCCATGAGTTGTTGATTCGCCTTGTGCAGATTCTGAACCTTGAGCTTCTTGTACTCAGGCAATCGCACTGCATCCTGGTGCGTGTAGACTTTGCGGGACAGCTTCTTGAGTCGATTGGTGACGTGCGTTGCGAGCGCAGCCCCCGCATACGGGTCGTATGACTTGATGGCCTCGAGCGCCAAAGACTTCGCTTTCGACTCCAGCACCGGTCGTGCAATCGCTCCACTCCACTTGTTCACTTCGACCTGAATCACCGGGTCGAGTGCTTTCATCAGGGGCTTGAGATTCTGTTTGGACGGGTTCTTATTGTACTCCCGCCACAACTCGAGGTCCTTCTCTTTGCGCTCAGCCCGGGTCATCGAAGTCTTCTCGACTTCAGCCTCCGGGCGAAACCCAACCATGCCGAGTACGTCGTCGTCGGCACCTTTTCTCGGGTCGTGCGTCTCGTGCGTTGCTCGAGCCTCGAAGAATTGCGTTCGTGACTTGTTCGTGACGACGTCGGGCTTTCGACTGGACTCGATATTCGTGATCTTGACGCCTGTTTCTTCGGCGACTTCCCGCTCGGCGGCCTCCCGGGGTGTCTCGCCTGCTTCAATACCGCCGCCGGGTCGCTTAATCTCGTCGTCACCGGGCTCGGCGCCGGACAGCACATTGCCCTCATCGTCTCGGATGTTGACTTCGACGCGTTGGCGAAGTGCTTCGCTAAGTTTGTGGATCATTTCGAGCCTCGTGGCTTCATCTGGTCGAGGAACTCCTGTGCCTTCTCGTAATGGGACCGTGGCTCAGCGAACTCGAGCGACGGCTTCGGCTTGTCGAGCCTCTCTTTCTTCTTCGCCACCTTCTTTCGCTGATGCTCCTCCTCTTCGGCCCGTTCTTCTTCTTCCACAAGCGCCGGGTCGAGTGTCACCCCTGCTATCGGCTCAGAGAACTCGCCTTGTACGCTCCAGCCGCCGTACTCCGTCACGCTCTCCTGTGTCATGCCGCCGATGCTTCCTTCCATCGGAAAGCCAGCAGGAGGCATCGCCCCATACATGAACCGTTGGTTCGCGCGGTCAGACACCTGAAGCTCGAACAGCACCTCGTCCTGCTCATCGACGATTGCCTCGAGCGCTTCGATGCGTTCGTACAGGTCCCCAAACGTTTGACGTGACTTGTCTTGAATGTCTTTGTCGACCCGCACGCGGTCTTTCGCTTCCAGTGCTGCGCGCTCTCGCTCGTTGCACGACTTCACACCTTCGCCCACCGCCGTGACAGACACCAGCACCGCCAGCGCGAATGTGCCCCAGGTGAATTTATTCGTCTTCTTCTTCTGCTCGGGTTCTTCGGACACGGGAGCTCTCCTCGACGTTCATTGATTTGCGTTGAGCGCCAGGAGCATCAGCTGCGCTTTGGGGTCCATGCCCCATTGCTCCGGAAGGTTGTCCGGCATCTGATACGCGTCTTCATCTTCCTGGAGACGTTTGTGAAGCCCCATCGAGCCCAGGCCCACTGCAGCGACAGTCGGGATGGTCGCTCCGCTGCCTATCGCGCGTCTCGCCACAGAAGATGCTTCGTCCGTCAGGCCAGCGAGCTTCATGAAATTGATATACCCTTTTTCGAAATTAGTCATATCAACTGAAGGCTCCCTGATAGGTCCGCATGCGTGGGTCTGCCGGGAGGCTTCTACGCATAGCACCTGCCGACGGCGACGCCTTGGCGATGTCGTCGAGCTTGCCTGTCATCTTGGGCGCCTTGCCGAGCGCACCTCGAAATGCATCTGCAACCGCATGCACGCCTTCGCGCCAGGGCATCTGGGTCCCTGCTTCGAAGAGCTCGTCTTTCAGACCGGCGTCTTTGTACAGCTCAACAAGGACGTCGTCCTCGTAGCCGGCGACTTTCAAGAAGCTGATGTATCCGTCTTCGAAATGCGTCATGTCAGTCGTCCAGTACTTTGCCCAGAAGCCCAGCACCTAGCGTGCCTGCTCCCAGGATAGCGCCAGCTCGGCCTAGTTGTCGAATCTTAGGTTTCGCTTCGAGAAACGATGCTACGTGCGGGATGGTCTGGCCATACCGACGGTGCTTGACCTTCGTGTGGTCAACAGTCGCCTGAAGAATGTCATCCGGCAACTCTTTCAGGGACGTGGCAGGATTCGCGTGCGGAAGCTCCGTCTCGCGAATCAGCTGAGAGACTGCTTCCTGCGGCGATTTGTAGAACGCGTCATAGTGTTCGGCAGATCCAGGTCCCCACTTCACCGGACCGCCGATGGTGTTCGGCAAGAATCCGCTTCGCATCTCTTCGATGTACTTACGCCCGGAGACGGGAGGGCGGCCCACGGGGTTGACGACGTTCTCACGCAAAATGTTGTGTCCCCGAGTCGCGTAGTCGTCGATGAACTTTTCCAGATCTGCTCGACTGGCGCCTTCGCCTGGCGCCGCGATGTCCATGAACTCCTCCAGACGGGCTTTGCCGCCTTGCGCCACGTTCGGAAGACGCGCGCCGACCTCGTCTGCACCTAATCCACCTGCGCCGCCCGCCACGCCTACGCCGATGAGCGCATCGTTGGCGTCGAGGCCTTCTTCGGCGAGCTTCATGAAGCTGTAGTAGCCCCGCTCGAATGGTGACATGTGTGCTTCCTTCTCAGTGGGGCCCAGGCGAGCTCGGCCAATTTCTTTGTTGCCCTGAACAACCCGAACGTCTTTCACCGTCCAGCGCCCAAAGGGGAGTTTTGCGACCCGCTCCCAGTTCTCAGGGAGTTTCCGGTCCTCATGGTACTCGAGCGTCATGTGCGGCACGAAGCCGTGTTTTTGCTCATCGAGTAGGTCCGCTTCGTTGAGCGCCTTGTAGATCGACGCGCGGAGCTCGTTGAGTCCTACGCCGTTTGGCTGAAGGACGCGGACAACGGCATCCGGGTTGTCGAACGCCGCAGCACCGTTGCACTTCATCTGAAACGGTTCGTGGTTCTGCACCACCGGCTCGATGATCTCAAGCGCTCGCTTCGCTTCCTCACGAGTTTTCTGGCCCAAGTACACCAACGTGACGTGCAGATTATCCCACTGCGCAAGGTGCGTATGCGGACCCAGCAAATCGCGCCACCCCTTGGGAGGGTAGATCGCGACCATCGTGCTGTTCTCGCCTACGTCTGCCACGGGTGTCTCCGTTGTTACTCGTCGTCTGCCATCGCGCTCATCGCTGCGCCTGTTCCCAGCGCGCCAACACCGAGTCCGCCGAGGCGGTTCATCGCATCACGGTCCTTGACCATCTGGAGCACTTCCGGCGTGATTTGATGCTTGATTTTGGGGTGACGCATCGTCTCTTGGAGTAGCGCGGGCAGAAGTGCTGCCTGCCCCATACGCGAGCGAGCTGCCTGGCTCATCGCGTCCATGGCACTCTCAGGTAAGCGCATCGCGAGCTTCATGAAGCTGTTGTAGCCTTCTTCGTACGGTGTCATTGGTTGCCCATCGCCATGTTCATGAACTGCGTGTACCCGCGCTGAAATGGGGACAGTTGGCTCTCTTTTTCGAAGTCATGAGACGGGTCCATCTTCTTGTACAGACTCATGATGTACGCATGGTTATCGCCTTTATCCTCATTCTCGGCGATCGCCTTGGCCTTCTCCCACTTCTCTTCGTCTTTGTCGGTATGCACCACGTTGTTCGGCATCACTCACCTATCCCTTGGCGTGCTCCAACGATGTTACCGCCGAATGCACCGCCTGCTAGTCCCAGAAGTCCCAGACCCAACGCTTTGCGCGGGTCTCCTTTCATTGCTCGACCGATACCGTATCCGATACCGCCGCCTGCTGCACCTCCCCCGATCATACCCACGCCAGAGCCGAAACCGGCCGACGCTACGTCGCCCATGTCGCCGCCTCCGAGTCCTGCGCCGATTGCAGCGCCGAGCGGTCCGGGAACAAACGTCGCTCCCAGGGTTGCACCGGTTCGCGCGCCTGATTTGTCTTCTTCCATGCCGAGTGCGCCTTTGGCTTCGTCCAGAATGCCTGCGCACTTCATGAAGGTGTAATAGCCGTTTTCGAAGGGAGTCATGTCGCGTCCTTTACTTGTGCGGTGTCCATGCTTCCTGCTCCAGGTCCAGTGCCCGCAGCAGTGACGTGCTCACTCAGGTCTTCCATCTTAATGTCTTTGATTTCGTCGGGAACGTCGAGCTCGACTTCCGCGTCGCCCATAAGCGTCTCGAGCTTGGCGCCAATCAGATCGGCCGCCATGTCCGAGGCGAGCTTCATGAAACTGTAGTAGCCTTGTTCGTACGGTGTCATCGTGTGTCCTAGCTCCAATAGCTCTCATTCGACGCCCAGGCAGGTTGAGCTGCTTGCCGCTTAAACTCCGGCGCCTCCGAAGGAAGCGGGCTGCTACGTACCTTGTTGCGGATGAACCGATCGGGTCGTGTGATTTTGTCGAGAAGACCGGCATGTTTGAGGTGCTCAGGCATCTCAACGTCGAGGCGGACCCGAGGAAGCATGCCACGTTCGTTGGCGTGGTGAAGACCGGCCGCTCCTGCGCCGAGTGCGCCGAGTCCGCCGGCAGCCATCAACGCCGGGGTGTAGTCAGGCTCTGCATTGCGCTCCATCACGCCCTTGCCCACGTTGTAGGCGGCGTGCCCGGTCGCTGCGGCGCCCAGAAGACCCAAAAGTGCAGTACCCGGATGGCGTCGAAGGTGTTGCGGGAGGTCGCTGAGCGCTCGACTCAGGACTTTTCCGCGTCGGCCTTGTCCTTGAACCAGGTCTACGAGGTCTTCGACTGGGAGTCCGTCCTCCATCGCTACTTGCGGGAGTCGTTTCCCGGTGTAAACGTTTTTGAGGCCTTCGAGAACACCTGCGCCGCTGTCGGGCGGAATTCTTTTCAGTCCCAGAAGCTGATCTGCAGTCACCGGTGCGTGTGCGAGACCTACCCCGAGACCCAAACCGTGCAGTGCCATCTGCGAGTCGGTTTGCTCCCCTTTGACGGCACGAATCGTATTCTTCAGGTCATCGCCGTTTCCAGCGAACCCGGCGAATCCAGCCGTCTTTAGAAACAAAAAATAACCCTGCTCGAACGGGTCCATAAAATCTCCTCTGTGATGGAGACACCATACCGTCGAGCAGGGTCCAAGCCAAGCGGTCGTTTACGGGGTAAACGCTACTCGGACTCGTCGGCCTCCTTGGCCTCTTCCGTGGCAGCCTTGCTGGCACCATCCGTGGCTTCTTCCGTGGCGGCATCTGCGCCAGTGTCACCCGATGGGGTGGCAGCGGCATCTTCTTGTGCTCCTGCGTCGACTTCGGCGACTGCATCGCTGTCCGGCATGACGTCGGACGACTTCTTCTCACATGCAGTGGCCATAACGGCGAACACGGCAAACATAATCAGTAGGTGCTTTTTCATGATGTTCCTTGGGTTCTATTCATACGCCGTCGCTACGCCTTGAATGGCTGCAGCGAGTTGTAGACCTTGCGTCGAAATGCGAGCAGTCTCTCTTCCCAATTGCGGCGCGTGTCCGTTCCAACGGGTCCGCAGGGTAGACCGTCTGCGCTCAGATTAATAGGCTCAACAGGAACAGCGCTGAGGTTGAAGATTTTCACGTAATATTGCGCGCCTTTACCTTCCTTCTTGTTGCTCGGAGATCGGACTCCGTCTCGAACTCCTCGTGCTCCCTGAAGGTCGATGTACTGGTCAAGCGTGCAGATGGGGCGGCTTCCGTACGCAAAGGCTTTCAGCGAGTTGTTCATCAGCGGCTGGTATGAATCGTTGACGACGTAGGTCGGCGGCTCGGCGGTCTCGATATTCGGCGTGCCTTTGAGTAGCGGCTGCCCCGAGCTCCCCCGGAGTTCGCGGTTCAACTGGGCCGCATCGCGTTTTTTAGCTGCCTCGAGCTCAGCAGTCAGCTCAGAGAACTCTTCAACCTTTCGGTCGTAGGCATCTCGCGTCCCTGGCGAGTACTGACGACGCTGAGCAGCGACAATCGTCGACAGGTCCTTCTTCGCCTGCTCGATGTCCGACGCGATGTCTTGCGGAGACCGATCGGTCTGCACTGCGTCTTCAGGGGGCTCCGTGAACCCGATGCGTTCCACTGTTCCATCCGGCTGGCGAATGCTGAGCACGTTGAAGATGTCGAAAATGATGGGGTCAGGCGTCGTAACCCCGGTGTCGCCCCAAAACATCGTCTGATAGTACTCGCGCGCCGGGTTGTTCACCTGGAAACGCTCTCGCAGCTCTCGAATCGGGTGTTGCGGGACCGCAGACGGGGTCTCGGCCGTAATCTCAGTTACCCCGTCTTCGAAGTACTGGTCGCTCAGCGTCTGAAAGAACTCGCCGAACGTCTGCGCGTGGGTAAACGACACGCTCGTCGACATGCTCTCCTGTCCAAACTGGTGCTGGACCGATGTGAAGTAGCAGAACACGTGGTTGTTCGATTCTTCGTTGTCGATGACTACGCCAGGCAGCCCAGCCACCACATTCGGGTTGTACGGACCTGCGATGCCTCCGTTTCGCCGGCTTGCACGGGTTCGTTCGTGTTCGTAACGAGCGTAGATGCGCTGAATCGAGCCTTCCTGGTTCGGTGGACCCGAGCCGCGGTTTGCGAGGTGCCCAAACCAGGGCGGCGTCGTAATCTGATTGTAGACAGGGCCCTTGAAGTACTCCTCGAACTGAATCAGGAAGTTGTGGTGGTTGATTTTGGCGCCGGTTTGCCGGTCCACCAGGCGTTGGTTAGCCTGAAGCGGGTAACCCACTGTCAGAGCAAACTTATCAAGCGCTGTCTTCGACGCTGACTGGCCTCCGTCGTTCAAAAGGTTGTAGATGTGCGGATCACCGATATAGGTCCGGGTCGGCTGAAGTGCAAAGTTCTCATCGTAGGTGAACTGCTCGTACATGCTCGGCCAGTAGACATTGAAACTCGGCGGCACCGAGAAAATCGTCTGCGGCTTCGTCATGTAGGACGCTAGCACCTTCTCAGACCCCTGCGCGTTGCTGGTAAGAAACCGCGTCTTCGTAACGGCTTCTTCTTTGGCCTGCTCCGCCTGTGCGACCCGTTGCTTTTGTCGCTCGAGCGCATCTTTGGTGCCGGGCGTCGGGTTTCGTTCTACAACGGCTTCCTGCTTCTTGAGCGCCTCTCGCGCATCCCGTAGCGCCTGGTCTGCTTCGACGACGGGCTCCTGGAACGCGCTGTAGTCTCCTCCCTGAATCTTGAAGTTCTCCAGGTCCTCCTGCAGCGACACCACGAGCTGTGCTTGCTGTCGAAATAGCTCGTTGATCTCTTCAGTGGCGTTACTGCGTTGTGCGGCCGAAATCTCGGTCAGGCGTGCCCGCTCTTGCTTGAGTTCGTTCTGCAGTTCTTCGAGACTGACGTCGGAACGCTGTGTGTTCTGGAACTCTACCGAGGCAGGCTCGTTCGCGTCTGATTTGAATCCACCGATCACCTCTCGAGTGGCCTGATTGACGTTGAGCACCGGAGGATTCGGCAGCATCGCCAGCTCGTAGTAGACGTGCTGGAAGATGTTCTGGATAACCTGGTACATCGACCCGGTCATACCCAGTCGAGACGCTGCATCGGCCAATGCGTTGGTGCCCTCGGTGTACTGAGCCGCCCGGAAGATGGGAAACGCCGGCACTTCGCCTGTCGGAGCTACGGTCTCCACGTAGGCGCTGGGCACGAAGCGTTTACTGAACTGGGTTCGCTGGTTCCACGGCTTGAACCACTCCGTGATGATGACCGAGCGCTCGTTAGTAATGACCGTGTCGTCAAGCAGCAGGCGAAGCACGTTCTCGACGACGTCGTAAGGTCGCTTGATGTCGCCGTCGCCCGTCAGACCTGCACGCAGCAGAGAATGGTGCGGGGCAAACGGATTGACGACGCCACTGGCTGCCGCCTGGTCTTGTCCGACAGACCCTTTGGAGATAGACGCCAGGGTGGCGATGAAATGCGGGAAGATGCGCCCCAGTGCCTCGATCAGGTCGACTGCGGTGAACGAAATCGAGCGGCCTGTTGCTGTAGAGCGGTACTGGTACGCTACAATCTCGCCGTCAAACGCCAGGCGGAACGGATCGCCTTCTTCAGGGTTGTTCGTCGAGCGGTACGGGTCGATGGCGAAGATAGTGACGCGCACGCGGTCGTCTGCCCCGACGCGCTGCATGATTTTGTCGGCCGGAATGGAGATCGACGCCTGCGGTATCTGCCACACACCGCTACTGACGCTGCAGCTCGTCGCAGGGATCTCAATCCCGTTGAAATAGACCACCCAACCCGCTCTGACATGATCTGACATTATACGCTGACCAAGAATCCGAGATCGTTGTACGCACCTACGACACACATCCCAGCAACGACCTGAACTCGGTATCGCCCGTCGTCCTGAAGGAACGTATCGAGCCACATGTCCGTAATTGCCGGGTCCAGCCCCGCATTGCGAAGGTCAGCCATCGCAGGCCGCACCACTCCGTAGTATGGGGCAAGCGTTCGGTCAACCTCGAGCAGACGACGCTTCGTTCTAAAAAGAGTCGACCGGTAGACGTCGGAGAAGTAACCCTCGAACAGCGCCCCGGGCTCAAACTGCGCCGCAATCTGCACCAGTCGGCGTGCGCGAGCCGTAGCGTTGTTGTCCGTCAGAGTCAGGGGCAGTGCGACTTGCAGCAGATTATCGAGACGGCGAATGCTTACGCCGTTGATGAGCTGCTCTTCGAGTGCTGTCGTCACCAGGTCTGTGTCCTCGGCGTACTCATCAGGCATTCAAGAGCTCCGGTGGAGGAAGCGGCACCTGCGAGCCTGAGCGGAACAGGTCTTCTGTGCGCTGGTTGGTGGGTACCACGCCGGTCTTCTCTTCGATTTCAGCCGGGTTGTAGCCCGTACGAATCCCCAGGTCGAGGTCAGGGACCAGATTGCCTGTCTGAGCGCGTTGCCGAGCGTCCCCAAGCGAGGGAAGCGTCAGTGTTTCGCTCTGCAGCGTCTGGTCATCCAGCGAATCGAGCTGCGAGTCCTGCTGTTGACGTAGAATGTCTCGTGCGCTTGCGAGCTCGAGCGACTCCGTGACTCGAACGGCGACCTGGACCTCTTTGACCAACAGCGAGAAGCTACCGGAGACCGAGAGCTCGTTGCTCGCCCTGAGCGCTGTCTGCGTATTGGTCAGAGAACCGATGACACGTCGAGTGTCGTAGGCCAACGTGACGGGCGTACCTGCCTCAGCGAGTCGAGTTCCGCGGATGATGTTCTCGTAGACGATGTTCCAGGCGTCGTACCACTCATCCTGCTGCGAGTTGATGAGCCCGATCTGATAGGACCACACCGGAGCGGCCTGCCCGAAGAAATAAGCGATGTGCCCGTCGCTCAGAACCTCGGAGACCTGTACCTTCTCGCGAAGTGGCTCTTGGGCTGCCTGCAGGAAGAAGCTCAGGTAGCCCTTTCCGCCGCTCGAGCCGAACGTTCGTGCCATCGCCTGTGCGTACCCTCTCGCTCGAGGCGGGATAGCATCCAGGTAGTTCCGGTAGGCTGCCGGGTCCGAAATATCGATGTACAGCCGAGCCTGTGTATCCAGCGTCTCCAGGTGGTTCGATGCGTTGTACTTCGGCGTAGCTGCCGGGTACGTCGCATAGACTCCTTTCTGCGCGTTGGGGTCGTCGCTGTTGAGCTGTTTGTCGGGCGCCGGATCATTTCCGCCGTAAATAGGACCGCTCATCGGGACACCCTCTGGGTCACAGTCGGAATGAAGGTCTTCTGGTCAACCAGAAGCTGCGCTCGAGACACCAGGCTCGGCATGGTAATCTTGGCTCGCTGTCGAACGCGGTGGTTCTGCGTGATATTGCGGTGATACATGCGAAGAACCTCAGGCGCGCGGGCGTGCACGAGCTTGTAGGTCTGCTGTCGAATCTGAGGACGCTGTGCTGTGGAGTTGATGACTGGCATCAGAAGTTCCTGGGTGTCTTAGGTGTTTCACGGGGAGAGCCGCCGCTTCCTCGTTGCTTCTCCATCATGGAGTCCGCTCCGCTCTTTGACAAATTCGAGTTCAGCGTGTTCACAGCGCTTGTCAGGTTGCCTATCGCGCCTGTGTTCTGCCGGGTCGCGCCGTTGAGCGAAGCGAAGATCTTACGCTGAGCCTGGATTCTGGCCGCTTGTTCTTGAGTCGCTGCGTTCGTAGCGCCTTTCTTCGAGGACAGCTCGATGCTGCCTGAGCCTGCACCCGTCTCCTGAGCGGTGAGTGCTGCAAATTCATTGAGGGCCTCGTCCGACATGTCACCTGATTTGGCCAATGCGACAGCTTCGTCGCCGAGCACCGATCGGTACTGCTCCAGCGTGTCTCCTTCGGCCGTTGCAACGCGGGACATCAAGTCTTCATCGTCCTCCACGCCCTCTGTAAGCGACCCATCGACGTCTCCGAGTGCCGCCCGTGTTGCTGCGAAGCGTTCTACTGATTTGACGCCTTCCCCAGCAGTCTGGACCTGGCCGAGCGTCTGCTCCATGTGCTTGAGCATCTCTTCGGGAGACATCTTGTTCATGTCGCCCATCGACTTGCCGCCGCCAACGAATCCCTCGATGTTGGCGATGAGCGCATCCCGCGTCTCGGGCTTCATATTCGCAACGAGCTTCTTGGCGTTCTCGAACTTCGCATGAGCCTGGTCGTCGACTTTTACGAGCTCTTTGAACAGACGTTCGGCTACCTGACGGTTCTCAGAGCCGCCTTTCTGCAACAGAGCAGCGATAGCGAGATACTTCCGTGATCCCTCGGTGCCTGATCCAGCGATAGCTGTGACCGCTTCCTTTTCCCCTCGGCTCAGGTCGTCATATTCATCCAGACCCACGGTGTCGAGTGCCTCGTTCAGGCGATCTCCCGCTGCAGCGCCGCTTCTGAGGTACTGCTGACCAATGCGTTCTGTCATTCCAGCACGCGTCACGTCTCGGAACTTCGTTTCGAACTCCTGAGCGTCCTCGTTGGTCATAAACAGGGTCGCTTCTTTGATGAGAGCGCCTTTAGCCTCTGGGCTCAGATTGCGAATCTCTCGAACCGACTTGCCAGTGGCTTCGGCGAGTCGTTCGTCGCTCATCGCCTTGTCGTCCGTATCGAACACATTCGTGTCGAACAACATCTTCACGCCGCTCTGGCCAAGACCCTTCGACTCGAGCCATTCTTCGCCCTGGCCTGCGCCTAGCGCCGAGCCTGCTTCTACGAGGCCATCTCGTCCTAGTAGTGACTCGAGCTCCGCGCGTCCCTCCGCAAGGGCTTCTGTGTCCCCTCCGAACGCTATTTTGTGTGCGCGGATCAGTGCGTCGTCCTGGCGTCGTCTGTCTTCGGTGGACTGTGTGCCTTGCCCGGCGAGACCCATGATATTCAGCAGGCTATCTTCGTTCTGCCCTGCCATGTCCTGAATCGTCCCAATGACGCCGCCTCGATTGCGTAGATACCGACTCATGGCTCGCTCATCGCCAAAGACGGCAGTCTGGCGATCGATGGCGCCGCCTGCAGCTTCCAGTCCGCCTCGAAGCCCTTGCCCTACCGCAGTGTCTCCGAGTAAGGCTCGTTGATGCTCCGTCACACCCAGCGTTCCGAGCGCCATCGAGCCTCGAACGAGTTTGTTGTCGAAGATCTGCGTGACGGTATCGCTTCGGTATTCTTGCGTAGTGCCCTGGTCGCCTCGAAGGCCCTGCACGCCAGAGAATCCTTCGACATCGACCCCGCGAGTGAAGCGCGTCACGCCGACTGCTTGCAAACGTCGGTCTTCTTCGAGCTGGGTAAAGAAATCCGACACCTCTCGTTGTTTGCGATCGAGGAAACTTGTCGGGCCTTCGAAATTGATGCCCTGTCTGGCCAAAAACCCTGCGCTTCCCACTCCCGCTCGATCTTGCTTATCCGCCTCGAACTCTCTGCGTCGCATTTCGGCGTCCATCTGGGACACCACGCCCTGCTGAAATTTCCGATCGGACATTCGACCGACGAGGGCGCCGACCTCTTCGTCGTAGAGGCTCGTAGCGGCGGCTCGCACGCTTAGCTGACCTCCGGTTTGCTTGGACAGGTCCATAGCGGCCTGTAGCGCAGCACGTTGCACGCCTTCCGGGCCCATTTGCTTGCCGAGCTGCGTCGTGAGCTCCTTCATTTGACTGAGCATGTCGGCCAGGTCCGTTGGCGACATGTCTCGATTGGCTCCCTGGCGTAGTGCTTCCTCGTACCCGATCTCTCCGGACGTCAGCTTGTCGACGCGGCTCTGGTCGATGGTAAATCGTCCCGTGTTCGGGTTCCGGTCTCCTACGACGTAGCTCATCAACGGTTTGGACACCTTCGATAAGTACGCGGCGTTGAGTTCGGCCATCGTCTGGCCTACGCCTTCGGTACCGCCGTACAAGTCGAGGTCTTGCTCACTGAATGCGCCTCCAGCTACGAGTTGGCGTGACTGCGATGCCGTAAACATCCGGGTCTGCATACCGATGCCTGCGCCGAGTCCCGATGCCTTGAACATCTGCGCGCCTTGCAGGCCTTCGTTCTGCATGAGCTGGTCAATGTCCATGCCAGCCATGCGAGCGTACTGATCCATGTTGCGAACTGCCTGCTGCTGGTCAGCGAGGCCGATTCCCATTCGACTGAGTGCTCCCATCTTCTTGATGTTGTTCATGAAGTCCGGGTCGCCCGTAATCTCGGCGATAGACCCTAACACCTTGGACATCGTCTTCGTCGTCTCAACGATCTGGTCTGCATTCTGAGCCCAGTCCATCAGACCCTGCTCACCGCCTGCCTGCATGAGGTTGATCGCGTCTTTTCGCGTCAGATTCCCGCCGCTCTGGTCTGCAATCGAATCCATGCCGCGCGTTAGGCGCTGCGCGGCTACGCCAGAGAGCCCGGTGCCGCTAATGTCGACATCTGTCCCTCCGCCAATCAAAAATTGACGAGATGCATACTGCCCCTGGATTGCATCAGCACGTCGCTGCAACGCAGGCTCGAAAATCGCCTGGGTCGCCTGAGTAACGCCCGGAATGTCCTTGGCGAAGCCCGCCATCGAAAGACCGATCTCTGCGCCTGTGATAGCGCCGCCAGGGCCGGCCAGCCATCCACCGATGGTTGCGCCTGCTGCCGTCGTGACTGGAGCAGCGACAGCGCTAACGCCAAGACCTGCGACCTCTTCTGCGTAGGCGTTGTAGCCCTGCTCGAGCAGTCGAGATGTCTCCAGGCCCTCATACAGCGCAGAGTCGTAGGCTCGATTGAACTGCAGCGACGGGCGCGTTCGCTGGAAGACGTCCATCGGCAAGAATGCGTTCGGAACACCCTGGCCTCCTCCCGGTAGCCCCAGTGGAACGGTCGTCCGGCGGTCCATCAGCACGTCTCGACGCATGTTGCCGTACTGCGCCCCCATCATCATGTTGGTGTCGGGCATCATGCCGCCCTGCTGCGACATGTACTGCGCCATAGCAGGGTTGGAGATCTGATTCATCTGTGCCTGCATCATGCCCTGTTGGAACATGCCCCCTTGCGGTGCCATAGGCATCGGCGGGGGAGGCGGCGCCATCATGGGAGGCGGCTGTGTCGCCATCATCGGCACAGGACCCGCAGTCGGCGGGCCCATCTGCACGCCAGGCATCTGATTCGATGCGAATGCCTGCGACGGATTGACTGCTCCTGCCGGGTTGGGAGGCGCAGCGGGTTGTTGGATGTAGTTCGGCAGCACCGGAGGAGGTGGTGGCACGAACGTGGGGGCAGGCGGAGGCGGCGGAATGGTCGACGCCGAGCCAAGAGGGGTCATCACCGACTGATTCAGCAAGGCAGCAGTCTGCTGACCGCCTTCAAAGCCGGTGATAACCTCGCTGAGTGTTCTTGCGTAGTCTTCTGCCACGTGCGCCTCCGGAACTCGGTGGAGTCTACCAGACGACCACGCTCAGCAGAAGATGTGCCTTACTCGTTGACGAGATCTTTGAACGTGGGAGCGGGCTTGAACTTCACCACGTTACGCGCTGCGATGGTCATCGGCTCGCCGGTCTGAGGATTTCGGCCCTGTCGTTCTTTGCGATGACCTCGCTTGAACGTTCCGAAGCCTGGATAGGCGAAGCGGCCCGTCGTTGCGACCTCTTTGGACATCAGATCGAAGACGCTGTCGAGGATTTCCCCGGTAGCCTTCTTGGTGAGCTCCACGCCGGCATCTTCTGCGCGGCTTTGAACAGCGTCGATTACTTCTTGCTTGGTCAAACTCATACGTTTCTCCTGTGTTGAGGGGTGTATCTACCCAGATGGTTAGTACGTGACAGGTTCGGCGTGTCCAGTACGGACCAGCGCTTCATTGAGCGACTCACCTTCACCGTCGGTGCGGTGTACGGAGCAAATCCAGCGTCCGTACTTGCCCTTGCCGGCATCAAACGTTCGGATGACGACTCGAGGGAACTTAGAAGACCCCAGCGGAGTCTCGAACTCTTCAATCTCGGCGTGCTCTTCAATCCACGCCCGTGTGTACTCGGTAGCGGACACGCCAGCCTTGTATTCAGCGCTCGACTTCTTCACGCCGTACTTCTCAGGTGTGTCGACCCCTGCAAGACGGAACTTGTCCTGGTGCCACTCTCCGAAGCCCAGATCCACGAGCAGCTCGAGCGTATCACCATCAACGACACGCAGTACTCGAGCGTAGCGTTCATAGCGGTCCTGTACTTTCTCCTCGGTTTTCAGCAAGAATGCCTTTGCCTTGCCGTGTGCGAACTTGCGTTTTTTGCGTCCCATCAGATCTCCGTAGTAGGTAGCCTAGTGGCCTTGGATTATGTCAGACGAAATCACAAAAGTAAGCCCACCGAAGGCCGCCATCCTGATTCCTAAAATCATCGGAAAAGTGAGTGAAATGAGCACCCTATCGGAAATGAGCGAAGACGAATTTGAAGACTTCATGGACGAAATAGAATACTGGGCGCAGAAGCCAGCGCCACCCGAAGGCCAGGAGCCGATTGCAGCGCCACCTGGCGGGCACCCGGAGTCCGCGTCGCTCGAGTGACTTGCGATACCGGTAGCGCCGGAACGCTCCGTAGAGCTGACGAAGCGCAGCGCTCCATATCTCGATCGTGATGACAGCTGCTGCCATCCCACCGAAAACGAACAAAAGAAGCGTAGTCTCAGCGTCGATTGGTCTCATTTTAGCTTATCCTCTTGGTCTTCACGCCAGTCTTCCATACGACGGTGGTGTCTCACGTTCGTCAGCATCAGTACGACGTGAAGAATGACGGCAATCGCAGCGAATCCTGTTCCAATGAGGAGTAGTCCGTGCTGTTGGAGAAACTCTTCCATGTCTACTTCGTGTTGGTGCCGAGGACACCACGTTTAGCCCGGTTTTCCACGCGCTCCTGGGTCGCTTCGAGCGCTCCCTTGAGGCGCATGAGCATTCGGTCGTTTTCTTCGCAGGGATACGGCCCTGCCTGGAAACTCTCGATGCGATCGATGAGCACGACGAGGACGGCGGCTTCTGTGACGCCGTGTATGCTATTCTCGCCCAGGGGCGGC
>Ga0136600_1000017_pt1 | contig 100428 bp, 101 predicted proteins | sample AntRauMFilla2698_FD_104634 | JGI IMG/M metagenome (GOLD analysis project Ga0136600, IMG submission 104634) | Saline lake microbial communities from Rauer Islands, Antarctica - Metagenome Filla 2 #698 | ecosystem: Environmental > Aquatic > Non-marine Saline and Alkaline > Saline | place...
AGGCAATAGGAACGAAAGCTACTCCAAATTGATTTCAATTCATCAAATAGTATCATAAACTGTATTTGTATGAATCGAATAATCAGTTTTTCAATTCTCATTCTTTTTTCGCTGTGTATTCTTGGAACTGAAAAACCTTCCATTGATATAGACGATACAAATTTTCACTTAAACACTTATTCGGAAGCAAATAAGACTCATCACGACAATATTGACGACTCAGTGAAAGAACACACCCACACTCATAAACACAGTGAGGACGGCGAAGAGCATGAACATGGCCACCACCATACTAAAGTTGCTCAACCTGAAGCTAAAGGTTTAAATCAAGTTAAATACATTGAAGTTAGTTCTAGGGAGTTTGATTCGACTCAAGAATTCATTGAAAAACATATGGTTTCAAAGCCTCACCTTCTAAGGTTATTTAAGCCTCCCATTGCATAACTCTATTTAAATTTCATTTACAACAGTTTTTCGGAGGAAATATGTATAAACTTATTTTAAGTTTTTTCACGTTACTGATGTCTGTAAGTTCTTATGGACATGGAATAAGTGAGGAAGCTAAGCAGTCAATGATCGAAGGTGGATATCTTCAGTATATTTGGCTTGGCGCTGAGCACATGGTTACTGGTTATGACCACCTACTATTCTTATTTGGAGTCATCTTCTTTTTGACAACATTTAGGAGTATTGTGAAGTTCATCAGTGTCTTCACTCTTGGTCACAGTATAACGTTAATTTTTGCGACTTTTATGGGAATTACGGCCAATTATTGGTTAGTGGATGCCATAATTGCGATGAGTGTTTGCTATAAAGGCTTTGATAATAATGAAGGATTTCAAAAGTACTTTGGCATAAAGAAAGCCCCCAATCTCTTGATGATGGTTTTTATCTTTGGTCTAATCCATGGCTTTGGACTTTCAACGAGGTTACAACAACTTCCCCTTGGTGAGAAAGGAATGGGAATGTTGTTACGGATAGTCTCTTTTAATGTTGGGGTTGAATTTGGTCAAATTCTTGCTCTCGCCATTATGCTGATTCTGCTCTCAAGCATTAGAAAAGCAGAAATCTTTAAGAGGTTTTCAAGAGTTGCAAATGATGGTCTTATTCTTGCCGGCTTCATGCTTTTCCTAATGCAACTTCACGGCTATCTACATACCTCTGGCCCCGACGAGTTTGGGTTTAGCGAGGACAATCACCTTCACCAACACATAAAAATGGACAAAGCTAAGAACACAGAACAACAACACGACAACTTATAAGGAGAATTTATGAAGAATTTAGTTTTTTTAGTAACTCTGACATTAACTTCAATCAGCTTTGCAGGTCCAGGGGGAGGACACTCTCACGGACATAGTCATTCACATGATACTCCTGCGATTAGCAAAGAAAAAGCTGCAGAACTCGGAAAAAAACATATTCAAAGGCTTATTAAGGCTAAGAAGCTAGATACTTCCTGGCTCAATTCAAAGCTTGATAAGTCTGAAATAAAAAAAAATGAATGGGTCGTAACATTTAATAATGAGAAAGGAGCTAAGGGTAAGAAACTTTATATCTTCTTGAAAAAATCAGGTGGATTTGTCGCAGCTAATTTCACGGGGAAATAGTATGGGTTTAGCAATTGCAAAGACTATTATCGCAGCAATATTGATTAGCTTTGTTTCTTGGCTTTCGGGAAAGAAAACTGGTTTGGCGGGGTTTTTAACAGCATTGCCATTGACGACACTTTTAGCCCTGGCTTTTTCCCATTTAGAATGGGGAGATACAAAACAGTCAGTTGATTATGCCAAGAGTGTTTTTGTTGCGATACCAGTTTCATTATTATTTTTCATACCGTTTCTCATGGCCCAAAAATTTAATCTCAGTTTTTGGAGCTGTTACTCTGCTGGAGTTGCATTGCTCGGGGTTGGATACTTTGTCCATTCCTATGCTATTAAAGTTTTGTAAAGTATTGCCCTTCGTAAAGGAAGGGCAATTTATTTCCAGTATAACTTCATTATGTTACTCTTAATCCGATATTACTTTGAGAACTAAAGGCATGGAATGAGTAAATCAAGTCAAGGAACGTGTCTTTGCAAACAAGTTTCTTTTGAAATAGAGGGAGATTTCGATAGTTTTCTTCTTTGTCATTGCAAGTTCTGTCAAAAGGACACTGGTTCGGCACACGCAGCAAATTTGTTTTCAACTCAGGCCAAGATTAAGTGGCTATCAGGAAAAGATAAACGAAAAACTTTCAATCTCCCCTCCACTAAACATATCAAAACCTTTTGCTCGAACTGTGGTTCTGCTTTACCGAGTGAACAGATGGAAGGAAAGTTACTTGTTGTCCCTGCAGGTTCTCTTGATACAGAAATTTCAATTAAACCCGACGCTCAGATTTTCTTTTCGAGTAAGGCGACATGGCATGAGAACTTAGACGAGATTCCAAAATTCGATAAGCTCCCTTACTAGAGACTTGGCGAGAGTCGATTTCCCTGAACCTGAATTTCCAAAAATAATAACTCTATCCATATCAAGCTTAACTAAAACTTAACTGAGAAAAGCTTTGGTTTCCACGCCTTATTTCCCATGGAGATGGATTTGTTGCCCACCTTAACTTTTCCAAATTCGATATCAGCATCAACATAAGCGCCAACAGTACCCGTTGGCTTTCCTGAAACTCCATTCACTGTAACATCAAAGCAAAAGTCTGCTGTGACGCCAGGGTAAGAGATCGAAGCACTACTTTTTCCCCCTATTTCACAGCTATAACCAGAGTCAGCAGATTGATCAAAGGTACGTGTTAATAGATTTAAGCAAACGCTTACCTTTTTTCCAATTGAGATTTTGCAAGTCAGTGGAAGATTGGCGCTCTTTCCAAACATGGCGACATTCACTGTTGTCGATATTGCGATTTCACCAGCGCCAATACCATCAAAGCTTGTGTAAACACCACCGTCTACAGCGATGCTAAATTTGCCAAAATTCACATTTCCACACTTGCTAACATCAGGAGTTCCAGCAACGGCGGGGGAACAGGGGCCTTTAACCGTATGCTTACACTTCTTTTTAGGATGCTTAAAAGTCGGACAATGAAACTTTTGAGTGAATGATGGCGAACACTTCTTTGGAGTGCCCTTTATTCCAGGTATGGTAATGCACTGATGGGCCGAAAAATCACTCGCAACTGTCTCACTCCAGGAGACGAGCTCACCAGAAGTCGCTGGGACTGAGATAAGAAACACGAAAGATAAGAGAAAAATTAGTTTATTAGTCTTCATACTTGCCCAACTCCCTGAAATTAATAACCTTTATTGTTTTACGACTTTAATCGATGTTTCAATGGGTTGAAAGGCTAGGGCATAAGTTTCCTCACCTCTATTGGCCCAGAATAGGTAAAAAGGTTGCAGAAAAGCTGGGCGGATTGAAAAAGCCTTGCGGTAGGGCTTCTTTTTAGTATAAGTTGCTTTTGTTCCTTGATCGGGACCTATTCAAATGACGATCCCTTCGGGGTGAAACATATTAAAACCAGAGTTAACCCACTCTGGTTTTTTTTTTGCCTTTAGGGAGCGAGATGGCCGGTCTTTACTAAGATGATCGTCTCCTCTTCCACATAGGGAAAATGACTCGAGAGGTGTGGGCTTCTAATCCAAGATCCTTTCGGATACCTTCCAAACTCATCAATAAACTCACCTTTTAAAACTAAAATCTCTTCGCCACCCATGTGACTATGTTTAACAAATCGCTCTCCGGCAGGCCATTTTACGAGGGCAACCCCCTCATTCATGAAACTGTGAAGAGGCATAACCTCAAGGTTACCGTGACCCATTCTCCATTGTTCTTTATTGGTATCAATCACCACTTGCTCTAAGTCTTTCGGACTCATTTGATTAAGCTTCACATATATTTTGCATCCTTTCTTACTAAAGGGCGCGTGAGCTGTACCTCTTGGATTTCTTAAGTAAGTTCCCGCCTTATAATCACCATTCTCATCAGAGAAAGTTCCCTCTAAAACAAAGATCTCCTCTCCAAAGGGATGAGAATGTTTACTGAAGCTAGCTCCCGGCAGGTATTCGACAATAGAAGTTGTATGGCCATGCTCTGCCCCTTCCCTTTCAAGAGGAATTCGTTTTACTCCATGAGATGGCGAAGGAAACCATTCTTCTTCACCAGTACGAATAATTACCTTTTCAGAAAGGTCCATATTAAAGTTTTCCAATTCATTCCCTCTTGTCATAAGTGAAAGCAAACCTTGCAGATACCCTAACATACTTCGTCAATTAAGCAGTTCAACAAAACGCTATTTTTACTATACACTCCACTGGTCTTATTAGTTTTCAAAAGCTTTTTAACCAAAGAGGAAGTAATCATGTGGCTAGCAGCAGGTAAAATCATCGTCGCGGCAGTTCTTATTAGCTTTGTATCCTGGCTATCAGGAAAGAAAACCGGACTGGCAGGTTTTTTAACGGCACTGCCCTTAACAACCCTTTTGGCCTTGGCTTTTTCCCATCTTGAGTGGGGCGACTCGAAGCAATCCGTTGAATATGCCAAGAGCGTTTTTGTGGCGATACCTGTTTCCCTATTATTTTTTATCCCCTTTCTCTTAGCGCAAAGACTACAACTCAGCTTTTGGACTTGCTATTCCAGTGGAGTAGCACTTCTAGGAGTAGGATACTTTATTCATTCTTATGCGATTAAAGTCCTATAAGTGAGTTTGATATAATGATGAAAGACCCACTTCCATTTTTAAGAAATATTCTTGGGGATTTAAAAGAAACAGGAATAGACCTCTCTGGGCACTTTATTGATCACCTCTGTTACCGGACGACTTCACAAGAAAATTATATCGAAATTAAAAATCACTTTGAAGACTATGGAGCGCTTCTTGTTGAGAGTGAGGTTGGTGGTCGTCTTATTGCTACCTACAAACTAAACAATCCCGTTACTTTTAAATGCTGGGTGGTACCACTCATTGAAGTCCCTGCCCCCAAGGCAGGAAAAGTTACAATTGAGGGATACGAACATATTGAAGTCGTTATTGATTCAAGCTTTGAAGAGTTTATGAGAAATCAATCTCATCTCAAGTTTAAAACCAAGGCGCTCGCAAAAGACTTTAATCCTGAAATCGAGATTATCCTTCCCAGCGGTAGTGTTAAATTTCACCATCAATCTCTCGAAGAAGTCATAAAGATTGAAAAGCAGTCAAAGTAGCACTCTTATGTGGGCTCTTTGCCTTTAATCTCCACTACTTCTTTTAGGGCTCGTCTTTTTTGCGGGTCTATTTCTTGAAGTAGAAGGCCTGCGTCCTCGGCCTTGAGGTCTATTACCCTGAGCTCCTCTTTCTGTTGGCTGATTTGCTTGAGGCCTAGGCTGAACAATTGTTTTTTCAAGTTTTGTGAGTTCAACGTCAGTTGGTATTTTATATTTTATGGTCTTTTCCACAGCGCGAAGGAGTTTTTCCTCTTCGTGGTCACAAAAAGCCACGGCCATGCCCGCGCGACCAGCTCGCGCCGTTCGCCCAATTCGATGGACATAACTACTGGGATCATTTGGAATATCATAATTAAAAACATACTCAACGGCAGGAATATCAATGCCTCGAGCAGCGATGTCAGTGGCGACCAAGATCTTTACATGACCATTTTTAAAATCACGCAAGGCCTTCTCACGGGCGTTTTGAGACTTATTACCATGAATAGCGGCCGCGACAACTTGAAACTTGGCCAAGCTTTTAACAATACGATCACAACCATGTTTTGTTCGGGAAAAAACCAAGGCTGAATTAATCTCTCTGGACTTTATCACTTCCATTAAAAGAAGCGGCTTCTTCTTTTTATCGACCTGAACGACAGATTGCTCAATTTTCTCTACTGTCGTTGCCGGAGGTGTTACCTCTACCTTCTTTGGGTCTCTCAAAATTCCTGAAGCGATCTTTTCAATCTCTTTTGACATCGTTGCCGAAAAGAGGACCGTTTGTTTTTTCTCTGGTAGCTTTTTGATTATTTTTTTAATGTCGTGAATAAAGCCCATATCAAGCATTCGATCGGCTTCGTCGAGGATAAAAACTTCGAGCTGATCATAAATAACGTAGCCTTCATTCATGAGGTCAAGCAATCGACCGGGTGTCGCCACGAGAATTTGCTGACCTTTTTGCATATTTCTAATTTGTGGCTTGATATTAACCCCACCAAAAACCACACAACTAGAGAGCGCCAATCCTTTTTGGTAAAGCTTTAAATTCTCTTCAATTTGCGAAGCAAGTTCACGAGTTGGTGTTAAAATCAAAGCACGAACTCTAGCTGGTCTCGCCTTTTTTCTGTCTGTTGCCAGTTTTGTAATCAGTGGCAAGAGAAAGGCTGCTGTTTTTCCCGTTCCAGTTTGCGCTATGCCAATAAGGTCATGACCCTTCAAGAGAATAGGAATACTTTTTTCTTGAATGGGTGTTGGAGTGGTGTAGCCTTTTTTCTTTAAAGCCTGAAGGATTTCAGGTAACAGGTCAAAGTCATCAAATGTTTTACTCATAAATTTTCTTCTCTTAGCATTTTGGTCAATATTTTATTTAAAGAGTTAGCAAAGTTTGCTTTGTCTTTTACTCCGTAGGGAGCAGGACCACCAGTTTGCACACCACCGTCGCGAAGATCTTGCATGAAATCTCGAATGGACAGGCGCTCACTAATATTTTCTTCAGTATAAACTTCACCTCTGGGATTAATCGCCAGAGCATCTTTTTTTACAACGAGATCAGCAAGGGGAATATCAGCCGTTATCACCAAGTCACCTTTTTCAACATGATCGACAATGTAAAAATCGGCAACATCTGCGCCTTTTTCGACTTGGATAAGCCTAAAAAAAGGGGCCTCTGGTATGGCCATATAACTATTAGCGACCAAGATAACGTAAATTCTTTGCTTCGCTGCCGCCTTAAACACGACTTCTTTTACCGGCTTTGGGCACGCATCTGCATCGATGTATATTTTCATATACCCATAGTTAGCATTAAATTAGCGCATGGTACAATCTATTGGGCATTAAGATAGAATTAATCAAGGATGAGGGCACATTCTAAGGCTTTAAAATCACACCCATCTGGACTAAAATAAACAAAAACTAAAGTGAGGTAATAATGGAATGTCCGAGATGTGATGGATTGCTTGCTCCCCATATATACGAAGGGGTTGAGATTGACTCCTGTGCAAAGTGTGGAGGTAGCTGGCTAGATATTAGTGAGCTCACTCATATTATTCAAAAAGAAGAAGAAAAGTTTTCAAAAGAGCTCGTGGAAAAATCTATTCAAGCAGAGTTTGCGGGAATTCCTGATGAAGAGCATGAGGTCCATGAAAACTGTCCACGCTGTGGCGATAAAATGCATCCTCTAAACTATGCATACTCCTCTGGGATAATTATCGACAGATGTCCAAAGCATGGCGTGTGGCTTGATAAAGGTGAGCTTGAAAAAGTACAAGCAAGCAGGGAGCAATGGCAAAAGAAGGCCCAACAAAGTAAAGACCATTGGGAATCCATGGCCCAAAAAGTCACGGATAATCAAGAAGAGTTTGACCCTACACAGGGCCCGTCATCCTTTTCTTTTATGAATAGAATTATTAACTTTATCGTTAAAAACACTTAAGAAATACCTAAAAATAAGCTAAGAAACTCAGTAAGAGGGATTATATGGAATTTGCCGAGCTTCTCACCGTTAGTAGCCTCATCTCACTACTCACTCTTGTAGTCATGGAAGTTGTTCTGGGCCTTGATAATATTGTTTTTATTTCTATTCTCGTTGGTCGCCTTCCCGAAGGCAAAAGAGATAAGGCGCGAAATATTGGTATTATACTCGCCCTCCTCTCCCGCTTTGTCCTACTCTTTTTTATTTCTTGGATCATGGGTCTAACGAAACCCCTATTTGAGCTATTAGGTCATAGCTTTTCTGGAAGAGATCTCATTTTACTTGGCGGAGGTCTTTTTCTTTTGGCGAAGGCCACTTTTGAAATTCATCATAAGGTTGTGGGTAGTCCAGAGGAAGAAATTCAGCAAATGACCGGAGCTGCCTCTAATTTTATTTTATTACAAATCGTTCTTCTTGATATCGTTTTCTCGCTTGATTCTGTTATCACAGCCGTTGGAATGGTTGATCACATTGCCATCATGGTTATTGCCATGATTATCTCCATGTTCTTTATGCTCTTTTCAGCAAAACCATTGGGAAGTTTCGTAGATAAGAATCCCACCATAAAAATCCTTGCCCTCTCATTTCTCCTTCTGATTGGAGTTATGCTTGTAGCAGAAGGCATGGGCCAGCATATTAACAAAGGCTATATTTACTTTGCGATGGCATTTTCTCTTATTGTTGAAATGCTGAACATGAGTTACCGCAAAAGAGTGCTTAAGAAGAAATAAGCCTAGGGTGCATGCCTTAAAATGGGCAAGAGAAGCGCCCGACAAGAACGGCCATAACTTTTCGTTGGCACAACTTTATTATTCAAAAAAGTCATGTGGGGATAGCTCATTTCAAGATTCATTTTCAAATCTGTCTCAACGAATTTCCTCATCCATTCCAGCTGATCGATCGGTTCAAGACCCTGATTAACCTTACCTTGTCGCACCATCTCTGGATACTTTGAAAGAAATTTATCGAGGGCTTTTACTGACCTTTTATCATAGGCCAAAAATCCTGAATTCCCTTGAGGATTGGATTCTATCATTTTAATACTGCCATCTTTTAAAACAGCAATATCCATTCCAAAAGTCATCCCTCTAAACTCTGGGGGGAGTGAATCTACAACCTCTTGAGTAAAGGCTTCGACCCTTTTAATATTGGGGTCCTGGAGCCAGCTATCATCATTAGGATATTCATATTGGTAACGGGGAATCGTGGAACTATCGCCTAGGACTCTTCCCGCAATAACTTCGACTCTGAACTCTTCTTGAATTTTAAGCTTTTCTTGAACGATTGATAGCTCAGGCTGCTTAAGGAATTTATTAATACGATAACCGGTGAATTCTGGTCGTTCCCTTAATTTCCTTACAAATAGATCTGGATTAGAAGCCCCATATTCTTTTTGAAGCTTTTGCATATATTCAATAAAGCCTTTCTGATTATCCTTATATTTCTTAATTTCTGTTTCTAAATCTGTTTCATCTGTAATGAGGAATTCCGCTTGAGTTGCATTATCCCATACACCTTTAATTACCCACCCCTTAGGAAATTGGGAGTTCAGTTGGCTTCGAAGTTCCTTTGGTGACATTTTAGTATTGGAATAGTCTCTTAGTGTTTTTGTCTTTGGCATTGCTCCTGGAACATACTTCTCCCAAAAGGCAGCTTCAACATACTTATGATCCAGTACTTTACTTATCTCTGCGTTTATCAAAGCAGGATTATACTTCCCAATGATATTTAATCCCGAAGAAGGTAGGCGATGGAAAACAACACTTTCACCGGGAAGAATCATCGGTTCAGAAACAGCTTTTTCCAAATCAACCCAAATGGGAATAGAGCGTTTATAGCCATATTTCTTTAAACTGAGAAATTCATCATATTCAGAAGGTTCACTTAACTTTTCTGGATCACCAAGAAACTGTCTTACTACATAAGGCTTTTCATAAGGATTTTGAATGTTCATTAATGCTTTAACACCCTCAGCATTAATACCATGCCTGTTAGCAAGCTCACTTGTGTAAGAAAATTGACCTTTACGAGATTCTTGAACAATACCCACGACTCTTTTTGTCGCCTCAAGCGCATTAAAATTATTATTTGGTCTTCGAAATTCCACTAAAGGTCTGGGCTTTACCCAGTCTGTCTCAACTAAGTATTGGGACATCCAATCGTCAGGGAACTCATTTAAAAGGGCTGAACTCACCCGAAGATCATTCCATTTAAATACCTGAAGGATCGATTCAAAGCCCGTTTCAGGTAGTTTTTTTACAACGTAAACCTTAACCGAACTTAGAGAGTCATCCCAAGCATCTTCTAATCCTAATAATTCTGCACTTTGACGATAGAAGTAATCATCAAAGAGCTGTCTCATATCAGGATCATAATCAGGATCAAACATTAGCTTCATAAAGCCAGGACTATAGGTACCCACATATTCACCACGTCCGGCCACAAGAGGAATCTCTCGTTGTATGGTTGCAAAATTTTCGTCTCGATAATAATTCCTCATCAAATCAAGCAAATAACCAGGCTTAAGCTCAGGGTTTTTATTATCAACGATCTCAACATTGACCTGAATAGAAACAGGAGTTTCGCTATTTGTTCCCTTTGCCCCTGCTTTCACCAGTTCATCTAATCCCTTTTGGAAGGCCTTGACTCCATCGTAGTTAATAGGGTCTGTTATCACTTCAATAACTTTTGACTCTCGCATGGACTCATCGAGATTTTCCATATTAAGACCATTGTCTTCAACGACAACGAGAACTTTTCCTATTTTACTTTTTTTAACTTTCCACACCTCTGAATTGACAATTTTCTTTTTGTTAGTTGTGGGGTCTATATACTCATAAGATTCTTTACGAGTCTCTACTTTGCCACCAAGACTTGCTTGCAAGACTGTTGTGATCTCTTTTTGACTAAGTCCCGTCATCTCAACTTCAAGGCCAACTCTTGGGCTATTGTAAGGATCAAAGAAAAAGCGGGAACTGTGACACATAACCCCTTCGCACGGCCTGTTTCGAAAGTACTCTAAGCTTTGCTCTCTCTTTTCTTTTTTAATCAGTGAGACAATATTGTCTTTGTACCAATTCTTTAGATCTTCCCAATATTCATACTTGTCATGATCAATATGGTTACGGAGATTGCCAAAATTATTGCGTAATAACCAACCGGAAATACCTTTAAATCTCCATTTAAACTCTTTTTCAAAGAAACGGATGTAAGCACCAAGTGTTTTAGGAGTTCGAAGAAAACCTGACCAATTGCCCTTTTCACCCCAATTTGTATTGACTTCAATTAGCTTTAAATCACCATTGGGTAACCAGAAGACGTCAAAAGACCATGCCTGCTTATTTGTGAACTCTGCTGGTAGTTGATCGAGCATCGATTGAACAAAGTAATTTACCGTTTTATTTCTTTGGTCGCTATTTTTGGTATACCAACGAGTTTCCGTCGCCCCATCAACGACCTTGCCGTAAAATGAGTGAACTCTAAATTCGTTAAAGTCACCGTAATTCCCAGAACCGCCAAGTCCACTTGTTCCTTCTAACTTTTCTTGAATGATATATCTCTCACCAGAAGTAAATCTTCTAACCCCTTCCCAGTGAAAGGGCTTTTTGATTTCAGAAGGTGCATAGATCTCACCATCCTGTTTTAAAATAAGGGTGACGATTTCATCATGGTCCTTATAAAAAGATTTTCCTGCTGAACTCATTCCAACCGGTGGTTTAAGAATAAATCCATTAGGAAACTCTAGCTCTAGTATTCCCTTAATTTCCTGCGCTGCTTTAATCACCCTGCCTTCAGAGTTTATGATCCCGTGCAACTGAAGAAACTCTTTGAGGCCATCAGTTTTTTGATGGTAGTTTCTAAAGTTTTCGCCTAAATAACCTTCAAGGATTCTGGCCATAAAAAGCTTATCAAACATGAAAAGAGTTCTATCACTGGCTTCAACAAAACCTTCTTTATAAAGAATCTTTCTAAAGGGATTTCTCTTTGCTGGAATAGTAACTTCTCGCTCACCAACTAATCCCTCAGGCGGCTCACCACTTAAGGTTGAGGTTTCACTTAAAAAATCTTTTACTTGTTCACTTACCCAAGCCTTAGGCCCAAGATTAGAATATCGAGAAGCATATCCCGCAACCTTTTGTTTGTATTCTTGGGTATCGGAAGATGGAAACCTATCAGCAAACCTGCCTATCAGAGGTGATTGGCACGCGGTGATGGCAATTAAGATTATGATATTTAAGAGTTTGATTTTACTCATTTTTTATTTAATACCCGGTAAAAAGCTAAGTTAAGACCTCTCTTTTTCGACAAGTTTTACTAAAGACTTTAATTGCAAAGTTCGAAGTGGTTGATATGAGTAGAGATGTTCAGCAGTACTTTTTCCTTACCGTTATTTTCAGCTACCTGCTATCTCCAATGAATCTATTGGCAGCAGAAACCAATATTAGCTGCTACGAGCTTATGAGTTCTCTGCAATCCAGTAGTTCTATGGTTTACGGACTCACTCAAGGCCACAAAGATCAGGTCGTAGAGCTTATCCAACGAAATTTCTCAAATAGCTCTGACCTTGAACATAAGAAACTCATTAGAAACGAAGTTCGTGGCTCTTTAGGGGATCCCCGTTATCAAAAACTGATGACGAAGTGGTATAAAGATGGTTGGGTAAAATTCTTCATTGCTAAGGACCACGACCGAGATAAAGTACTCGGAGTGATTGGTTTATATGCAGATAAAAAAGATTTTGAAGATGCATTCTGGATAACCTCACTCGCCGTGAGTGAAGAAGCCCGTGGCATGGGCATTGGTAAACGCCTCATGAGCTTTGCTGAGGACTACACACAATCGAGGGGAAAGAAATTCTTAAGACTACACACATCAGACGAGGAATATATGAAGTCTGCCCAAGGTCTTTATGAATCACAAGGCTATAAAATCAAGGCAAAGTTTCCTCAACTTATTGACGGGAAAAATACTGGTCACACAACTTTTCTCCGACAAAAGAAACTCTAACCGTTACCCTTTTTTGTTCTTCTTTTTATAAGCTTTATATTTTCTTTATGAATTTCAAGGTCAGATGATTTTAACTCTTTTTCTAAAAGAGCTTTCATTTCCTTTTTCTTCGCTTCTATTATCGGGTAAATTAATTCCGTGATAAAGAAATTGGGGTTTTTCTTCAAAACAAGAGCATAAACTCTAACCATCTCAGTTGATAGGTCTTCACTCCACTTCTTTTCTAAACTACTTGCTGACTCTCTTAATAGCTTAAAGACTTTATTGTCATTTCTTTTTTCTATTTTAGAAATGGCCTTAAGGTCTTTCGTTAGGATTTCCTCTACCTCTCCATTACAAAAAGTGAATAAAGAAATGGAAAATGTAAGAATTAAGAATATCGTTTTCATAACTCTGGTACCTCCACCATTGCTTCCTCAAACTTAGGTTTAATTTTTATATAGATACCTATTGGCTTTCTTAGTCCACCAATTCGCGTTGGTTCGTCATTTATAAAGTCGGACATATACTCATCACTCTCCCCTTTTATCTCAATATGCCCGGGGCCTCCTCTTTTTTGTCCGTCCACGTTATAATAGCGCCTTGTACTTACATCCTCATAAACAATAATGGCGCCCTTAGGAGCATTTTCCGGAGTTAACTGACTCATTTCTGGCCGAGCCATTAGATTAGTGAAACCCATTTCTTTCAACCACGCGCCCGACTCAACGGCATCTGTACTCCATGGATAATCTGCCCATTCACCGAAAGCGTTCTCCTCACCATAGGGGAAGAGAGCAAATTTCACATAACGAGCACAAAAGGCGACCGACTTAGAGGAAGGCTTTGAGTTTTTGTGTCTTGTTCCCTTGCAAGAATCAATCAGACATTTCTTTGAGTTGTTTCTCAAACGTTCAAGGGTAGCACTGGTTCTCGGATCCACTGAATAGGATTCAATCGCCTCATTAAGTACTTCCTTGTTTTTTTCAACAGCAGCAATCTGCTTTTTCCTCAATTCTTCTAGGTATAGCTTTGTTTTACTGCCAAGGCCCTTTGCAATAGAGTCAAGCTCATCCAAATTAAATGGCGTAACAATATCTGGCATAAAGGGAAGAAGGCTATCTCTGTTTTCGCAGGAAACCAACTGTCCTGAAGTATTCAATATATTTGTCGTCAATTGGTCACAATATGGAAAATCATCAAAAGATTTTTGGCAAAATCGCAAAACCTCTGAAGCTATTCCCAAGTAATTCGCTAGCTTCTCAGGATCCTCTTTAAGTTCGTTTATATGGGTTTCAACATCTCCTCCCCCCTCATAAAGCTCTATACAAGCCGTGGTGCTGTCTCGTGGGTCTCTATCATCAGCTGTTGCACAAAAACCTTTGCCATCACCATCACGAGGACCTTGACCAAAGATAATAGGATTACAACGAAAAAGTTTTGCTCCACCACAGCTAAATTCACCGTTATAGACGGGACCATAAACAGATAAAACAGAGTTCTCTCTTACTTTACTCGACCAAGGCGCTAAGCACTCTCCCTCATCATCGAACTCACTAATCCAACCACCGAAGTTACAAAAAATTTCTGCGTTTTCAACATCAGCATGAGCTGTGGAAATCCAAAAGTCCCAACTTTTCATAACAGATGAAGTTAAACGTTCCTCTATAATCGAATCTCTAAAGCGTGTACCGAGTGTTCTTCTCTCCATGACTTTCATTAAAGCCTGGTGAAAATCCTTCTTTCTTTCAAAGCTAAGTTGATGATAAAGCTCAAAGGAAATCCCTTGCTCTAGAGCAAGAGTTTGAACTCCAAAAAAAATAGATATTAATAAAGTAAGTTTCTTCATTTCTCTCAATACCTTATCGGATCACTTCGCTCTCAAATTGAGAGAAATATTGAAAATTTTTTGAATAAAATCAATTAATTAACCTAATTCTAGACATTTTTTAGAGGTAGCTTACAATGGTGTTAAGCGTTCTCATGGAGGGGCCAAGATGAAGACTTTAATTACTCTAATCACAATATTTTCCACATCTATTTATGCCGCAAGTCCTGGCTTAGATAATATCAGCCAAACAGACCTTGATAATATTTCAAAAGAATTTTCAGCCAACTTTGTTCACAGACCCATTGCACCAGCCTCACCTCTTGGCGATATCTTTGGTTTTGAAGTAGGGATCACAGCTGGAATTACAGACGCTCCTGAAATTGCAGCCATTGCCAAGCGAGAAGATCCATCTCAATCTGACCCCTTCGACAAAATCGCTCACGCAGGACTTCTTGGCTCGGTCTCTGTACCTTTTGGTATAACCGGTGAAATGATCCTCTTCCCAGAAAGAGAACTTGGTGATGTTACCCTCAGTAATTATAGCCTCGGACTTAAGTGGACTTTTTCTAAGACCTTCGGTATTCCCCTAGTAGACTTAGCCCTAAGAGGTCACTTTTCCTCGAGTCAGGTAAGCTACAGTGATACCATTGACTCAGTTAATACAAATGTAAAAGTTGATAACAGTACTTACGGAGCGACTCTTCTTGCCAGTATGAACTTTCTCATTGTTGAACCCTTTGTAGGCATTGGTATGGTAACAAGAGATACTGAATTATCTGCAAATGGAAATGTTACTATTTTCGATACAAACTTCTCTACCTCTACAAGTGCCAGTGTAGACGACACAAGCACTCAATTTCTAGTGGGAGCTCAGCTAAACTTGGCGCTCATTAATATTGCCGCTCAGTATGAGAATGTCTTTGGGACAAATGTGACAAGTTTAAAATTCTCAGTTGGTTTCTAATTAGTTTGCCTTAACAAAATATTCATAGGCTAGCGGTGAGCGAAGATTTTTCACCGCGGTCTTATAGGAAGGGACATTGTCGTTGTCGATTGTGCCCCATACAAACTCGTCGCCTTGACACTCATCACTGATAAAGCGCCTCTGGATGGCCTTGGCAAGACCTCGGCCTTTCCATTTTTCACTAAGTACTAAATCAATAAAATAAAGACCGTCATGACCTAAGAAAGGGTTTCTTTCAGCACTTACTAAGCCAACCCTTTCACCGCCAAGATAAATTTCTTTTGTGAGACCTAAAGATAAAGAACTCGAAAAGTCATCTTCTTCCAGAATCGTAACCTTATCTTTTAACTCCGGAGCATTTTGATGAAAAGCCCAATAATCCTCGCAGTAACTGCGATAGAAGTCTTCTTCTGGCTCTTCGAAAAAGAGTTGCTTCTCAAGGCTCCATGGAGCCATGGCCATTATCGTTTCAGCTCTATTAACCATGGTTACATGGCCAATTCGGCAGGAGCTGCTTTTTTCAAATAACTTATCTGACACCAATGAAATCCATTGAGGGTTAAAGACTTTAAATTCATTCTCTATTGATTTATACACTTCCCTCAAAGCAATTGAGCCGCTGATCCTAAAGCCAGGTGTTAATTTAACAAAGGGAAGCTCCTTATTGGCGCCCAAATGTCTTATTCCAGCGACCAGAGGCTTTCCATCAAAGTAGAAAATACTCTCTTTATAATGTTCAGGAGTGGAATCAGGTACTTCAAAGTACTGGTGACGGGCTTGCATAGTAGCGCCATCATTGAGTTCACTAAACTCTGATAGAAATTCTTCACCAAGAGTTGAGTGAACAATAACTTCCTCGAGATAGCTTTTTATCGCTTCAAAGCTTAAAAAGGGAGTAGCGTAAGTCTTAACCAGTTGGTTAAGAACATCTTCTTTAATCACCAATAATAAGTATTAAAGTTCATCCCAAAGAGTTGGCTCTTCTTCTTCGCATGTAAGGAATTGAAGGCTCATTTGTGAATCCACAACTGTAAGCATTCCTTCACACTGATAAGAGAAAACTGTTAGCCAACCATCTTCAAACTCTTCTTCATCATACTCAAAAGAAATTTCATATTTTTCAGGGCTTGAAGAGATTAAAACTGATTCCACGCTATAGATCTCGAGATCCGTAACATTAAGGTATTTCGCAGCTGCACTCTCAAGATCGACTTGAGAAAAACTGGCAGAAACATTAACGGTAAACATAAGTGACAAAAGACCAATCATTATTGATTTCATAAACCCTCCAAGAGGGTTACTTGTGGCCAATCTAATTCGCTTTGGCAATTGTTAAAGGAAAAAAATACAGGAGTTTAAGCAGATTCTTTTTTTACGTGAAAAGCTATGTTCAAAGCCTCTAAAACACGTGGAATATATTTAGGGTTCCACATCTTGCCATTATCAAACTCTATGATCTTTATGGCCCTCTTATTTCTTTCTCGCTGGGGCAATTGCCTGTTTTCAGTAAGCGTATTATCAAAAATATTAGCGATACTGACAATTTGAGCTAGCTCATAGATATCATCACCACCAATTCCCTTGGGAAAACCATGGCCATTAAATTGTTCATGATGCTGCTGAATGATATGAAGTACCTGAGTGGGAATCCCCTCTGTTTTTCGAAGCATCTTTACTCCTGCAACGGGGTGATCCTGAACAGCTTGAGAATATAGTCTATTTCCTGAATTTTCTAAGATTTTCGGATCAATTTTTAATTTTCCATAATCATGGAAAATAGCGCCCATATAAAGGTTCTCAAGAACAAACTGATGACCATGACCAAGGGCCATGCCGAGGTAAACAGCAAGATTCGCCACATTAACAGAGTGGTCTGCAACACCAGAGTTCTTATTGAGCATTAAAGCTATAGCCTGGGCAGCAATAGGGTTTTTCTTTATCTCTTCAACGAAGTCACTTACATTATCTTGAAGTTTTTCTACAAGCTCGTCATTAAGCTCATCTTCAAAGTAAACTTCATAAATCTTTTCTTTAAAGTCTTTATTTCTTTTAAAAAATCCCCTCTGCTCCTCTCCTGCTTGGGAAGCAAAGCTATCCTCTTCTTCCACGATAGAATCATTAAGCCAGCTTAGGAAATCCATAATTAAGTCGACGGGAATGTAAATATTCTTTACCCCTTTGCTGATAAAGAGATCATATTTTTCAGAGCCAATAGGCTCACCTTTTTGCCGAAACTTAATGTATTTATTGTCTACTTTTAGATAAATATCTGTAGGCAAAGGTCGCTCAGGGTCGATCTTCGCCAGTATTACTAATGAGAAATCTTCATCGTTTAATATTTTATTTTCCATAATTATCCGTACTGTCTTATCGGACTTGTATTTCTGACTATTTAGCTGTTTTTCACTTTTATGAAAAAAAAAGGGCCAAATAAGGCCCTTTTCTCAAGTAATTAGGTAATTTATTGATTTTATTGTTTAGTTGAGCGGTAAATAAACTCATTATTCCCATAATCTTGACTACGCCAACCCTCGTTTGCTGAGTGGTCAGCTTCTTTTACACTTTTCGCATCTTCCATTTCTCCAAGGTCATCCTTTGCTCTTGCTGCTGTCATTCGACCTAGGCTTAATATTCTTGCAACTTCATCTTTGAGTTTGGGAGCAGTTAGGTCCTGCTCAAGCGCAAGCTTAATAGCTTCCATGTCAATATCAAAGTCTTGAACCGCTTCACCCTGTTTAATCAAACGCTCACAAGTAACAGAAGTATAAAAGTTTATTTTATTTCCAGCATTTCTTGCAGGAGATTTGTGAAGAGTATGAACAATTGGCTCAATGCCATTACCACTAAGGTAAAACTTCTTTTGACGAAGCTCTAGTATTTGAGTCGGTGCATCTTCTAAATCCCTTCTACTTCCATCATCAATAGAAGGTGAAATAGTATGACCCACAGAAGAGTCAAAGCCTAACTGCTTGCAAAGGGCATCAGGCTCTGTTTTATAAGTTTTATCTTTATCCCAATTATAAACTTCATAAGCATAATGCATTTGAGTTGGATTTTTGGGATGCTCCAAGAGAGAGTCGAGACCGAAGTTGACAACAATCTTCCCCTCCCTTTCTCCTCTTGCAATCGCCGCATTATTCTCAAGTCTTTCTTCAATCGATTGCTCACGCTTGAGAACTTTGTCTTTATATGTTTCAGCATCTCTTATAAGTTTAGTATCTCCAAATTGGTCAATACAAGTATTGTAATTTTCCAATGTAAATTTTCCCGTAGGGTTGGGCTTATTGATCTCCCAATAAACAACCTCACAAGGATGATCAAAAGGTGCTGCAGAAACAGCTATTGGCGTAATAAAAGCCACCAAAACGATTAGATTCTTTCTCAAAGTGTTCATTGTTACTCCTCTCACTATTTAATATATATGGAGTAATAAGAAGCAATAGATGTGCCAACTTTAAGGCGCTAAATACCTAATAGTTCATAAGCTTTGTAAGAGTTACCTATGAAGGACATTACACTGTCAAAGTTTTAGACGCTTTTTCAGTTGGCAATCAGAGACCTATCTGGGACACATAGAACTATGGATATAAGAATAATTGTTTTTGGAATGTGCGCTGTACTTGCCCTACTCTTTATAGGAGCTAAATTCTATACTCCGAGGGCAAAAGAAAACTCTAAGAAAGAAGCAAGGTACGCGGAGCTAGCTCAAGCCTACTTTAAGAACCCTAGTACTGACCTCTATGACAAATGCTTAGAAGCAGCTCAAATTTTGCGGCCAAATGCAGCTGAGCTCCTTTTAGAAAAAGATAATATAAGACGCCCTTAGTGAAATTCTACGCTGTCTTTCTCTTTATAAAGTTTCTCTCACTCACCTACCGTTTCATTGAACTCAATCCACAAGATTTAGAAAGTCTGCGCAAGAGTACCGACGGATCTTATATCTTTGGTCTTTGGCACCAAAATATTATTGGCGCTATCCTCAGCCAAAAGGGTAAACCCCATGCTGTCGTTGTAAGCCCATCAAGGGATGGGGAGCTTGTCGCGAGAACTTGCGAACAGCTTGGTCACTTAACCGCGAGAGGCTCTTCCTCAAGGGGAGGGGCCGGTGCTTTAAAGGCCATGATTCAGCATTTAAGAAGAGGCTTTCCAGGCGCTATAACCGTAGATGGACCAAAGGGACCCATGCATTCCCCTAAAGCTGGGGTTTTTGAATTAGCCTATCTTACAAAGGTTCCGATTATTCCTTTTAATATTTACCCTGAGAATTTTTGGACCATAGAAAATTCCTGGGATAAATTTCGAATACCCAAGCCATTCACCAAAATTTACTTAGCCTATGGCACTCCAATAGAGGCTAACTGCGACCAAAAAGCTGACAAATTTTATCAAGCAGCTTTAGACCTAAAGCTGCAATTGCAGCAGGGCGAAAGACAAATTATGAACCATTTAGCCCTCTGATTGAAGATTTCAAGGGAATAATTTGTTCCTGTGCCGTCCCTTGTATTGATTCATTGAATTTTCTCACTAGAATGTCCCTACGAATGGATTAACCGATACCCCGTCTGAAGGAGAATAGAATGTCAAAAGAAATGGAAATGCTACTTGTTGGTTCAAAAACTAAAGAAGCTCTAAAAGCAACTGGTCTTAACGTATCAAGTGAAGCTCTTGAGAAACTCAATGAAAGAGTTCATGCAATGGTTAAAGATGCACAAGAAAGATGTGTAAATAACGGTAGAAAAACTGTTAAAGCAACTGACTTCTAGAAATAGATCGCAGCTAATTAAGAAGCCGGTATTAGCCGGCTTTTTTTTTACCTAGGCTTTAGAATGGAACTCAAAGAAAAATTATCTAAAGAAATTCTAGATTCTGGCTGGGATCCTATTGCCCCTCACTTTGCCCGTGGTTCAGTCTACCTTTTAGACTATGATCTCGATATTGTTGAAGTGGGTGAAGCGATGGCCACTGACAATGTTTCTGCCATTAAGCAATGGCTTGATGATGGACTCATGTCTCCCCCTACTTCTGAGGAAGCGACAGCTTTTGCAAAAAGCTCCGACCTCTTTTTTAATATGCTCATTATTGAGCCCTATGTTCTTATTCAAAGGAAACTCCAATCATGAAATGGTACCTCGCTCTCTCAATTATCTTTCTCGTCTCTTGCTCCAGTGAAAGGCCAGGTCACCTGGGGTTAAAGACTGATGGTGAAGACCAAAGCCTGCACCCCTGTCCCGACAAACCAAACTGTGTCTCGAGCTTTTCTGAAGAGTCCTCAGATGCCTACACAAAACCCATAAAAGTAGAGGGCGAAATAACGAGCGCCCACGATAACCTTGTCAAAATCATTAGCAGTATGGATGGTGCCAAAATTGTCACCAACGAGCCAAATTACCTCCATGCAGAGTACACTTCGGGCCTCTTTAAGTTTGTAGATGACCTTGAACTCTACTTTCCTAGTGAAGGACCCATTCATATCAAAAGCGCATCAAGACTGGGTCACAGCGATCTGGGCGTGAATAGTAAGAGAGTAGAAAAGATTAAGTTTCGCTTCTATCAAAATGAGATCTAGTAGCTATTTCATGACCTGGGTCATGGTATAGAAACAAAAAAATCTCTTATTATGCTTGAATTATTAACTCAAAAGTAGTTATTTAGATTTCTAGTTAATTAAAACTTTAGGGATAAAACAATGGCACAACGAAACCCCATACAATCCTGCAAGAACTGTCCTTCACTTACAAAGGGTGTTTTCTGCTCTCTCGGTGAACAAGAGCTATCGCAATTGTCTCAGAATAAAGTTTCAAATGTCTACAAGAAGGGTCAGACACTTTTTGTACAAGGAAACCATCCCTTTGGTCTCTACTGCATAAGTACTGGAAATATTAAAGTAACCAAAATTGGTAGTGATGGAAAAGAATCCATTGTGCGTATAGCGAGTGGCGGCGATGTGCTTGGCCATCGCAGCCTTTTTACAGATCAGTACTACATGGCGACAGCAACAGCTCTCGAAGATACGAAGGTTTGCTTTTTAGACAAGAAATACATTTTGAAGGTTATCCAAGAGCAGCCAAGTGTTTCGATGAAAGTCATAGAGAAGCTATCAACTGATATGGGAGCTGCTGAATCGAAGCTCTCTTCCCTTCATCAGAAAAATGTTAGAGAAAGACTCGCAGAACTTTTACTCCTTTTAAAAGAGTCTCATGGTGAGAAACTAGAAGATGGCAGGATCAAGATTAATATTAAGCTTACAAGAGAAGAGATGGCGACAATGATTGGTACGGCCAATGAAACGCTTATTCGTTTTATCTCAGAGTTCAGAGAGGCCAAACTCATTGAGCAAGAAGGCAAAGTAATTTTCATCACAAATGAAGAAGAGCTTCTCGAATGGGCGAATCTAGCCTATTAATTTTCTTTAATTTCCTGATATAGATTATATTTTTATTTTTCTTTCATGCTTATATTCTTAACATGAGTTTAAAGCCACAAGATAAATATTCAATCGAAGTAAGCCAACAGGTTTTAGATAAAATCAAAATGCATAGTTGTCGCCATCAATATACAACTAAGGCAAACCTCTATTACGAGGACCAAGTGCCCATTGTTGCTTACCTCTTAGAGGAAGGCACCATTACCCTCGTAAAGAAAAGACGTAAAAACGTTGTCATAGAGCCAAAGAGGATCATTGGACTTTATGAACTGATCGAAAATACACCTAGCCTTTATGGTGCCGAAATAAATTCAGGCAGCTACGTCTACTTTATCTATCGTTCAACAGTTTTAGAATTATTAGAAGATCAAACCGATAGTGCCCTAAAAGATTTCCTACAAGACATCGTCCGTGTCTCTGCTTAACTCAATTAACGAACCTCAGAATTCTTAACAAAAAAACTAATCTATATCATGTTTTGAAAACACTGTTCATTTTAGTATTTGGTTAAGGAAACTATAGTGAATACTGAACAAATTCAAGACATTAGAACAGCCGAAAGGTGTTCACATTGCCAAGACTTACTCAGAGTTACCTTTTCAGATAGTGACGGGAATCAGTTTTGTTGCCATGGCTGCCTAAGCGTTTATGAAATTCTAAAGAGTAATGGACTCTCTCGCTTTTATGATATTCAAAAGCAGTTGAACCCAAACGATATAATTCCTACTGGAGATGAATCCCACAAGAAATTTGATTATTTGAAAGATGAGACCTTCTTGCGCGACTACATCACCACTCAGAACAGACAAGCTTCTATGAGCTTCTACTTAAGTGGTATTCACTGCATTGCTTGTATTTGGCTGATCGAAAATCTTCAAAAGATTGAACCCTCGATAGACCATTCTCGCGTTAACTTAAGCGAAAGCACTGTTGTTGTTACCTTGAAGGAAAATCAATTTGATTTTTCCCGAGTCGCACAAACACTGTCTCAACTAGGCCACACACCGCATCCACTGCGACATAATGACGATATCTTAAAACTCAGCAAGAAAGAGGACAAAAGCCAGCTACTTAAAATTGGTATTGCAGGCTTCTCTGCCATGAATATTATGCTTTACACAGGTAGTATTTATGCTGGAGCAGATAGCTCAACATCGCAAAACTTTGGCTTCATCTCAATGGCCCTATGCTCTCCTGTCGTTTTTTATAGTGCACTTCCTTTCTATAAATCTGCAATCGGTGCCATTAGAAATCAGTCCCTCAATATAGACATTCCCCTGGCCTTAGCCGTTATCCTAGGTTTTATTTTTAGTTGTTACTTTATTTGGATTGGCGAGATTCATCACTACTTTGATTCAATCGCAACTTTGACCTTTCTTATTCTTCTCAGTCGTTTTGGGCTTAGAAAAGTACAGAAACTTACTCTTTCAAAAGATAATCTAACTGATTTCTTCAGTACGGTTACCATAAAGAAAGTTAAAAAAATATCCAATCCAACACCTACTGAAATTCATCCAAAGCAGCTCCAAGTTGGCGATCTCATTTTAGTTGAGCCTGGTGAAATGATTCCCGCTGATGGCATTATCGCGCAAGGAGAAACGCTACTAAATCTCGCCTCCCTCAATGGTGAGAGTCAAGCCATCCCTTTTCGAACTGGTCAACCCGTTCTTATGGGATCCGTTAACCAAAGTAATAATATTATCATTTTGGTCAAATCTATTGGTGATAAAACGAATATTGGAAAGATGATAAAAGAGCTTTCTCATCAGTTTAGTAAGAGTTCTTATTACACCTTATTAACAAACCAAATTATCAAATACTTTGTGAGTACTGTTCTATTACTTTCGGCATCAGTTCTCATTTACTTTTCTCTCCTTGGCGAATTCACCATTGGGCTTCAACGCAGTCTGGCTCTCATCATTGTAAGCTGCCCATGTGCGTTGGGACTCGCAACGCCGTTAACCTTCACGAGAATGTTTAATCTTGCTCGTAAAAGTGGAATTCTTTTAAGAAATGAGGAGGCACTTGAAAAAGTTAGTCGCATCGACTCACTTTTCTTTGACAAGACAGGAACACTTACTCGAGGAACTTTCGAAGTCTCCCATTTTGATATCTTACAAGAACCTCTTATTAAAGAAGTTAGCATTGAGGATCTTGTCTTCAGCTTAGAAAGTAGAAGTACTCATCCCATCGCAAAGTCTTTAAAAAATTGGAGTTTAAGCAGAAGAGAGAATCTGACCAACATCTCGTGGGAGTCTTGGCAAGAAACGATCGGAGTTGGACCAGAGGCTTTATTTAAAGAGAATGTTTACGCGTTGAGAGCTTTAAACGGTTCGACGGATTCTCTCAGTACTCAAATAGGTCTTTTTGAAAACAATCAGAAAATCGCTTCTTTTAAACTTAATGATATTATTCGTGCTGAATCAAGCGAGGTTTTGAAAAACTTAAGGGCCACAGGGCGCAAAGTCTACCTAAGCTCAGGCGACAAAAAAGACCAAGTTGCAGCTATTTCAAAAGAACTTGGCTTTAAGGAAGGAAACTACAGGGCTGAACTATCTGCAAAAGAAAAGTCTGAATGGGTTTCCCAACATCCCTTATCAATGTTTATAGGGGATGGGGTAAATGACACATTAGCTTTTAGTAAAGCCTATTCCAGCATTGCCGTTAATGGCTCAGTCGAGCTTGGATTAAAAGTTGCAGATGCTTTCCTTATTAAAGACTCGTTAACCTGCATAGAAAATTTGTTTAAAATTTCTGATCAAACCATTAAAACGATAAAAATCAACCTTATCATCTCTATTTTTTATAATGTTTTTGGTGCTGCATTGGCGATAGCAGGTATTGTCACACCTATTACTGCGGCCATATTAATGCCTCTCAGCTCTGCAAGCGTAGTAGGAAGTACTCTTTGGTTCACAAGAGAAAGGAATGGAACGAATGGAAATCATTAAATTACTCATCCCTCTCGCCCTTGGACTTGGGGCCTGTTTTCTTGGGCTCTTTATCTGGGCCACAAAAAGCGGACAATATGAAGACCTAGATTCACCTGCGCTAAGAATTTTAATCGATGATGAAGAAAATATTAACAATGAATTAATTCAAAAAAGGAATTCAAAATGAGCACAGCAGTCGAGAAGGGAGAATCTAATCTCGAAACCTTTTCTTATAATGACAAGCTTACTAAAATGTTTGTCATTGCCACTCTTATCTGGGGTGCCATAGCCTTATTTCTAGGAGTATGGATCGCCTTTCAACTTGCCTCCTGGCAACTAAACCTAGACTTACCTTGGTTTACCTTTGGAAGGCTAAGACCTCTGCACACCAATGCAGCGATTTTTGCTTTTATCGGTAATGCTATTTTTGCTGGAGTTTACTACTCTACCGAAAGGCTCCTTAAGACAAGAATGGCAAGTGACCTTCTTGGTAAGATTCACTTCTGGGGCTGGCAGCTAATCATTGTGGGTGCTGCGATTACCTTACCGCTTGGCCTTAGCTCGGCAAAGGAATATGCAGAACTAGAGTGGCCACTCGACATATTAGTTGCAGTTATCTGGGTAACTTTTGGTGTGAACTTCTTTTTAACATTAAAAAGAAGGAGAGAGAGGCATATTTATGTCGCCATATGGTTCTACATTGCCACCATTCTTACCGTTGCTGTTCTTTATGTTGTCAATAATCTTGCAATCCCCGTCAGCTTCATGAAGTCCTACTCGATTTTTGCTGGCGTTCAAGATGCACTTGTACAGTGGTGGTATGGACACAACGCTGTTGCCTTTTTCTTAACAACACCATTTCTTGGTCTCATGTATTACTTTATTCCAAAGGCGATAAATAGACCTATTTACTCATATCGTCTTTCTATCATTCACTTTTGGTCTCTTATTTTTGTCTATATCTGGGCAGGACCTCATCATCTTCTCTACTCCGCTCTTCCTGAATGGGTTCAGACTCTAGGTGTGGCTTTCTCAATCGCTCTTTGGGCACCATCATGGGGAGGCATGATAAATGGTCTTCTTACGCTTAGGGGAGCATGGGATAGAGTTCGCAGAGAACCAATCCTCAAGTTCTTGGCCACCGCGGTTACCTTTTACGGGATGGCGACTTTTGAAGGCCCTCTTTTGTCCATTAAATCAGTAAACTCTTTAGCTCACTTTACTGATTGGATTGTTGGTCACGTTCACTCTGGAACTATTGGTTGGAACTACATGCTTACCAGTGGAATGATCTATTATATGGTTCCTAAGCTTTGGAAAACCAAACTCTATTCCGACAGACTTGCAAACATTCAGTTTTGGTCTGCGACTGTAGGCTTACTACTCTACATTATGTCTATGTGGACAGCAGGTATCACCCAAGGCCTTATGTGGAGAGCTGTCGATGAAACAGGAAAGCTCGTTTATCCAAACTTTGTAGAAACTGTTGTTAAGATTGTTCCCATGTATTGGGTAAGAGCTTTCGGTGGCGTTCTTATCCTCTTTGGTTTTGTGGTTCTTATCTATAATATTTATAAAACGATAAAGCTTGCTCCTAAGGATCAGAGCGAGGATGTTTTCAGGGCCGCACCCTTGTCAAGCAACCCTATTGATGAGCATGGTGGGAAGCATAGAAAGTTAGAAGGCATTCCCCTCGTTTTTTCTGTGCTTGCACTTCTTGCCATATTGGTGGGAACAATTATTGAACTTGTGCCCTCCCTTGTTTCAAATACCTTTGTGGTAAAAGATAGCAGAGTTAAACCATACTCCCCCCTTGAGATTATTGGTCGTGATATCTACGTGAAAGAAGGTTGCTATACTTGTCACAGCCAGCTAGTACGGCCCATGGTCGCAGAAAAGCTTCGCTACGGAAAACCATCAAGTGCAACAGAATATATTTATGATAGGCCTTTTCAGTGGGGATCAAGAAGGATAGGACCAGACCTTCATAGAGTTGGCGGTAAATATTCTCATATGTGGCACTATCGCCACATGCTAAATCCCAGGGAAGTAACAACAGGCTCTATTATGCCTAACTATCCATGGCTCTTTAGGAACAAGATTAAGTACTCAAGTCTATCTAAGAAAATGCAGGTCTTGGCCGCTCTTGGAGCTCCTTATAAAACAGAGGAGATTGAATACTCTGTCAAAAATGCAAAAGAACAAGCAAATAAAATTACCAGAGAACTAGAGAGAGACGGTGTAGATGGAAAAATGGTCAACAAAGAGATCATCGCACTCATAGCCTATCTCCAAAGACTTGGTACTGATGCAGGAGGGAAAAATGAAGTCACAAGTGCTCAGTAATTTTGTTTGGACTGATCTTACAGTCTTAGCCTTTATCATTTTTCTTACCTTTTTCATTAGTGTCTTTGTTTGGACCTTTAGAAAAAATAGTAAAAAGTTTTATCAAGATGTTGGCAATATCCCCTTCGATGAAGGAAAGCCTTTGCAGGGAGGACATAGCAATGACTAATAAGAATGAAAATGAAAACGTCATCCTTAATCAAAAAGAGGAAGAACTTCTCTTAGACCATAACTATGATGGAATTGAGGAGTTTGATTATCCTCTTCCTGTTTGGTGGGTTTGGACCTTTATTGGTGGTGGCCTCTTTGCCTTCTTTTATATCTATTTCTACAACTTTGCTGGTGGTCCGTCACTTAAGGATGAATACCAAAGTAACCTTACAAAGATGGAAAAAGTAATTGAGGAACAAAGAAAACTCACAGGTAATTTTGAAATTGCTGACTTTAATTCCTGGAACGATAAAGAAGAGTCGACTCAAATGGCAGCTACTGTTTATGAGGAGAACTGTCTCTCTTGCCATGAACAAGGTGGTAAAGGTGACATCGGTCCGAACTTAACAGACAAGTATTGGTTAAATTTAAAAAAGGTTAATCCAGAATCTATTTATGCCTTTATTAGAGTAGGTAATGAAGATAATGGGATGCCGGCTTGGCAAGATATGCTGTCAAAAGAGGAACTTTACGCAGCAGTAAAGTATGTCATTTCAGTTAGGGGAACAAATCTTACAGATGGTAAAGAACCACAGGGAGAAATCCTAAAGGATTAAATTGAAAGATGAGTACTAATAGATTCGACCTCCATAAAGAAAGACTTGCGACCACTGATGAAACCGGCCATAGGGTTTTTATTCATCCTGAAAATGTTAAAGGCAAGTGGAGAACTCGTAGGACTTATTTTTACTGGTTTCTTATCGTTATTTATCTTGTCGTGCCCTGGATTAACTTTAAAGGAAAGCAAATCATCCTTCTTGATATCCCTGCGCGGGAGTTTACCTTCTTTGGCACGACTTTCTTTGCTCATGATGCCCCCTTGATCCTCCTTCTGCTCCTTGGTTTTGTTTTCACCATGGGACTCATTACTTCCCTTTACGGAAGGGTTTGGTGTGGCTGGGCCTGTCCCCAAACGGTTTTTATCGATACCATCTATAGAAAGATCGAAACTTTTATTGAGGGTAAGCCGAGACAAAGACAAAAATTGGAAATGAGTCCCTGGACATTATCAAAGATTTTCAAAAAAGCTTTTAAATGGCTTATCTACCTAATTGTAACTCTCCATATTACCCATAGCCTTTTAGGTTATTTCGTTGGAGCGAGAAAGCTATTTTGGATCACTTTGTCCCCTCCAACAGAGCACATGACCTTATTTCTTTTTATGGTCGTTATTACCACCATTTTTCTTTTTGATTTTGGCTGGTTTAGGGAACAATTTTGCATTATTGCTTGTCCCTATGGTCGTTTTCAATCAGTTATGATGGACTCACAGTCATTAACTGTTGTTTACGACTATAACCGTGGTGAACCCCGAAGAAGTCAAACCCAAGCTGAAGCTGAAAGTGAAGATGAAACGAATATTAAGGAGGGAGACTGCATAAGTTGCTTCCACTGTGTAAAGGCCTGCCCAACGGGTATTGATATTCGTAGAGGGACCCAGCTTGAGTGTATCGCGTGCACTAACTGCATTGATGCATGCGATGAGATAATGCTCAAAGTCCAAAAAGAACCAGGACTGATTCGCTTTGACTCAGAAGACTCTTTAGAGGGTAAAGAGAAAAAAGGCAATAGAGTTAGAAGTTATATATATGGAGCAGCGATTGCTATCGTGCTTACTCTCTTTGCTTATAATATCAATAATGCTGGAAAGTTAAATGTTACATTCCTCCGAGGGACAGGAACACCATTCAAGCACACTATATTAGAAAATGACGTTCCTGGAGTATTAAACCTCTATCGACTTCGCTTTGACTTTAAAAACCAAAAGGACCTCCTAGTCAAAATGGAACTAGAAAAACCTCTTCATCAAAAGATGATAGAGCTTGTTACTCCCCAAAACCCTCTTCACTTAATCGGTAGTAAATCTAAGAACACGATCCTTCATTTTCGTTTTCCAACTTCCTTACTTGAGAATGGCAGTGTTAAAGTCAATATCCTCTTCAAGAATAAAAGCAATCAAGTCTTAACTCAGAAGGAGGTCACTCTTGTTGGACCTCTCTAGTTCACTTAATCAGTATGGCCTTTGGGGAATTGCCTTGGCCTCTTTTGGCACTGGATTAATTGGTAGCGTTCACTGTCTTACTATGTGTGGTGCTTTTTCAAGTCAATGTTCTAAGAATGGTCAAAATCACCTCTACCAAATTGGTCGTATTCTCTGTTACACAATCTTAGGGATTTCAGCAGGAGTGTTGGGCGAAAAAGTGACTCACTATTTTCAAAATCCTTACTTTAAAGCAATACCTGCCATTTTCATGGGACTTATCTTAATTTTTATCGGACTTAGGGCCTATTTCAAAAGCTCTCAGGGCAAAGACAAGAACCATGCCTGGAATAAGGTAGTTCAAAAGCTCTATTCTTTTGGCTTCAATCAAAAGTCGACCCATATTCAAAGTTTTCTCTTAGGACTTTTTTCCGGCCTTCTCCCTTGTGGTCTTCTGTATGGAGTTCTTATCTCCTTAACAGCATTTCAAAGTCCCTTATGGGGAGGAATAGGAATGGCCTCATTTGCTTTAGGGACGGTACCGATACTCGCTTTCGGTCCAAGTTTTATTTTTAAATTTATCAAGCCCTTAAAGAACCGATGGGAGAGAGGAACTTCCTTAAGTTTAATTAGCATTGGTTTAATAACTATAATTTTCAGAGTGGTGGTTGCTTATGAACAGTGTCATTAAGAAGTTTCAAAGTATCGATATAGAGGGTCTGTGCTTTAATCTCTTAATTTTTAGCGTGATTGTTGTCTTGCCTATTGGTAGTGCCATTTGGCTTTTATCTGTCGCATAAAAGAAGCCCTTATGGAGAGGGCTCGATTCTTATTCGGCGCAGTTTATACAGTTTTTTGCAAAAGGTAGAGCTTTTAATCGAGACAGTTCTATGTCTTCTCCACAAGAAGTACATTGACCAAAAGACCCTTGCTCAATTCTTTTCATCGCAAGATTAATATCCTCTAATTCTTTTATTTCTAAATCATCAAGAGCATCAATAACTTCGTTATTTTGCATTTCCTTAGCTTGCTCTTCCCAGTCAGCTGATAAAGGATCTTCACGGTGCTTTGAATCTTCAATCTTTTGTAGTCTCTCTAAAAGCTCTACTCTTTTTTCTTCTAAGTTTTTCTTAAAAGATGACACCTCACTTTCATTCATGAAGTTCTCCTATTTTCAAAGTTATGATGCTCTACCTGAGCCTCTAGTTTATGAACGGCCTGATCTATTGTCTTGTACATACTTTCTGTTTTCGCTTTAGCAAAATACTCATGTCCCTTATCTACGGCGTGAACTGAAGCCAAATGGTCTTGATTCTCAACCCAGCCGGTCCATTTTATGATTGCATTGCTTGATAGATGTTTTTTTGCAAACTTCTCTATCTTTTCACGAATTTTCTTATCAATACTTTCCGTATGCTCCATATGCCTTAATGTAATCTCTAAGTTCATAAGAATCTCCTTTGTTAATTAAATTAAGAGTTTAAAAGGACTCTGGGCTAAACCAGCACCTTGGGCGAGAGCCATCTTTATTATAACAAGAGGAGCTAAGAGGGTCCAAAGCATCAAATTGCTTTAACGGTGAATCCGAACAATTTAAGCCAGCCAAAATAGTATCAAGGCGACACTGCGGCTCAGGATGGCCAAATACAGTTTCCCAGACTTCGCTTCTATCGAACCTATGAAAACTAGGCATTTCATAATAATTTTTAAGCGAGGCAAACACTTTAGTAATCGAGAGGCCTGCCAGTAGTGTCCTCTGGCACACCTCATCCTTGCCACAGCGCACAAGTATTTCTTCAATCTCACTTTCATTTCCAAAAAGTGGCGTTGAATCTATCTTTTGTTTTAAAAGATAGGGCAGGCATTTAGCACCAACAAAATAATCTGCCTGGCCTTCTGCAGAAGACCAACTCCGCTTGTGAGAAGTACCACGTTTCTTTTTTGGGGCACCACCCATAAAGTGACCTAGTTCGTGACAAAGCACTGCTAAAACCCCATCTCTAGTCATTTCTGGATGTCTTATCATTCCCCCAAAAATAATAACAATGGGGTCATCTTTCATTGTTCTTGTCGCACTTGCATTGACCTTGGGGTTTTCCCAATCCAGCTTTATTGTCATCTCCTTGCCTGTCAGGTTCTTAACCAAGGGCGCATAGATTCCTTCAAAGTGCTTAATTAACTGGTTTGCGTGGAATTCATTTATTGTTCCAGAGCTTTTGTCGTGAATAGAGTACTCCAAAGTGCTTTCAGGAAAACAAATCTCCGCTGAAATAAGGCCTGAAACTAACATTATTAGACTAAAAACAAGACTCTTCACTCTAAACTCCCATTAAAGTTTTCCTCTCTACTTTTAGAGCTCTTTTTAGGGTATTTCAACATGACCTATATCAGGTAATAAGATGAGCAAACAAACACTCAAACAAATTCTATATCAGGAACATAGTCTTTTTAGTGGAGTAAATTTCTCCTTGAAAAGAATAATTATATGGATTTTCCATTTCAGACACACGGAGGTCATCATGAAATTTATTAGTATTTTTAAAAAATCACTTTTAGCCTTTCTCATTATGGGAGTAACCGCAGCATCATCTCCTATTGAAGTTTTAGTTCCTATCAGTGATGTCTTCTCACCTAAGGGGTTTGACTCTAACGATAATTCCCAAATCATTGTGTCGGGTTATTTACCTAACCTTTGCCATAAAGCACCAATGTCAGAAGTAAAAGTTGTGAATGGAAAAGTCGAAATAAAGGTTAAATCCCTACGCTATGACGCTTCTAACCCTTACTGCCCAGAAGTCATTGTTCCTTTTGTAGAAGCAATCGATCTTGGAGTAATGGATAAGGGCTTTTACGATATCGTCGTTAATGGCAAAAGTATCTACGAGCTTAGAGAAAGACTACAAGTTAACGAAGCCTCTTCTGGCGCCGTAGATGAGCATATCTACGCTGGAGTTGAGTTCATTGAAAAGTCTGAAGGAAGCAACAGAATCTTTCTTAAGGGTTACAACCCAAGTGATTGCTTTGTCCTTGATGAAATTGAAGTTTTTGATAATGCTAAAAATGTTTACAGTGTTCTTCCAAAGCTTAAACAAATTTCCGATTTCTGTGCTTTAAAGATGGTTCCTTTTGAGTACGAAATGGAAGTCCCTAACAACCTAAAAGCTGACCGCATCCTTCTTCATGTTAGAAGTGTTCAAGGAAAGTCGATCAACAGTATTTTTCTAAACTCACAGTCTCGCTAATAAAAAAAAGGGCCTTCGGGCCCTTTTTTATATCTCTTTTAAATTCGCAATAAAGTTCTTTGAAGCATCCAAATAGTTTAAATAATGATTTCCATACTTGCTTCTCTCCTCTTCACTAAGCAATCGAACGACTTTAGCAGGACTTCCCATTATTAAGCTATTCTCTGGGTAATCCTTTCCTGGAGGCACAATACTTCCCGCTGCAACAACAGATCCTTTTCTTATTAGGGCACCATCAAGAACAACGGCGCCCATGCCTATAAGGCAACGATCTTCGATAGTGCAAGCATGAAGAGTTGCTTTGTGACCAACTGTTACTCCCTTACCAATAATCGTCGGTAATGCTTGAACCACATGAATAATCGCCCCGTCTTGGATATTTGTATCTTTCCCGATAATGATTTTATTGATATCTGCTCTGGCAATGACACCAAACCAAATACTTGCTCCCTCAGCAATAGATACATCTCCAATGATATCCGCACTAGGCGCAATAAAAACATTTTCTTTTATTTGAGGATTAAGATTACCGAGAGAGTAAAGTGGCAATTGGTTACTTACCCATATGAGGTAGTTTTGAAATATAGGCAGAAAGTGCTGCGACGTCTTCAGCAGATAAACGGGCAATATAAGGCATCATAACTTTATTAACCCTTACACCTTTTTGCATATTTACTATCTGAGATTCAACATACCAATCAAACTGTCCGCCGATCGCAGGAGCATTTTGAGCTGACTTCCCTTGACCTTGCTTTCCATGACAAACAATACACTTCTTATAAAGATCACTGCCAAGTTGCAATTGAGGTGTTGATAGTTCAACGAGTGGCCCTGCCGCTACAACTTCGACTTCCACCTTTTCTACTTTTGGTGGATGAAGAAGCTTTTCAATTTCTTCTTTTTGTTTCTTATTTGTTTCGGCAACTTTATTGAAATCAAATTTCTCATTAGAAACCTTATCACCTTTATAACTTGTGAGGTTCATAGTAAGAACAAGTCCGAGCACGAATACGAGAAAATAAATAAGCCTGGCCATCTGAGAGCACTCCTGAAAAGCTCGAAATATCAATAATTTGCAATGAACGTTTGTGCCTGAGTATAAGAGATTACTAAAAAGTTGGCAATTTTTTGCAGGGAATTATTTCCAATTTTGAAAATCATCCAATGCTTGTTCATAAGTAGAAAACTCTCTCACTAAGCGTAAATGGTCATTACTCAAAAAACCTTGTTGATTAATATGCCTAAAATGACGCATCAAATTATCATAAAAGCCATCTACATTGATCACGTAGCATGGCTTTGTGTGGTACTTCAGTTGGGCCCAAGTCACAATTTCACAAAGCTCATCTAAAGTCCCCATTCCACCCGGCATTGCAAAGAAGGCATCAGAAAGTTCGTACATACGCGCCTTTCTCTCATGCATATCACTAACAACCTCCAGCTCTGTTAATCCCTGATGCCCTACCTCAAGATCAATAATTGACTTAGGGATTACGCCCCATACCTTTCCACCTTTTTCAAGACAACCATCTGCTACAGCGCCCATTACTCCAATAGACGCCCCACCGTAAACGAGGCCTAGGTTTTTCTCAGCAAGGATATGGCCAAGCTTTTTAGCTTCAAGAGTGAAGGTCTCATCAATACCTGGGCTTGAGCCACAAAATATACATATTTTCTTCATTAGATTTCCATGTTTTGAATGTCTTCTTCTTTAATAACTTTATTCAGCTTACCTTTCACGGCATAAAAAAAGAACTCCTGATTACCCGTTTTTCCCTTGATTGCACAAGGTTTCACCCCTTTAAGAGAACAGCCTAATGAGTAAAGTTCTTTATAGATCTTAATCAATGCTTCTTTAATAAGGACCTTATCTCTCACAAGACCGTTTTTCTCAATCCCACTTCTCCCCACTTCGAATTGTGGCTTTACCAAGCAAACAAGCTCTCCCTCTGAGCTTAAGACGTTGAGAATGTTTTTTAAAACAAGGCTCAATGAAATAAAACTCAGGTCCACCACAATTAAATCACATAACTCCGGTAAAACGAGACCATCCTTTATATTTATTCCTTCAAGGTTTTTTACTTTTTCATTATTTCTTAACGTCATCGCCAATTGATCATGACCTACATCCACTGCATAAATCCTCTTTGCACCATTCAAAAGAGCAAATTCGGAAAATCCCCCGGTTGAAGCTCCCATATCGCCAACGACTTTTTCTTGAAAGTCTAATTCAAAATCTTTATAAGCTCCTTCAAGCTTATGTGCACCACGACCAACGAAGATATTTTTTTTTCTCACTTCAATATCAGAATCAAAATCTACTTTCTGCGAGGACTTTTTTAAAACTTTACCATCAAGATAAATAACACTCTCTTTGATAAGCTCTGCTGCTTGAGAACGGCTTTGAGCAAGCCCTTTTTTAACAAGAATAATATCTAATCGATCTATCATTAACGGAGATGAGGTTTTATTTTCACTTCAACAAGTTGGCTTTCTTGGGAATGCGTTACCTTCTTTTCTTGCTCAAGAGGAATAATGAGCGCTTCCTTATCAAAACTTTTAAGAACAACACCGTCACTCCCGATAATTTTTCCTCTCACAATAACTTCATCACTGGGACCAAAGACTCCGTCATCCCCATCGCTAAAATCTTTAAAGGTTGCAGAAAGAACGACTTGAATGCCCGACTTCATTTTAACCGTAATCTCTTCGGAGTAGTGGACCTCCTCAACAGAGTGAAGCTCACTTCCAAGAGTTAAGCCAATATCAATTCCTTTTTTATTCGTCATCGAAACATTCAGAAACAACCTTGCGTTTACAGCAGTCGACATCAAAATCAAAAAAGGTAATAATAATTTGGTGGTCCTCATGATGATATTGTAAGTCGGCTTTCTCCGTTTTAAAAGGGTATTGAATTGATAAAAACTAAGCAAATTCAGTCCCTTATGAATATTGGCCGCTGGCCAATTAATGTTACTCTGTGGGGCCTTTGCCTTTTTCCCCTTCCAAAAAAAGTCCCCGGACCTTTTGAAAGAAGTGATCTGCTCTATCATGCTATTTCTTATTTAATAGTCTTCCTCTGCTTTGCGATGAAACCAGAAAAGATGGATAGCAAAAAGCTCGTAAAGATTGCATTTTTATTAATTCTTCAGGGTGTTTTAATTGAGATTATCCAACCCTATGTTAATCGTTTCTTTGAATGGTACGACATTTTAGCTAATAGCTTTGGGGTTGTTCTAGGATATCTTATTTTCTTATTATTAAAAAAGGTGAGTGAGAAAAAACCAGCCTAACTAGGTAGCTGAAAAGTACCATTGCCAACAAGATTCACCCTACCGGCTAAATAGACTTCCGAGAAGTTTGGTGTGAAGGAGATATGCAACTGACCTCCAACAACATCAACCCGTATCGGTGACTGGAAATTCTTCTTTTTTGATAAAACAAGGGCGACTCCTGTGGCGCCAGTACCGCAACTGTGAGTTTCCCCTTCAACACCTCTTTCAAAAGTCCTGAGTCTCACATGATTTTCGCCAATAATCTCAAAGAAGTTAGCATTCACACCACCGCTAAAGCGCTGATCATTTCTGATTCTTTTTCCTTCTTTATGGACGGGAAACTTCGCCAACTCATCTACTTCAAAGATGGCATGGGGGACGCCAGTATTTATATAAGCACTAAAGTTCGTTTCGAGAAGATCATTGACCGGAATAAGATCAAAGTCTTTGATCTCAGTCATAAGGACCGGATAAAGGTCAGAAACATGACCTTTATAAATGGAGGATTTGGTAGAAAAGGTATAAGTCCCTGACTCACCTGCTGGTATTTTTAAAATATTATTAGCAAAGTGAACAATAGATCTTGCGCCATTACCGCACATATCAACCTCACCACCATCTGCATTGAGATAGCGCATATGGAAATCACAATCATCCTCAGGCGAGATCTCTAAAAAGAGCAGTCCATCAACATCCTCCTCCTGACAAAGAGCGGCATAAATCTTCGTCTCCATCAGGTGACTAGTCCCCTTTCGATTATCAAAAACCAGAAAAGTGTTACCTGTTGCTGAATAGCGCCAAAACGGTATTTCCATAATTTAACCTCTTACTTAATTCTACCATCACAACACTTTACCAAATACTTCAAAATGAGTTAATTTAACCCTTCAGAAAAATCTAACTAATTAAGGGGCATTAGCTCAGTTGGTTAGAGCCCCCGGCTCATAACCGGGTGGTCGCTGGTTCAAATCCAGCATGCCCCACCATAATGAAAAAGCCACCCTCGAGGTGGCTTTTTTTATTGTGAACGTTTTTTGATATTAACACCATCTCTATCGCCCTTAATACTTTACTCTAGAGTAGCCAGTCGAAATTCATCAAAAACTCAAAACCGATACCCAATCCCAACAAAGAAGGTATCGACAAAGTTTTGGCGATCAACTGCTGTACCTGTGACACTACCTTCAAACTCTATCGCTGAGTGTGAGAGGCCAATCTTTGTATAGAAATGATCAAAGTTGTAACCCAAGAAAAGTTGGGAGTTTAAGGTGCCCTTGTCTTTTTCTCCCCCGCGCAAAAGGTTAAAGGAAGCATTTGTTACTTCTGTATTTGTATTCTGTATTTTTGATTGGTTTTTCAAAGAAAAACCAAGGAAATCAATATTAAATCCAATAAAGAACTTCTCCCATCTCAATTGAGATTCAACCATTAAATTAAAAGACGTCAAGTTGATTCCCTGAAGAGTTTCATTATTGTCGGAGTGGGTTTGATATAAATCTGAACTGTAATTTGTTGCCCTTAACCCTCCTCCAATTAAAATATCTCCATCAAATAATTTTCTTTCTAATTCATAACTTCGCTTGAAGGCCACACTTAAATTGAGGAGGGATTGGTCATTAGGATCAATCCTTCCAAGGCCAATAGAAAGTTCAGCAGAGTTGGAGGCTGCCATAGTATCCATCGCAACCAGACTTAGAAATATGATAATAAAGATCTTCACTTAAACCTCCTCTCTACATACTCTTACTTTACTTGAGCACAGGGTTTTGAGTCTAATTGAATTAAGAGATGTATTAGATAGCCCTTAGCTATGTGCGCTTCACTAGTATTTGTGGAAAATATAGTCTCTATAATGAAACTTTTACCAAGTTTTCTCAATAATTCTTAATATTTGCTAGTATTCACTTAAATGAAAAGACCTCTTATCGCTCTACTTTTACTACTTGTGACCGCACAGACTTTTGCAATCGTCAGTGGTCAGGCTAAGCCCTCAAGCTGGGGACCTTTTAAAAAAGTTGAACCGCAGATTGTGAAAATTGTTTTCTTTGGCCCAGGAATTGTGCTCTCCTCTTGTACAGGTATACAGCTCACGCGAAAGATTATTCTTACCGCGGCCCACTGTCTTAATAATGAAAGAGGCAGACCTAGTCCCACAGAAATAACCTATTATAAAAATGGGGAAGAAACTTCTGTTTCTATTAATAAAAGAATTCATGGAGTCGAAACCATTACTCACCCTGACTATGAGCCACTTGCACCAAGCAAGTTTCGCACAGATGTTGGTCTCATTATTCTCAAGAAAGGGGACCTTCCAAAAAGAGGGGATGTTGAAATATTACCAGGTGGTGATGGGTCCTTTGATCACCCCCACAATATTAAAGCTAGGCGCTCTCTCGTATTTGGGACTAGTCATTTAAAAATGGATACGCTCGCCGCTCTTCCCGTGAAAGGAACTCATTACAGTATTGAGAAGAACGAACTCACTTTTAAAACCTATCGGGATTCATCACAAGTCTGTAAGGGAGATTCAGGAGGTCCTCTTCTCCAATATCACCGCAATACTTTCAAGCTCTATGGTGTCCTATCAAAAGCCAGTGCACCAACAGATAAATGCTCTAATCAATTCATTATTACTTTGATAACGCCTGAAATTGGGGCATGGATAAGCTCAAACCTATAAAGCTCTAGACTTTGAAGAAGAAAAAACAACATCATTTTCAATATTTTTTTTGATAACGAGAACCTTCGCCTTTTCTAAACTTCTATTTTCAATACCATGATACTCTTCACCGCCTTTAGGGAATTTAGCAAAATCACCTTTTCTGAGGTGATGAATCTCTTTTCCAAAGTGAGCAAAAACAGATCCCTCTAAAACATAGAGGCACTCATCTGTATGGTTATGGAGGTGAGGATGAGAAGTCCAATTCCCAGGCTCAATAATATCTTCGTGGATAAAAAAGTCTTCTCCATTCTCTAGAATACTGCTTAGGGAGTATTCTGTATTTTCTCGCGAATAGAGTTGCTTAAAAGTCTTTTGAATATTTCTTCTTAAATCCATCTCCATTAAGATAGTTCATTACTCTTTCTTTGAACAAGAAAAACCGACTATTCCGGTCATCATTTAATAATTTAGACAGAAATTCCAATAGCCCGTAAAATAAATTTATGGAAGAAATACGTTCTCTTGTTACTGGTGGTGCTGGATTTCTCGGAAGCCATCTTGTTGACCATCTTATTAAAAATGGTCATCAGGTTATTGCCCTAGATAATGAGGTAAATGGATCATGGTCCAAGCTAAGCCATTGGCAAGACCATCCTCGGCTTAAATTGGTTAATCAAGATATTCTTGAGCTTACGGATAATGACCCTAACTTTAAAAACTTAGACTATGTCTTTCACTTGGCTGGAATTGAGTGTCCCGTGACAAGTTTAAAGAAGCCTGAAATCTTCATGGACACAAATATCAAGGGGACAGTGAATGTTCTCCAAGCTTCAAAACAGTCGAAGCTTAAGAAGTTTGTCTTTGCTTCTAGTAGTTCCGTTTATGGCATCCCCAGCACGCCAACTCTTGAGACTGATGTCCTTGACCCTACAACGCCGGCGGGTCTCTCAAAGATGCAGGCAGAAGAAGCCGTTTGCCACTGGGGAAATATTTATGACTTCCCTACAAACTCTCTTCGTATTTTTAATGCTTATGGGCCTCGATGTTCAAGTAAGCTTTATCCCGGAAATGTTTTTGGAATTTGGATGAAGCAACTACAAGCTGGCAACGAAATTACCATTGTTGGTAATGGTGAGCATGCGAGAGACTTCGTTTACTGTACGGATGTTTCCAATGCCTTCTACGTCGCTGCCTTAGAAGGAAAAAGTGGTGAGGCCTACAACATTGGCGCAGGTATAGCTGTTGAAATTAAAACTATCGCCTCCATGCTTAAGGGAAAAATAACTTACTTAAAAGAAGTTAAAGATGAGCCTATAAAAACTTGGGCCGATATTTCTAAATTTCAATTTGATTGTAGCTGGCAGCCCAGAATACCGATGGAAAGCGGCATTGAGTTCTCTCTCGATGTTATAAACCAATGGGCGGACATGCCTCTTTGGTCTAAAGAGGATCTCGATAATTTCTTTCAAACATGGTTTGAGATTTATTCCTAACAAAACTCTCATAAAGAAAAATAATCTTCTTTCTTGACAATAATTTTTTTTAGAATATTGTGGGTACATAACGTGTAATCAAACACGGAGGTACGAATGAATAGCAACAAAATTGAAAATTCTAGAAAAGTCGCCCTTTCTACGATTTCTGTAGTTGCTGGAGTTGTGCCTTCGACCACCACGATGCCAACACTCTATGCTCTAACAGGGTACGGAATGGGCATTTTCAAAGGCCAAGCAGTCATTAAACACTGATAAAACCGCAATCATTTTAAATACATAACTAATAAACAACCGGAGGTTGTTTTGGGTAGTGCTTTATCTAATCTGGATTAGATTAGGGCGCTTCTCTACGGCAATCTCCCAAAAAATGGAGAGAACTATGCTTAGTTTTAAATTTGAGCAACTGAACTTAGAAAACGAATTTAAAAAACTTGGGTTGGGTATCAATATCAGCTTCCAATCAGGCTTTAAGATTCTAGGGTACTTCCTTAGTCATATCTTAAGTCGCTTGAATAAGAGCTTTTGGTACCTACTCGCTTCACCAAGACTTTGGTTTCACATCGATCCTGGCCGAAAAGTGAGCATTGAACCTAAGCGCGTGTCGGAGGAAATAAGAATGTCCCTGTCACCACCATTTGATCATTTTAAATAATACTGGAGAACAAAATGAATAATTTAGAGCATACGAAAAAATTTATTAAACGCTACCTAGGACAAGAGGATAAGCTACCACAAGAAATCACTCAAAAGTTAAGAGAGGTTTCAAGTGAGTCAATTTACCTCTATGGCCTATCTGACCTGAATGATGACCTCATCTTCAGTGAAAATTGGTTGGTGCTAACAAGAAAAGAAGTGTTCCTCTTTTCAAGAGAGGAACAAGGTTATGAACTTTTAAATCACTTTTCTTTAAGTCAAATTAAAGAAGTAAGAGAAGTTCATTCTCTTTCTTGTAGCACTTTAACATTTATTGAGGCCCATGATCTTTTACCATTAGCAATTGTGAGATACACCCATCGACAAAAAATCATTATGGGACATATTCGCTACGTGTGTGAAAATCACGAAAAGGAAATTAAATCTTCCTCGCTTTCATGGAATGCAGATGAGCAGTATCAACAATCAGTATTAAAGCCAATTGTTGATGCACAAAATAGTGTAACGTCAGAGAACTCTTCAACTCTTTGGAGGCTTTTAACTTACTTATTGCCTTACAAAAAGGAGTTAATTATTGGTTCTCTAGGGGCCGTCAGCACTACTCTTGTGAGCTTAGCACCTGCTTATATCTCTGGACGGCTTATTGATAAGGTAATAAAGCCCTTTAAAGATGGTTCTCTATCTTTCGAGGAAGCCAGCTCCATTGGCTGGATAATGGTCGCGGCATTAGGCACGACCTACCTCCTAAGAGAGTTTTTTATCTATGTCCGCTTGAACAAGATGAGCATTCTTGGCGAAAAGGTTGCTAGGGACTTAAGAGAGGAGCTTTATAGTCATCTCCAAACTTTGAGTATGGATTTCTTCTCCAAAAAGCAAACAGGCTCTATTATTTCTCGAGTAAGCTCGGATACAGATAGGATTTGGGACTTCGTGGCATTTGGGGTTGTAGAAGTTGGAATAGCTATAATCACACTCGTAGGACTTTCATCTGTGTTAATTGCACTTGATTGGAAACTTGGACTTGTCATGGCGATTCCTGTCCCGCTTTTACTTTATAGCATTTATGCTCATGGAGAAAAGATGAAGAAGCTCTTCCTTAAAGCATGGAGGAAGTGGTCAAATGTGACAGCTGTACTTTCCGATACAATTCCCGGGATACAGGTTGTAAAAGCATTTAACCAAGAGAAGAGAGAAGAAAAAAGATTTAATAGACGGAACCAAGAGGTCACTGAGGAATTTAACAATATCCACCAAGAGTGGACAAAGTTTTGGCCTTTATTAATGCTTGGTTTCCAAGGAATACTATTAAGTGTTTGGATTTTTGCGGTACCAAGGCTCATAACACCTGAGTCTGACGCAAACTCTCTGACTGCGGGTACTTTTGTGAGCTTCTTGCTTTACATGACCATGTTCTCGGCACCTATCGAGATACTTGGACAAGTAGCAAGAATGCTCAACAGAGCACTGTCTTCTGCTTATAGAATCTTTGAGATTTTGGATACCAACCCTACGATTAACGAGGTTAGTGACCCGGTAAAACTCAAGAATTTAAAAGGAGATGTAGAGTTTAAGAATGTCTTTTTTAGCTACGATGGAGTGAGACCCGTCCTAAGAGATCTTAACTTTAAGGTCAAAGCTGGTGAAATGATAGGCCTAGTCGGCTCTAGTGGTGGTGGAAAGTCTACGATCACAAAGCTCATCTCGAGGTTCTATGACACCAACGCAGGCACCATCCTCATTGATGGAGTGGACCTTAAGGAGATTGAAATAGGCAGTTTCCGGCGCCAGGTAGGAATGGTTCTTCAAGAGCCTTATCTCTTTCATGGAAGTATTTTTGAAAATATTTCCTATGCTGTACCTGGAGCGACTCTTGATGATGTGATCGAGGCCGCAAAAGTAGCCAATGCTCATAACTTTGTCGGTAAACTGAGTCATGGTTATGACACAGTTATCGGTGAAAGAGGTCACACTCTATCAGGTGGAGAAAGACAAAGGATCAGTATTGCGCGTGCTGTTTTATCTGACCCCAAAATTTTAATTTTGGATGAGGCAACTTCAGCAGTCGATACTGAAACGGAACGAAAGATTCAAGATGCACTCGATAAACTTATTGTAGGTCGTACTGTTTTTGCAGTTGCACACAGACTCTCTACGTTAAGAAAAGCAGACCGAATTTTTGTCGTTGGAAAAGGAAATTTAGTCGAGGAAGGTACTCATAGGGAACTTCTTGCTAATCCCGACGGTGAATATTCAAAGCTTCATCGCATGCAAATTGAAATGAGCGAACAATTCGCTCTCTAAAAGGAGGTAATTATGTGTCCATTAGACGCATTAAATGAAGAATATGAAAAAAAGGACAACCCGATAAGGGAAGAACAAAAGAGAACAATCCTTATCTACCGCAGGGAAAGTGGAGTACTCTTTTTGGATTATGGAGGAAGGAAAGTTGAGGTTCACATTAAGCAGTGTTTCCCATGGAGTCATCCTGGAAAATACCTTAGCTTAAGAGATCTTGATGATAACGAGGTATGCCTGATCGAAGACATGCAAGACCTCGACCCCATTTCTATTGAGATACTCTCAAAAGAGTTAGAGTATTCACAATTTGTTCTTAATGTTTTAAGCATTAGCTCAATTGAGGAAGATGTTGAACTTAGGAGGTATCTTGTGATGACCCCTCAAGGACAACGGCTTTTTCAAACAAAGCTTGAAGACTGGCCTGAAATTCTTGAGGATGGAACCATTCTCATAGAGGACTTGGCCGGTGATCTTTTTAAGATTGATAATTGGAAGCAACTTGATAAGAGGAGTCGAGAGGAACTCGCCCCTTATGTTTCGTAACTTTAGTTTCTATCTTTAATTAAGGGGATGAGAGGAATCTCTCTCCCCTTTCTATTCCATTAGCTCAAAAAAATTGGAAAATGACTTCTTTACATGATGGAAGTTCGAAAGCTCTCCACCACCGAGAGATCTTAAGAAAAGGTAGGCTACCATAACCATACGATGATCTTCTGGGGGACGATAGACGTCATGAATTCCCTTGAATGATTGCCCCTTAATTTCAATCCAATATTCTTTATCACACCACTCAATATCAATACCAAAGGCACTTAGCATTTTGACCATTTCTTTAAAGCGGTCGCACTCCTTATGAGTAAGGACCTCTAAATTAAATATTTTCGATACTCCACCAGCAAAAGAACAAACATAAAGTAAGGTAGGAATAGCATCCGGGCACTGACTGCCATCAAAATCAATTGCTGATAAGTTACTTTTTTTGCAATGGAGTCCGTTATTAGTAAATTCAATGGTTGCTCCCATCTCTTTAAGAACTTCTATAAACGCGCTATCTGCTTGAAATAGATCTCTCTCTCTACAGTTTGTAACTGCTACTTCTCCCTCAGTTACGGCCAAGGCAAGTGGATAGGTTAAGGAACTAAAGTCGACAGGGTTAATATAGTTAAGAGTCTTATTTTTGAATTGGTGAATTAGATTTTGTGTAAGTTTCCAATAAGGAAGAGATACAGATAGGTTGCTTCCTAAAACATTCCAATCAGTATCTGCTAGCGCAAGGGCCATGCCCGTTAAGAACTGGGTAGATTTACTCGAATCAACTAAAATTTCTGAATCACTATCTCTAATTGGCCCTTGAACTTTTAGCCATGCTTCATCAGACGAGTTAATTACCGTAACCCCAATTTCACGTAGTGAATCAACAAGAGGACCCATCGGCCGATCCCTCATATGACCCTCTGGTTCAAGAGTATACACCTGCTTACCTCTTCCCAAAAAGGGCAAAATGAAACGGTTCGTTGTCCCACCATCTCCGGTTTTAAGAGTGAGGTCTCTCTTTAACTCACATTCAGGAAAACTGCCCTTTATCGTAACTTCATTATCACCATTAATAATTGTTAATCCAATTTTAGAAAAGCAATCGAGCATCTTTTCTACATCTGACGAGGGGGGAATGTTTTTAATCGTTACATCTTCTTTAGACAAGCCAGCTAAGATAAGTAGTCGATTTCCATAAGACTTAGAAGAGGGAACTAATACTTTCTTATTAAATACTTTGGGGATGACTTTAAAAGTTGAAAGATCTGAGTTCATCAGACTTTTCCTTTAGTAAACTTTCAATTTTGTTAAACCCAAGTTCTTCAGTTTCAAAAGCACCAATTTCTTTGATCTTTACTATCTGAACGGAGTTCGACGTTTTCTTCTTTTTATCTTTAGTGACCAACTCCATAATTTTATCGACAGGAAATGTCTTATTCAGCCAAGGAGGATTACCAAAATGAGCGTCGATAGATTTCTCATAATTTCTCAATACTTCAAGGTGCTTATTCCCATCAAAGAGCTTAAAGATTAACGCCATACCCCAGAATACAGAAACGCCATGGGGAAGATCATAAATACGCTCCAAAGCATGACCAAAAGTATGGCCTAAATTAAGCGAAATGCGGCGACCACCTTCTTTAAAGTCTTCAATAACTATCTTTTCTTTTACTTCAGCACATTTTGCAATGATTTCTCTCAGGCTTGCTTTATTTTTAAGAAGTTTATCAACCTCTTTTGAAAGAAATCCATACTTCAGAATTTCCCCTTTACCGCTTTCCAGTTCACTACTTTCAAGAGTCTCCAAAAACTCAGGATTTATCCAAACATTTTTGGGGAGGTGAAATGTTCCAATTAAGTTCTTACCAAAGCTAGAGTTAACTCCAGTCTTGCCTCCAATACTTGCATCTACCATCGAAAGAAGCGTGGTTGGTACTACTGACCAATCAATTCCTCTAATAAGAGTAGAGGCCAAGAAGCCCCCAAAGTCACTTGTTGCTCCACCGCCAATGGCAATAAGGTGAGCCTTGCGATGAATTCCCTTTTCTAGGAAGAATTCTAAACCATTTTCTATTTCTCGAATGGTTTTTGCATTCTCACCTTCTAAGGCTTTGTAGAGAAGGATTGTTTTATCTTCCGAAAGACTTTCTTGAAGTTTCTTTCCGTATAATTGCCAAACTCGACTATCGACCACAATCAACAGAAGGTCCGTGTCAATTTTTGAAATACTCTCTTTTATTTCGCTTAAAGTACTTAAAGAAATATTAGTTTTCATAAGCCCTTTGTCTTAATAAGTGATCTGCTAGTACAAGTTTAACCATGGCCTCAACAACAGGGATTGCCCTGGGAATAATACAAGGATCGTGCCTTCCCTCTTTAGCCTTTTCACCAACGGTGCTTGTTGGCTTGAAGGTTACGTTTAATAGAATATCTTCACCATTTGAAATTCCGCCTTCTATACCACCGAAATGAGCACGATCTTTTGAGACATCACTGCCCTCCATATCAGCCATTTTGGTTCCAAGGCCGAAACTAAAAGCAACGACGGCTCCAATTGACATCAAGCCTTTGGCAAAGTCAGCCTTTAATTTATCAAATGCCGGCTCACCTAAACCTGGACGAGCACCTCTGATAACGATAGAGGCATTGCCCCCCCGACTTTCTCCGTTCTTTTTGAGATCTAGCAAATAATCTCTAATCTCTTTATTTTTTTTAGTAATAGGAAAATGGTAGGGAGAAAAGTCAGCATCTAAGTTCTCAGGTATGGATTCATGAACAAAGGGGCCAAGCTTTGTTATAAAACCTTTTACTTTAACTTCTGGAATAAGAAGGCCAGCAAAGTAGCCTCCAATAACACGAGCGATTGTTTCTCTCCCAGAACTTCTCCCACCACCTCGATGGTCTCGAATACCAAACTTGGCCATCGTCGTTTCATCAGCATGCCCTGGACGATAATCTGTTTTTATTTTGTCATAATCTTTGGAGCGTTGATTGGTATTACGAATTAATACTGCAATAGGTGTTCCTAATGTCTTTCCATCGAAAACACCCGAAAGCACCTCAGGAATGTCATCTTCTTTTCTCGCGGTAGTTCCAGCAACTTGTCCTGGAGCCCGCTTCCTTAGCTCGGCAGTTAGATTTTCAAGAGAGAAATCTAAGCCAGAGGGTACACCATCAACAACAACTCCAATTCCGACCCCATGAGATTCACCAAATGAGGTGATAGAAATCATTTTACCAAAAGTATTTCCTCGCATTCTTTGACTCGTCCTTTTCGTGTATCTTAATAAAGTGATAGCTTCTAAATGATATTCATTCTATCATTCCTGCTTAAGGGAGTATAATGAAACTCGATAAACACCACTTTTCCTCATTAAGAGAAGTTCAATCTTTAGATAACAGCATCAAAGGTCATCTCGACATTATCGAGAGCGAAAACGCTAGAATTGCCCATTTAAATAGCCTTTTCGATCGAAGAGAAACGGAGTTCAACGAAGCTCAAGAACTTCTCAACTCAAAAAGAACCGAGTTAAAAAGTCTAGAAAGGGAGTGTCACGACTGGGAAGAGAAAGTGACCAAAGCCAAATCTCAAGAAGGCTCGGCAAAGAATGAGAAGCAGGTAGAAGCCTTAAGAAATGAAAGTGAAACCTCAGACCTTGAAGTTTCTAGACTTCAAGATCTTCAATTAGAGTTATTAGAAGAATTAGAGACACTCGAAGAGACCATAGAGGAATTTAAAAAGTTTAAAAGTGGGTTTGAGATAACAAAGGCGAAAATCCAAGGTGAAGTAGACCAAATTATAGAGAAGGAGACTATCGAAATCAATCGCTACCGAGAGCGAATCAAGTCTCTCCTCGAAGAATTACCATCAAACTTAAAAGATACTTTTCAGCACGTCAGGAAAATGCACCGATTTAAGCAACCTTTAGTAAGGGTAATCAATAAAGGCTGCGAAAAATGTAAGTTTACTTTAGACTCTTCTAGCTGTGATCAAGTTGAAACACTAAAAGTTATTCAAACTTGTAATAGTTGCCACCGGCTCTTTATCCCATTCGATTCTTAGGCCTTAATAGCATCATCCTCGTCTTTATTAGTGACTTGAAGTTCAGGATCATCTTTATTAAACCAACCACTAATTTTCCCCTTAATTCTTTCAAATACCAAGTAGTTGCAAGGGATAAAGAATAAGGTCACAAGAGAAGCAAAGAATAACCCCCATGCAAAGCTTAATGCCATTGGTTGAATAAAGGGATCACTATCTGTATTGCTCCCAAAAGAAAGAAGATAAGAAACCTTTGGATGAGCAATCGGGATTAACCCTGCCACAGTTGTAACGGTCGTCAGAATGACAGCACGAAAGCGGCCTTTTGATGCTTCATAAACTGCCTTCGTTAAATCATCACCGAATTCTTTTCTCTTTTCATTGATAAAAGTGACCAAAACGATAGAATCATTTACGACAACGCCAATAAGCGCCACTACTCCCATTAGGGCCATAAAGCCAAGGGCTTGCCCTGCTATTTTAAATGTCCAGATCACCCCAATAAGCCCTAATGGTATTGCTGCCATAACAACAATAGGATGCAAGAGTGAATTAAACATGATGACTAGAATAATAAAGATAGCTCCAAGGGCCATGACTCCAGACTTCATAAGCCTCCCCATGGACTCTTTAGTGTCCTCATTTTCACCACCAAATTTATAATCAACACTGCCGTATTGTTTCAAAATCTTTTTAACCTTTGGACCGAATGTGGAAGCTACTTTTACAGGGGTGGTGACTTTCTTATCAATTCCCGAAGTAACGGAAATAACTCTTTTTCGATCAAGCCTTCGGATAACAAAAGCTCCTGCTTGAGTCTCAAGTTTAACGACCCTCTTAAGAGGTATGCGACTACCTTGGTTATTAATGAGGTAGAGCTTCATCAAGCTATCCACTTTAGTTCTCGCTTGATCATCAAGAAATAACTTCACTTCAATATCTTCTTCTGACTCACGAATTTCAGTCAATGAGTCTCCTGATAGAATTCGCCTTACTTCTAATGCAATTTGCTGGGTGCTTAAACCAAGTCTCCTCGCCTCTCCATCATTTACATTAATAACGATTTGGTCTTTGCCCTCTTCAAAGTCGATCTCAGGCGCAATAATTCCCTTCTCATTCTCTAGAGCAGAGTGAACAGCAATCGCAGCTGCTTTTAGGTCTTTAAGCGATGGACTGGTAAGCTGAATATCAACAGCTTTTCCTTTAGGGGGTCCACCCTGAACCTTGGTAGTTGTAATTTCAAAACCAGGAATAATTGTTTTTGCTTTTTTTGTCAGAGCACTCAGAATATCGTCAGTAGATCTCTCCCTATCTCCAGGAGGAGTGAGATAAATGATGAGAGAACCATAATGACTTCCCGTTTTATTACCGTTGTCTCCTCGAAGTACTCCCACTTGGGCCTTAATTTGGTCTAGTTCATTCTCTTTAAGCTCCTCGAGGGCCATTCTTTCGACTTTATATACTGCTTTATCAGTAATACTGAGAGATGTTCCCACCTTACCTTTCATTTGCAAGAAAACTGTTCTTACGTCATCACCAGGAAAAAGCTCAAAGTCCATTTTCGTTGCCATAAAAACTGACCCGACGAAAATGGCAAAGAAAGCAACGAGGATAATCCACGGCCGCTTTAAAAATTTAAAAAGGATGGCACCGTAAAAATCGGTAACTTTGTCGTACCAACGTCTTCCTTGCTCTTTTGCACTTAAACGGCAAAAGTCTGCTAAATGAGATGGCAGAATAAAGAAGCACTCAAAGAGCGAAGCTAACAGACAAATGATCACAACGGCAGGAACCGGCCAAAGAAATTTACCCATTATCCCTCCCATGAAGAAGAGACTCCCAAAAGCCACCATTGTAGTTGCAATCGTTGCTGTTACTGGCTTTATCGTTTGCCAAGCCGCTTTTCTCGCGGCCTCATGAGGAGGTAGCCCCGCTTCTAGTTGCTGGTAGTAATATTCAGCTACAATAATACTGTCATCAACAAGCATCCCAAGAACGAGAATTAGCGCAAACATAGAAATCAGGTTTACCGAAAGACCAATCATATCCATTATAACAAAGGCCACCATAAAGGCGATGGGTGCTCCCAGGGAAGTAATAAAAGAGGTTCGAGCATTAAGAAAAAAAAGAAGGGTAACAAAGACCAGAATCATTCCCATGATTCCGTTATCTTTAAGAACATCAAGCCTTCTTTTCACATAATAGGACATGTCGTCAGTATATCTAAACTTGAGACCTTCAAACTTGTTCTGTGAAAAGAACCCTTCAACTTCTTTTTTAAGCAATTCTGTCGTATCTAAAATATCTGCTGATTGACGGGACTGAACATCAAGAAAGATTGCTTGCTCCCCGTTTGAGCGCTGCCTTATGCCAGCTTCCTGGGGCGATCGTTTTACCGAGGCCACATCACTGAGGGAAACTTTGCGCCCGGAATTATTGGAAACAATGACTACCTTTTTAATATCTTCCACAGTTTCAAACTCAGCAACCGTTCTTACGATAACATCGCCATCAGGGTCCTCAATCGTCCCCCCTGAGAGATTCAGATTCCTTCTCTGAATTGCAGAATAGATTTCATTTACTGTGACCTCAAACTTATTCATCAGGTCAGGGTTCACTTCGATTCTAATTTCATCAACCCTGTAGCCATCTAAATTAACGAGGGCAATACCTGAAACAGTCTCCAAACGATCCCTTAACTTCTTTGAGGCAGTTTTTAACTGATCATAATTCTCACCCGTTAGAGTTACCTTTAGAATTCCTCTTTGCTTATTATCGGCTGATGTTACAACTGGCGTTGTTGCATCCTCAGGAAGATCATCAACGGCATCTATAGCATTTTTTGTATCCTCTAAGACCTCATCAAGACCTGAGTCCGCCTCGACTTCCATGTAAATAATCGAGCGCCCCTCCGATGAAAGAGCATTGAGTCCCTTGATGCCACTTACCTTCTTTATCTCTCTTTCAAGAGGAATAGTAACTAGCTTTTCAACATCTTCAGACGAAGAACCGGGATATCCTGTGCTTACGATAATGAAGTCAAATTCAACTTTAGGGAATGTTTCTTTCTGTAAGCTATAGAGTGAGATTCCACCAACAACGAAAATCATGACGGTTATAAGGTTTACGAGTAAAGAACGCTCTAAGAAAAATTCAATGAGTTTTTTCACAATTACTCTCCAGCCCCAACAAGAAATTTTCTTAGGCTCCCATAGAGAAAGGCGAGACTATGAACCAATCTCTCTCGTTGCGAGTGGTATTGAACATAATTAATTTCAGTATTTATGAGTGTCTCTTCTGCTTGAATAAGTTGATCCAAGTCCGCACGTCCTCTTCCATAGAGACGGTTGTATTCGGCTAGTGCTCTTTTCGCCAGCTTAATTCTCGACTTAGCACTATCAAGGTTTACCGTTAGAAGTTTTATCTGATCTTTAATAGACTTTTCTGACTGAACGACATCACTTTGAAGTTTCTCTTTTCTCAGTTTATTTGTATTGAAGTTAACAAGGGCCCTAGTTTTCTCAACTCTCTCGGGCTGACTTCCTAAAGCCCAAGAAACATTAAGCGCCAGACGAACTTCATCGTTAACCTGACCAAAAAGACCACCGCTAATCGCTTCACTAGTAGCTGGATCAAAATTATTATTCCTAACCCCTGCCTCCAAAGTTATTGCAGGAAGAAGGCTCATGTCTGCCCTTTCCAAGCCTGACTGTGACGCCTTGACCTGACTCTTGAGGGCTTTTAGGGTTTGGTTGTTTTCAACTTGTCCCGACGGCTGAATTGTTCCCTTAAAACTTGAATCTATTAAGCCAAGAACTTCATTTTCTGTTACTTCACGATGTACCGAAGTACTTAACGACTCTAAAGCGGAGGTGAAGTTTTGCTTGGCACTTTTTACAGCTTCATCAGCTTGATAAAGAGAGATCTCAGCTTGAATTCTATCAACCTTTTGACGAAGCCCATCTTTAACTCTTCTCTTGATAAGTCTTAATCTTTGTTCAGCCCTTTGCTTTGCCTCGCTCTGAAGCTTTACGAGAGATTTATTTAAGGAAGCATTATAATAATTTTGAACAAGCTGAATTAAGCTTTGTTGAATTGAGTTTTCAGAGTTGGCGCTTGCAAAGCCCACAGTGTTTTGTAGTTCTTCCTTACGATTTTTGAAGTTCTTTCCAAAGAAGTCATTTCCAATATTTTGAATGTAGGTAAGACCTTGGCTAAACCCTAGAATTTTCTGTGCTCCAGGAACAGTGATTTCCGAGTAGGTATTGTCAAAAGTCAGATCGCCGCCCCACTCAAAACCTTTTGAAAGAGAAAGCGTATGTTCAGTTGTTTGAAACGGCTGCCGAAAGGCACCACCAGCAAAACGAGCAGCAAATGCAGAAAAACTTTCAAGGCTTGCATCAGTGTAAGAGCTATTCCAACCAAGAGTAGTATTTCTTGTTAACTCAAATGCCGCGACATCCAACTTTGCAAGATCTACCTGAGACTCAGCCACCTTAACATCAGCATTATTTCCTAAGAAATCGACCGCTAGTTTATGAAGACTGGCCTGACTTGAGAATGAATAAACACAAACAACAGATAGTAATAAATATTTCATGATTTCCTCGATAATTTGTATGCCGTCTCATATCAAATCCGATACTTATTGACTAACCGTGGCGCATCGGGCCATATATCTTTTACCGAGAGTGGGAAGACATCGCCGATTTCTCCTTGTGAGAAGTGGGAGGAAAGTCCGGGCACCATATGGCAACGTAGCGGGTAACGCCCGTCCACCGTGAGGTGAGGACAAGTGCAACAGAAAGTATGTACGGTTCGGCCGTAGTGAAACCAGGTAAACTCTACGTGGTGCAAACCCAAATAGGCCTGTGCTTGAGGGCGGCCAGTCCAAAGCAGGCGGGTAGGGTGCTTGAACCCATTGGCAACAATGGGCCTAGATGAATGATGTTTCTAGACAGAACCCGGCTTACACTCACTCTCGGTTTTTTTTAATTTCTTGGGAAAGGGCTTGGGAACTTCAGTGTTTTAGGGACTAATTAACGGATTCGGCGAAATCCATGTTTGGGCATTTTAGGGAGTAATTTTGGAGACATTCATTTTACACTGAAGTTCCCGTTTGTGCCTTGAAACTAATATGCCAAATTCCTCCGTCAAGTGCATCAGCCCCTTGTTAATTCTTTGTTAACTCATCAGCAGTTCAATTATATTATTTCAATAGTTTAGGAGCTTTATGAAGAAACAAAGATATAAGCTCATTTTCACAAGGGATTCTTTAGCTTGATCTTGAGGGATAAGTTTAAGGATAAATATTAATCGGAGTATCTTTTGAGACCAACTCAAAAACCTCATCCATTTCAACATCACTGATGGCCACACAACCATTAGTCCAATCGAAATAAGGATAGAAGTAATCCCTTGCCCATTGGTCTACTGTTTCTTCATCAATTCCAAGCTTGCGGGCAAAATTAACGACATCTGGGCTTGGTTTAATTGGATTGCCATGGATAAGAATCATGCCTCCAATTTGATCTTCTGGAATACCTAATACTCGTGCATTGTGACGATCTTTTTCATTTGGGTAACTAATAAGAAGAGACTTCTTATAACTCGTATTTCTTCTTTTCTTGGAAATTTTATAAAACCCCACCGGAGTTTGCATATCACCCTCTCGCCTTTTAGGGCCTGGAATAAAGAGTGGGTTGTTATACGAAAGAGAAAGCTTAACAGAGAAGGTCTTATATAGATCTTTCCCCTTCCAAAGTTGTAACTCTCTCTTATCTTTGAGAACAACAAGTCTCGTTACTTCAGTCGCAAAAGTACTTACGCTTACCAAAATAAGTAGAATCATTAAAAGGGATTTTTTCATAACCAGATTTTACCTTAATTTAATCTTAAACCACCTTTAAACGCAGACTTAAGTATTTTTTACAAGGTTATCCTATCTTAAATTACTGTAATCTAATGAGGGATCAAAACTATTTCGATCCTCTTTTCCATTGAGACCACCCCAGTTGAGGTCCCTATCGAGTTCTTGGCGAACAGGGGCATGCTCCTGAAGCTTTGTATAATCAACATTATCATACTGACTGGTTACTCTTTGAGATTTTAGGATGGAGTAGCCTATCTTCTTCTGCTCTTTTACTTTCTCTGGATCTTTTGGAATAGGCTCAGTTTTCTTACCTACTTTTTCCGACAATGCTCCCAAGGCCTTTGATTCATCCTCAGTTAAGCTAACTTTCGATGCAATTTTAAACATGGCGACAGCCTGTGCTTCAATTTTATCTTTGGCAAAAACCCTGTAAACAGACCAAACAGAGCGAGAAGGTGAAACCCTCACCGTTACAGCTCTTGCGATCATACCGGTTGGTATAGAAATTTTTGCGTGTTGATCGAGAGCAAGACCATGTTCACTTCCTCTATTAACAAGAATAGTTTTTTTAGTGTCACTCGCTCCAAGAATTCTTGCCGTAAATTTTGTGTCAATATCCAAGGCACCAAAAGCACCCAGCGATATGAGATATAAGACAAAAACTTTCAACAAGTAGATCCCCTTATCTTTTGTTTTTTATAGAAATTACCTTTCCTGGATATCCTGTCACTTTTACTTTTATAAGTTTGTAAAATGGATTCCAGTTACTTTCCTCGATGACATATTGAGGATTGATAAGCACATCTGCATCAGATGTGCGAATCGCATTATAGGCGGCGGCTGAACGTACTGCTGAAATTTTGCTAACGCTATCAAGAATAGAACCTAAGAAACCACCACCAGAGCCACCGGGACTATTATACATAACTCCATCCGCGAACTTATTATCTCCGCTCACGCGAAAGAAATGAAAGAGGTATCCGCCAGAGGCGTAGCCGACTAACTTCTTAGTCATGTCCACATCTATTCGCGCATCCATTGGGCTATCAATCTTAATACCAATTGAAGCATTCATGTGTGATTTGTTAATTGTTGTGCACGACACCAAAGATAAGAGGATAATCGCGGATAAGACGGATTTAAACATTACTAACTCCCTGTAATAACATAAGTGTCCAAAACAGGAAGTGGTATGTCAATAAGAGAGTAGCTCGTCTGCGACTTAAGGCAGGATTGCCTTCACTTGATAGCCGTAATGGTCTGACAACTGGGTCTTAAGCTTGTCTTCCCTCTTTGGCTTTACAGTAATTTTTTCTTTAAAAGTAACTTTACCAGATTGGAACTCCAATCCTTTGAGGAAAATATGATCAATAGCAAAGCTCTCACTTTCTCCCTCATTAAGAAGGTTGTCCTGACAAAAAGTACACTCTCTTGTATCTGTTGCCAGCGGGTCCGAAAAGCCCCAATCCGTAACCATTTGGCAATTAGAAGCAAGCTCTCCCGTGATTCCTGAAGCAAGGTCTTCTTCACCACAATTAAAATCCCCAAGAAAGACAGTGGGTAATAGTTTTTGATTGGTTATTTGAAGAAGCCACTCAAGCTGACTTCCATTTTCTTCGCCCCATGACGAAAAAGACCCAGTGTACGGAACAGTTTTAGAAAGATCTGCGGAAATATGAGTGCAGAGAACCTGCACGTCTTTGCCTTTAATATCCACAACCGCCTGAAGGGCCCCACGCCTATTGAGAGTTGAAATTGACTTGAGGTCAATGTAACGAGTTTCTTTAATTGGATACTTTGAAAAAAGCATCAATCCGTTTGATCCCTTATAAGCAAACTGGCCAGCGCGCCAAAGGGGATTAATAAGAGTCAGCATACTGATTATGGGGTTCTTTCCAACTTGGGCCATAAGTGCAGAGGCACAAGTTCTATTTTCTGTTTTTAAATTTTGAAGAGCTGTTCCACACTTATTAATAATACAATCCGTAAACTTATCACCATCTAATCCGCCACACTGATTTTGCATACAGCTAACAAACTTACCTTCCCCAAAGATTTCACTCACTTTACAAGTTGGCTTACTTCCCTGACGAAATTTTTTGGTCTTCTCTACAAAACTAAAAGGGAAATTACCCTTCAATGCTTTTACGATTTTACGTTGATCTTTCTTTTTCCAAACCTCTTGGAGGCAAACAACATCAGAGTCATGCTCATTTAGGGCTTTCGCCAGTGGCTCCACTCTCTCTTTAGCATAAGGAATAAATGTATGGGCCAAACCTAAATTGTAGGTCGTAAAAGAAACCTCAGTCTGAGCATAGCTAGAAGAGATAAGGGCAACAAGGACAAGGATTGATAAAAAGCGCATTTATACCTCTATTGAGAGCTTATTAAGAACTTTTAGAGTTGTAGTGGAAAAGTGGGCGCTTTGCCCATCTAAGTTATAATATTTATAAGGAGGCAGCCCTTTATAATCTCTCACAAGTGCCTGAAATTCCTTACGACCGAGAGTGAGAATAAAGTTTTTAATCTTATACTTGGTAATGGCCGTCTTTAATAATGGCAAATCTTTAAATTCCTTCTCCGGCATTTTTATCTTTGGGTATTGCTTGAGAGAGCGATCTCCTGACTTGAGGATAAAAGTGGGAACTTCAATTTGTCCCTGAAGCCACTGCCTCTCCTCTCGCTCCATTCCTAGAATTTTTCCCTTAGAAACCACAACAACTCTTAAAAGGCTTAAGTCATGGCTCTCTTTTTTCTTCATCTGCTTATCAGCAGAAACATGGGGAATGGAAAGGGGACTTTCATTTTTCTTAAAAACATCACATTGCTTACTTACTGGACACAGATGACAGTCAGCTCTTCTTGCCTGACAATAAACTCTACCAAGGTCCATCAAGGCTTCGTTAATTTTCCTAGCACTGAATTTATCAAAAGGTAGAGTAAGCTCATTGTTTATAAAGCGAGTAGCGATATCCTTTTGTAACTTAGGCCCCTTCTCTTTTTGTAAAAGATGAATTCTTGCAACAACCCTTTCGATATTAGCATCTATTGCAAGCGCCTTCTTATCGCAGCCAATGCCAACAATGGCATTGGCCGTATAATCCCCAATGCCAGGAATAAGTTTTAACTCTTCAATTGATTTAGGGAAATTACCGTTATGATTTTTGACAAGATATACGGCAGCTTTATGAAGGTTTCGAGCCCTTCTGTAGTATCCAAGTCCCTGCCAATTTGCACAAACCTCTTCCTCTGTAGCTACAGCCAGTGTTTTTAAGTTAGGATAAATTTCCAAGAATCTTTCAAAATGATTTAGGACCGTTGAAACAGTTGTCTGCTGCAACATAATCTCAGAAACAAGGGTTCCGTATAGGCTTCTTTTTTTTCGCCATGGCAAATGCCCATACTCAGAAGCACTCCACTCGATAAGTTTTTTCCACATGGAGTGGTCTTAACATAGGTTAGATTCTACTTACAGTTATTTTGAAGAGAAGAGACTTTATCTAATAGATTTTCAGCATAAATTGGCTCTATACCAATTCCCTCTACCTTGGCCCCAATAAGGTCAAGATACTCCCGAAACTCACCAATATACTCGTCAACATCGGTTATGATAACAACGTTTTTGGTCTTGCTTCCCTTAAGCCAATCAACCATTCTGCCACCGTCATTGGTTCCGTGATTAAGGCATAAAGTATCTAGAGAACCCATGAGTTTCTTTGAAGTATTAAAGGTAAAAACATCTAAACCGCTCGTGCAGCTTTTTTGCATCATGGTTGTAAACCTGCGTCTTTCACAATAATTATCTTCCATAGAAAAATCAACTTGCCTTAAGCTACTGCTCACATCAATCCATAATTCAAAGTTCGCAGGAGCTTTTTCCTTCTTGGCTTTTCCACAAAAGATATCAAAATAATAAGAGTCCTCACAATTAATGAGGCTCACTTCTTCTGCATTAATAGTCTTAACTTCAATATTGGTTTCTTCCCTAGCAATAGATTTATGAACTTTATCTTGATCCATGATATAGCCAAGCTGAGGATGGAAGCATCCGTCACCATAGGGCAGGCACTCTGCTTCTTTATACTCTGTATAAAGTCCTTTGAATTGAGTCTCTTGAAGGTAGAGGTTTATCGCAGCTTTTGGTCGGCTTAGAAAAAGTACAGTTACACTATCCACCGCTAAAGATGACAATGAAAGAAGGGTGAATACGGTAATTAATAAAGCTTTCACTAAAAATCTATTCCCTTTTGCTTTAAGTAAGAAATAATATTTCTGCCCACATCTGCGACTAGGTCACGACCATCAGTATCGAGATTTAAAAATTCATTAAGAAAGCCTTTTTGCTTTAAAGAAAGACTCCTTAATTTATCTCTCAACTGTCCATCTCCTTCGTCTCTATAATTAAGTGTGGTTGTCTTTGAACCCACTTTTATTTTCGTTGTCGCATTTTGTTGAGAGCCTCCGCTTTGCAATGCCTCAACAAAGGCTTCTTCTTCTACTGGCTCTGGAGCACTTGATTCTCCTGCAGGGGCCTGGCCAACACTTGTAGATGTTGCACCTGCAGACTCTTCACCCTTATAAAACTTCACTAAGCGGGCAAACTGCTCCATGTACTCCTCTTCGACAAAATCAACGATCTCATGAAGGGGGATATTAAGCTTCGCTGTGATATTTGCGATCAGATTAGGATTCATCTCTTGCGTTTGTTGATTGAGGAAGCGACTCATAGTGGAAACACCAGTATCTGTGACCTCAGCCAGCTCTCTTTGGGTCATCGGCCCCCTTAATTGCATATATTTTCGGACCGCCCCTAAGAAAAGATCGAGATTATCTTTATTAAATTGCGCCATGAAACCCTCCAAAAACTTGCCCTTATCGGGCTTTCAATACCTTATCGGCATGACAATTAAATTCCTTACTCAATGCAACACTGAAATTGCACATGCAATATACTGTAATTACGTAAAAATTGCATTATTCATTGCAGGCTGCAACATATTTGCTTGACGCAAATGGTCAAACATTCTAGAATGAAATTAATCCTGGTAACGCAACACACAAATTGCACTGGGAAAAACCACAAGGCTCGGGGGACATTATGAACACACTAACCCAATTCATTAACCAACAGCTTTCTCTTTCTCACCAACTCACCGCTGGGGAAGGCCAAGAGGTTAATGAGGCCAATGCCTCTGGACTTTACGAAGTCATAGAGAATGAGAGCTTAAGCTCAACAACTCTCAAAGGATTGGTCATTTCTGGCTCTCTGTTTTCTCTCACCACCTTTACTGATGTCACCTTCGAGTCTTGTGCGTTTTATGCTAGCAAATTAGAGAATTGCACTTTCATTAACTGCAACTTCAATAATTGCAACTTCGAATTTACAGGCCTTCAGCATTGTACTTTTAATAAGTGCAGCTGGGACCAGACTCAATTCAAAGTAAGTCCTTTAAAGAAGAATAGATTTTCATTTTGCAACTTAGACGTATTAGTGGCCCACGCTATCAATAAAGAAGAAAACTCGGTTTATGAGTGCGTTGACCCAGAAGTTCTTACCTGGGAAGAAATCTTGGAGGGCGATCAAGCGGCCTCAGAATTTACTGGGAATGATGAATTAAAAATCGACATCGCCGGTGAATCAGATGAGAGAACTCATGGTGGATTAATGGATGCCATTTCCCACGCACTTGCAAAGTTTAAAGCAGCTTAATTTATCAGCTATAGATAAACATCATATTCTGTCTCAAGGATTTGTCTGCTGAAGCCAATTCTATTTTGAGAGACTTAATTTCACTTCTGGATAATGGCAAAGGATGACCAGCCAGACCCACCACCACAACGCTTCACCACCAAGCCCCCCTTCGGGGGGGTCAATTCAACTTCACAAGGAGTTTTTTAATGATAAAGAAGATTCTCTATACTGCATCTCTGTTTAGTCTTTCTTTAAATTACTACCTTATTAACCTCAAAGAGAAGCACCAACCCAAAACCATTTTCCAAAGAGTTCACCATAGGCAACCTGCCATTAAGCGTGAAGCTAAGAGTGCCCCTATAGGGGCAGTGACAGCTAAGACCGACTCATCAAAACCATGTGCAACAGAGACACTAGATAAAGAAGCTTATATTGAATCCTTTAATCCAAGAGAAGCCGAGGAGGAGCTTAGAGAGTTTATTATTTATAATCTTAATGGAAATAGTGAGTTATCTGCACTGATCATTAATATTTTTAAAAACAAAAAGGAGGAATTTAATCAATACCTTGAATTAAAGCGTGAGAAAGATCACAAGATGACCTATATCTTTGATGCTGAGGACTACATAAAACTAGGACAGACAAAACAAGAGGCCATGAATAAACTGAGAGAACTCCTTCCCAATTCTGAGTTTCAAATACTCAATAGGCACATTGTAAATCTAAGGGAGAAAGGCCTATTCCCACTGGAGATATAAATTAAAGTTAATCTTTACGATAAAAACAACCAACACTTTGACCATTTCGTCTTGAAGCACCAAGGACCTGAGAGGCGACCTCTACTCCGTTTCTTAAGCCTATAAGCTCGTCATGTAAACGAGCATTTTTATAGAAGCGCTGAATTTCGTCATAGAGCTCTTTGAACATCGCCTCTCCTCGCTTCAAACGATTCGAAGTTCTTGTCAATCCAACATAATTCCACATTGTTTGTTTTAGAGTTAGCCAATCCTGTTGAATAAGGGCCGGGTCTGCTTCCCCAATTCCCTGCTTCCACTCCTTAATTCTTTCAAACTCATAGAGACCAAGCTTATTTATATTCTCGATAATGGAATGAGCACTTAGATAGCCCCATGTAACTCCTTCTGCTAAGGAGGTTGAAGCTAGTCGATTGGCTCCATGAAGACCAGTACAAGCAACTTCACCTACAGCATAAAGATTTTCGAGATTGGTCTTTCCTTCCAGATCTGTTTTCACACCACCACATGAGTAGTGAGCTGCCGGCACAACAGGAATAGGCGAAGTAGTGATGTCTATTCCAACCTTTAAACAATGCTCATAGATGGTGGGAAACCTATCCTTAATCCAGCTCGGGTCCTTAAAAGAAATATCTAGGTAGCAGCAATCATGTTTCGTAGCAATCATCTCTTCGTCAATAGAACGAGACACCACATCTCTTGGCGCCAACTCTTTGTCGGCGTGATACTTTTCCATGAAAGGATTGCCGTCAGAGTTTATGAGAATCCCCCCCTCTCCTCTTAAAGCTTCACTTATGAGAAACCTGCGATGACCAGAGCGATCAAAGAGAGTTGTTGGGTGAAATTGAATAAACTCCATATTAACTAATGTTGCTCCTGCTCTTTTGGCCATAGCATGACCATCTCCTCGAGCGCCTTCAGCATTAGAATGATGTAAATAAAGTGCACCTACCCCACCTGTCGCCAAAACGGTAACCTTTGCCATAACCTTCTTAACCGTTTCTTGGGTTCTATTAAAAAGATAAGCTCCAACCACCTTATTTGCTTCATAACGTTGTTTTAATTCAACGCCATGATGAAGAGGAGTTATGAGGTCAATTGCAGTATGACCCTCAAGAATTTCAACATTAGGAAATCGTCTTTTATCTTTTAAATAATTGAGCAGTGAGACTTGAATCTCTCGGCCTGTATAGTCTCCCTTAAACAGAATTCTCGGAAAGCTATGAGCAGCTTCTTTTGTAAAAAGAAAATCTCCATCACTATTTCTTTCAAAGTCTGTTTGGGCTTTTTCAATGAGTATTTTTTTGAGGATTTCTCCCGATTGCTCTTCAAGTATTTTTGATGCATTCGTATTAGAAGTCGATGATGAAGCTTGTTGAATATCGTTGACTAAACCTCTATGCTTTGGTCCGTCACTTGGATAGATAATCCCACCTTGGGCCCAATAAGTATTAGAAATACGAGGATCAAACTCTCTCGTGACAAGACCTACCTTAAGGCCTGACTCGGCTAACTCCACTCCGCAAACAAGACCTGCGACGCCTGTGCCTAAGATAAGAACATCAAACTCATCTGCGACCAAAGTTATTTCCTTTTTTGATATTTAAAAGAAATATCAACAGCAGGTGCTGCATAGGTAAGGGAGCCAACGCTTATAGCATCGATACCCGTGATGAGGTAATCCTCCAACTTATCAAGCGTAATACCACCAGAGACTTCAAAAGTTACTCCTGGCGGTTTTTTCCCCACAACCTTTCTAATCAGTTCTGGTGAGAAGTTATCAAGCATAATATGCCTTACTCCCAAAGAGAGGGCTTCCTCAAGCTCTGATTCATTGTGAACCTCAAGCTCTATAGGGTTATAGAAGTTGCCCATGCTATTAAAAAATTCTAATGACTTTTTAATACCACCAAAGAATGTTTTGTGGTTGTCTTTAATCATCCACATGTCTGTCTGCCCTAATCTATGATTTTTGCCCCCACCAACTCTAACGGCATACTTTTCTAGCGCACGAAGCCCTGGTGTTGTCTTTCTTGTATCTAAAATTTCAATTTTATATTTCTGAGCCTTTTCCACAAATTTTTGAGTAAATGTGGAAATATTTGAGGCACGCTGAAGAAGATTTAAAGCGATTCTTTCTCCCGTAAGAGCAGAAGCAAAAGGTATCGTCCCGAGAGGAATAACGGCCCCCTTTTTTAGACTCTTGCCTTCAAACTCGCGCCAATTGAAGTGCTCCAACTCCTGACACTTAAGATAGCTGAATGCTGCTAAAAACCATGGAAGACCACTTAGAACTAAGTCGGATTTAATAAAGATATTACAATCGACTGGATCTGTTGGAAGTTGATTGAGGTAATAGAGGTTTCTATTGAGATCGTCCTCCGCGAAATAGAATTCCATGTCTTTTTGCAGCGAAATTGTCGATAGTTCCATACCACTCTCCAAAACAGATTAACTCCCCTTTTTTAAGCGAATATATTCAATGTGTTAAGTAGTTTCCGTGTCTCATAGACTTTCAATGGCTTAGACATGAACTATAGGCTCATCATAGGTATAACCTTGCTTTTGCTATCCCTGGCGCCAACTCGCTCCTTTAACTTTTTAGACTTTAAATATGCTCCCAAAAAGCTAAGCCTAAGAACGACTCCCTTATTTAATGCTTATTTTCTTGGTAACAAAAAGTTCATGAAGCGCTCATTCATTCAAGTTCACAAAGCTCTAAACCTCCAGCACCTTATGACTCCTTCTGGTTTGCATTTAGGCTTTTTCATGATTATTTTAAATTTTTTCTTTAGAAATAAGTTTATGCAATTTCTTATCTTATCCTTCCTTGCCCCCTTTATTTACCCAATACCTTTCTTAGATAGCTTCAAGCGTATGTATCTCTTTGCCATTATAAGGAAAAATCCACTAACCCAAATTAATATCAAGAAGGCTTTTCTCTTTACCTTTTTAATAGCACTTGGCTTTGGCCAATTTCACTCTAACCCTCTAAGTTTCACTCTTTCCTTTCTCTTTTTAGGTGCAATCCTTTGTGCAAAGAAAAATTACCAAATATTTCTTTTTCTCTTTATTTCTCAATACCTACTCTCGCATTGGTTTGGTAATAGCTTTTATCCCCTTGGGGCAATTTATGGTCTCCTCATTTCTCTACTCTCTCCACTCATTTTTCTCTTTACACTAGCTGAAGGCATTTTTCCCATCTTTCCTTTCTCTAAAATTTGGTTTTTTACACTCTCCTTTTTAGCAGAGGTGAAAGGCCCTCCGCTTCCCTTCTCGATTTGGTCATTAATGCCATTTATTTTTCTTTTCTCTAAAGAAAAGATGAGAGTAAAGAGCCTTGCCTTTGGGATTTATTTTATGGTGGGGCAACTTAGCCCTCAGATGAGAACGGCCTCATTTGAAAATGAACCACCAGTAAACTTTCAGAAAATTAAGAGAATAAAAAATGGGGTAAAGCTAAGTTACCCCAATGGTATGTACTGTTATCGCAGGCTAAAGGTAGACACTTGGTCTACCCACTGTAACCGTTAGTATTCTAAAAGCTTCTTAAGTTCCACAACAACATTATCAATCTGTGGAAGAATCTCTTCTTCGAGGTCAGGACAATAGGCCACATGCACATCCTTACTCGTTACTCTAAGAATTGGCGCATCTAGGGCTTCAAAACACTCTTCGTTAATTCTTGCCGCTATCTCTCCTGCGAAGCCACTTGTCTTTTGTTCCTCGTGAGCGATAAGAATTCTATTTGTTTTGTGTAGGGACTTTTTAATCGCTTCCATATCAAAAGGTGCCAGAGTTCTTAAATCAATGACCTCTACGCTATAGCCCTCAGCCTCCAGTCTCTTCGCTGCCTCAACAGACTTCTGAACAAGAGCGCCCCAACTAACAATTGTTGCATCTTTTCCCTCACGAACAATACGAGCTTTTCCAAAAGGAATCATATATTCCTCTCCTGGATCAGCTGTACGGTTATAACCTTGATAGTAAAGATGCTTATGCTCTAAGAACATAACCGGATCATCACCTCGAATAGCTGTCCTAAGAAGTCCTGCCGCATCAGCAGCATTTGATGGATAGGCAACTCTTAAACCAGGAATATGAGTATAAAAAGACTCACCTGTCTGTGAATGATAAATTGATCCACCTCTTAAATAACCACCAATTGGAACTCTAATCACGAGAGGATTTTTAAAGTCCCCACCAGAGCGATAGCGTGTTGTTGCTGCTTCATTTTTAATCTGCATGAAAGCAGTCCAAATATAATCAAAGAATTGAATCTCAACGACTGGTTTGATTCCTCGCATTGCTTGGCCTATGGCACGGCCAACAATATTGGCTTCAGCAAGTGGTGAATTAAAGACCTGGTCTTCTCGAGAAGCTCTTTGAACCCCAGAAGTAATCTTAAAAACCCCTCCCTTACCTTTAAGGTCCGGATCATCAAGCTTTTCAAGCTGAGAAAAATCAGCAACGTCTTCGCCCCACATTCTTAAAAAAGGATTGGACTTAAATTCATTTTGAAGGACTTTGTTAATAGACTGGGCCATCGGAATATCATCTTTGCCTTCAAAGACGCCTTCCGTTTCAAAATCACTTCCAGACATATCAACATCATGACTATAGAGGTGATCCATTACCGTTGACTTCTCAGGCCATGGAGTTTCAATAGCCTCTTTCATTGCCTGACGACACTCATCAGAAACCTCTTTTAGGAGGTTGTCATTTTCTTCTTTGGACATTATCCCTGCATCAACAAGAAGTTTAGGGTAGCTGTTAAAAACATCCTGCTCTTTTTCTCTAGAGAGCTCGCCCTTATTTCGATACATGGATTGGTCATCACTCATCGAGTGAGAGTAAGGCCTAGTCACGTGAGCATGAACCAAAACGGGACCTCTTCCATCTCTAAGATAAGCCTCAGCTTCTTTCATTGTTGAAAATGATTCAATCGGGCAATTACCATCGCACTCAAAAATCTTAAGGCTTGGAAAGTTAGCAAGTGCTTTAGAGATAGATCCGCCTGGTGTTTGAACTTCAACAGGAACAGAGATCGCATAGCCATTATCTTCTACCATAAAAAGTACGGGGAGCTTATTTACACAAGCAGTTGTTAAACCTTCCCAAAATTCTCCTTGAGAAGTGGTTCCATCACCCGTTGAGACATAGATAATTTCATCTTTCTCGTATTTACGACCTTCAAGATTAATACCTTCCTCATCAAGCTTTTGAAGGTAACGCCCACCTTCTGCCAAGCCAACAGCCTGAAGAAACTGAGTACCTGTGCAAGAAGACTTATTAACAATATTTAATTTTACATGGCCCCAGTGAGCAGGCATTTGTCTTCCATGAGAGCTGGCGTCCCCTATATTTCCATTTGCTTGGCAAAGCATTTCGTAAGGAGTCACACCGAGTCCTGTGCAAAGAGCGCGGTCACGGTAGTAACCAATAAACCAATCATGAGCAGGCTTTAAAACCTTCGCTGCTGCAGTAAGAATCCCTTCATGACCGGCACCAGAAATTTGAAAATAAGCCTTAGTTTGCTTCTTCATAGAGATTTCTGTGTCATCTAACTTTCGAGAGAGATAAACATTTCTCAACATTCCAATGAGGTCTTCTTTTTTTAGCCCATATTTCTTTGCCAGCTTCAACTTAGCTTCAATGAGTTTTTGACTGGTTTTATTTTTTGAATCGGCCTTAACTGGTGTCTCTGAGGTCTTTTCAAGCATATGATTTCCTTGGGATAAGAGAAGGTGGGCGCAGCGCGCATAGCTTTCTAATTTTGATAAAGATTACCCAAGCTTGACCTAATTGTCTAAGACCCCTGTGATGTAATATTAATGACTTATATTAGACTAAAAGCCCGATGAGATAGAAATAAGGAATCTTCTATCCTCTTCTCCACGAAATTGACTGTTTGTTGTGTCTACAGCGTAAGTCGTTAAATCAAACTCAAGTTTTCTCGTACGTATGCCAATACCGCCTGAGCCAAACCCATCGCCATAACCTAGTCTGAAAAAGAAGACTCGACGGAAATCAAATTCTAAACCAAGCCCTAGCTTTCGAGATGCACTTACGTTATCAAATTTTCCATTAACGTCTTTGTAATTAATCTCCCAATGAATTCGCGTAGTCTTTCCGATTTGTGGTGTTAAGGAAAAACCTACATCAATAGACTGCCTTACATTATCGGGTGCACCACCAAAGCCATCACTGACACTAAATGCTCTTGCTGTTGCATTATTCATTTTCACGGCAAAAGTTGGAAGGGCATAAAAAGGCAGAGTTAGCTTTGCTCCAGTCGTGAACAGTAGTCCACTTCCTTTTTTAAAATCTGTATCCTGAAGTTCAATGGCCGTATCAACATCACCTTCACCAAAGGCTTCCTTTCTCGTAAGATATATACCTGTCGCACCAATTTTGAAAATTCCCCCAAAGAGAGAAACGTTCAATGCCAAGTAAGGACCATGATCGGTTCTTTTTGCATATTCATACTGAGCACCGTCTTGCGTTCCAAATGCTCCCCTCGTTTGGGAAGAGTATAGGTAGCCTAATGAAATATATCTAGCCGTAAAGTTTGGGGCAAAATGGAATCGTGAGTGGGAAAAAGCACCAGGGTTATCTTTTAAAAGCTCTCTCGTTCCCTCAACTTTAAACCCTTTCATAAAATTAGAAGCAGCATCTGTAATATTTCCGCCTGTTCCTAAATCAATCCAATCCTTATTCACTTCTAAGTGAAGGTTAGAAAGATGAAAGTGAGGTCCCCTTACTGTCCCAAGTCCCGCTGGATTATAAAATGCGGCGGCACTGTCATCTACTTTTGCGATATAAGCATTTCCCATTGCGAGAGCACGACCCGATGTCGCAAACTCAGGAAAGACAGCATCACTAAAATCAATGGCGCCCCAGACAGAAGAGAAGGGAAACAAAATGGCCACAAGTGCGATGAATAGGGTAAAAGCGGTTAGCGTCTTCACCCCTCTATTCTACTTGAGACCGGTGCACTTTTTTAGAGCTGCATCATTTGCCTGAATAAATTTGTAGGAATAAAAAAAGCGGCAAAACTTGCCGCTAAATTAAGTATTTAAATGTGCTCAATAGCCTTAATTTGACCTATTCAGCTCCATGTCTATTTTTTCGGCCTGGGAATCGATGACTGACTCCTGCACCTAAAAATTTACCCTGAATATTTTTGATTGATTGAATCCTACTCTCGGCTAAAACATCCGTTGCCTTATAGACAGGAATATTTTGCTCTTCAGAGATTTGGAAAATTCTCATTGTTGTATCAAAGATAGTATCAACCATTCGTGAAGCTTTGGTATCTGACCAACCTTCAAACTCAATAGAAACATTCATCAAACCACCAGCATTAATAAGGTAATCTGGGGCATAGAGAATTTCCTTCTCCATAAGAATGTCACCATGGCGATTTTCAGCAAGCTGGTTATTGGCGGCACCGGCTACGATCTTACACTTAAGCCTATCGATGGTGTTGTCATTCACTGTAGCACCCAAAGCACAAGGAGCATAAATATCGCAGTCAACATCATAGATATCATCAACACCAACAAGCTCTGCATTTGGAACCATCGCTTTAAAGGCTTCAATATTTTTTTCATTAATATCTGTAAAAATTACTTTTGCTCCAGATTTATAAAGAAGCTCACCAAGATAGCGACCAACAGAGCCAGCTCCCTGAAGAGCAACAGTCTTTCCTTTTACACTCCTGTCTCCATAAACCTTGGCACAACTTGCTTCAATACCTCTGAAAACACCTCTTGCTGTATAAGGTGAAGGGTTTCCTGAGCCACCATGTGTTTGAGCAACGCCAACGGCAAATGAAGTTTCAGTAAAAATATGCTCAATATCTTCAACACTTATATTCACATCTTCTGCTGTAATATAACGACCATTCAAACTCTCAAGATAACGACCATAAGATCTAAAAAGAGCTTCTGATTTATCTTTATTTGGATCACCAATAATGACGGCTTTTCCACCACCAAGATTTAGGCCTGATACGGCTGCCTTGTAAGTCATCCCTTTTGAGAGCCTTAATACATCTGTCACAGCGTCGTCGATAGATTCATAGGGCCACATTCTTGTCCCGCCAAGCGCAGGTCCTAATGTAGTATCATGAATGGCGATAATGGCCTTTAAGTTACAAGAGGGGTCACTGAAAAATACAACCTCTTCATGTCCCTCAGCATAAAGCTTTTCAAAGGTAAGCATGGGCTTTCTCCTGGTAATGTCCGATAAATTTCTTTGTCCTAATTCTTTGCCGTGTCGCAGACGCTGGAAAATGAATAACCCTTTAATTTCAAAGAGATTCATGCCAGACTATCCTCGACGGGACACTTTAAAATTTTGAGGATAGAATCTGTATGCCCACCGTGTCAGTAAAGAAATTAAACGAGGATGGCTCTCCAAGTACTGAGAATGACACTTCTCTTGAGTATTCTATTGGCGAAAATATCTTTGAATTCCTTCAGGACCATGACTATAACCTGCCCCATGGCTGTCTTAATGGCGCCTGTTCAGCATGCCGCGTGATAATCCTAGAAGGTAGTGAGTTTATAAGTCCTGAAAGTATTAGAGAGAAAGAGACATTAAAAAGGTTTAAAGAAAACTATCAGCAAAAGGAAGGCTCCAAACCACTCGATGGATTAGTCCTTCGCTTAAGCTGCCAAATGAAATTTCTTGTTGAAGGCAATATTGAACTGGCGGCTTTCACTTAAAAACAAAGTGCTTACATGCAAGTCTTTGTTAGTAACACCCAATTCAGAACTCCCTTAAAATAGAGTCCTAACAAAGGATTCGTTATGACACGTGCACTAGGATTTGTGCTTTCTCTTATCTTCACCTTCTCCTCTATTTCTACTCTTGGTTTTTCAAAGGATGACCACACCAATAAAGTCGACGGACCTGGTACTTTTAGTAACTCAGGTATTCGGGGACCAAAATATGACGAACAAATTAATACTATGGAAGATATTGCAAAGAAGCGCCCAGATATTGCAAGAACTATTCAATACGGACGAAGCTTAAGAGGCAATACTTTAACTGCCCTGATTCTAGAGTCAAAAAGTTTACCCATCACTAAGCTCGCCCTTGTCACCGGAGCCACTCATGGCAATGAATATCTCAATATTGCTGATCGCTTGGCGGAAGCACTTCTCAATTCAGAGGCGAAAGTTTTAGAAAATTATATTACCTCAGGTGGCGCCCTTATTATTGTTCCTATTGTAAACCCTGACGGCTATGAAAGAAGACGTAGAGGTAATGCAAGAAATGCTGACGTTAATCGGGATTGGCCAAATTCAAAATCACCAAAGCCATCAGAGTTTAAACAGCCTGAGTCCCTTGCTCTTGCAAACTTAATTATCAACTACTTATCAGATAATCCACTAACAGGACTCAATCTCGCCCTTGATTATCACTGCTGTGTTGATGGAATGCTTCTTAAGCCGTGGGGGTATAAAGAGCGGATCTACATGACTCAATCAGAATCAAATCGTTACGAGAACTTTATCGATCCTATGCTCAAATACTTTCCCAAACCAGGAGAAGTGGGAACACCACCAGACCTTCTCTATACTGCCGATGGAACAACTCTTGATTATTGGTACGATAAATACGGAGCTATCTCCTTAACCTATGAAGGAACTCGAAGGAGAGAGCGAAACAATCTTCAGTATCATGTTCTTTGGTGGGAAGATATGCTTAGGAACTTGTAGGGTATTGGCGAATTATAAATTCTTAAGAATCGAAGTCTGCAGTGAGTGATTTGCCAACCTGCTCATTAACTGAATCTGATTTATCTGAGCCAGTATCTCGTTTATTAAAAAGATGCTTTTCGCCATCTACATTCTTAATTCTGACTTCGCGAATTTCATAGTCTTCAACTCTTTTAAGCTCAAAGCTAAAGCCTTCCCAAACGATAATCTGTCCCTCTTCAGGAAAGTTATTTCCAAGCATATCGAGAAGAAAGCCTGCAACAGTAGAGTAGTTATCATTTAAAGGTATTTTTATATCGTAATCGTTATAAAGCTCCCTAAGAGACATGGTGCCTTCAATCATGACACCATCATTGAGATCTTGTTGCATTTGCTCATGAGCAATCGCTTCTTCATCATCATCATGCTCATCTTGAATTTCACCAACAATTTCTTCCACAATATCTTCTAAGGTAATAATCCCAACGACAACTCCATTTTCATCTTTAACAAGAGCAAGGTGGACCTTCTTACGATTCATATAATCAAAAACAGCCTGAATTTTCATATGCTCGTAGACAAAGAAGGGATCTTTAAGGTGCGTGCCTATTTTAAAATTATCTTTTTCAAGGCCTCTGATAAAAGCCAAATCTTTGATATGAAGAAAACCGAGACAATTTTCAAGCTCACCATCGCACACGGGGTAACGGCTATAGTTGTCTTCCTCAACATATTTAATAATATCTTTAAAGTTATATTCATTCTGAAGATACTTGATCTCCAGCCTAGGAATCATAATGTCTTTAACTTTTATCGTTGGAAATTCAAGAATTGAGTTAAGGAGATCGAGCTGCTTAGAGTCCATTGTCTTATCTTGCTCAGCCCGATTAATCATATATTCAATATCATTCTTGGTAACAAGACGCCCTGTTAGCTCAGCGTTCTCACCAAGAACTGCTTTAATGATAAAAACCATTCCATGAATAATAGGGTAGAGCACATAATACTTAAGTCTAAGAATATAAATGATGAAGACACTTAATTTTTCAGCATGGGCCCGGGCAAATGTTTTTGGGATAATCTCTCCAAAAATTAAAATAATAATCGTCACGAGTCCTGTGGATATTCCAACTGCATCAGATTTAAATATCCTAGATGCAATAGAAGTCGTCACAGAGGCCGCAAGGATATTTACAATATTGTTACCAACGAGAATAGTTGTTAAAAGCTCATTTGGTTTTTCAATCATAAAGGTCATAGCATTACCTTTAGATCCACCCTGTTCAATAAGTTGCTTTGCCCTATCAATACCAAGGGACATTAGCACTGCTTCAGAGCCCGAAAAGAAACCTGACCCCAAAATACAAACGGCCAAGAGTATAGACTCGCCTAGACTGACGTTCCATTCAGCAATCATTTCAAAGATCCAATAAGTTGTGGTTGTAAGGGTGGCCAAAAAGGAGTGTTTCTTTTTTGACCGTTAAGAGACGGAGGTTCTATAAGGCGATTCCTTTTTTATATTCAAAAACATTAAAATCAAGTTTCGTCTGATTCATTCTGTCCTTGCTAATCAGGTATCATTAACATTTATTGATTAACCTGAGAACAACTCTCTTTATAAGTATTTAAAAAGAGAAATTATTTCATATTTTACAATGCATTAGGATTTCAGTCCATTTCGAAGAAACCATTACAATATCGACAACTTAGCGACAAAGAAATCAATGTTCAAGAGGTTTTCCCTCAAAATCATGGTCTGAATAGATAATTCGGTCATTCATCTCATGATTGAAGTCGTGGATATCCTCAATATTAGCAACATTTCTAAAGATGGTTTGGCACTTATAGCAGATAGCAATTTGCGATAATTTTCGAAAGAGAAAGAAATCAACCATCCATAAGGCGATGAGTGAGAGCCCGTAAGTCCAAATGGAAGCTATCGCAGCTAAAACAAAGAGGATGACGCCAATCTTCCTATTAAAATCTTTTTGCTTATAAAAATCTTTACGTTGGCAGCAAGGACAATCCTTAAGGACTCCTTGAAGGTGTTCTTCGTTAAACTGAACAGCAATCTTTTCTTGGCAAACATCACACTCTGCAGCTTTGGCATCCGTGGAGGGTAGAATGTTAATTCCGGAACCACACTCCGTACATGTCATAGTAACTGTCATCGCACTCATAGAAAGACCCCATATTCGAAATACATATAATTAGAAATCAATTCACCCACAAAAACAAAGAAGGTCATGGCGTAAAGCATTCCTGTTGCACTTTGAATAGATCGCATGGCAACCAAACGATAGGCAAAGTAGCTCATTATTCCGAGCACTAAGAAACCCCAACCTGTCCTCATTGAGAGGAGCATCCAATTAAAGGCGTAGCCTCCACCTTGGCTAGTACCGACTTCGAAAAAACCTGATGTATCGAGGTAGCCACTTACTGTCCAGGCCAATTTAATCGCCATAAAGGCCCAAGTAAAATAAAGGGCCACTTTCAGGGGCTTCTCACTTAGCCTTGGTGTTACGAGATACCAATGGCCCATGATCATTGCATAAGTTACCGCCCCAAGCAGTCCAATTGATGTTAAGGCATAGAAGAACTCGTAATAACTATTATTACTCATGAGTAATAAAATCAGAGTCAGAAAGATATTGTGACAAGAGAAGAGTATCCACATTAATGGCCCCTTCTGGTCTTTATGGTTGAGAAAAATAAGTAAAAAGCTCGTTATCGAAAGATAATAAAGAATTGACTGAGGATCCTTAAAACTTCCGTAACTGAGGTGAAGTGTTAGGGCAATAAAGATTGAAATCCCGCAAATTGAAGAGACGACCTTTAAAAAGCCTGCTCCCGTCTCAGAGGTATTCGCTAAGAAGGTAAAAAAGCCAACGCCTAAGCCAAGGCTCAGGAGAAAGAACTCCGCTAGCATTAAGATTGTGGCCACAGCCGACTCCAAGTATTGTTTTCCATTAACTCTTTAACATAATGTGCTAGGTCCTCCAAGATTGGCTTGTTAGCGGCGGGAACCCGATCCTTTAGCTTTTTCAATGGGTTAGACAGATCAAAGTTTAACCACTCCCCATTTTTTAAAGGAATATCTGATTGATAACTAGACAAGTAAACAAAAAGACTAACTTTTCGATCCTCATACTGATGAAGATAGTTTTGAAACAGTGATAAATCTTTCTCTCCAATTTGAACCCCTGACTCCTCTAAGACTTCCCGGATTGCCGCCTGCTTAGGAGTTTCACCTGCCTCTACCTTTCCCCCAGGAAACTCTAAAAGACCATTTAATGGGCCCTCTTCCTGACGTTTTTGACACCAAAGACAGAAATCATCCTCTGCCGTGCCTTTCATAAATATAACGATGGATACAATAGTTGTTTTCAAGAGCTTGTAAATAACATGCTCCCTTTTACCTGCCAACTTCACAAGTTAGAGTAGCTCGGATATGTAGAGCTTATGACTCTTCTCGAAAGAATACCAAAGCATTCAGTTTTATTTGCCCCTATGGAGGGCATTACTGATGAGCCTTACCGGCAATCCATTCAAGAGGCTTTTCCTGAATGGTCATACCTTTCAACAGACTTCTTAAGAATCCCCACTCAAGGGGAGTATTCAACGAAGAAAATCATTGAGCATTTTGGAGAACGTACTTTTAATAATCCCAAATTGAAAAAGAAAACAGCATTTCAAATTCTCACCACTACAAAAGCAAATACCCAACCTCATATCAAAAAAATTGAGGAGCTTGGCTTTGATCATATTGATTTGAACCTTGGTTGCCCAAGTAAGAAAGTAAATAGCCATCTAGGTGGAGCCTACTTATTGAGTGACATGGAATCACTAAAAGCTGTGATTAAAACCATTCGAGAAAACTTCAAAGGGATATTCACGGCAAAAATCAGAGTGGGCTACCGTGACGATAAAAAATTCGAAGAGATTCTCAAACTTCTAGAAGGAGAAGGCGTTGAAGCCATCACCATTCATGGCAGAACGAGAGATCAAATGTATGAGGGAAGAGCAAAGTGGTCCTACATCAAGAATGCGGTTAAAGCTGTTTCTATTCCTGTTATCGGTAATGGAGACTGCTGGACACTAACTGATATTGCTCAAATGTTTGAAGAAACTAATTGTTATGGCGTTATGCTAGGAAGAGGAGCACTCAAAACTCCTTGGATGGGAACGCTCTATAGTGAGTATAAGAAAAATCTTTATTCTGTTAATGAAGACTTTCTTCTCTATGAACGAAAGAAATATCTTGATGTCTATTTTGATCTTCTTGAGAAAAACTATTTGCGCTACGGTCTCGATGAGGAGCAATTACTAAGAAGATTCAAGGCCTTTAGTCGCTACCTATTTGATGACTACGATAATGGGCAGGAGCTAAGAACTTCATTTTTAAGATCTCGATCTCTAAACGAGTTCCAAACTCACCTTGGAAACCTTCATTAATCAATAACAGTTCTTATTAAAGAAGATCCCACTTAAGCTTCTTATCAAGAAAGACAAACCCTTCAAATGTTAGCCAGCCAAAGAATGTCCACAAGGGAGACCAGTTTGGCTTAAGTATGCTCAAAACTCCTGTAAAGAGAAAGGGGACTACCAAATGGGCGAAAGCCTTCATCCAATAAGGAGGGTTTTCTTGGGGCAATAATGAGAAAATGTAGTTCTGAAACTTAAAAACATTTCCCAGAAATGAAAATCGATACGTTCGAGAAGTAGCTTTCTCAGCAAAGCCTGGAGTGTGATACATATAAGGCCAAATATAGCCTAGCAGGAAGAAGACTCCATAAATCTGGTCAAAGAATATTGATAATAATAACCAAAAGATCAAAATAGGCACAAGCCCATATAGGTAGTAGCGCTGAAGTTTAGCTTTATTATTCATACTTATTCCATGACTCCACTTTTATGAAGAAAAGTGATTTCTCTAAATTGCATATTAGGTGGACTCTTTACCACCATATCAAAGACATGAATGAAGTCTTCAGGGTCTAACATTTTAGATCGTTCAAAATCGTCGCTAATATTTTCCCAAAGTGGTGTATCAATCGCCCCAGGCATAAGTGTAGAGAAACGGACTCCTAATGGTTTCCATTCCTCGCGACAAGACTCTATTAAACCGTTAAGTCCAAATTTCGAGGCACAATAAGCGCCAACATTTTCAAAGCCCTTCTTGCCTGCAATTGAACCAATATGAATGACGTGACTAACATCTTTAATAATAAAGTCATGACCAAATTTTAGTATATGAAAGGGGCCCTGAATATTTGTGACCAGGTGATCCTTAAAAAGATCTGATTCCATTTCCACAATGGAGCCCATCTCAAAAATTCCAGCATTATTCACAATGAGGTGAAGACCGTAAGTCTCCTTTCCTATTTCATCGAACATATCAATAACTGAGGATTCATCAGTAATATCGACACTTAAATCAATAAAGTTCTCATGTATAATATCTGTAGCGCTCCTTGAAGCACCGAAAACTACGAAGTTTTCTTCAAGAAGATACTGAGTAATTTCAAAGCCAAGTCCACTCGATGAACCTGTAACAAGAGCATATTTGGTTCTCACCAACTCTCCCTGTCAGTTGTTTCTACCATTATATCTCTAATCTTTTCTCTGAGAACCCCCACTTTTCAATTATTTAGCTTTCAAATCAACCGTTTAGAAAGTAGACGGCCTAGAAAATTCTACAAATTTGGCCCTTTGAAAAAGTTAAGCCCCTATAATCTTCCCAATATTGAATGCTCAACCCAAAATAAGGAGTTTCCATGAAGCCAGCTGCGCTCATTGTTCTTTTATCACTTATACAACCAGTATCGATCTTAGCGAAGAGCTATACCTATGCTCTAAAAAACTATGATATTCCTTCTGCTGGCTGCTACCCTGTTTCCAAAATTTCTGTAAGAGAGGCCAGAGCTCTTGTTGCTAGCCAAAACCTTGCCGTAAAGGGAGCTACAGAGGCTGAGTTAAAAACAGTTGGAGCCGCCATACACTGGCTTCAATACCTCAATGCCGGTCCCTTAACGACAGGCACATGGAAAGGAAGTGGAAAATATGAAATAAGAATCAAAGATGGTGACGGCTATAGTGGCCAAAGAGCTGACCATATTCTTATTCAAAGACAGGGTGCAGAAGCTCACGGATTAAGTGTTGCTCAGCATGTTCATGAGTATGCTCACTTTATTGGAAATAGAGGCGCTTATGGTAGCTATAGGTCCCATATGAGAGGCCATGGTTATTGTATGGTTTCAAATTATGCTGATAATAATAATAATGAACAATTCGCTGAAGTCTTTACAGGCTTCGTGACTGAACCAGAAACCCTCCTTAATAACAGAAGAACTCCAAAAGCCTGCCAGAGAGCCTTTGATTTTTTCATCAATTGGTTTGATGCTGGTGACCGCGTTTACGAGTGTACAAAGTAAAAAAAAGCCCCTCTTATCAAAGAGGGGCCTATATTCACTTTTAAAAACTCTTTTAAAGTTATCTAGCGACACCTACTGCTTTAGTCTCTCTAAGAACTGTAATTTTAATCGTTCCTGGATAAGACATTTCTTCTTCGATTTTCTTCGCAATATCACGAGAAAGAAGAACCGTTTCCTCATCATTAACATTATCATTTTCTACGAAAACTCTAACTTCACGACCACCAGAAATAGCGTAAGACCTGCTTACACCATCAAATGAATTTACAATTTCTTCAATATCAGAAAGCCTAGAAACGTACGACTCCATCATCGCCTTACGAGCACCAGGTCTTGCACCAGAGAGAGCATCAGATGCAGCTACAAGGTGAGCGAGAACAGACTCTGGCTTCTCATCATCATGGTGGGCCCTAATCGCATGAACGATATCTGGCGCTTCACCATATTTCTTAGCAAAGTCGGCCCCGATAACTGCGTGAGAACCTTCAGCAGAAGCATCGAGAACTTTACCAATATCATGAAGAAGACCTGCTCTTCTTGCTTGTTTAACGTTTAAGCCCATCTCTGAAGCCATAGCACCACAAATAAATGCCGCTTCAATAGCGTGCTGATATTGATTTTGAGTATATGAAGTTCTCCAGTTCAGTGCCCCAACGAGCTTGAGTATTTCTGGATGGATTCCGTGTACCCCAATTTCCATTTGAGCTTTTTGACCGAGGTCTAAAAGTTGTTTATCCATTTCACTTTTAGCTTTGTCATGAAATTCTTCAATTTTCGCTGGGTGAATCCTGCCGTCTGCAATGAGCTTTTCGATTGTTCTTCTCGCAATCTCTCTTCTCACAACATTGAATGAACTTATAACAACAACCTCAGGAGTATCATCGATAATGAGGTCAACACCACAAATCTGCTCAAAGGCGCGAATATTTCGCCCTTCTCTACCAATTAAGCGCCCTTTTACATCATCACTTGGGAGGTCAACTGTTGAGATTGTCTTTTCGGCGACGTACTCTCCAGCAAAGCGCTGAATGGCAATGCCGACAAGTCTCTTAGCTTTGCCCTCTGCATCTTCTTTTGCTTCTTCTTCAATTTTCTTTGCAATTTTAGCAAAGTCAACACGAGCTTCTTCTTCCATTGTCTTCAAAAGCTCAAGCTTAGCCTGATCTTTAGTCAAGCTCGCCACTTCGCTTAGTTTTTCAGAAATCTCTGATTGTCTTTGGCGATACTTTTCAATTTCTCTTTCAACACGTTTCTTTGTTTCAACAACTTCGTCTTCTTGACGACGGATTTTTTCGGCCTCTTGGGTGTTATGCTCTATCTTTGAATCGAGCTTAGCTGCCTTTTGAGAGATTTCTTTCTCTTGAGATTTAAACTCTTTTTCACGATTTTTCATTTCGTTTTCAAATTGAGTTCTTTCTTCTTTGATAACTTCCTTAGCGTCTTTACGAGCCTTGTACTTTATATCATTAGCTGCTTCTTTAGCCTTTTCAATAATGTGATCACCTTTAGTCTCACGCTCTTTCACATCCGCTATCGCTTGACGATGACGAAAGAAAAAACCGACCCCGGCTCCTACAATTAAAAAAAGGACTGAAGCTAAAATGACTGATACATCCATTTTCCTTCTCCTTAAACCTTTTCACAAACCCCTAAGAGGAGTGTTTATTATTAATATTAACCTGCTCACTCAAGATCCCACTTTCACTAACAACGTAATCAACATTCACATCGTGAGACTCGCATGGCAGTTCACTAAAAATCTGTTCTTCAAAGGCCACTCCAATTTTCAATCCCTTGTACTGGGAAAAAAACTTATCGTAAAAACCCTTTCCTCTTCCTAACCTCTGTCCTGATGGACTGAATGCTAAGCCTGGAACGATGCAAATATCAGGCACGAATACCTTGGAACTCACATCTGGCGCTAGCAAGCTCACACCAAAACTACAATCCTCTACCAAATCACTAAACGTTGCTTCTCTAAAAACCATTTGACCACTTGCCTCACAGCTGGGAAAAACCGTTTTAAAAGCATAACCCTTAGCAAGGTCGAGCTCTTTTAAATCGACTTCATCTCCTCTGGGAGAATAAAGACCGATAGTTGAAATGGACAAGTTGGATGGTTTACCTTTTATCTTAAGAAGAAGTTCTTTAAGATTTTGGCAAACTAAGTGACTTTTATCTTTAAGCTGTTCTTTTGCTAGGGAAGTAATTCGACTTTTTACTACCTTTCTCAGTTCAGCTTTACTAATTTCACTCACTTGATATTCCAGTCAAGCGAATCGAAAACATGCTACATCGTCGTCGGTGTCACTTCTTCAATGAGATCAAGGGCTTTCTCTGCTTTCAATTTCATTTCTGAAACTTGTTCTGAATATTGTCTTGAGTTTTTAAGACTTTCCCCTGCTAACTGAAGTGCCACTAGTAAAGCGACCTCACCTTTTTCAAGATTTGGTGCTTTATCCATTATTTTATTGGACTCGCTTCTCACGAGCTCCACGACATCGTGAGGAGAAACAGATAACTCTGACTCACCTTCACGAAGTTTGACTTTGTAACCCAAAATTTCGAAATCGATTACGCTTGATTTATTGTCCATATCCCTTACAGATTACGATAAAGGCCTATTCTCGTAAAGCTAAAAGCGCTTTTAGAGAGTAGTCCCATAGCATCATTATACTATAGATCGAGTAACGCACCTAGATACTCATCGAGATCAAAGACATTTAAATCCTCAACAGATTCCCCGACTCCAATATAGGTTATAGGAACCTTTAGCCCCTGCACTATTGACACGGCGCTGCCTGCTTTTGAACTGCCATCGCATTTTGTAAAAATTAAACCTGATAAGTTTAAGGTTTTATGGAATTCCTCGGCCTGCCTAATGGCATTTTGTCCCGTTATGGCATCAATTACCAAAAGGACATGATGAGGAGCACTTTCATCTAGCTTTTTAAGTACATTTTTCGACTTAGCAAGCTCCTCCATTAGGTTCCCCTTAGTGTGAAGCCTACCAGCAGTATCTAAAATGCAATAATCTGCCTTTTCACTGATCGCTTTCTGAAGAGCATCATATCCAACTCCACTTGGGTTAGAACCCTCTTTGGCCCTAATCATGGTAGCACCGGCACGGTCACACCATACTTGAAGCTGGTCAACTGCTGCGGCCCTAAAAGTATCACAGGCCCCTACAACAACCTTTGCTCCTTGAGAGGTGAGTTTAGTTGCAAGTTTTCCAATAGTTGTCGTTTTCCCCGCGCCATTTACACCAACAATCATAATCACTTTAGTTTTTTCGGAATTATTTTTTGAAAATTGATAGAGGTCCTTATCTACTTCAGATTGGACAGGATCAAGCTTTTGTTTAAGAAACTCGAACAAGAATTTTTTAAATTGCTCCTCTCCAAAACCCTCTTCTTTAGACTTTTCAGTCAAGGCTTCAGTTAATTCCATTGCAGTTTGTGGGCCAATGTCAGCGGTGTAAAGAAGCTCTTCAATTTCCTCGAGCTGCTCTTCAGTAAGACCGCCATTCCCAAAAAGACCACCAATCTTTCCCCACACCTGAGTTCGAGAACGAGATAAACCTTTTCTTAAGCGATCAGACCAAGGAACAACCTCGACCTTTTTTTCGACAATTGCGACATCAGGTATTGCTTCAGCCGTAGGCTCTGCTTGAGCTTTATCTCCGACTTCTTCCTCTTTCTCTTCTAACTTTGCAACGTCCTTAGATCTTTCAATCTGTTCAGGTTTGGATGTGCCACCAAACTGGAATAATCCAGCAACGAGAAGAAAAACTATTGAAACGATACCGTAGACGTCTCCGCTATTTGCAATAGCGTCAACTCCAAAGACTTGGAAGAGGTTCTGCACTGCTTCAATCATCATGGATCCTTTTTAAAACTTAGGTCTGGCCATAATACCTAAGAGGCCGCAAAAATCAATGTCCATGGCCAATCTTGCTCTTTACCAAACAATCTCATTCATTAGACAGTTTTTTAGAGAGAAAAGCTTTATAGAAACTCCAGCGCCTCCTCTCGTTTCTAACCCAGGAATGGAGGCCCACCTACACCCTTTTAAAGTTTCGAGCTTAGTAAAGAGCGAAAACAGAGACCTTTATCTTCATACTTCACCAGAATTTTTCTTAAAAAAGCTATTAAGTGAGGGAATGGAAAATATCTACAGCCTTGGGTATTGCTTTAGGGATGAACCCAGCAGCGAAACCCATAGACCGCAATTTCTTATGCTTGAGTGGTACAGGGCTAATTCCTTTTATGACGTCATCCAAGAAGATGCCATCTCGCTGATTAAGTTTGTGCATAAAAACTTAAATGCCTTAGGCCTTAAGACCATCCCGGAAGTAAATATTGAGAGATTTACTGTTGAAGAACTTTTTATTGAATATGCTCATTTCTCTATTTTGGAAAATTTAAACGTTGAAGAATTAAAAGAGAAGATCCATTCGCATTTTCCAGATCTTTTAAATAAGGAACAAGTTCAGGACGATTGGCCATGGGAAGATCTTTTCTTTCTCGTCTTTCTAAACAAAATCGAACCTCACTTTAAAGAAAAAGTATGTGTTGTTGTAGACCAATTCCCTGCCCCACTATCAGCTCTTTCCACAATAAAGAAAGATGACCCTAGAGTATGCGAACGCTTTGAAATTTATCTTAGAGGAGTCGAACTCTGTAATTGTTTTAATGAACTGACGAGTTTACACGAGCAAAAAAACCGAATGGATTGTGAAAAGAAAAAGAAAATGAAACTCTATGGATATGAACTTCCAGAACCAAATGTTCTCTATAAAGCTTTGGAGAAAGGAATACCTCAATCAGCTGGAATCGCACTTGGAGTAGAGAGACTTCTTCTTGGCTTGAGTGCCGACAAAGAAGCCACCAATCCATTTAACGAATGATTACCCCTGTGTAATGTTAAAAATATTATGAAGTTTAATAATCACTTCTGACTTTATAAATTGATCAGGAACACTCTTTGCCCACGCCTTATGCTTTTCTGGGCTCAACTCTTTTCTAGTCGAATTATTCATGGCCTTTGGAAACTTTTTAGCGACATCAGCTGAAAAAATAGCATACCAGTTGTAGACCTCATCTCCAGACATTGCAAAGTAAGCATCAATAATTTCCAATGTTCTCTCTGTGATTTCTCTTTTTACAGTATAGAAGTTTGCTTGCTCCAGAGAATCCTTCTCAATTGATTTATTGAGAAACTTTCCAAGGTAGTACATCGTAAAATCAGCAGACCCAGGGTTGAGTGTTTGATTAAAATTCTCTAAGCCAGCATAGGTATTATCTAAGACAAGAGCTCTATAAACACCTTCCCTCGATCCATTCTGAGAAAGGACATTCATCCATTTCGCGACATCGTTTGCCGAAGCACTAGACTTACGTGTTGCCTCAAAAACCTCTTGAACAAAGACATAATTATATCTATTTAACTGGTCTTTTTTAAATTTAACTTTATTTTTTGGACCTCCACCATAATGAGCAACACTCTTTGCATCTTTTTCTACTTGGGGAATGGTAGGAAGGGCTATTTTATTAGGATCTAGCCCAAGAAGAGAATCTGTTTGCTCTTGACCAATTATTTTCACAAGGTGTGGTCTGACAAACCCCTTGATATCATCAACAATCCCTGCGTGAGCAGAAGGACTTATGAGAAAAATAAAAAGCACTAAATTCAATACAGTTTTCACATAGACTCCTAAATGTAATTTGGGTCTATTTTAATCTAAACTGAATAAAAATAAAGCTCTACCTATTGTATTTTACGCTTATCTGGAGCAATTACCTCTCCAATAAGGTCATACTCGTGTATTTCATTGATTTTTACACGAACGATATCGCCAACAGATAACGGTACATCATTAACTTCGTTAATAAGAACTGTTCCGTCTATATCTGGAGCCTGGCCTTCATGTCTTCCCGTTAAGAGCAACTCTGTCTCTTCATGAGTACCTTCTACAAGAACATCTATTTCTTGACCTAGAAATGAATTATTCAACTCTTCAGCAATCTCTTTTTGAGTTTCAAAGAGCCGATCAAACCTCTCCTCTATTACTTCTTGAGGAACTTTATCTTTAAGTCTAAAGGCCGGAGTTCCCTCCTCATCTGAATAACGAAAAATACCAAGATGGTTGATTCTGGCTTTTTTTACACCTTCTAAGAGAGTTTCAAAATCCTCTTCAGACTCTCCTGGAAACCCCACGATAATAGAGGTTCTCAACACGATGTAAGGGTTTTTACTACGTAACCGGCTAATCCTTTCTAGAATTTTCTCGCCCGTTATCTTTCTATTCATTCGCTTCAAAACGCTATCTGAAAAGTGTTGAACAGGCATATCAAGATAGTTACAAATTTTTTGCGACCTAGCCATTAGATCAATGACTTCATCTGTCAGTTCGTCTGGATAAAAGTAAAATAATCTAATCCAATCGAGCCCCTCGACATTCTCTAAGCCTGAAAGAAGATCGTAAAGATTATTTTCTTCATCTAAATCCACCCCATAATCAGATAAGTCTTGAGAGATAAGGTTAAACTCACGAACTCCAGACTTAGCCAAACTCTCCGCTTCCTTGATTAGGGAAGCGACACTTCGAGATCTTAATCTCCCTCTAATTGTCGGAATAATACAAAAAGTACAGTTTCTGTTACAGCCCTCTGAGATCTTTAGCCAAGCAGAATAAAATGGGGAAGTGTTAAGACGAGGGTCAAGATCAGTATGAATATACCTTGGAATCTCAACATGACTTTTAGCCTCAAGCTCTCCTTCCTCAAGAGCATTGAGAAGAGTGACTATTTTATTATATTCCCCAGTTCCAATAATGAGATCAACCTCCGGTAGGTCGTCTTCGAGGGCCTGGCTATAACGTTGGGCCATGCATCCACTTACAACAAGAACTTTACAGTTTCCAACTTCTGGATTTTTAAAGTCAGCAAGCTCTAAAATAGTATCGATACTTTCCTTTTTAGATGCTTCGATGAAAGAACATGTATTAACTATTATCACTTCACACTTACTTGGATCTTGTCCTACCGTAAATCCATCCAGACCTAAGAAGCCAAGCATGACCTGGGAATCAACAAGGTTTTTTGAACAACCAAGACTCGTGAAAAAGACACTTCTTTGCTCTAGTAAAATTTCGTTCTGTGATTGAGTCATTAATTCTTTCCTAATTTTGATTATCTAAACCGCGTATGTGTATCGCATACCCTTTGAAAAACAAAGGCTTATGAAGAAATTTCCCAATCGAGATAGTCACTTATTACCTATTTTCAATAGGTTGAGGTCTCCCCAATTCGTCCCTATAATGGGATTAACTGAAAATCATGGAGAGATTATGAGTTTAAATCTTAAGGCAATTGTAATTGGGACTTTGGGCCTCATTATTTCCTGCAGCTCAAATTCCACAAGACCTCCTGAACAGAGCTTTATCGGGAAGAGCATAACAAAGATTCAAAATAACAAAGCTTATATTAAGGACCTTGACCTTAATAGATTGGAAGAAAATGAAAGGCAAGCAACTGTATATTTACAAGCCCTGAACTTTCAAGAAGCTAATAATAACAAGGCTGCATGTGACCGCTTTAAATATCTTGGTAAAGATAAGTCTTTTCCTCTTGCTCAACTAGCTCTCATTAAAAGTTTGAATGTTTGCGATTACCTCAAAATTAAAAGTCTCTACCTTTGGAAAGGTTCACTTTCTAATGTATTTCCATATTTCAGAAAAGAGTTTTTAGAAAACTCAATAGCCTTGGCGAAAACGAAAGGTATAGACGAGTACTTTGCGCGCTTCTCGATTGAGTACACTGACTACCTCGAAACTAAAAGTGAAAAAGAGAAGCACTTAAAAAAGACCATCAAGAGTTTAGCTAAATTACCTCAGCTAAAAAATCTCGTCAGAGAAAAATTATATGATGTATCACCAAGGTTTATCAAGAAACCAAAGCGAAGTGACGTTTTCCCTATGGCGAAAGACTTTTTATATGCGAGAGACTTTGCAAAGGCGAGAAAACTCCTGAAGGCAGTCTTTAACGATTCCAAGATTAATCCTGAAGAGAGAATTTTAGCTTATAAAAAATATGCCTTTAGCTTTAAACTTGATCGGAATAAGAAGAAGTATAGCTGGAAACTTGAGCAACTCCTTAAGTGGATAAAATCACAAAAAGATTGGCTTAAGAGTCCTAAGATAAGTGATTTATACTGGGAACTAAAGATAGATTCATCCAGAGCACAATGGACTGTAAATTACAGAAGTCGTGCTGAGAAGCAACTCAATGAAATGGTTTATAACTCCAATACACCAGAGAATATCAAAGCCTACTCATATTGGTTGCTAGGGAAAATTGAAGTTGAAAAGAAGAGCTTTGACAATGCAAATACTTTTTATGAAAAGGGACTTTCTCTAAATTTTGATGATGCAGAAACATTAGAACGCCTAACGTGGAGTCTCGGATGGAATTATTTTCTTGATAAAAAGTACCATAAAGCAAAGGATACATTCTTCTTAGCAGAGGAGAGAACAAAGGAAATTTCCTTTAGAAGAAAGCTTCAATTTTGGCAGGCTAAAATTCTTCTAGAGCTCAAGCAAAAAAATGAGGCAAATAGTATTTTAGAAGATCTTATGGAAAAAGATCCTTATGGATATTATGGGATAGCGGCCTCAATGATTCTCAATAAACCACTCCTCCCACCAGGGAAAAAAAGTTATGTATTAAAAGAGACTCCCTACCCAACTCTCGACTGGTTGGTAGCAACCAGTAATTTTCAATCAGCTGAATACTTTCTAAAGGATCTAAAAATTACTTCCGCAGACATCCTTCCTCTTTATCATTTTGCGAAATGGTATGAAGGTGGTATTTTTAAATTCTTTTCCTTTGAGCCTGAAGAAAGAGAAGAGCTCCTAGAGGACCACTTACCAGCCGCTTTCCCCCTACCCCACCAGCAAGAGGCACTGGGCGTAGCCAAAAAGTCTCAAATCCCACTTCCACTTATTTACTCTATTGCTCGCCAAGAAAGTGCCTTTAACCCTAAAGTTCGAAGTTGGGCCGATGCCTTTGGTCTACTCCAAGTCACTCCCAGAAAAGCAAAAAGCTTATCAAAGCGCTACTCAATTCCCTATAGATCCTTTAATGACCTTTACGAAGTTAAGAAGAATTTAACATTTGGAGCTCTTATTTTAAAAGAGCTGGCCAATTCAAATCAAGGTCAGTTTATAAGGACTATCGCATCATATAATGCTGGGCCTGCACCAGTAAAAGGATGGTACAAAAGCTATTACAGTGAGGATCCCTTTGTGTTCATAGAAAGAATTCCCTATGAGGAGACCAGCACCTACTTGAAACTGGTCCTTAGAAACTATAGTACCTATACGAGACTCTTAGGTCAGACATGGAGTGAAAGCCTGTTATTCTTTGATAAAAAACTCTTTTAACGAGAAATTCTAGTATTTTTAGGTGGATCAAAATCAAAGAAGTTCTTCGCGAACCTTGGGTTAATTTTAATTCTTTGCAAATTAAAAGAAACACTCTTTTTGTTATCTAAAGTAATATCAACTCTTTCTACCTGAGAAAAATTTATGGCGTTGCTAAAATGCATCTCAGCTTTAAGGATTTTTAAATTCTTTAGGCCTTTTTTCGTAAAAGTAAATTTCACCTTTTTTTCAGCTCTTTCAATTTCATAAAGATCATTTGACTTTAATCCTTTTTTTAGTGAATCGAAGAAGTTACTGAGATGATGGTCTGAAGACTTACTAATCGTAAGCTCTCCTGCTAAACCTTCAAAAACTGGGGGTTTGTAATAATAAGTTGTAAATGGATTGCTTATAAAAAGAGATTGATCTTTTCCCTTTTCTTCCAAGCGAATTCGACTTGGATACTGATAGAAGAGTTCTCCCTCCGTTTTAATAAGCTTGCCAGAGAGAACACTCTTTTCTGACTTAGTAAAACTTGCTTCAAAGCTCTTGGGAAGAAAGCTGGAAGTATTTTTCGCTAATAAGCCACCAGCTAGAAAGGATAATATAAGGAGTGGTTTTATAAAGCTCATCAGTATCGCCTCTTTTTAATGAAGTTGTACACTAACGGCTTTTGATACCCCAGGCTCTTGCATGGTTACACCATAGAGTGTGTCATTTAGCTCCATGGTCTTCTTATTGTGCGTGATGAGAATAAACTGTGATTCTTTACTCATCTCTCTAAGGAGCTCATTAAATCTACCCACATTAGCATCATCAAGAGGCGCATCGACCTCATCGAGTAAGCAGAAGGGTGAAGGCTTAACGAGGAAAATTGAGAAGATTAAGCTCACGGCTGTCATAGCTTTTTCACCACCAGACATGAGGTTAATATTCTGCATCTTCTTACCGGGGGGTTGAGCTATAATTTCAATACCACACTCTGGATCGTTAATATCACCAGTAAGTTTTAACTGAGCGGAACCACCACCAAAGATGATCGGGAATACTTTTCTAAAACGAACATCGACTTCATCAAAAGCTATTTTGAATCGTTGCTTCGACTTCTCATCAATATGTTCGATAGCTTTTTCAAGGTCCTCAAGAGAAGACCTTAACTCTTCTTCTTGTACCTTAAGAAAGTCAAAGCGAAGCTTTTGTCTTTCATAGTCTTCAATGGCTTGCCAGTTAATTTCGCCGAGTCTATTTAGCTCAGTTCGATAGTTCTTATACTTGTATTCACAGTCTTTTAGATCTTGACCATACCTACGTGTAAATTCAAAAGGCTCTTCTGTAATTTCAACGAGACCTTGCTCAGTCTCCGTTACAAACATTGAGGAAGTATCCCCTAAGCCTTCAAAGTCAGCCTCTTCGAAATCTAGAAATCGCCCAAGATTCTTCCTTAGGTCTATGCGATATTTTTCAAAGATATTTCTAACAATTTGCTCTTCATCCTCAACAATGCGAGATCGCTTCGACTCCAGTTCAACCAATAGCTTTTCCGCCTTATTGACATCTGTATTCAGCTTTTTCACTTCGTCTTCACGCTCTTTCATGCCTAGAAGAAGCTCACCAAGCTTGTCCTTAAGGTTAGTTAGAACTTCTTCTCTATCTTGAAGCTCCTCTGCCTTATCCATGTTAGAGGTTTCGAGGGATTTGATTTCCTCGTTGATATTCTCAATTTCTTCTTGATAATTAGTAATTAACTCTTCATTTGAAGAGAGACGAGTATTAAGACGCTCTACTTGGCCTTCTACATCATCAAGCTGACGACTTGAGTTTTGAACTCGCTCTTCAAAAGATTTTGCTTCAACCTGCTTCTCTACAAGGTCTTCTCTTTGAGAGGAGTATTCCTCGCGCAAGAGCGTTACACCTTCTTCAATTGAATCAAACTGTTCCTCAAGGTTTTCTACCTTTTCACTAAGATCAGCTTTTTTCTTATTGATACTCTCCTCATTCTCTAAGAGTTCGAGTCTTTGTTTAGAAATTTCAGACTTTCTATTCGTAAGAATGTCTAACCTAGCGTGGCCTGCTTGCATATTGGCAAGTTTTGATTCTAATGCAGATGAAAGAGATGCGGCCTCTGATTTTTTATCTGAAAGTTCATCCCTGAGGTTATCGTGACGATTCGATAAGTTATCGAGGTCTATTACTTTAAAGGACAAACTTTCTTCCAAAGATGGAATTTCTACCCTTAAGCTTTCAACAACAGAGGAGAGCTCTTCAATACGGTTATTTCTCTCTACAATTCCACCAGCTTGATCGTTTTCGTTGGCGAAATCAAATACAAGTCCGCCTTGAGTATTTTTAATAATTTTAAGGCCATCAAAAGTTGCTACCGACTTAAAGCCAATCTCTGGAGATAACGATTTAAGAGAGTCATAATCAAGTTCGGGAATCAGGTAATAACCGATTAAAAAAGGCATCAAGATATTACTCAACTCTCCTTCAATTTGAACGTGGTCAGTAATTGGTACGATTTGAGGAAATTTTAACTTTAGCCTCTCAAAAGTTTCTGTTGAAAACTTCGTTTCGCTTGAAGGGACAAGAACATCAATGCCCTTTTGAGTATTCTCTTTGATCCAGCTAAATAAGTTCTCTTCTGCACCTTTGTGAGCAACGGCCATTCCGAGAAAGTCTTTCAAGATGCCTTGTACACCTTGAGTGTAAATGTCATCACATTTAATAACAGTTCCAAGTAAGGTAAATCCCAGTGGATGGCTTTCTAAAAGTTCAGACATACCATCTTTTGTTCCTTCAAGAGACTCATTAATCTCAATAAGGGACTGCAATTTAGATTCAGACTGGATAAGTTCTTTTTGCTTAACCTGAAGAGATTTTTCCTCTTCTTTAACTTCGATCTTTAAAGAATCAATTTGGCCTCTTAAGCCCTTCTCTTCTTCACTAAGTTCTTCGGCTTTTTGAGTTGCCTTTATTGAGGCCTCTCTTTCGTCAGCAATATCCTTGCTAACCCCAGAGTATTGTTTTTCTAAAGCCTCAATTTCAGTTGTGATGTCTTGAAGGCTTCCAGAGAATTCCTCCATCCTGGATTCATTTCTAAAAACAGTTTGTTCAATTGAGGTCAATTCATTTTTTGAAGCCTCTAGTTCAGTTTTGATTTCATCCAATGAGTTTGTTTTTAGTTCTAATTCTTCTTTGAGGTTCTCAACTGTCTCTTCTAGATTTGAGAAGTCAAAGCCCTCCTCTCGTTGAGCCTCTAGAGAATCAAGCTCATTTTTTAATTGATTGAGTCTTTCTGTTCTATTTTCAATATCAGATTTAATCTCTTCTGCATCTTTCTCACGAGTTTCAATTAAACCTTCTTTTTCCGTAAGAGTTTTACAAAGGTAATTAAACTTCTCCTCTGCTGCAGCGAGTGTTCTTGAGATTTCATTATATTCTTTTTGGAGCTCTTCGATTTTATCAGTCTGGTCTTCCTTTTGAATTCTTTCGTCCTCTAAAGAAACCTCAAGTGATGCCTTCCGGGTTTTCCAGCCCTCTAGGTCCAATTCTGTTTCATTCAGTTTTTGAAAGTCTTCACGAAAGGATTTTAACAATTCATAAACTTTGTGAGAATGAACAACAAGATCATTTCTTTTAATCTTTTCTTTAAGAGATCTTGCTCGTTCTGCTTTTTCGGCTTGCTTTTGTAACGCCCTCAGGTTCTTCTCAATCTCCACTTGAAGATCGTTAAGACGACTTAAGTTAGATTGAGTTGCTTCAATCTTCCTTAGAGACTCACGCTTTCTCGCCTTAAACTTTGTGATGCCAGCAACTTGCTCAATCATAACCCTTCTTTCTTCAGGTTTCTGCTGAACTAGCTTGTTAATCTCACCTTGAGCAATAATGGAATATGACTTTGCTCCAGCTCCAGTATCCATGAAAACTTCTTGAATATCTCTTAAACGAGCCGGTTCCCCATTAATCCGATATTCCGTCTCCCCATTTCGGTAGAGCTTTCTCGTTAACTGAATTTCCGATGGAGAGGAAACTTTATTACCAATATGAATATGCTTACCATCCTCATTCTCTAAAACAAGAGTGGCCTCGGCAAAAGCACCAGGGTTATATTTGGTTGATCCTGAAAAGATAAGATCTTTCATGGATTTTCCACGCAGGTGTTTTGCGGATTGTTCACCCATAACCCAGAAAAGAGCATCGACAATATTGGATTTACCGCAGCCATTAGGCCCAACAATACCAGTGATACCTTGATCAAAATTAACAATAGTTCGGTCTTTAAAGGATTTAAAGCCCTGTATAATTAGTCTCTTCAGCCTCACAAGCGAATCCTTTGCTGTGCTATGTGTGTGTAGTGTGTCATGTCTGCGTTGTGTCTGTTGTGTGTATTCTTTAGCTTATTCTAGCTTAAACCAAGTGTACAAGAATATTTAAGGAATTTGAAGGCCTAGAAAGGCATTAATACAGATAATTAAGCACATGACGCAGCACTACAGAGGCGTCAAAACCAACGCAACTAGTCTTTGTTGTAAATCAAGCGATTGTGGAGAGCTGGTCTGTTATCTTCCTTGCTCACCCAAATCAACGGAAAAGCGCCAAAGCTAAAGGTACTCCCTTTTCTTTCGAACATATCAAAGGCAAAAGAGCCGGCTTTAGGTACCCAAAGAGGGAAACACTTTGAAAGATTGTTTGCTATCACTGGCTTTCCAGCAACAAACTCTCTTCCTTTGCAGCCTGAAGATTTATTTAAGTTCTTAATGGTCTCAGGGTCGAAGAGCATCAGGAAGGCGCGGCCAACCTTATGATCAAGTGGTCCCTTTTCGATTGCACCGGAGTAGTTGATTTGACCTTGGTAATCAAACATCGCAGCTAAGTGCTGACATGATTTATCTGAGTATACCTTGTGGGACGATTCAAGAATTAAATCCTTAAGCACAACTTGGCTTAGCATCGACATTTCACCGCCAACACCAAAAGGTAAGCACTTTGTTTTGTAGGTGCCATTTAAAGTACTTGAAAAAGCGAGCGGTACAAGGAGAAAAAAGTTAAGTAATAATAGTTTCATCATATCAAAAGAGCCTAATCAAAAATCCTCCAAATGGAAAGTCTCGAGACAGAGGATGTGCATCAATCCTCTAAGTCTTTTTACACTCCACTTAATGGACTTTATGGTCCTTAATTTTAATGCTCAGTTCTGGGAGAAGGAAAATTGCTTAGACTAAAAAGCATAAGCCTCCCCTGTAGGAGCTTGTGCTAGAGTCGCTAAGCTATTGAAACTAATAGGTACCTCTCCCTTTAAAGCCCTAAAAGCACTGTTAGAAAACTAACACCCTGATAATTCTTACCCAAATCGCCCTAGCTTTCTTTTTCTCTGGTAAAAACTCATCCATGAAAAAGAAAAACCTAGCTATCATTTTTGCCCTCCTACTCCCCGCTCTCTCTCATGCTGATGTTGCTACAGTTATGAAGGTTAGCAAGAACAAGAATGAGAAGAACGTTCTTCACTACAAAGTTCAGTACGACAAATCTAGTTGTGAATTTACCTCTGGCGTTTATGCTGAGTGGAAAATGGATGAAGAAGAAGGTCAGTGGAAACCCCTCTCTGAATCAATGAACTTAATCAAAAAGCCGTTGTGGCCAAACAGTCTTCAAGTAAGTGGTACCGAACTACAATTTGTTACGCCGGCAATGGAAGACTTTCAGCAAAAGAAGATACTTAGTAGTTCTGACATTCGCTTGAAGGTTGAGTTTGGTACGGAAAATGGATGTTCAATAAGCAATGAAACAGAAGTTCGTGGTCAAATAATTAATGTGATTGAGCTTAAGTCAAACCTTGGTTTTCTGGGTGGAGTTAATTCCGTTATCGTAAGGGGACGTACACTCGATGGTAGATGGTACGAAGAGACTTTTAAGCCTTAATTTCAATACATCATTTAAAATAAAAAAAGCCGACTTAGTAAGATATTATCTCTAAGTCGGCTTTTTAAATGGTCGGAGCGACTGGATTCGAACCAGCGACCCCTTGCTCCCAAAGCAAGTGCGCTACCAAGCTGCGCTACGCTCCGTTTTCTTTAACTTAAGAATGAAATTTATAATGGAGGGCATTAGTTTTGTCCAACCCTTTCTTTAAAGAAAGTGAGTGCGTGTTGACACGCCAAGGCACGATGGCTGTGCACTTCCTTCCACTTCGGCATCTCGGCAAGGGTTTCCTCTCCATTTCCCCCCTCTGGAATAAAAACGGGGTCATAACCGAAACCATCGGCACCGCTTATGCGACTTGCAATTTTTCCATTGAGTCTGCCTTCAAAAAAGAAAGTCTCATTGTCATTTAAATAAAAGCAAAGGACGCAGACAAAATAAGCGGATCGCTCTTCTGCGCTCTTACCTTCCAACATTTTAATAAGTAACTCATTCCTCTCTTTTGCGGAAAGCTCATCGCCACCAAATCTCGCAGTATGAACACCTAGTTCTCCGGGGAGAGAAGCGACAACAAGTCCCGAATCATCAGAGAAGACCGGCTGCTTGTATTTTAAAAAGTAAGCTTCGGCTTTCTTTTGTGCATTCTCAATAAAGGTATCTCCATCTTCAACCACATCTATTTTTTCTGGTGCAGCTTTGACTGAGATAACATCACTTTTTAAAAGAGACGCAAATTCTTCAGCCTTATGTGAGTTTCCCGTTGCAAGAAGTAAATTCATGAAAGGACGCTATCCTGCTCTTTAAAAACAACATCTAAAGAACTCTGTGCTGCCTCCAAAAGAGCATTCAGTTGATCTCTATTAAATGGCTTTTCCTCAGCTGTTCCTTGAATCTCTACAAAGTGACCCTTTCTTGTCATGACAATATTCATATCTGTTTCGCAGCTAGAATCTTCCTCATAGTTTAGGTCTGCAATTACTCGCCCATCTCTGTTTACACCAACACTAACAGCACCGATTTGATCAGTGAATGGGCTCTCTTTGATAAGTCCCTCTGCCATTAGCTTTTTAAAAGCAAGAGACAAAGCCACATAAGCTCCTGAAATTGACGTTGTTCTTGTTCCACCATCTGCAACAAGCACGTCGCAATCAACATTTATACTTCTCTCTCCCAACTTCTCAAGATCGACCACAGACCTAAGGCATCTACCGATTAGCCTCTGAATTTCATATGTTCTCCCGCCAACCTTACTTCTCTCTCTTCTACTTCTTGTATGAGTAGCGCCTGGAAGCATATTATATTCTGCTGTTACCCACCCTTTTCCCTTGCCTTTCATCCAAGGGGGAACGCTCTCCTCGATAGTCGCGGTTATATGGACCTTGGTATTACCAAATTCAGCCATTGTTGATCCGGCGGCATAGGGGTTGATATTGGGAGTAAATTGGATGTTTCGAGGAGTTGACCTCTCAATGAGTGACATACGGCTTCCTTTAATTTAAATGTTGAAGAAGGTGAAATTTATCAAATTAAGGTGATTTATAAAAGGGATATTGTGCGCCATATACATTTGAAAGAAGTCGATTCAACCCAAGTTTATCTCAAACAAGCCTTAATTACCTCCCAAGAGCCCACACTCATCACATCTGAAAACCAGACAGAAGGGAAAGGACGTCAAGGAAGCAGCTGGACCCACTTTGAACATGGCCTGGCCTTTAGTTTTTCTTTAAAGGCGAATAGTGTTCTTACGTTAACTCCACTTGAAATAGGAGTATTACTTTCAAAATTCTTTAGTCCCTTTGTTTTTTTAAAGTGGCCTAATGATCTCTTAAATAAAGCCAATGAAAAGGCAGGGGGTATCATCTGCCAAATAAATGGTGACAACGTAATGGTTGGTGTTGGTATTAATTTGTTAAATGAGTCACAAAACGATTTGTTTCCTTACCCAGTTGGTGGCGTTTTCGAAGAACAGGACAATCAAAAGTTTCCTCCTTCATTTAAGAAAGAGCTTCCTTTGAAGGTTTTTAAGTTTATTTTAGAAAATAGAATGTCTGCCACTGAGGTAAGGGAAGAGTTCCCAAAAAAGTGCGCCCACATTAATCACGAGGTCACAATTAAAGGTGATAGGGATTTCACGAAGGGGACATTTTTAGGAATTGGCGAAAATGGTGAAGCCCTCCTAAAAGTAGGTAACGAGATACGTAAATTTTTAACAGGGAGTCTAAGCTTGTGAGAAAAACTAAGAGAGGGAGTGCTTGCTTTGCACCTTCTTAGAGATCTCCTGAACTTCAGACTTTATAAGATTTTCCGCTAAATCAGGAATGATTTCCCAGGCAACCCTTTCAGCTGCCTCTTTACTTGTACCATCTAAAGCTTCTGCTATAACTTCTTTTATAAATGGCTTCAATTCAACCTTTAGTCTTTCTACTATTTCATCAATACTAAAGTCGGAAGAGTTTGATTCCAATTTAGGCCCAATTTCAGAACGATTTTCATTTAAAGAGTTTAAGGCACTAATAACGGGACTAACTGTTTCGCTTTTTTTCTCTAATTGGGTGCTGTCAATTGGAATATGACTTTCAACTTCGAGACCTTCTTCATCTTGATCAATACTAGTTTCGAGACGAATTCCATCATCACCATCTTCAGGCTCTTCAATATAGTAAGATTCATCTGCTGCCCAAAAATCATCAGAGGACACTTCTTCTTCCAATTCATTTATAAGGTCTGGCGAATCAATTGGTCTTTCTATTACAATTTGAGGGTCTGTATCATCTAGCATTTCGTCATCAATATCTTCTGGTGAATCTAACTCTTCCAATGAGACAAGCTTAGAAAATGGTGAGTGCTCAAGATCATTATCCATAGTTGGATAACTAAGATCTTCATTTTCAGGAATCAAACTATCTTCGTATTCCTCCTCGTCATCTTCATCAGCATGGTCAGCAAGAAGACTTGCCCCCTCTTGTAACAAAGACATATTATCAGAGGTTCCTTCATTATTAATTTGCTCTGGGAAAGTCTGCTCTTCTCTATCACCACTATTAATAACGCTTGGGACACTCATCCCCCAACCTTCCATTTCTTTTGCTAAGAAATTACCACCTGATGGCTCACTTTCAATACTCGAGTCTATCTCTTCATCATCAAAGTTTTGGGAACCACTCATAGTCCATTCATCGCCAGAGATTTCATCGTCAGAAGAATCATTATTTTCTATGTTTAGAGATTCACTAGAGGCGCCAAACTCAGATGAATCAATTGTCATATCCTCTGAAGAAAAAGAACGTGAGTCCCCTGATGAGTCATTCAGTGACTTATCAGCCAAGTTAGATTTAATCTTTTGAATGAACTTACGACTTTCAAAGGGCTTAATGATTTTATCAACAATACCTGCTTCTTCCATCATACCTTCGTCTACAGTATCGAAAGTGCCAACCATCGCCAATATTATGATATTGCTATTCGCTTCTTTCACCTTCGTGGCCAAGTCATAGCCAGTCATTCCATCACTCAAATTAAAGTCCAGGAGAACCAGATCAAAGCTTGACTCAGAGAGTTTACTAAATAGCTCGGACTCATCTTGAGCGGAGTCTAGTTCATAATCAGTATTGGCCAAAGTAATACCAACTACTTTTTGAATGGTGGGGCTGTCATCAGCAACGAGAATTTTCTCAGTCATACGTAACCTTTTGAATATTCTCGCTTAAATGAGGTACCTAATCAATAGATGATGAAGGATATTTGCTATAACTGGAGTAAAGCGCTTGGTTAAAAATTTAATAAAATCGCTGTTTGGTTATCCATATTACCTCTGGTGTTACTCAATTCAAAAAGATCATCAATCCTTTCCTGATGCTTAGCTCCCTCTTTTTGAAGAATATCCCGTACTTCATTTAAATCGAGTCTTGCATAAACACCATCAGTTAAAAGCACGACTCTATCGCCCTCAGAAACTCTAATTTCTTTTATTTGAAGGTGAAGGTCATCAAATAAACCAAATGCTGATGCGGGGGCAGTTGCAAATTGTTTTTCAAAAATGTCTCCAGACAAAAACTCAAAGCTATCAGGCTCGCAAATAGTTTTGAGATGCCCTTTTGAATACAATAATCCTAAGCAGTTTCCAGTATAAGCAAATGTTAACAAGTTCTCAGCCTGACTAACCGCAATCCCTGAAACTCCCCCTCTACTATTCATTTCTTTATCTCTATTTTCTTTTTTTAAGAGAAAATGAGCATACTCCATAGAATTAACTAAAGCATTGCCCTCTATAAGAAATTTTGAACTGTAAAAAAATGGTAGAGTACTATCGGGGTCCCCACCTATCCTTGTATAGAACTTACGAATTGTTTCTGATATCAAGTTCACTGCCTTATCACCGACAGAAGTTCCACCGAAGCCATCAAAAATCATATAGAGTTTATTTACGAGGTCGATTTCATGTCCATCTTCATTAACCTGAAGATATGGACCCTGATCAGTTCTCGCGGCATAGCTTTTTAGGTTAAGCATTCATTCTCCTTAATCAAGATAGTCCTTAAGCTTTTCTGTGGCTTTTTTATAATAGTCGCTATCGGTAGGACTGATTTGCTGAACCTCTTGAAATTTTTCTTTGGCGTTGTCATAAAGACTTAAAGATTCAGCAATTATAGCTTCTCTATATACACGCTTACTCCTCAACTCTAATTTGTTTCGTATTTCATCCATCTCATTTAAGGCTTCTTCATGGGCTGGATGATAATTTAAGACTTCCATATAGAGCTCATAAGCCCCCTTTAAATCTTGTCCCTCTTTCATCGAGCGAGCTTTTCCTATCAATGGGTTAACCATGCCATTTAGTTTAGATTGAGACACTTTAAGCATTTTATTAGCCTCATCAACTAAATCTTTATCTATTCCTGTTTTCCTTAGGTAGTCTTGTAGCTTCAAAGAGGCTTTGTACCATTCTTTAGCATTGTAAAAAGTTTTACCGGGCTCGAGATCTTGTAACTGGCGCTTTCTTTCGGCTTCTTTCTGAGCCTTTTCTATGGCAATTCTTTCTTGCTCTTTTTCATAAGCATCTATTTCAATTTTTAATTGAGTCACTTCAAAGTTCTCAGGGTCAAGCGCTAGAATTTCATCAAATAGGCCTTTGGAGAGCTTCACTTTTCTATCTTTTACTGCAACAGCAGCTTTTTCGAGTAAGCTCTTTACCTTTAAGGCCCTCAGTTTTCTTTCTTTTTCCTGCCTCTCCTCTTCGAGAATCTTTGTAATTCTCTCAAGTCCTTCTTTAGCAAGTGCCTTAATCTGTTTTGCATTCTTATAATTCGGGTCAATCGCTAAGACTTTATCTATTTCCATTAAAGCCTGGTCATACTTATTTTCTAGAAAGAGTTGGTTTGCTAAAAGGTATTGACTCTCAGCAAGCTCTTTTTCCTCGGGCGTTAATATTTTTTGATTTTTCCTAGGGGTTTCAGGTGCCTTAACAACGGCCTTTTTCACCCCTGGTGCGGGCTTTTTATCTTTAGATGTATCTTCGTCTAAAACAACCCATAGAACGAGTAAACCCACTAAGCCGTAGAGAATTTTCTTTCTCTGCTGCGGGTCTTTTAGTGATTCCTTGCTGAAAAGAGACTTTGGTTTATTATCAATTTTCTGTCCAAAACCATCACCATCAATAATTCCCGTTCCAAGATCATCAAAGTTCTCATCGACTTCAACAACCTCTTCTACTTCGACCACTTGATTTTCCTCAACTGGCATAATTCTATCTTTCTCTTGCTCAATAAAGTCAGACTGTATTTTTACAGTAAAAGTGGTGGAACCAATGAGAAACTCATCCTCATTAGTTAGCTCGTGTGAATTCACCCTCTCGCCATTAAGAATGGTCCCATTTGCTGATTTTAAATCTTCTAAAGTACATGTTATGGCATTCTTCTTTATGACGGCATGAACCCCTGAGACCTCTGGATCATTAAGTAAGATCTCACACTTTTCAGGATCCCTGCCAATAAATGTCTCAGGTTTTTCGATAAGAAACTTATCATAGGGAGCATACTCACCAAAAACTTCCAAATTAAAAACAGCAAAACTCTTTAAAACTTGAGTTTTTTCACCGATATCATCCTCAAATTCATCAACTGCAAAACCATCAACATCATCAGAAAAACCAACATCGGAAAACTCATCTGAGAATTCATCTTGGCCGTCTTCTGCTGAGTCATTACTGAAGTCATCCTGTTTAAAGTCCTGTTCACCACTTGACTCTAACCCATCTGCCACAGCGTCATCACCACCAAGGTCATCATCAAGGTCATCGTTAAGAGGTTCGTCTAAATCGGAGGAAAAGCCTTCATCCAAGTCACCATCCAACTCTTGGTTTAAGTCATCATCCAATGGCTCATCAATATCCACGAGCTCATTCTCTATCTCTGATTGATCAAGTAATTCAGTGGCCTCATCGACCCCAAGACCAACATTAATCCCTGAAAGACTTGGATCCATCTCATCATTAGATAAATCTTCCTCTATGGTTTCAGAGCTAGAAACAATCGTATCCATTGGCAAATTAACATTTAAGGTAAAAGGGCCAATATTGATAAGATCACCGTTCTTTAAGGGGGCGTGATCACAGAAGGTTCCATTTAAGCTTATTGTGTTGAAATCAGATGCTTTATCTATAGACCACAAACCTGATGAAAAGTTGATTTTAGCGTGCTCTCTAGAGACCATTTTATCGTCAAGAACAACTTGGCAAGATTCACTTCTGCCCACGAAGAAAGTTAGATTCTTCCCATCATTCCCATCTATTTCTTTGGCAAAATCTACCTGAAAAAGATGTTCATTGTCCTTAATAACACTTAACTTCACCTTTATCGTATCCTAGTTGTTCCTCTAAAATTTCAATTTGTTTTTCTGCTTCTATGTATCTCTCATTCGTTGGATCATCCTGAAGAAAAGAAACGATGGCGCAGTACTGATTCAAAGCTGATGTTAGCTTCAAAGCATCTTTGTCCTGTGCAGCTTTTTCTTTAAGCTTGAATAAGTAATCTTTAGCCGCTTGCTTTGTTTTCTTTAGATAAAAGCTTGCATCACCATGGTTTGGCACCAAGATTAATGCCAGTTCAAATTGTTCTATTGCTCTAAAATAATTTCCTTCTCGATATTCCCTTTGTCCTCTATGGAGAAAAGCTTTTAACTTGTCTCGAATATCCTTATCAATCTCAACCTCTCTTGGTGAATCAATCGTAATCCTCTCTGCATTAATATTACCAACCCTTTTGCCTCTTCTTTGCGATTTTTTTCCATCTTCACTAGGGATGAGAAAAGCGACGGCCACTATGACCAATAAGATAATGATAAGGTTTGGCTTCTTTTTTTCTTTAATCGACTTAGATTTACTATCCTCATTTTCTTCTTCGTCTTCTTCTTCATCAATATCTACATTCGTTAGGAGGTCTGCACTTTTGACATCGATTTCATTATATTTATAAACGGTCTGACCGATGATGATTTTATCGTTTTCTTTTAAACGGTGCTGACTGACTTTTAAATCATTAACGATTACCCCATTTTGACTTCCTAGATCAGTCAAAACATATTGACCACCGACCAAGGCCAATTCTGCATGCTCACGAGAAGACTTGGTATCCAAAACTTGAACATCCACCTTTTCAGAGCGTCCCATGACAACCCTTTTGTTACCAAGGTAGTAAGAAAGCCCCTTATTTTTACCTGTCATGCATAACAAACGATAGTACTTACCTGGCTCCTTCGGGGCCTTAACGCTTTTCACAATTTTGACTGGTAGGTTTTCTCTCATTCCTAATCAATCCTTAAAAAAGTTATGTAAAATGCTTTTGCAAAACCATCTTTTCCTATAAGCGAAGAGATATGTATCGTATGGGGTATGCCCTGCATGTCATACTCGCCTTGCTGATTGGTACCCAAGTTGTTGGCACTGTTGTCGCAAAGCTCTATCACTGTAGCAGCGAATCCCTGTTCCCTTGATATATCTAATAAGCTCATGCCCTGACTTGCCGTTTCTCTCATCCCTGTTAAGTCTTCGGCTTCCATATTAATATGGGCCAAGTTCTTTTGAGAATCCAGTATCATAGTTGGACCCTGAGCTCCTTGAAGAAATTCATAAAGAGTTCTGACATAATTTTCGTCACCTTCTTCTTCACCAAATTCTTCATCTTCTTCATTATTTAATTCTCGGATTCTAGCGAGAAGCGCATTAATTGAATTCCTCAATGGGTTCAATTCTTGAAAGAGAAAGCGACTTTCTAAACTTTTTCTTTTACCCCTTAAAGCCTCTTCAATTTGAAAATTAATTTCCTCAACGGGCCTTACTGTTAAGTAATATACAAAACCAAAAAAGAAGATGGCCACGAGTGCTGTTGTTACCAAGGACTCTAGGTAAGCCTTTCTAGACTTAGCAGCTTCCAGTTTTAAGGCCGTTGGCTCAAATTTAATGGCAATTACTCCAACAGCCTCCTCACTTGCTGTTCTAGGGTTGAAAGCAAAGATTTTCTTTGCAATACCGATTTCGCCATCGTCAAGAAGCTCTTTAAGAACCTTATCTTTGTCCTTAACTGTTTGTTGGGCAAAATTTAACGCCTTAACAAAGAATGGATCACTTACATATGTATTTAACTTTTGAATTGGTCGTACAATTCGGCCGTCCATATCGAAAAGTCTAAAGTCTTTTACGCCTTCCTCTGACTTAATAAAGCTAATATTTATTTTTTCGAGCTCTTTTCGCTCTAGTGCGCGGTTATTCATTCTCGCAACCATATCCGCATAACTACTGCCTCTTGTCGCAGTTTCTCTAATAAGAATCATCTTAGAGTCCTGAAGAGCGGGGAAAATAGTAAGAGAGATGGCTGCAACAGAGAAAATGGCACAGAGAATTCCTAAGAGATGCTGCCATTCATATTCCTCATTAATACCATGAAGGATAGGCATAACCTTAAATTTAAAAGCCCAAAATACTTTTGAAACAAGGCTATTAGGAGGTACCCCAGGATCCATGAAGTCAACTTCATCATCCTCATCATTTGTGGACCTTTTCTTTACAACTACTTTTTTCTCTTCAACGTAAACAACTTGAATAAT
>Ga0136600_1000028_pt1 | contig 80167 bp, 80 predicted proteins | sample AntRauMFilla2698_FD_104634 | JGI IMG/M metagenome (GOLD analysis project Ga0136600, IMG submission 104634) | Saline lake microbial communities from Rauer Islands, Antarctica - Metagenome Filla 2 #698 | ecosystem: Environmental > Aquatic > Non-marine Saline and Alkaline > Saline | place...
AATGCTCTATCCAGCTGAGCTACGGATGCGTGATTTTAACGCTGTGTGACCAGACGTCTCTCAATAATAATCGCAATTTAGGACCACCGACAAGACTTGTCAAGGGAGTTAGATTGTTTCGTGGTGCTATTTACCTGAATTAATTGAGACCCTTCGATAAAAAGTGATAAATTAAAGCCATGGATATTAGGACCGAAACTTTTCGCACATTAGATGAATTAAAAGACTTTATAAAAAAAGGCATACCGACTTTTTATCATGGGAGTCGCACTTCAACAGTTATTCCTTATGAAAAGATGGATGAGTTTGGAGATAAGCATGGTTGGGAAAAGTTCACCTTTGGTAACCTCTCCAGCTTAACCCCTGAGCTATCATTAGATGGATCAATGAACCAAGTCATTCGAGGACCGATAACTTGGCAAGAGGCCAGACTCTTTTGTCGTGCAAAGGGAAGAAATACCATGACTGCACCGACTGAGGAGCTAGCTTGTATCCTAAGCGGAGTGGCAACAAGCTGTACCGGAGAGAGGTGCTTTGGGTATGGAACCTTAAGGGACCAGGTCGTTAGATTAACTTATTTGAATCATGAAGGAGAAAGCATAGAGCTATCGAGTGAAAAGTTGCTCATAAATCATGTGCTCTTTGAGGATGAATCAGCAAAAACCTTATTGTTAAATTATCAGGCAGAGTACGAGAACTACAAAGACTTTAAAAACGCTCCTTTTCCGAGAATGCAGGTCGAGTCGGACTTAATGATTGGAACTGAAGGCCAGCTTGGCTTGGTTGTTGAGGGAGTTTTTAACACTGTTCCTCTTGAGAATGTCACCTATATTTTTATGGCCCTACCAAAGTGGGAAGAAGATTATTCAATTCATTTAGACCTTTTTGAAAGGGTGCAGAACTATAGAGATAAGGTTTACTCTTGTGAGCTTATTGATGAAAACTCGTGGAGCTATTTGTCTCCAGAGAAAATTCCTTTGGTAGGAAAAGATATTGTTTTCTTAGAGGTTGAAACTGAGCATTTTGAATCAATTTATGAAGATGTTGTAAGCAAGGTGAAAGGTCTTGATCCTGAATCTGTTTTTGAGATTCCAGAGAGTAAATGCCGTGGATTAAGGATGGAGATACCTCGAGCCATTTTTGAAGTGAATACCAAAATGGGAGTCACCAAAAAGGGAACAGATGTTCAAGTCAGGGCAAAAGACTTTGGAGATCTCCTAGAGAAATATAGGGAGATGAGTAAAATAGGGGTGCCTTATAATCTTTTTGGACATTTTGGTGATGCCCACCTTCACTTTAACTTTATGCCAAAAGCGAATGAAGAAGATAAGTGTCAACAAAGCTTAGAAAGACTTTATCATTGGGTTAAAGTTAAGAAAGGATCTCCCTTTGCTGAGCATGGGATAGGTCTTCTTAAACAGCACTTTATTAAACCTTTCTATGGTCAAAAACAGTATGATCTTTTTTCATACTTGAAAGAACAAATGGATCCGAAAGGAATTTTTTTTCCAGAAGGTTTTTTAAATATGAGTGAGGACAGTATTGATTGAAAAAATAAAGGCACAAGTGATTAGAAGCTCTCAAAGAGATTTCTCCTGTCGAACGGAAAAGGGGGACGTTGTGGATGCTACTTCACTTGGAAAGTTGCTTAGGCACGATTCTATTGTTGTCGGTGACCGTGTGTTGCTTGAGCCAATCGGCGGTGGAAGCGAGCTCCAAATTGTCGAAGTTGTGGAAAGAGAAAGTGAAATCTTTCGTATTTTGGTTAGGGAACAAAAGAAAAAGGTTACTGCAGCAAATTGTGACCTTCTTGTTGTGCTTTCTTCGGTTTCCAAGCCCGCCTACAAGCAGGGTTTTGTTGATAGATTCTTAGTTCGTGCCTGTCAGTGGGGGATTCGTCCCATTGTCATCTTTAATAAGATGGATGAGCATGATCCAGAAGTTGTTGATATTAACTTTGAGAAAGATCGCTTGAATAAACTCGGCTTAGAGTGCTTTGAAATCTCCTCACTTTTAAAAGATAATTATAAACCTAAGTATTTGGAGAAGGGTTGGAATGAGCTAAGAGATACTCTGAAGGGAAGAATTGCCATCTTCCTTGGCCAGTCTGGTGTAGGAAAAAGTAAAACCATCTCTCAGCTTTCGGGCGGGGAGTTTGACCTTAAAACAAAGAAAGTTGGTAAGGTAGGAAAAGGCAGCCACACGACCACTTGGTCAGAGCTTCTAGACTTAGGTTTATTTTCTGTGATTGATAGCCCGGGGATAAGATCCTTTTCTTTAGAGGATGTTGATCCACGGGAATTGTTAAGCTACTTTCCTGACCTCGAGGAAATTGCCATCCGGTGCAAATTTAACGATTGCCATCATGAAGAGGGGTCAAAAGGTTGTGCCTTTTACTCGGATAAGTGGGACCCAAGAGAGAAGTCGTTAATTTATAGTCGCTTAGCCTCTTTTCAGCGAATTAAAGAAGAAGTTTCTCAGGTGCCTTTTTGGTCTAAAAACCTTTAAGTTCCGGCGCTTAAAGCCGATAGGTTGTAGATAGTATGAATAATACTTTGCGAGGAGCAATCTAATGACCGATAAGGTTCTTGATTTTAACGAGAAAAGAAAAGAAAACATCGAGCAAAAAAGAAGAAATTTTGAGCGTTTATTGTTCAATAACTTCTTGGGAGCTTATACCGTCGTTGATCAAGGCGGGAGTATCTACCCTGTTTCCCTTGTTGATGTTTCTCACGATGGTTGCCTCTTCCAAGTACCGTGGAATGCTAGTAAAGACACGATGATTGAACACGATACCGAGATGACGATGAGAATGTACTTCACAAAAGGCTCTTTTATTCCTGTCGTGATGGAAATAAAGTATGGAAGAGAATTTATTGATGAAGACGGCCAAACCTATATGCAGTATGGCTGTGAATTTGATAAGTCTATGCCGAGTTTTCAGGCAATAGAGAGCTTTATCGATTTTATGTATAAATATGCAGAACATTCAAGCATCGATAAGGGTTCACAAAAAGTATACTTCCTCTAGATATCAGTAGCTTACATAAGGTTGAATTGCCTCTTTGCCTAAGAGGTGCTACCTATTTCCCATGAAAATAGCAATTGTAGGTACTGGTCCTTTGGCTTTTGAAGCGGCTTTCTTCTTTCTTAACGAAGGCGCCGACGCCAAGATTATTGGAAGCAACGACCCTTGCTCCAAACCATTCTTTCTATCGTCTCACTTTGGAGATCTCAAAATCTCAGCGGAGGAACACGTTAGTCGCTATGCTTTAGAAAGTTTAAATATAAAAGAAAGCTCAATAAAAAACTATCAAAGCCTGTGGGCGAACTATTATCAACCTCTCATTGATTTTGTGGCCCAGAGAAATGCTATCTTAGATCGAAGAATTGTTCGTATACAAAAGCGCTTTTTAAATCCCGGAGAAGAAATTCCTGGCAGATCCCGTCTTTTGGATCTTTTTCGACTGGTCTATGGCCTCAATCCAAGCGGTATGGTGGAAGAGCAATTGAAAGAAAACCCTGAGCTTGAAAAAAGTATTGACGCTAATATTTTAAAGTCTTTGCAAAAGGAAGTGGAATCTTTTGAAGACTTTGACTTGGTTCTTGATTGCCGTGGTCCATTTGCAGAAGCGATTCCTTGTGGCCCAGGTTTTGATTTGGCTTTAAATGAATCGGCTTTAAGCGATGACGCTGGCTACTCATTAGGTTGGGAATGTTTAAAGAGTTTGGAAGTTGCCCGTCAAAAAAAGATAATCACCATTGTTGGTACTAGCGCTCTGTCAGCTCTAGCTTTTTTGTCTCTTGATGGATGGTTAGAAGCTGACTCTCATATTCTAAATATCGTCACTACTGAGAAGAAAGCCTTTGATAACTTTTTAAAACAAGAAAACATCTTACCTGCTTTTAAAGATCAGGTGAGCGTATTAATAAAGAAGCATTTTCATGGATGGAGAGAAGATTGTGTCAGGATTGAAGAAGAGCTAAAGGCTTGGAGAGATCTGGCAGACCATGAAAAAGTAAAGCATCCCCAGCCAGTGTTCCCGGACCCCAAGCTTCGTCTTTATGAAGGCTACAGTGTAACTTCACTGGATCGTCTTCTCGATAGAGAGGGTTTATATGCAACTCTTGAAATTCCTTCTTGGAGGGATGAGGAGAAAAAGGAACTCGTGACAATTGGTAGTGATGTTATTTTAGGGCTTCAAGGAGCGAGACCGAGAGTGCCTTTAATTGATGACGCTGGGCGCTCTGAAGTGGGCTATTTTATGTTAAACAGCGGAAATTTGATGAATACGCCTAAACATGGTCTGAAAGAGTTAGATTTGGTAAAGTCAGAAATCTTTAAATTCTTTAGTAAGGCTTAGTTTGAAAATTAGGGTTATCTCACTCTCAAATTACTTTTTAATCATTCTATTATTGGCGAGCTGTTCAGCCTTAAATGGTAATAAGCTTGAGGACCATGGCCTAAAGAGAAGAAATGTTGACGAGTACTTTGTTTCAAGTGGCGTTATTCGTTACTTTCTTCCAGAAGTACCTTATTGGGCGAACTTCTCTGAGATTGCTCGGTGTCGTCGGGAAGAGCCAATTAAGTATTTAAATCTGGATCTCGTGAGGGGCTCGTTATCTCTTACTTATGAAGAAGCTATCCAACTTCAGTTGATGTTAAACCTTGATATAGCAAAGCTAAAAGAACAATCTCACATTAATCATATTCCTTTTGCGACAGAAGAATCACTTTTCTTTAAGGCTTCTGAAAAGATTCAGGCGGGAATTAGAACTTTCAGAACTCCTGACTTTGATAAGTTAAATCTTGTATGGATCGACCCCCATTTAGATAATGTTAATAAAATTAAAAAGTTAATGGGGGGAGGTCGAATGGCCAAAGGACATCCGATTTTCTTAAGCCTATGCTTAACCTATAAAGGACTAGAGTCCTGGATGGCAAAGAATGACTTCGCCAATCGAAATATTAGAAAAATGAGCTATGAAGTTTTATCTCCCTATTCTTTAGAAGGAAAACTTGATACTCGTTACCATATATACTTAAATGAGCTTTTAGGTAGTAAGAAAGTAGTTAACTTATTTCTTGATAAAGATTGGAACGTTCCACCTCTTTTTGAGGGGAAGTTTAGAGTAATAAAATATTAATGGAGGAAAATATGTTTGGAATGGGAAGTACAAAAAAGTCAGATTATAAAGAGGATCTAGATAGAGTAAAGGTGCACTTTAAAACCAATCTAGGGGAATTTGAAGCAGAACTCTATGCAAAAGAATGTCCTGAAACTGTATGGAACTTTATCAACCTTGCAGAAGGAAGACAGGAAACAAAGAAAGAAGGACCGTACTATGATGGTCTAATCTTTCACCGAGTAATTGGTGGATTTGTTATTCAAGGTGGTTGTCCTGATGGAGTTGGGACAGGCGGGCCTGGATATAAATTTGGAGATGAGTGTCTACCTGAGCTTGTTCACGATGAAGCAGGTGTGTTTTCAATGGCCAATGCAGGTCCTGGAACAAATGGCTCACAATTCTTTATCACCCTTGGCCCTACTCCTCATCTCAATGGACGGCACACAGTCTTTGGTAAGGTAACCGATGGCATTGATGTTATCAGTAAAATTGGAGCTGTTAAAACCGGTGCTATGGATAGGCCAAGTGAAGATGTTGTTATGGAAAAAGTTACGGTTATAAGATAATTAAGTCGTGCCCTAGAAGTCTTCTAGGGCAACCTTTTCTACCATCAGTTGAATATACTCATTTCCGTTGAAGCGATTAATTCCTAGTGTGAAATAGACGGTTAATCCACTCACTTTATCTTGCTTGGTGAAAATCTCTTGGGGATGAATCTTCTCAAAGCCTCCAACATAATTAAAGCTGATGCCTTTCAATGGAGGAGCGGACTTATCACCAGATAGAGGCGAGAAAGTCCATCTTACGTGGACATCTTTGAGTAAGTTATAGTTGCTAAGCTTAACACCCTTCATTTTGAACTTGGGCTTTTGGTTACCCATACCAAAAGGCTCTAAGAGCTCAAGCTCTTTAGCAAGTTTTGGAGTTATTTCTTGAGGTGTAATTTCTAGGTCATAGTAATCTTGAGCAGTTCGTTGAATTGCTGGAATTGTTTTGAGAATTTGATTCATCTTTTCTTTGAATGGTTCAAGGTTTTGTTTGGGCATGCTTAAACCTGCTGCTGCCTTATGCCCACCAAACTTCGAAAAGAGCTCTTTACACTCTTGAAGGCATTCAAAGATATTGAGGTCTCCTGCAGCACGTGCTGAGGCTTTAATGATTCCTTCTTCTTCAGCATCAGTGAACACAATAGCTGGAACCTTATAACTTTCGACAAGTTTACTCGCAACAATGCCGATAACACCCTCATGCCAGTCTTCTTGGTAGACAATCGCAATTAAAGGGTCTTCTCCATTAAAGGATTTTGCGAAAGTCTCTTTAGCAGATTGGAAGACTTCTGCCTGGATAAACTTCCTCTCTTTATTGCTTACTTCTAAATGTGAATAATATTCATAAGCTTCGTCAGAATTATTGGCAATAAGCAAGTTAAGTGCTTTTTCTGGATGGTCGAGTCTGCCTTTTGAATTAATAAGTGGGCCAACATTAAAAGAGAGTTTCTCACTGGGGATAAAACTCATCTTCCTCTCTTCAGGGCTAAAGAATGCTCTTATCCCTGGGTATTGAGTTTTCGGTATTTGCTTAAGGCCATGCCTTACCAGCTTAAGATTCATTGGTGTAAGTTTAGCGAGATCACAAATAGTTCCTATCGCAACAAACTGAAGAAGTGGATAGAGAGATGGGCATTGCTTATTATTGGCTTCGAGTCGATTCTTTATTTCCCAACAAATAGCAAACGCTACGCCTACTCCTGCTAAGGGCTTGAGGGGAGAGTCCTGTGGTTCATCCCTTCTATTAGGATTAACAATGGCGAGGGCATCAGGCATCTCGTCGCGCCCATCCGTATGATGATCAGTAATAATTAGGTCTAGTCCTCGTTCCTTGGAATAATCAGCCGCTTCATTATTAGTAATGCCGCAATCAACAGTAATGAGAAGGCTTATTCCCTGACCTAAGGCATTGTCTATGCTCGAAGCATGCAAACCATAGCCTTCGATAAAGCGGCTAGGCTGGATTAGTTTTACTTCAACATTGATAAGCTTAAAGAAATGGTAAAAGAGCGCGCAGCTAGTGGTGCCATCGACATCGTAGTCACCATAAATGCCAATGGTTTCCTTATTATCGATTGCTTTTAGAATTCGCTGACAGCATTCATCCATCCCCTGCATTTCTGTTAAAGGAGGAAGAGCCTTGAGGTCCCAAGAGAGGAACTCATCAACATCTTCTTGCTCCCAATCTCTTTTTTGGAAGAGTCTTTGGATAACCGGATGAAGTTTAGGTTTCTTGTTAGTGTCTAGGGATTGTGTCTGTGTTGTTGTCATACTAAAAAACTAGCATGGGTAAAAAGGAGAGGATACCTAAGATTTAATGACGCATGGAAAAGCTACTGATTTAATGAAGTAGCAAATTGCTCCTTGGTACTAAACTTACCAGAGAACATTTATTCCTTTAATCAGGTCCTCTTCATGGAGGTCCTCTGAAAAGGAGAATAGCTCATCAAATTCTTTGGAGTTTTTCGCATGGACTTTACTGAAGTAATTAATTGGGAGAAAGGACTTATTACAGCCACCGCACTTTTTCGTTTCTTGAAAGGATTCTGAAACTACGCCACAAACATGGCATTTCTTAATGAGGACTTTTGTAGATTTCTTTATTTCTTTTACTGTGTTCATCTAGACCTTCCTTCCTTCATTCGATGGTTTGGGCGGCCAATGCCCAGAGAAAAGATGTTAACTTTCCTCATGAATACCTATCGTCTGGTTGGTCTATATGTTTAGGAAAAAATTGCCGATTTATAGCAGATGAGAAAGGTCGGGTTTAGTAACCGTTGCCCCAATTAAATCGGCTTTGAGCGAAGGGAGCACTGTACATATCTCGAATCATTAATGAAGCATTAGGACCCCCATAGATAGGGTTCAGCATATTTCCATTTTGATCCCATTCTGGTTGCCAATAATTAGACTCTTCCATTTGAAATTTTAACCTGTGACTCATGGCCGTTTGAAGATAGGCCATATTGCTTTCACGGCTTGAGTTATGAAAAGGGCTGTAGGCATAAGTGATCTGTGGAGTTGCATAAGGAATTGGTTGCGCAGATGAAGGAGACCATCTATTCATCATCATTTGCATGAGGAGAAGGTTTTGCTCGCTTATAGAATTATTACTCTTTTGATTTTCCGCTATTGCAGACTCTTCCTCTTCGAGCTTTTCAAGAGTCTTAAATATGTCTGCCTTTTTTTGATTAATTTCTTCGAGGTCTTGCTTTAGTGAGTTGATTTTTCTCTCATTTTCACAGACAACTTGAACTGATTCTTTGCTACTTTCTGATGCAATGGTTCTGAATGAACAAGAGGGAGCCTTTGGTTCTAGCTTAGAAATGTTGCTACGGTCAGAACTACTCGTTATACCTGTAGTAGTGAGCGCAGATGCCATAACTATGGCCAAAACCAAGAATACTCTCTTTGACCTCTCAAAATTCATTTTGACTCCTCTTGAATATATTAGTTCCAAAAAACGTGCCAAAAATGATCTCCTAAGGTGTTGAAAACTAGTTAGTGAAAATCTTATCTATTGTCTAAAAATTGGACAGTGATGAGAAAGCTGTCTTTATCTTTGTCACCACTGTCTTTTAAAACTTTATTGAACTGGGCCTAATAGGCTTATCTCTGTTGGTGTTACATTTCCTCTTTGGAATTGAGGCACGAAGTTGAAGCCGCTTTCGATACCCTGAAGAGGACCTCTGTTTTGCACTTGATTACTAAATGGATTGGCCATATCACTGCCAAAATTCATCATTGATGGCATACCATTGTAGTTTCGGTTTTGATGATAAACTGGAGCGTAGTTAATATTTGCTCTTGGTCCAAAACCACTAGAGTTCGTTAACATTTGTGTCATCATAAGAAAGTTCATATCGAGGCCAAGTGGATTGGCTTCGCTTTGTAACCCTATTGGTGCTGGAGCATTAAAGAAGTTTGCAGCATCCATCGCATAGGGTCTTTGAAATGCCATGAGTAGTTCCAGGGCACTTGGAGTCTTATCAACTGAAGTCGCAGTATTATCTTTAACTTCACTTATGACATTTTTCTTATCTTGAATAAGGCTTTCAATTTTACTTGTTAGGGAAGAGAGTGTTCTATTTTGCTCACAGATACTTGCGCTTAGTTCATCAAGTTGTTTTTCTTGAGCAACAGCTTTTCTTTCAAGTGCTTTTTCAATAGAGTTCTCAAGCTTGAGAGAGATTTCAACCAATTCACTAGAGTTTAGTCCATCTAAGTAGCCCTGTAGGCCCTTTTGGACTTCTTCTTTAATTTCCCCTTGGTTTTCATCGATAAAGACTTTGATTGCCTTTCTCACCTTACGGTTCTTTAAAACAGTTTCGCGGATATTTTTGAATTTATCATCTCTAAGACTAAGGAGGGACTCAAGTTTTTGCTCTGACTTTTCACCTTCTAGATAGGCCTTGATCTCATCACGATCACTTTTCATGCTTTCAGCACTTTCTTTAAGTTGTTCAACTTCGGAAAGAATATTCTCCATGGTGATCTCTACCTTGTCCGAAGCAATACTTCTAAAGAGACCTTGCTCAGATTGGTATTGATAGACAACATTCGTAGAAAAACCCGTGCTTAAAAGACAAAGCGCAAAGAGCGCGTGATGTTTCTTCATAATTCCTCCAAATAAATAATTCAGGAATTATGTTACAAGAGTCATGCCAACAGATTTATTAAGGTAACTGGCTGAATTCTCTTTATGAAAAAAGGAAAGGGGTGTTTAAAGATTTAACAGTTGGGTATAACTATAAGCTATTTAGATATTTTCAATAGTTTCTAAATTGTTATCAAAGGCTTTTCGCATTTTCTTCATAAGAATGAGTTCTTGTTGAAGACGAATCGTTTCAATTTGCTTTTTAACGAGGGCTTCGTTTCTGGCCTCAAGTCTTCTTCTTTGAACTTTTAGCTTTTCAACTGAAGTAAGAGTTCTTTTGCCTTGGTAATTGCCCTGAATGTGGATGGTCTCATTGGCAACAGGTGATGCATTAGCAGTAATTGCTAAAAATAAAAAAACTAAGCTCACCAAAGATTTCATCTCTTTCCCTTTAAAAACTATAATTAACAGAACTATTCTTAATAGAAGAAAGACAAAATGACAAGAGGAGTTGAGTGCTTTGCGAAAAAACTAAATTGGGGCCAGTTTTTTAACCTTTGGAAGGATCTGACCCTCATTGCCGGAATCTACAATATAATCGTTAGCTCCCTCATGAATGATACTTAATATTTCATCAGGGTCACTATCATTTCCTACAAAGAGAATCGGTAGCTTCTTCTTCTCTGTAATAATAGTCCTCATTATCAGAAGTATCTCCCTGCCAGACATGTCCTCGGAGTCACCTAGGATAACAATGATATTGTAGGACTTTTGCTCAGTCTTAAGACTTTTTTCTAAGAGGTGAATGGCGTGAAAGCCAGAAGAAGTTAATTCTGTCGAGTAGCCTGAGACTCTCAGTCTTACACTCAGGTTACTTTTACGCGTTGTGTTTTGATCGACTAGGAGAACGACCATTTCCTTCTTTTTCATTAGAAGGGATGTTAAGTGAATAGTGTTGGGGATTCAACTTTAAATGCTAACCATAAAGCCATCAACCTTTGGAAAACAGGTTTTTTCTTATGGAGCGGGCAACCGGATTCGAACTGGCGACCTTCTGCATGGCAAGCAGACGCTCTACCAACTGAGCTATACCCGCATTTAAGGAGAACGACATAATAGTTCCCCTTCTAGGTACTTGTCAATTCAAATTTGGCGTATTATGCTCGGTGTCGTTTAGCCGCATAGCTGGGGAAATGTAAATTAAAAATTGGATTTTAGGTCTATTGATTTTTATCTCATCTTACTGTTTCGGGTCGGTTTGTGAACGTCACCCGCTGGTCACTAATGCTTTGGTAGAGTCTCTCAACGAAAGCTGCCAAGACATCAAAGTGGAGAGTTTATCGAGGCTGAAGTCCCTCTCCATTGCTTATAAAAACTTAAAGTTCTTAAAGAAAAAAGATTTCATAGGTTTAAAAAACTTAGAGAGTCTTTCCTTACAATTTAATCAAATTAAAGAGATTGAAGATGGCTTCTTTAAAGCCTTTCCTAAATTAAGAAAACTAAATCTACGCCAAAATCAAATCACAAGCTTAGCCCCAGGCCTCCTGAGTACGAATTATTACTTGGAGAATTTGGATATCGGTCAAAACAAGATAGTCGAATTACCTCTTAACCTTTTCAGCGGTAACTTTTCTCTTACTGAATTAAGGCTAGATCAAAATCAAATAGAAAGGATTCAAAAAGATCTCCTCAAAGAAAAGAGAAAGTTGAAGACACTGGCTTTAGGTGTAAATAAATTATCAATCCTTGAAACAGGAAGTTTTGATGATCTGACTTCTCTTGAAAATATTAGTTTGTATTCAAACGAGCTGCGCTATCTTCCCTACAATTTATTCTTATCCACGCCGAACCTAAGAGAGGTAAGTTTAAGCTTAAATCGCTTAATCTGGCTAAGTCCATCTCTATTTAGCTTTAATACTGTTTTAGAGAGAGTTTACTTGGGTGGAAACCCTATTCGCTCAATTCCTGAGAACTTATTTCAAGAAAATCATAAACTAAAAGAAATTTATCTGAACTACCTAGAGATTAGCTCCCTTGGGAAAAGGACTTTCCGAAACCAAAAAGATCTAGCAATAGTTTATTTAAATGATAATGACATTACAGAGCTTCCAGCTGAGCTTTTTTCTCGTGAGAACTTCAATGACTCTGCTAGAGTTAACCTTTCCAAGAATCCACTGAGCGAAAAATCTTTGGAAATGGCGAAAGAGCTCTTAGGTAGAAGACTAAGCCTCTAGTTCACCCACTCCGTTTCTATTCTTTTTCCACTTTGGCCTATCCAGCCTTCTTCATTTTCACTACTAAAGGCTAGGGCTTTGCCGTTGCCATCAGGTAGCTCCACAACATAATGAGGAAGAATAAAGCCTGGTAAGCTTCTTTTCACTTCATGGTATATCTCTCTTCCTTCTTCCAAGGGAAGGGTGAAGTGCATGGCGCCTTTGGCTGAGTCAGGGTGATGGAGGTAGTAAGGTCTCACCCCATTTTTATGAAGGAGCTTAAAGAGTAAACTCAAAGTTTCACTATCATCATTAACGTTTTTAAGAAGAACTGTTTGAGACATTAAGTTGACCTGAGTTTTTCTTAAGAGATTGAGAGAGCCCAGAAACTCTGGTGTCCATTCACTAATATGATTAGTGTGAATAACAAGGGAAACTATATCAAACTTCTTATTAGCCCAGTTCATTAGGTTAAGAAATCTGGGATCAATTCTACTTGGAATGATTACGGGCATTCTGGAGTGAAAGCGAATCATTTTTATATGGTCAATTGAGGAGAGTGTTTTCAAGATATGCAAAAGCTTCTCATGAGAAAGCATCAGTGGATCTCCACCTGTCAGGATTACTTCTTCAACTTCTTCGTGCTCAAGGAGATAGTTTTTAGCTTCGGATATATTGGAATGAAATAAAGGGTCTCCATTATGAAGTTCATTTTTTCTAAAGCAGTAACGACACTGTATTGGGCAAACAGAAGTTGGTGAAAGAAGCACTCTATTGGAATAGCGATGGATGAGACCACCAGGTTTTGAAAAGAGATGATCGGCTATGGGGTCAACACTACCAGCCTCATTGAGTTCAGATGAGCAAGGGACAAACTGCCTCCATAGAGGACTGTCTTTACCAGCTTCTTTGATTTTATGGGCAATGAGCCTGGGGATAAATATTGGATAAGGAGTTTGGGGTATTTTAGTATCTAGAATTTTACTTAATTCATGATAGCTTGTGACAGCACTCTTGAGTTCACTTTTCCAAGTGACCTGTTGAGGTTTTAGGTTCGTTTCAATCAAGCTTGACCTTCTTTCGATTGTTCAAGAAGCTCTTTTTCATAGTGATACTTTGCCCATGCTGCACATCCGCGGATTAAGAGAGCACCAAAAATAGACATTCCTAAAAAGTGAAGAAGGACAACTTTGGTCTCCATTGAGCCTGTTTCTGTAAGGGCGTAGTACATCCACTTAAGTAATATAAGGTGAAGAATCAAAATGATGAGTTGTTGAAAACGATAAAATAGATTTTCTCTGTTAACAAATTTCATAGCTTATCTTTATTTTCTTCTTTGAGTTTCTTTAGTTCTTTGTGGCGCTCGGCGATTTCGTTCGCATTAAGCTCTTTAACTTCTTTAATCTTATGAAGCGCGAAACTTTTGTGAAGGTTGCTCAACAAACAAAGAGCATAAAGCACGTTTCCTTCAGGCATTGGTAAAAGGCTTATTGGCTTTATGGGACGAAACTTACCCTTATGGCTACCGCCTTTGTATTTAATATCGACTAAAGTTTGAGTTTGAATTTTCTTTATGAGGACCTGAAGTCTTTCTGGAAGCTGTAAGAACTTCTTACTGTTAAACTCATCAGCTCTAAAGAGAAATGACTCTTTTAGGACATTTCTGTAGTAGGGCCCAGAAATGGCTTTGTTAAAAATACTAAGTGAAGCATAGGAATCATCTAAGGCCCGGTGGTGATTTACAAGCGGAATGCCAAGTTCCGCGGCTAGAGTGCCGAGTTTATGGTTGGGCATGTCTCGAAATGCCTGACGCGATGCTTTGATGGAACAATAAACCTTATTTTTTCCAAGGGTGGAGTCAATGTTGTGGTGAGCAAAAACAAGAAAGCCGATATCAAATTTAGCGTTGTGAGCCAGCAAGGGCAACTGACCAATGAAAGACTTGAATTCGGGCATACAGTCCTCGATAGAGGGTTTATTAGCGACGTCTGCGTCTTTTATACCGTGAATATCTGTCGTCAATTCAGGTATTGGGATCTTGGGGTTAATGAGCTGCTCATAGGTTTCAACGCCCTCTGGGGTCACCTTAATTGCGGCAATCTCTATGATTTTATCAATAAGAGGGGAGAGACCTGTCGTTTCGAGGTCTAGGGCCACAAGGCCCTTAGGAAAATTCTTTAATAGGGGAGCGAATTCTCGCTTATCAATATTCAACAATGTCAATCAGTTAGTGGTTTGCGTTAGGCCTATGTTTCGTTGACATTAGGTCAGCCGAATTTTAAAAAGTCCTAACTGTTTCCATGGTACATAACTTAAAAAATGAAGGCTTACAAATCTTATGAAAAGTTTTGATGTAGTAGTAATTGGTTCTGGTCCCGGCGGTTATGTTGCTGCCATACGTGCAAGTCAACTAGGTTTAAAAACCGCGATCGTTGAATTCGATAAGATGGGTGGTGTTTGCCTCAACCGTGGGTGTATTCCAACGAAAGCGGTTCTTAAGTCGGCTCACTCTGTTCACGAAATTAGTGACTTTAAAGAACTCGGTATTAATGTTGACCTAAAGTCTCTCGATGGCAGTCAGGCCGTTAAGAGAGCAAAGGGCATTTCTGATAAGATCTCAAAAGGCGTTGAGTACCTTATGAAGAAAAATAAGATTGAGGTGCTTAACGGACGTGCCAAAATAAAAGATAAAACTCATGTTGAAGTAAAGAGTGAGAAAGGTCACACAGATACTGTCGAGGCCAAGAATATTATTGTGGCAACAGGTGCCAACTATCGTACTTTCCCTGGTCTTGAGCATGATGGAAAAAGACTGATTGGTGCCTGGGAAGCTATTAAAATGGAAGAGCTACCAAAGAGTATCGCTATTATTGGCGCTGGAGCGATTGGAGTTGAGTTCGCTTATTTCTGGAATGCTTTTGGGGTAGACGTTCATATTTTCGAGCTTCAAAAGCACCTTCTTCCGATTGAAGACGAGGACTCCTCAAAAGAGGTGGAGAAAGCTTACAAAAAGTATGGCATTAAAATGTCTTTAGGAGTTGAAAAGGTTTCAGCTAAAAATAATGGTAAAGACGTTACGATAACAGCTGTTGAGAAAGGTAAGTCCGTTGATTATAAATTTGAGATGGGCCTTATTGCAGTAGGAATGACTGGAAACCTTGATGGCGTCGGCCTTGAAACGGTTGGCATCAAAACAGAGAAAGGCTTTATTCAGGTTAATGACAACTTTCAAACCAATGTTCCGAATATTTACGCAATTGGAGATGTCTCAGGTCCTCCACTCCTTGCTCATGCGGCTTCCCACGAAGGTGTGATAGCAGCAGAACATATGTCTGGTGCGAATCCTCATCCACTCGATAAAATGAATATCCCTGGCTGTACCTACTGTCAGCCTCAAGTGGCTTCAGTTGGCTATACAGAGAGGGCCCTTAAAGAAAAGAATATTAAATATTCTGTGGGTAAACTTCCTTTTCAAGCCAACGGTAAAGCTGTTGCCTCTAATGAAACTGTGGGGTTTGTTAAAACTCTTCTTGGTGAACATGGAGAGCTTCTTGGTGCACACATCGTTGGTACCCAGGCAACTGAGCTTATACATGAGTACGCCTTATTTAAAACGATGGAAGGAATTGATGAAGAGATCTTTGCCACAGTTCATCCGCATCCAACTTTAGGTGAATGGTTAGCAGAGTCAGTGATGGCCGCAAAAGGTAGAGCACTAAACTTTTAATTTTAATTTTCAGGAGAATATATTATGGCCAGACACGATATCGTAATGCCTCAGATGGGTGAATCGATTACAAACGGAACGATTACCAAGTGGCATAAGCAAGCAGGAGATACAATCGAGATTGATGAGATCCTTCTTGAAATATCTACTGATAAAGTTGAATCTGAAATACCGTCACCTATGGAAGGAAGAGTTGAAGAAATACTCTTTCCTGAAGGAGAGACGATAGATGTAGGAATCAAGATTGCTGTTATCGAAGATGACCTATCTGTTCCCTTCGGTGGAGGGGCTTCGTCTTCTTCATCTTCATCAGACAGTTCTGCAACTGCTTCGAAAGAAGAGAAGAGCGAGCCGGCAGCTACTTCGGAGCCTTCGGCAAAAGCTGCACCGGCTCCTGATAAAGGACCAGGGCGTCGATTTTATACTCCTCTTGTAAGGGCGCTTGCTAAGGATCATGGAGTTGAGCTCTCAGAGTTGGAAAATATTAAAGGTTCAGGGGCTGCAGGGAGAGTGAATAAGGATGACTTTATGAACTTCCTAGACAGTAGAAAAGGTGGAGCTTCTGCATCTAGCTCGTCACAGTCAACAACTAGCCCAGCGCCATCCGCACCTACTCCAACAGTTCCAGCTTTCTCCTCAGGTGAGAGGGTAGAAATCATACCAATGGACGGAATGAGAAAAGCCATTGCTCGAAATATGGTGGCCTCTAAACAAATCTCTCCCCATGTTAACTCTATTGATACTGTCGATATGACAAACCTCGTGAAGTTTAGAGAGGGCTTTAAAAACGAATTTAAAAGGCAAGAGGGATACTCTCTTACTTATACTCACTTTATTCTCTACGCTCTCGTTCAAGCCTTAAAAGCTTTTCCACAAGTAAATTCCTCTATTGATGGCGACAACATTGTCATGAAAAAAGATATTAACCTTGGTTGTGCTGTTGCTGTGCCTGGTGGTGGTTTAGTAGTTCCTGTTATTAAAGGAGCGGACAATCTCAACATTACTGGTATTGCTCGTAGTCTTAATAGTCTGGTTGAGAAGGCTAGAAATAAGAAGCTTACAATGGACGACCTTTCAGGTGGAACTTACACTTTTACCAATAATGGGTCATTCGGAATACTTGCTGCAACTCCAGTCATACTTCAGCCTCAGCTTGGTATTTTCTGCGTTGGTACTATCAAGAAAACTCCTGTTGTTACAAAGGATGATGCCATAGCCATCCGCCAAATTATGTATGCAACACATACGTATGATCACCGTCTCATTGATGGTGAGCAAGGTTCAAAGTTTCTCAAGCATGTACTCAACACCCTTGAGACAATGGACCCTTCGGGCTTATTTTAATCTTTTTCATTAATGAGCCCGACTGTTCCGGTCGGGCTCGTCTGTAAAACTCGATTTCCAGTCATATTTAATCCATAATGGAAGCCATTACGAATCTTTAATAAAAGAGTGGTTGGTTGGAAATCTTTGTTTATGGCCTAGGATATGTGGGCACAGTAAATGCTCTATTTTTTGCAAGTAAGGGCCTTAAAGTTCAAGGGATTGAGATTGTTCCTGAAAAGGTAAGCCAGTTAAAGAAGGGTCGTCTTCACCTCTTTGAACCTCATCTAAAAGAAGCCCTTGCGGAAGTTACTGAAAATGGTTTGCTGACGTTCTCAACAGAGGCTGAATCGCAAAATATTGAGAATGCTGTTTTCCTCGTATGTGCTGGTACTCCTAGGGGAGTAGATGGTGAGGTCGAATTAGGTCAAATATTTAGTGTCGTAGAGGATATTAAAAAAGTTTTAAGTGAAGGACTTGTGAAAAAGTCTTTGATCGTTATTCGCTCTACAATTCCTCCTGGATCGACAGATAAAATTATAGCGCAGTTTAAAGATATTGAAGGAGATGTCTCCTTCCTTTACTATCCAGAGTTTCTAAGAGAAGGAAATGCATGGGGAGATTTTCAAAATCCAAGTGAAGTTATTCTTGCAACGAATAATTCAGTCTTCTCATTAGAAAAGGATTTTTCTAATTTTTTCAATGCCATTCCCAAAATGAGCGAAGCCAAGTGGGTCTCGATTGAAGTTGCAGAAATGCTTAAGTATTGCTTGAACTCATTTAATGCTCTGAGAGTGTCTTATATAAATGAGATTGCCAGCCTTTCTGGTAAATTAGGTGTAAATAGTAAAGAACTGAGCGATACCTTGGGAGACTTCCTTGCTAATGAGAGGGGGGGCGCTTATTTGAAGCCAGGCTTTACCTTTGGTGGACCTTGCTTAGTTAAAGAGTTAAATGCCTTAGAGTGGCTTGGTAGAAAGGCGCGATGTGAAATACCTCTGATCCAATCTGTTTTAGAGAGCAATGAAAGACATTTAGTAAGGGTCCTTAAGAGAGTTGAAGAGTTTCAGGCGAAGAGTATTCTCTTTTCAGGCGTTTCCTTTAAAGAAGATACTGATGATGTAAGGGAGAGCCAGCTCTTAAAAATAATTGACCTGCTAAAAAATAAGCCTAGCTATTTAAATAAGGTTTCCCTTGGAGTTCACGATAGAATAGAGGTTCTGGCAAAAGTTGAGAACCTTACTTTGCAAAGTGGAGTGAAAGTTCTCAAAGAAATAAACGTTGAACAAGAGTGGGATCTGATTATCTTAGGACCTTTTCCTATGAGTGAGGAAACTATTCAAAAGTATTTGAATAAAGGTTCCAATGTTTTAGACCTTGGATTCTTTTCTCTGACAAACACAATTGCTGGTCATGAAGGGTATCACTCGCTGTTTAAAAGTTCAGGGAGTGAAAGTAAGCAAGGTGAATATTGTGAATAAGAGAATTGTTTTTGTTTTGCCCACAAAGAATGAGGGAAATACACTTGCGGGAGTTATTGCCAATCTTAAAAGTCAGGTCAGTAATCTTGGTCATACTATAGAGAGGATTATTGTTACAGATGATAGTAAGGACAGGACTCGGGAAATAGCAAAAGAATGTGGGGCAGAAGTTATTGTTGGAGGCGGTCAGGGACTTGGACAGGCTATCTATCGAGGATTAAATAGAGCATGTCGTATTCCTTGCGATATTATTATCTCTCTTGATACTGATGGGCAAGTCGACTTAAGCGAATTGGAAATTTTCATAGATCCCATTATTCAAGAAAAAGCGGAGTTGGTTCTGGGCAGCCGCTTTCAAAATAAAGGTCTTGTTCATTATGATTACCCTTTTCTTAATAGATTTGGGATTTATGTCCTCGTATGGATTCTAAGGCGTCTAACTGGTTTAAAACTAACTGACTCTCATGGTGGTTTTCGTGCCATGACTCCGGATGTTGCAAGAGAATTGGAGTTAATCGGTAATCACACTTATGTTCAAGAAACAATTATTGATGCCGTTGAAAAGGGCTTTAAAGTTGTAGAGGTTCCAAGTGTCTGGAAAAAGCGAGATCATGGGAGTTCTAGAATAGTAGGAAGTATTCCTAAGTATGTATTCTATACCCTACCTATTCTTATTTTAAGAGCGGGTCAGCATATTCGCTTTCTTTATCCCCTTGGAATATTTTTTATCTTTTTGTCTCTAATCGACTTTATTATTGTTGGGGTTCAGACTAACTTTTCAATGAATGAAATGTTTGATCGCCAGTCCTTTCACTTAATCCTCCTGCTTTTTATGATTGGCCTAAACCTCTTTTTCTTTGGCTTTGTTATTGAACTTTTGGCCAATATAAAAAGAAATTTAAATGAAAGAATATGAGCTTTTACTTCGAAATCATTCATTCAGAGATACCAAGGTTGCTTTCCCTTCAGGATAGAAACCCCGTTTCCTCAACCTATGGATGTTTTCATCGCTGTTTTTGGCTCCATCGTCTGTCGGACTTCCCCTCAAGCATAAGGCAACAAGCAATTTTGCCATTAGCACGATTTTACCGTTATCAGCATAAGGATAATGAGTATTTTGAATCTGATGCTTTGCTAGAGTTTGTGAAGGCAGGTATTCAATATTTATTAAAGCTTCAAAATAATGATGGTAGCTTTGATGAGTGGTATCCGGGTGAGCGCGGCTGGGCCGGACCAACTGGCTATCTCACCTACGCACTTTCTGAAACATACTCCTTAATCCAAGAAAAGCTCGACGTTGAAACTCAGAGAGAAGTGGAAAGCTCTCTATTGAGAGCATCATGGTTCTTAGCAAAGGGATGGGAGCGTCATGTTCTCTTCAATCATGTTGCGATCGCTTTGCTCCCCATTTACCTCGTGGCTGATCAGCTTAATGATGCAGCTCTTAAGGACCACTTTTTCTTGTTGTGGAAGAGAAGTTTGGGGTACTTTAATTTTGAGGAAGGCTGGGGTGTCGAATATGATGGAGCTGATATAGGATACCAGTCCGCCACAATAAGCTTCTTGGCTCGATTGCATAAAAAGTTTAAGAATGGTGAAATTGAAGAAGTTTGTCAGAAGAGTATAGACTTTATTTCTTACTTTGCTTTTCCCGACGGAAGCTTTGGGAGAAAGCTAGGTTCAAGGCAAACTGATCTTCTCTTTCATTATGGTATTGAGTATTGGTCCGAAACCAACGAGATGGCGGCCGCTTTGCAGCAGTGGTCGCGTCAGGCACTCAAAGACAGAAAGCAGTTGAGGCCCAATGATCATGAAGATCATTACTTTATCTATAGAATGGTAGAGTTTGGCGATTGCTTAGACTTTGAAAAAGCAAACAAATCTCCAGAAACACTTCCTTACTTAAAAAGTAATTTCTCTCAGCACTTTAAAAGCGCAGGGCTCTTTATAAAGAAAAAAGATGAGCTTTACTTTGTTTTAAATTGGAAGCGGGGCGGAGCTGCGATTTCCTTTAAAGGTAGCGAGGTTACGGGTAATGATAAGGGCTTCATTTTCTCTAATAAAAAAGGCATAAACTTTACGAGCTTTATACCACAAGAAAGTCCTTCTTTTAGCGAACTCGACGAAATGAGTTTTCTTATCAAAGGGAGCGCTAAATCATTTAAGCAGCCTGTTTTCAGTACATCAACCATGATTCTTTTTCGATTAGCGAGTAAGTTATTTGGATCCCATAAACTAGGCGCTTATTGGCTAAAGGCTTTTATTCGGAGGATTCTATTGAATTTAAAGAGGGATAAGGTCATCGCTTTCGAACGAAAGGTCTCGTTTGCTGAGGAGGGTCTTCAGGTACTGAATAAAATTGATCTTCACAATGAAAAGATTGAAGCACTGTACGAATTTGGCGATTTCGATATCCGCTTCGTGCCTCAATCTCGTTACTTTAGAGTAGGAGAACTTAATTTTAGTTTAAAGAAAACTAAGTGAATCTATAAAGTCTTTTGCTGCAGTAGCAGTTTCTAAAGGCTTTTCCCTTTGAACAGACTGACCAGATTTCGGTATAATGACAGATTCAAAATCAGGTCTGATTTTAATGAAGTTTTCAGGTTTTTCTAAGAGACTGTCGTCTGAGCCAACGCTCTCAGCTTCTTCGCCAAAAATCATTAAAGTTGGAACTGTCACGTTAGCACTGGCCTCTTCAAAAGAACGATAGATTTGACCACCTACAAAAGAAAGTGAAATCCATTTTTGATTTTCAATGTCTCCAGCTATCTGAGTTTCTTGGATTCTTAAGTCATCAATAAGTTCGTCGTTATAAACTGTTTTATTGAGAAAGAAACGAAGAACGGGTTTAAAAAATAAACTCTTGTAAAAAATATTACCTAAGAACTTACTGTTATAGAGTCGATTGAATAACTTGTCCTGGTCTTCATTACTAGCAGCGAGTGTGTTTATGCCTGTGGGGGAGAGCAGAATTAAACCCTTAAAAAGCTCTGGGTTCTGTCCTGCTACCTTTAATGCACTTACACCAAGAAGTGACTCGGTCATAACAAAGGTAGATTCCCCAATTACTTCTTCAATAAAGTTTTTAACAAATTGGTCTAGGAGTTCCATTTTATAAACTTGCTTGGTTGGGGTGGCATTTTCTCCCGTACCAGGAAGGTCCACAACAAATACTCTGAAGCCGAGGTCATCTAGTTTCGGAAGGATTTCTCTCCATGCCATGTGAGTTGAACCAGCATAGACCCCATGAAGAAGGAGGAGGGGCTCTCCGGTATTTCCAATCTTTGGTTGGCGGAAGCTAATTTCACCGAACTGAGATGTTGTCGTCGTTTGATTCAGGCGTGACCTCAAAGCATCAGGGATTTCATTTGCGAATAGACTTAGGGAAAACAAAAATAAGATAACTGCCTTCATGAGCGCTCCTTTGTTCTTTCATAGAAATTATATGCTCTACATTATATGTTTTGGCAGAATGTGTTGAGCTAATTTTCATAGACAAAATGAATGCAAAAATGGGTAAGAGTTTGAAATAGCGCCTATTTCTAATTTAACGCATTAGCTCGGCTTATATTATTCCTGAAATAGATTAATGCTATCTAATATTTAATCTTCTCCTCTTGTTTAGATGGCCGTATATAAAAGATGTTGAATAATTAAAAGAGAGGTTCAAAATGAAAGAGTTAATGAAAAGTGTTTTGATTGTCCTTCTCATGGTCTTAGCTGTGGGAGCGGAGGCCAATTATGACTGCTACAGAAAGGTGTTAAGTAATCTTCAGTATGACAGCATGGCTTATCAAGTCGATGCTGATCTGATTGAGGTGGCCTTTGAAGAGAATAGTGAAGCCGCTTCTAAGTTAAGTATCAGACTTCTCGAAAGGGACCTTGGTTGTTTGGATAAGTCTTTTGAAATAGTAGAAGTATCTTGTAACGAAATCGTTCCGGGAAATCAGATTTCCAAGGTTTGCTACATGGAAAGTCAGCATGGTTACTTTTTTGTCTCAATGGACATGATGGAAAAATTAAATATTGTCTTTAGTCGTTGGGATTAGTTTTCTCAAGCCATAAACTTCTAAAGGCTCCGTCCCCGTCGTACATCCTGGCTTGCTTGTCAGTATTGAAATAACGATTGGGACGAGGGTCATTACCAACTCCAGCTATATATTGCCAATTTCCCCAATTACTATAGACATCGTAATCGATGAGGTTCTGTTCAAAGTAACTCGCGCCCAACCACCAAGGTTGTTTGAGGTCTTTCACCAAGTATGAAGCGACATTCTGCCTTCCTCGATTACTCATCCACCCTGTTTCATTTAATTCAATCATATTGGCATCGACGAATGGGTTCGAGGTTTTTCCTTGGCACCAGTCATTAAAGATAGCTTCATTAAATTCTGAATCAATTATGCGCCTTTTTATTCCTCTTTGATGAAAGAAGCTCTTTCCATACTTGTGATAAACCCAGCGAAAGTACTCTCTCCACCATAGCTCAAACTTTACCCAGTAAGTGCTTTCGTTACTAAGAACGCTTTTCTCATAGAATTCAACTTCTCGGAATATCGCTGCAGCAGAAAGACAACCTAGGGCAAGGTAGGGACTGAATTTAGTCGAGTAATCAATACCGATAAGTCCGTTACGTGTTTCTTTATAGGTTTGGATTGAGTTGGATTCATAAAGGTATTGCCTTAACCTTTTGAGGCCGTTCTCCTCTCCTCCTTTAAAAGGAAAGGCTGATTTCTTATTAAGTTCAAGGGAACTTACTGGAAGGCTCGGAGGAATTTCCGTTGTAAAGGCTTTTGGCCAGATACTTGGAAGAGAAGTCTTTCCCGCTGGGCAGTAATCTATTTCGATACTCTTTCTGAATTGGGTAAAAACATCAGGAATTTTTAATGGAGGGCTCATGAGTAATCTGTCATTGTAAGCCATTTCAACTTTAGTCTTTGAATTTAGGTTTTCGCACTCAAGTTTCTCATTATGGGCCTCAATGTAAGGGGTAAAAATAGAGTCAGGTTTTAATTGTTGAATGAAACTAGGGATTTCCTCAATTTCTAATGCCCATAGGTGATGACCTCTCTCTTTCAATTCAGTTGAAAGGGCTGAGATACTTTCGAGATAAAACTTCATTCTCCATTTTCCCCAACTTTTACTAGGCAATGAGCAAAGAAAAAGGATTTGATCAGAGCTCTCGAGCGCTCTCGCAAGATTAGAGTTGTCGTTGAGTCGGAAATCATTTCTAAAATAGTAAAGATTTCGACTCATATCTGATTACCGCCAAGATTTGGCATTAGTATGCTTTTTTAAAATCTTTTTACTATAGGATTTTGTCTTCTTCTCATTTTTAATTTTCCAGAGAATATCTCTTGCTTTCTTCGCAGCTATTTCATGGTCTAGAATTTTCTTGGGGTAGTCCTTTCCATAACTAAAGTTATGCATGCTCTCTTCAAGAGGTGTAATTTCCCAGGGACAATGGATTAGTTCTTTTGGAAGGGAGGAGAGTTCCGGGACCCACTTTCTAATAAATTCAGCTTGAGGGTCTTTGTCTAGACTTTGCTTGACGGGGTTATAGATACGAATAGTATGAACACCTGTCGTACCGGCTTGCATTTGAAATTGAGGATAGTGAATTCCTGGTTCGTAATCAAGAAACATTTTTGCTAAGTACTTTGCACCCTCGCGCCATGGCTGCCACATTAAATGTGTAAAAAAACTGACGACTGAGGCCCTCATTCGAAAGTTGAGATACCCTGTTTCTTTTACACATCTCATGCAGGCATCGATTAAGGGAAAGCCAGTCTTACCCTCTTTCCAGGCCTTGATGAGTCGTTTGTCTTTCTTGGTTCTAAACTGGTCATAAACAGGATTTTGATTGGCATACTCCATCTCCGGTTCCATCTCGAACTTTTGAATAAAATGGCTTTGCCACTTTGTTCTTGTTTGAAATTGGTTGAGAGCTTTCTTATGAGAAATATGAGGTCTTAGATCATCAAGTGCGTGGTTTATCTGCCTAATGGTGAGGTTGCCCCAAGCGATATGAGCAGAAAGCCTTGAGCAACTATACTGTGCCTTGTTAGGGTAGGAGATATTTTGAAAGTATTCTGGAAGTAGTTCATTTAGGAAAACTCTAAGTCTTTTGTGTGCATTGGTTTCGCCACCTTTTTGAAAGGAAAAAGAAGTTGTTTCACTAACATCAGGATATTTTCGTTCCAAAGCAGGAAGAATATCTAGGGAAGAGAGCTCTGGGGTGATGATTGGGGCTTTCATGGTTTTTATCCAATAAGCGTCCCAGCCTAATCGATCTCTTCTACCTCTTTCAACTCCATGCGAACTGGCTTCATGCCAAGGAATTTTTCTTTCTTTTAAGAAAGTGCTGACATCTTTATCTCGTTGATAAGTTAGTCCGTTGCCTGTTTCCATATGGGAGTAAAGATTTCTAATTTCAAATTTCTCACTGATGATATTTAAGGCATCAAGCATTTCACAATTAAAGATAGAGATGGAGTGACCACCAAGTTTTTCTTCCATATCAAGGAGTGAATCACTAACAAAAGCCCAGTGCCTAATATCGAAATCATAGTGAAAGGAAATACTCGGTTCAAAACAGTAGAGTAATATAGTAGGAAGTCCGCTCTCTTCAGCCCACTTCAAAGGCAGGTGATCAGAGAGTCTTAAATCTCTTTTAAGCCACACGATATTTATGGCACTTTTTTTGGTACTAGGATCTGAGTTCACCTGACTATACTATCAGCTAGGTGATTTCTTGGGCATCTTCCTAAATTAGACTTTGATTAGTCCCAGCGAGAATAAGTGATATTTACGAGGTCGAGAGGATCTTTTGTAAGGAAGAAATATCCTAAGTTAGTCTCAATATAGCAAACACGTGTGTGGTCCTGGTTACGAACAATTTTGCTACATCTTGAATGGCTCCGGCCAAGAGGACCTTGACCAAAGTTGATGTCGTTTTGGCTACAGCCTTCTCGGTCAATAAGAATACGAATGGTATAAATGGCTTCGGCAAGAAAATCTCGACCAAAGTCACGATCAACATCATCGCTATGAATGGCAAAGTTTATTGAGTCTTGAACTCGGTTACCCATGAGTCTTTGAATGCAGTCTTTTTGATTAGCGTTTACACCTTGGGTAAGCAAAATGAGAAGGCCTAAGGCCAAAAGAGATCTGAGTAAAGTCATCCTGAGCTCCGTGCGTTTGGATCTAACGTGTTCTGTCGTAGCCTGTTTTTACCTAAATCTGAGTAATGCTGTAAAGTAAAAGCAATGGTTCAGTGTACAAAGGGGCCCAGGAATGATGTGTGCCGCGGCGCGCATGGCGGTTTAGGTGCTTTTAGTTAGGTTGAGCTTAAAAAAAGTATTAGTAAAACTGATTAAAATTGAGTAAATTGATTCAACTTTCGAATAAGGCAAAAGGGACTCAACCATGAAAACACATGTCACTTATTTTTTCTTTTTCATTCTTTCTTTTGCCGTCTCGGCTTCCAATTATTACCCGACAGATTATAAAAGTTCATTTCAACACAACACTTATAAAGACCAGCAGTTAAAAGATAAAATCTTTATTCTCCTCTCTTCAAAGCATATGTTTAAGTCGGGAAGAGATGATGTTATTGCTCCTCACTGCTCTGGTAACGATAAATGCTATGAACACAAAAGTATTGGTTATAGGGGAGCGCGAAAAGTTCTCTTTGGGAAAATACACTTACGAGAAGACTCTAGTGGTTATTATGTTCAAGATGTTTACTGCAGAAAGAAGATCACAAGAAATGTTACTCATGTAGGACCAAACATAATTCCAAATAATAACGTCGTTAATTGCGAGCACACTTGGCCACAATCTCGCTTTAATCGCAGCTTTCCAAAAAATCTTCAAAAATCAGACCTTCACCATCTTTACCCAACTGATTCAAGAGCAAATTCAACTCGTGGAAATAATGAATTTGCTGAGGTTGATGGGGACAGACTAGACAACTGTGATGGAAGCTATTACGGAGTAGAGAAATGGAATGGCGATTACTTTGAGCCACCAAATGAACACAAAGGAAATGTTGCTCGAGCACTTTTCTACTTTTCAATTCGTTACAAACTTAAAATCTCATCAACAGAAGAAGAATACCTAAAGAAGTGGCACGAGCTTGACCCTGTAGATGCTAATGAGTTGGAGAGAAACAATATAATTCATTCCGTTCAAGGAAATCGTAATCCTTTTATCGATTACCCTGAACTTGTTTCTCGCATTCGCGACTTCTAAGCAACTTTTTTTCTTATGCCCTTATTCTCTGAGGGCTTTTTTTGGCGTCTATTATAGAGAGGGAGACCAATATGTGTCGCACCTTCTTCGTTTACCCGGCCAACAAGTCCTAATGCTTGTCCTTTAAGGTTTAGCTCCATTCTCAAAAGGTTGTTAATAAATAAAGCATAGACTTGGGGTTGTTTCTCAAAGATATTTTTGAAAATTGAAAATTCAATTCTTAGGCAAGTAAGTTCGGTTTCGGCGATAATAGTATAAGGATAGGTTTGATCATTGCCGAAGATGACTTCACCAAAGTGGTCCCAGCCCTTTAGTTGTTGTAACAAGAACTCGCGACCCCAAGACCGGTACACGACATCAGCTTTGCCTTCTAGAATGATAAAGAAAGCATCAATGGGGTGGCCCGCTTGGCAGGGTTTGTCTCCTGGGTGCCATGTGAAGAGTGCCTCACCTTTAAGGAACCAATTCATCTCTTCTTCTAAGATGTCATGAAAGAGTGGGGAATTTTTCAAGCTGTGCACGAGGCTCATTTCTTATAACCTTTACTCACAATTTTTTGAGGTTTGGACCATTGCTCGGAGTGAATATTGTAACTTACCTTTTGAAATGGTCTGGGCTTGGCATTTGAGCGACGAGTGGAGCTATTTAAGTGACTGTATTTACGAAAGGGAGATGTGAGGAGTTAGGTGAAGCGGATAATTATTGGCATTAAAGGTAAATTGTTGCTGATTAGCTTTTCTTTAATTTGTTTAGTCTCTCCTTAATCTTCGCCTCTGTCCCTTGTTCACTAGGTTGATAAAAAGAGGGCGTTTCTAATGGAGCATACTTTTGAGAGGCATAGTGGTTAGGAAAGTCATGGGGATATTGATAGTTTTTGATATCAGGGTGATGGTTTCGAAGATGGGTGGGAACTTCTATTGTGGGATTACTTTTCACATATTCCAATGCCAAATTAATGCCTTTATAAGCAGCATTCGATTTCACCGTAGAGGCCATGTAAGTCGTAACCTGTGCGAGGTTTATTCTTGCCTCTGGCATACCAATACTTTGGACGGCTTGGAGGCCTGATACTGCTAAGGTAAGAGCACTGGGGTCGGCATTGCCTATATCTTCAGAGGCAAAGACAACAAGTCTGCGCGCGATGAATTTGGGGTCTTCTCCACCATCAAGCATAATGGCGAGATAGAGGAGGCTCGCATCAGGATCACTTCCCCTCATGCTTTTAATAAAAGCTGAAATGACGTCATAGTGGCGGTCTTTATTTTTGTCATACTTGCGGAGACTTTCGCCAAGCACAGTTTTTAAATTTTCTTTATTATTTTCACCAGGACTTATGATGAGTCCTTCGAGAATATTGAGGGCGGCCCTGGCGTCTCCATCTCCATAGCTGGCAATGAGATCGATAACTTGATCATCGATAGTCGTCTCTTCTTTTTTCGCCACATTATGAAGAATACTTTTTAAGTCTTCTTGAGAGAGGGGATTGAGGCGTATTAAATGGACACGTGATAGGAGCGCAGCATTTACTGAGCTTTTTGGTGACTCGGTGGTAGCGCCAATGAATTGGATGTCACCTTGCTCTACATAAGGAAGTAGAGCATCTTGCTGAGCTTTATTGAAGCGGTGAATTTCATCCACAAAAATAATGGCTTTTTTCCCGAAGAACTTTTCATGTTCACAGGCCTTAGCAATAAGTTTTTTTAGGTCTGCGACCCCGCCTAAGACCGCATTAAAGGGGTATATATCTTTTTCTGAGTTATGAGCAAGAACATGAGCAAGAGTTGTTTTACCGCTTCCAGGTGGCCCCCATAAGATGAGGCTTGGAAAATCTTTCTTCATTAAAAAGGGGTGTTTTTTGAAAATAGCTTTTTGGCCTTGAAAGTCTTTTAACTCAAGTGGTCTTGCGCGATGGGCAAGGGGTTGCGCTTTGTCATTTTGCTGACTTTGGAAAAGGCCTTCTTGATCATTTGATGAGTTGCTTTGAGAGTTCATTTTTTCTATTTCGTTGACTTAAGGTGCGGCCCATCCTAACTTAGAGCCTCTTAAAAAGCTACTTTATCCCTTCAGCAGAAGGTGCCAATGTCGGAAAGAGGAGGTGAATGCTATGTCTACAACAATTCGTGTAGAAATCGAAGAGCGCGGTGGCGTCGAGAGATCACTCAGAAAATTCAAAAGATTGTGTGATAACTATGGTGTCGTTAAAGAGTACCGTAAGCGCCAAGAGTACAAAAAACCTTCAGTACGGACAAAAGAAAAGAATGAGGCTGCTGATAAAAGACGTCGTAAAAATGTTTTTAAAGTAAATAAAGGTCCAAAGATTTAACCCAATCTTTTGGATTTCGAAGGCCCCTCTTTGGAGGGGCTTTTTTTTTGCCTTTTCCTTATTTAACCAAAGATAATTTTTAAACAAGAGTTCCAGCGATTGTGCATAATTTTAATCAGATTGATGATTTCTTTGGGAAGGTTGTGATTACCTTTTGTCATTTTCATATGAAAAGTATTCCATGCGATATTCATCTCCTCTAATCTTCTGAGGAGAAAAACTTTGTCTTTTTGATAGAGTATTTTTTCATCGATCTCCCGAAAGAACTGCATCCATACCGCATGAAAGTCATCCTTTAATTCACCCTCAAGCATTTGGGTTAGCATGAGCTCTGAAGAGATGAACATTTTATGGATAGCAGGTTCAATAATTGTTCTACCATCATAATAAGGAAAGAAGCTTGTGTTTGAAGTGAGGATGTATTCTTCGATGGTGTGCATGAGTTGGTAATTCACATTGTACATAACACCGAGGGATTGAAACATATCGAGGACAGATTCGATTTCGTGAGAAGATTTGGCGTCTAGGTCTGAGAGCTTATAAGACTGGGGCTCCATAATGAGGCGATCCAGCTTTCTAGTTTGCAGATAAAGGCCTTTAAGGGTGACAAGGCAATCTTGGTCGATCTGGGTGCAGCCTTTATTGAAAGATTTAAAAGTTCTCTCTGCATTCGAAATTTGGACATAGAGCTTATTTGTCGAGTTGTGAATAGGATGAAGTTTTTTGAGTATAAAGAAGTACTCTTGGGTAATGGCGCGTAGCTGGGGAATAATGTAGCGCTTGAAGCTTCGATCTTTAAGATCAACCTTTTCCTTTGAATAGAGAAAGTAAGGTGTGCGGACTTGAGAATAGGTATTGCTCATGAAAAAGAGCGCGATTAAGCATAGGTATTTCATTAGTTAGAATTTTCTAGGCTTTTAGGGGTCTTGTCAAAGAAGGGAAAAAAGCCCAAAGACCTGAGTTTTAACTAGGGTCTTTGGGGGTCTCTGGGATCTTCTGGGATTTTCTTTAATCTACTAAATTCATTAGGCTTTTGTGATTTTTAAAAATAGGTCATGCTCATCTACAGCGAAAGATTGAGCTTCTGAGTCTTTTGGACCACTGCTAAGGTTTACGGCCAGAGTTTCGCCACAGATATACTCTTTGTGCTTATTTAAAGCATTGAGGAGCTCCTCGGAACTTGTATGAAAAGTAATCTCTACTCTGTCTTCGACATTAAAGCCTAAGTCCTTACGGGTTCTTTGAATGCGGTTGACGCATTCTCTTGCTAAGCCCTCGCTAATGAGGTCATCTGTAAGCGTGCAATCAATATCGATAGAGATGAAACGATTACTAAGCGCCTGAGTTCCTTCTTTGGCCTCTCTGAAAATAAGAAAATCATCGGGAGAAAAGGTTTCTCCTCCAAGTACAAGTTCACCTTTCTCTTCGAGTTCCAGTAACTGATCATTGGTGACACCTTTAATGAGCTTCATGAATTGACCCATTTGCTTACCAAGACGCTTTCCAAGCACAGGAAGGTTAGGCTTTGCATAGAGGTTGATGTAATTGCCTTCTTCAGTATCGTATTGGACTGTTTTTATATTCAGTTCGGACTTGAGATACTCCTCTAGCTTTTTGATTTCATCAAGAAGTGCCTGGTCTTTATGAATAACCGTTAGTCTAGAAAGTGGCGTTTTTACTTTAATTTTTTCTTCGGTTCTCTTTTGTCTCCCAAGAAGGATAATTTGCTGCATTCTATCCACGGCTTGCTCTAGCATGGGGCGAATAAGCTCTTCATTGGATTCGGGATAATCACAGAGGTGAACTGATTCAGGCTCTACTGATTTATCAGCATAGGCCAATAGCTCTTGGTAGATATGTTCACTTAAGAAAGGGGCAAATGGCGCCATTGCTAAGGAAACTTCTTTCAAACAACCATAGAGGGTTGTGTAGGCAGCAGACTTATCATCATTAAGTCCTTCCCCCCAAAAGCGAGTTCTATTGAGACGAATATACCAGTTGGTGAGATCTTCAATAAAAGTAAAGAGAGCGGGCACGACATTATAAAGGCGGTAAGCTTCCATTTCTTTGGAGACATTCTTCTTTAGTGTTTGCAGGTTAGAGCGAATCCAATTATCAGTTATATTCGTCGATTCAATTCTATTTTCACTGATTTTCCAACCGTCGATGTCGGCGTAGGTCGTAAAGAATTTATGTGAGTTGTACCATGGAAGAAGGGCACGCCTTACCATGTCCTTTACACCGGTATCGGAAAAGCGCATTTCTTCTGCTCTGACAAGGCCACTGTTGATGAGGTAGAGTCTCATCGCATCGGCGCCATAAGTTTCCATTAGCTCATCGGGAGCGGTGTAATTTCTTAGCCTCTTAGACATCTTCTTGCCGTCTTCGGCCATAACAATGCCATTAACAATAACGTTTTTAAAGGCAGGCTTATTGAAAAGCGCGGTTGAAAGAATCGTTAGAGTATAAAACCAACCTCTGGTTTGATCGAGACCTTCAGCAATAAATTCTGCAGGAAAACCTTTTTCAAAGAGCTCTTTATTTTCAAATGGGTAGTGAAGCTGAGCGTAGGGCATAGAGCCAGACTCGAACCAGCAATCGAGAACTTCTGTAATTCTTTTATAAGACCCTTGTTCACCATCCACTTTGAACTCAATAGGATCGACATATTCCCTGTGAAGATCATCAAGAGTTTTGCCACAGCGATCGGCAAGCTCTTCGATTGAGCCAACACAGATAAACTTATCTTCCTCTTGGTTATACCAAACGGGAAGAGGTGTGCCCCAAACCCGGTTTCTTGAAATTGACCAATCTCTGGCTCCTTCAAGCCATTTACCAAAACGACCATCTTTAATGTGCTCAGGGACCCAATTGATTTGTGAATTGGACTCAATGGCCATCTCTTTAATTCTCTCGACTCTTACATACCAAGAGGGGATGGCTTTATAGATAAGCGGTGTATCTGAACGATAGCAGAAAGGGTAGGAGTGAACGAGCACTCCTTGATCAAACATTTTTCCTTCTTCTTTAAGCCGCTTAGAAATTTGCTTGTCGGCTTCTTTGACGTAAATGCCTGAATAGTCGGTGACTTCACTTGTGAACTTACCAGCATCATCAACAGGGCAAGCGAAGACTTCACCAAGCCCGGCCTCTTTAAAAACTCTGTTGTCATCTTCACCAAAACCAGGGGCGAGGTGAACGATTCCGGTACCAGCTTCGGTTGTTACATAATCATCATTATGAACTTGAAAGGCACCTTCTTTTTCAAGATGGGCGAAGTAGGGAAGGAGTGGTTCGTACTTCTTGCCTTTGAGCTCTGAGCCTTTGAGCTCTTTTATAATTGTTAGGTTTTTCTTTTTTTCATAAGAGGCCATGAGTGCTTTGGCCATGTAGATTCGCTTTCCACTTTCTTCATCTTTCATCAAGACATAATCAACTTCGGCATTGGTACAAAGGCCAAGGTTTGAAGGAAGAGTCCAAGGTGTCGTGGTCCAGGCGGCGAGATAAGAATCTTCGTCTTTTATTTTAAAGAGCACTGTAATGGCAGGGTCTTGTACATCTTGATAGTTTTGACCGGCTTCAAAGTTAGAAAGAACGGTTCCAAGTGCAGTAGAAAAAGGGACAACCCTTGTTCCTTGATAGATAAGATCTTTGTCCCACAATTGTTTGAATACCCACCAAACAGACTCCATAAAATCGGTGTCCATGGTCTTGTAGTCATTTTCAAAGTCAACCCAACGACCAATACGATTGACCGTTTTTTCCCACTCTTTTGTGTAACGAGAAACGATTCCACGGCATTCGTTATTATAGCCAGCAACACCCATCTTCTTAACAGCGTCTTGAGTGCTCATGCCAAGCTTTTTATCAATTTCATGTTCGACGGGAAGTCCGTGACAATCCCAACCAAATCTTCTTTCAACATAACGACCTTTCATGGTCCAGTAGCGAGGAACAGCGTCTTTTAAGATGCCACCAACGAGGTGACCGTGGTGAGGCAGTCCGGTAGCGAAAGGAGGTCCATCGTAGAAAATATAGGGAGCGCCATCTTTAGTTTTCTCCAAAGATTTCTTAAAAGTATTATTTTCTTCCCAGAACTTGAGAATATTGTGGTCGGTATCGACGAAAGAAAAGGATTCTGAGCCTTTGGTTTCAGGGTCGGTATCCATACTTTTACTCTTATTATTGGTCTTGCTAGTGCTCTCTGCGCTTTCCCTAGTGGTCACTTGTGGACTCCTCGCTAGTTTGAATTTTCGGCGCAGTTTATCAAAAATGGCCCCTATTGGCGAGTTTTGGCGGCCAAAATATTGAAATTAATAGGGAATGGTGCCCGGCAAAGGCTACCGCCTACTCCCCTGTGACAGTGTTCAGATGAAAAAAGGGGGAAGGAATTCCGATAAGTAAGTTATGAAAATAAAAGGGCTTTTACCCATTATTGGCTTACTTTTGACCATCTTGTGCAATTTTCAAGCATTTGGTGAGGAGGAGAAGACTAAGATTTTCGTTAGTCCTGATCAGCAACTCAAAAAAATTGAGCGCATTGATTACAGTGGAGAGCGAGCTTCCCTCATCAATTGGAGTGAAATTAAGGAAGAAGAGTTTCTGTCTATACGTGAATGGAAGAAGCGCCTCAGGCTAAAAGAAAAAACCCCAAAGTGGCGTCAAAACCTACAAGAAAGAAGACTGCGAGAGAAAGTTGGCTTTGTTCTAGAGTGTGTTGGTGAGTGTCGACTTTACCGTGGTCTTGGTTATGCGAAAGTTGATTACCTCTCAACGATAAGAGAAGGTGACGAGATCCTCACCATGAAAAACTCTTACCTTTGGGCCTATCTCCTTGATGGCACTTTGGTTCGTATGTCACCGGATGGTTCTTTGTCTCTCAAAGAAATTAATATCGGTAAGGAGGAGAACTTTATCTTTGCTCGTCTCAATGCAGGGAATATTCTCTGGTGGTCACGAGACAAAAGAAAGTACGAATCCAAGATTTATAAAGAAACGGATACGCTGTTTCTTCCCCTCTCAATGTATGTGGCCAATCCCAAAGATGCATCGACGAAAATAAGGGAAGATGATCTCTTTGCCTACTTATCCTATGGTGAAGGTCACGAGAAAAAATATACTCGCCTTAATCAACTGATAGAGGAATCAAACAAGAACTTCTCAAAAGATACTTTATCTTTTCTTGTGATGCCCAATGGAACAGTGATGGGGAAAAACTTAGTAGCTGAATTTATTGTTCTTACAGGCAATAGCTCCTATGTGAAGATTAGAGATGATAAGCAAGTGGGTCTTGCTGGGGATGACGACAAAGAAGATGCCGCTAGCTTTTATTATCGAGGTTTTAGAAATACCAAAACAGAGGACTTAGCAAAAGGGACTTGGTATGAAATTGATCCCAAAGGGCGAAGTATTTCTCAATATGAGAATACGAAGAGTTTTGCCATGGGAGAGTTCATTACCAAAAATATACCTAGCATATTGATCGCTAGAGAACTTTTCTTTCAGAAATACTCTAAGTTCTTTCATGAAGATTTAACCTCTCGTGAGCTTGCTGAAAAATATGGTTATCGTCTATGGACTTCGTCTTCAGATTCATTAGGGGAACTCTTTCAGAGGATTAGTTTCCTCAAGGAGTACACAAGAAGAATTGAGACAACAAATCTTCTGGTTGCTGAGCAATTCAAAAAGAAGCTTGAGCAACGCGGAGAAACATGGACTTATTCCACCTACAATCCAAGTTACTACCAAAGGGCCATGGGGAACTTTTATAATTACCGCGAAGGGGTTAGTATACTTTCAGAAAGGAAAGAATCTCTCAATTCTGAGAGGAAGCCTTTTTGGAAGAAAATCCATGGCATTAGAGAATAAATATTCACTCATTCTTGCCTCCCAGAGTCCTCGTCGAAAGGAACTTCTTGGCTGGATAGATGTACCATTCGAAATTATCCCGTCTCAAGTAGATGAGCACTCCGATAGTATTGATCCTGTTCAGTTCGCTTTGGATATTGCGGCTTTGAAGGGGAATGATATTTGGTCCCAATTAACAGAGAGAATCTCTCATTCACAAAACTTTTTTCCCCTTATTGTTGCCTCTGATACTGTTGTTGAGCTCGATGGAGTTAAGTACGGAAAACCAGTTGACCGTGCAGATGCAAAGAGAATGTTACTTGAGCTCTCTGGACGAACCCATCAGGTGGTGACATCTGTTTTTCTAAAGAGAAAGGACATAAAAGGTGGAGAGGAATTAGTACACTCTTTTGCTGTGAAAACTCAGGTGACTTTTAATACCATTGGTGAAGATATTTTAGAACCTTACCTCGATAGCCGAGAGTCTATGGACAAGGCTGGCTCTTATGGCATTCAGGGAAAAGGTTTAACTTTTGTATCTGACTTAAAAGGGTCTTATTCAAATGTTGTAGGCTTCCCCCTCGTTGAGTTCCTCGATGAATTAAAGAAGTTTATTGGTTTGGAAGAAACCAATGATTGGAGGAACTCCTTTGTTCACTAAAATCCTTATTATGATTGTTTTTACTCTAAATATCTGCGCTCAGGGTGATAAACTAGAAGGCAATATCTTTGAGTATACAAAGAAGGTCCACGAGCAGTTGAATGAGTTAAGGGATATTTCCCCGGCAGATTACTTTAAAAATGTAGATACATACAGAACTGAGCTGGAGAAGTATTTTGATCAAAAGAAGAGGGTTTGTGAGGGAGAGTTTTCAACTGTTATTTTAGCAGGTGTCTCAGAAACCAGTCCTAACCAAAAGCCAGTCAAACTAAAACCTGAAGAGAGAAAACTTTGCTTTAGAGAATTAAAGGCCCTTCAACTAACTTTTATCAATAATATGTTTGCGGCCCGCAAAAGATATTTAGAGTTTCTCCATAAAGAAAGGCTCTCTGAGCTTGATAAAGCGAGAGAGAAAGCAGTGAAGACTCTACAAGATTCCTTCAATAAAAAAAGCCGGCGTTAAAGCCGGCTTTCGCACCTAAAAAGACGTCAATCTTTTAAGAATTCTTTGTTTCTGAATTGTTTACTTTGTTGGCCATGAAAGGCTTCTTAATGCTCTTCGACTTGAAGAGAGATCTTGTCGGCCTTGCACTCAGTTTTCCAGCAGCCGAAAAACCTGTGAAGGGTGCTTTTATCTCTATAACATTAGAGGAAGTACGGATCACTTTAGTGTCTAGAGAAGCGGCGGTATTTTTGGACTTGTCGTTCAAGTTGTTCATTTTCAATCTCCTGATTTAAGGTTTCTTTTGGTGGCTATTTCATCCGGACCAGAAACCTTACTCTTTTGGAGAAATGAACAACCTTAGCTTTGGTTTGTTCAGGTTTTGGTCTCTTAAGAAATACGCCTGTTAAGTAAGGCTAATTTCAATAGAACCTCCCGCTATGGGGTTAATAAACTTGACTAAGTTACTAATCCTTTCGGTGCTAATCTCCCGAAACTTAAGGACTTTTTCTCAATCTTTTTCTCATACTAGCACATAACATAAAATTGGCCAGTTACCGCTGGAGGGAAAAGACATCCTGACCCTTTGAGAATTGTAAATACCTGAAATCTAGGGCAACCTATAGGGAATTATGTTCATAGTAGCAGGTAGGTTTCACCAAATGAGAAATAAATTTGGCATCATTCTCTTATGTTTTTTCACCTTATCAGGTTGCGGTACCTTTAGGAGAGTGGCCCTCAAAACGGCTTCACCCCTTCTCATGGATGCCATGTCTGGGATTGAAGGAGAGGGAAACTGGGAAGCATTCAGAGCAGGGACACCTGCCAACCTCACCCTTATAGATGGTCTTCTCGCTGCAGCCCCTGATGATGAGAGTCTTCTTGTTGCCGCTGTAAAAGGCAATGCTGGTTATGCTTTTGGTGTCCTAGAAACTCTTTATTTAGATGATAAATTACAAGACATAGAAAACTCTGAATACAAAGAACAGGCTATTTTTCATTACACTAAAGCTTTCGACTATGGTCTCAAGTATTTGCAAGAAAATGACCTTAGCCTTGAAGATTTGAAAATGGCGCTTAAAGAAAAGAAGGGGTTACCTGGCTTATTGGAAAATCAACTTCCAGGAGATGAGCTCTCTTTGAATGCTGTTGTTTATACGGCTCAAGCTTTAGGATCAATGATTAATCTCCAAAGAGAAAATATTCAACTTGTCTCCTTTCTTCCTTTGGTGAAAGGCATGTTTGACTGGGCCTGTGAAGCTGATCCTAATATTGGGTTTGGTGTATGCCAAATTTTCTATGGGTCTTACGAGGCGGGAAGGCCAGCTATGCTAGGTGGAAATCCTCAAAAAGGAAAAAAGATTTTTGAAGACTTTATTAAGAACCATCCCCATAACTGGTTGGGAAGAGTGGCCTTTATTGAATATTTTGCTATCCCTCAATATGACGAGGATGTTTATAGAAGTCAGAAGAAGGAACTCCAAAAGTTCTCTTATTGGATGAAAGAGAATTTGAAATGGAGTCCTGCACCTCATCAGCATGAAGAGGTTTTTTCAAACCCACGGCTTCGCCTTTATCAGGCGATTGCGATTAAGCGTTTTAAAATTATCAAAAAATACGAAAAAGATCTTTTTTAATTTAAGGAAGGGTATATGAAGTCTTTATTTTTTCTCTCATTAATTGCTCTCTGTTTTCAAACTTTTGCTGTTCGTGTGAAGGTCGGTGTTCTTGCTCCTGAAGGAACGAATTGGGCAAAGCACATGAAGAAGATGGAAAAAGAAATTAAGAAAGCTACAGATGGTCAGGTTAAATTTAAGTTTTACTTTGGTGGTTCTCAAGGTGATGAAATCGACGTACTGAGAAAGGTTCGTGTTAATCAACTTCAAGGTGGTGTCTTTACGGGGAAAACCCTTGGGGATATTGAAGGTGATGTTCGTGTGGTAGAGATTCCTTTTGTCTTTGGTGATGATAGGGAGAAGGCATGGAGTACCGTTGGTAAGCTTTCGCCGTTCTTTAATGAAAAAATAGAAAAAGCTGGATTTGTAAATCTCGGCTTTTTTGAGATTGGAATGGTTTACTTCGTTTCTCAAAAAGATACGCCAAACTTAGATGCTCTTAAGGGAGTTAAAATTTGGTCTTGGGAAGGAGATAGAATTGTAAAGTCGATGATTGAGAGTATGAAGCTTGTTTCTGTACCTCTGCCTCTTCCTGATGTTCTCTCTTCACTATCTACCGGCATTATCGAAGCAGCTTATGCACCACCGATGCCAATCGTCGCTCTTCAGTGGAGTTCAAAAGTTAAATATCTCGTGGATTTTCCTATTGCATTTAGCGTTGGCGCTTTTCTTGTCGGTAAGAAAACGTGGGCAAAGATTAGTCCTGCAAATCAAAAAGTTGTTTCAGATATTGCTGCAAAACACTTGAAAAAAGTTAATGAATCTAATGTTCAAGATAATTTAGATGCTTTGGCGGCGATTAAGTCTAATGGCGTGAAGTTTTTAAAGTTTCCTGATGCCGATGTAAAGAAAGCAAAGGGATTAAAGAAAGAGATAATGACTAAGCTTAAGGGGGTCCTCTTTACTCAAGAGGCCTTAAATAAACTTAATCAAGCGCTTTAGAGAAGGAGGCGTCTTGTTCTTTAAAGTTATAAAAAAGATTGATAGTGCCTTCGAAAGCGGAATCGTCGCTCTTCTTGTGTTCTGTGTTCTGGGTATGCTCTCCATGAGTGTAATGAATATAGTGCTCCGGTGGTTTAATAACCATATCCTTTGGTTTGAGCCTGCGGTTCGTTATCTGGTATTTCTCAGTGCTTTTCTTGGTGGAGCAATTGCAACAGGCAAGAGAAGTCATATTGGAATTGATCTCATTGGAAAATATTTTGAAACAAAGAAGATGTGGCAGGCTCATCGTTGGGTTTCGAGAATTATTGATCTCATATGCATTATCGTAATTTTCTACTTAACTGAAGCCTCAATTGAATTTGTGGCCGAAGAGGCGAAGTTTGGTCGTGCAGATGTTTTCATCGGCCTTCATGCGAAGCACTTAGCTTCTATCATTCCCTTTGGCTTCTCACTCATTGGCTTTCGTTTTGTAAATAATATAATCCTCTCTTTTTCTTCTGAATTTCGCTTCATAACAGATGCGGAAAGGGAGGAAGCGTAATGGAATACCTCATTGTATTAGGTATTGGGTTACTGGCACTACTTGGAACTCCTCTTTTTATAGTGATGGCCCTTGCTGCAATGGTTGGTTTTCACCTATCAGAAATACCTTTGGTCGCGGTTTCCATTGAGATAAATAAAGTGGCCTCTCAGGCAAGTATACTTACGATTCCGCTTTTTACTTTTGCGGGTTATATGATGGCAGAATCCGGCTCGCCAAAGAGACTTCTTCGTTTTGCAGAGGCTTCTCTTGGTTGGCTACCAGGTGGGGTGGCCATTGTTTCTCTGGTTATTTGCGCCTTCTTTACAGCATTTACGGGGGCTTCTGGGGTAACCATTATTGCTCTTGGTGGTCTTCTTTACCCTATACTTAATAACGAAGGTTACAGTGAAAAGTTCTCACTAGGCTTGATAACAACTTCCGGTTCTTTGGGGCTACTCTTTCCCCCTTCACTTCCGATCATTCTCTACGGCCTCGTGACAAACGTAGATATTGAGAAACTCTTTCTTGCAGGTATTTTACCGGGCACACTTTTGATCGTGATGCTCTCTCTCTTTGCTATTAAAAAAGGTTCCGTGCAGTTAACAGTTAAACCATTTCGTGTTGATGAGCTATGGGCCAGTTTTAAAGGGTGCTGGTGGGAAGTTCTTCTTCCTGTGGGAGTCCTTTATGGAATTTACAGTGGAAAAACGACAACTACAGAGGCAGCTGCTGTTACAGCTTTTTATATCTTAATCATTGAATGCTTAATTTATAAAGACCTTAATCTTTTTAAAGATATCCCCAGAGTTATAAAGGACTCTATGAGTTTGGTGGGGGGGATTCTTCTTATTCTTGCCTGTGCTCTTGGGTTTACAAATTTTCTTGTTGATGAAGAAGTTCCTACGAAGATTTTAGCATTCATGCAAGAGTATCTGACGAATAAGTACAGTTTCTTATTATTTTTGAATTTATTCTTATTAGTGGTGGGCTCTCTAATGGATATATTCAGTGCCATTATTGTTGTGGTGCCGTTAATTACGCCAATTGCTAAAGAGTTTGGAGTTGACCCCATCCATTTGGCCATTATCTTTTTAACTAACTTAGAGATTGGTTATATAACTCCACCAGTTGGTATTAATCTCTTTATTAGTAGTTTTCGTTTCAAAAAGCCAATAACGGAGCTTTATAGGGCATCATTTCCCTTCCTCTTACTGATGCTAGTCGCTCTGGTTATAATTACTTATGTACCTGCTTTAAGTTTGTTTCTTGTAGAATAAGTATTTCTTTAATAGGTAGTGAATTGGAAAGAAGAGCAAATGGATTTAAAAGACTGAGGGTCATTTTGGCCCTATCTATTCTTGTGTCTACCTTCTCTTTCTCAAAAGACTCAAAAGAAGTTTCTAATCGTTACTATGATTCTGTTTTTTTAGGTGAGAAAGACTTTGGTACTTATCAAGGGCCATTAGATCCAAGTGTTGTCTTTCAAGAAAACTTGGGGACTCACACCTTTCTCGATACAATTTACGAAGAGAGCTATTTCTATGGCCTTCTTGATCCCGCCTTAAAGGACTGGGATCAATTATGGTTTTCTGAGTTACCAGGGATGAGCTCTTGCCCAAATTTTTATCTTAATGAAAATATTGATTACATTAGATATCTTTATCGACTGATTAGTATTTCTTACCTTTTTGAGTCTTTAAAAGAACATGCAAAAGTCGCTTATACCTTAGGAAAAGAGGGAAGGGTTTGCTCCCTCGATTGGAAAGATGTATTTGGCTCTTGTAATCCTGTAACCACTGATATGAAGAATTTTACCAGAAGAACTAAGTATCGCTATCTTCTAAACTATGACCCTAAGAAAAGCCCTCAGCTTAAGCCTAATCTTCGATCCGAATATATTGATGGCCTACAAGCGGCATTGGATACGGAGAGTTCAGGTATTGTGCAATATCGCTTAAAACAATTTTGTTCCGAGAATAATTGCTCTAGTTTTAATTCGAACCTTGTTGAGAAGGCCCTCTCGCAAATCTGTGAGAAAGATAGAGATCTCATTAAGTTGTTCTGCTCTGAGAAAGATATGCTCTACGGGGTTTCCTTCTCTGGGGTGCCTAGGGAGCTTCTTATAAAATCTAATGTTATGAAAGTCATTAATGAGGGGGGATTTGCTGAGAGCTGTCTGAAGCGTTACGCACTTCTCTTTCGAAATCGTGAAAATCATTATAACTGGCTTATTGGCCTATTTCCTATCATAAAGAAACAAATGGAAGAGACAGATGCAAAGTATGCTGAAGGGGAGATTTTTCTTCCGGGCGCTCTGAAAGAATTTGATGATAGAGGCTTAACTGAGTTTCTCTTCGTGGCACCAACACCAAGACCAACACCTAAACCAACACCGAAGCCAACGCCTAAGCCAACACCAAAGCCAACTCCTAAAGCTACGCCTCTTGCCACTGCTGTGCCAACACCAACGCCTACACCCAGACCGACACCAAAACCTACGCCTAAGCCAATGCCTTCGCAATTTGAAATAGCATTGAATAAGCTCGTTAGGCAGAAATTGAAAGAATCTCCCGTGAAAATGGAAGTCTTTAAAGATGAGTTTACTTTTACAAGACAGTTGCTTGAGGCCATCAAGGTTCCGTTACTAGACTTTCAAACCAGAAGCGCACTGAGTGATATGAAGAAATATGACAAGCTCGGTTCGAAGTCTCAACCTGTCCGCTTGCTCTTTCTTAAACTTTTAATAGACCAGAACTCTCATACTGGGCTATGGAATATCATCGGTGTTTTAGGCGATAGATTCTATGTGATTAATGACTTAGATAAAAAGACATTCCCGGTTCTCATAAAATTACACAATGATGCTGAAACGGATAATAAGTGGCTAATTACAATCTTGGATGAAAAGAGATTCTAATAAAAAAAGGGAGGACCGAAGTCCTCCCATTATCAATCACATTTTGCTTGCGATGAATTAATTATACTTGTTAGCAACTTTCTTAAGTCTCTTTTTAACAGAGCTACTTAGGTCAAGAAGTAGTACGAAACCAGAGTTCTCGCCATTTGCATCAGGTCCAACAAGAGAGATGTTACCGGCACGTACTTTTCCAGAGTAGTAACGAGCTGTAACGATGTTGTTTGTACCGATGTCGAGTTTAACTGGAACGAATACTCCAAAAAACTTAGGCCCTAGGTAGAAAGACATGTTCTTCCACTTTGGAATTGAGAAGGCAACTGCAGGTAGTCTCCCTGAAGATACACCAGGTAGATTTCTTCCGCCTGGAAGTGTCTGCGGAGGTAGCATCTGGAGGTCACCGTTAAATACATCTTGAAGAGAAACGTTAATAGACATTAGCGTTCCTGTAGATTGAAGATCAGGCTCAATTGCAATATATGAGTTGTTGTACTCAGGGATATTGTAACGAAGTCCACCATCAAGCTGAACATTTTCAAACACCATAGAGATAAGAATATTATCTTGTTGTAGTGTAAGGTTTGGTCCTTGGACTCCTGGGATCTGTAGTTGGGATTGTCCCTCTCCACATGATGTTCCAAAAGCAGCTGCTAGGAAGATTAGGGTTGATAGAATTAGGTTTCTGGTTCTCGATACTTTTGTGTTCATTTTTAGCTCTCAAAAGAAACGTCGTTTCTTTTGTCGACTGAATTTTTTTTATCTACTTACGGACAAGTTGCTCTAACGTACTACAAAAAATTCCAGTCAAAATAAAAAGGTTAGGTTTTTCGTTCTCTCACTTTGTTGATAGATTTACTCTTATATTCACCGCTGAGTAAGCCTATCAGTTTCAATTTTTGGGTCAATAAGAAGTTCGGAAAATTTTGCCGAAACTTTAGAAATTGAGTTGAAGAATTCAATAAATGATTAATAAATATAGAAATAATGATCTTATGGTCCGATTCCTTTACCAATTTTTGGGACTTGTATGTAAAGTTTGAAGTTTTAGAAAAGTGCCAACAATGGTGGGCGGCTCCAAACAGGTTACTATTGCCTCTTTCAGACGATTGATGAATCATTTTGGTAAGATAGGTTATGGACAATCTAAGGGTTTTTAATACTTTTAAGTCTAAAAGCGTCAGTGAGTTTAAAGCTCCAAGTAAGCGAATTTTAACTCAGCAAGGCCAAACGAGTCGGCCTTCCATGAGGGAGAGATCTCTTGATGATAAGCCAAGTTTAAGTCGTAGTGACATACTTCAAATACTAGAAAAGAAGGATCAGGGAGAATCTTATTCTGCCAAGGTCAGTGGCAAGAGGTTCGGTGACGGCTTCTTAAAGAGCAAAGAGGAACTACCAGCCAATGAAGAAGAGTTGGTAGTAATGAAAGATAAATTAAAAGTAGGCAATGAAGATCTAAAAGAAGGTCAGGCAGCAATAGAAGGGAAGACAGGCAAGGCAGATAAAGAAAAATTACAGGCCAGTAAAAAGAGTGAAAAAGTGGTTGGAGATGTTCAAAAGAATGATCCAAACGATCCTATGACGACTGAGAAGCTCAAGGGGATTCTTAACTCCGGTGCCATTAATTTTAGTGATAAAGAAAAGCGCGTTCTAGGTAGTATCTTAGGCTCTTAAGAGTCACCACCATCATCATCAAGCATCATCTGTAGCTTTGGAATTGTCTCTTTGATAACTTCATCTAGATCACCTTCAACCATTGTGGCAGCTGAGTGATCGTGACCACCACCACCAAGAGCTTGGGCCATCACTCCAACATCAACATCTCCAGCAGAGCGAAAACTAATCTTCACAAGCGTTCCCACTTGGCGGAACATACATGCGACTTTGATATTATCAAGGATAAGAAGGTAATTTACTAAGCCATGAGTGTCTTCAGTATCCACATCAAACTTCTTAAGACTTGATTCTGTTAAAGATAGCCAGGCCACTCTGCCATCTTTGGTTGAAGAAGCACTTGAGAGAACAACCCCTAGCATTTGCATATAGGAGATCTTCTTTGTGCCGTAGATTTTATTATAAGCCTCAGGCGGCTCAATACCAGTATCCATGAGCTTGGCAATAATTCTATGAGTATTTCCGGTTACAGTGGGGTAACGAAAGCTACTAGTATCAATCAAAATAGAGGTATAAAGAGGAAGGGCCATCTCTTGGGTAAAGGAAACTCCTAGTGCTTCAATTAGACTTCCAACCAATTCTCCTGTTGCGGCCATTTTAGTATCAATACAATGAATGGCTGCGAGCTCTCGTGGAGCTGGATGGTGGTCAATAAAGAGTAAATTCTTTGCATTTGGTACTAAGCTTTGAACCTGATTACCTATTCGCGATAGGGTATTGGTATCTGTGACAATAAAAAGGTCTATTGGTCCAAACTTGCCACTTTCAAGATGATTCTTTTTAAAATCTTCATATGAAATAACACAATCAACTGGATCGAGATATCTATACCTTTCAAGGAGGTCAACTTCATTGACGCATATAGCGTTCTTTCCGACTTCTCTAAGGGCAATACAAAGGGCAATTTCTGAACCAATGCCATCTGCATCCGGCTGGATGTGAGTTGTGATGACGATATTCTTGGCTTTTTCAGTCAAGGATTTAAAAAGGTTAATCATTCTCATATTTCTTCCTATCGACTTTACTTCTCTATGACTGAAGGAATTTTAACAATTTAGAAAGTTTTTGCTACGATAAGCTTTAATTTAGGCACACTATTTTCTCAGGGAAAGAGATATGACACTTGCCATTGACCTCAGCCAAGTCACAAAGGAATACCCAGGTATTCTTGCTCTTGATAAAGTGGACCTCAAAGTAAAAAAGGGTAGCATTCATGGATTTATCGGACCAAATGGAGCGGGTAAATCAACCACAATGAATATTATCTCAGGTCTTATCCCACCCACCAGTGGTGAGGTGAAAGTCCAGGGGCTGGACTGTCTTAGAGAATATCAAAAGGTTCGAGGCCTTATTGGTTTGCTACCAGAGAATCCCCCTCTTTATCAAAATATGCAGGTAGAAGAGTATCTGACTTTTTGCCAAAAAATTAATATGCCTTATGAAAGTACGAAGACAGAGCGTAACTCCTTAAAACAAGAGATTATTGAACGCTGTGGTTTGCACGAAGTAACGAAGAGGCTTATTGGCAACCTTTCAAAAGGTTTCAGACAGAGAGTGGCCATGGCCCAGGCTCTTTGTTCTGATCCAGAAATTGTTATTTTGGATGAGCCTACTGTGGGATTGGATCCAAATGCTATTCATGATGTCAGGGAGCTCATCCTCGAACTTAAAGAAAAATACACCATTCTCTTAAGCACTCATCAGTTGCATGAGGTTGGCAGAATTTGCGATGAAGTCACAATTATAAATGATGGAAAGATTCTCAGAAGTGGCACTATTCAAGAAGTTCAAAGTGAGTTTAGCGCTTTTCAAACTTACGAAGCCTTAGTCGCAAGTATGAATGATGGTCTTCGAAAAGACTTATTAAGCAAAAGCTTTATTGAGGGGATGGATATTCTTCATGAGAATGAAGGAGAGCTTCTTCGTATTCGAGTGAGTAGCGGAGGTGAGGATCACCGCTCTCAATTAACAAAACTGATTAGTCACCAGGCTGAACTCTTAGAGTTTAGGTCTAAGAAAATGGAACTAGAAGATATTTTTAGAGAGGTGGTTAAATGAAGGGTTATCTCTATGGGGTAAAGACGCTTACTTTTAAAGAGCTAAAAGATAGTTTCGCCTCGCCCCTAATTTATTCAATAACAGGGCTCTTCTGCGTTTTAATGGGTTGGCTCTTTTTCAATTACCTAATATCCTCAAAAGAGCTAACTGATCAAACCTTGACTCAGTCAGTTTTGATACCCGTTTTTGGTAATATGAATTTTATTTTTCTTTTTCTCGCTCCACTTTTAACGATGAAAAGCTTTTCCGAAGAGAAGAAGCTGCATACCTTAGAGTTGCTTTTAACTTCGAGGCTTACTCACTTTCAAATCATTATCTCTAAATTAATCGCGACCTTTTTAATGGCGCTTTTTATGGTGGCGATCACTTTTATCTTTCCCATTATTTTGGCCATGAGCGGATATGACCATTGGCCGGTTGTTTTCTCTGCTTATGGAGGGGTTCTCTTTTCTATTCTTTGTTATCTTACAGTAGGGATTTTTGCGAGTGCAATGTGTGAAAACCTTATTGTTTCAGCGATTCTAAGTTTTTGTATTTTACTTGGACTAATGCTCTTTAGTATTACAGGTAACGCCACCAATAATGTTATTGTGGCGCAAATGTTTCAGTATCTAGCGATCCCTTATCATTTTGAAAGTTTCGTAAGGGGAGGGATTAAAAGCTATAACCTCGTCTATATGAGCTCCTTTATATGCTTTTTCATTTATTTAACTCATATAAAACTTGAATCGAGAAAGTGGTAAGTGATGAAAAATTGGATAACAAATATATTTTTGGGTTTGAACTTTCTCATGTATCTGGTGGTTGTGGGTTTATGGATTAGTGTTCCTGAAGAGGTCACATTAAATCTTTTTACTACCATTGCTTCTTTTTTAATTACTTCTGGCCTGATTCTTACCAACAGAGAAAAATTCTCAGTTTTTTATAAGAGTCTCTTCTTTAAAAAACTTGTGGCCAACCTTGTTACGATTATTCTTGTCTTTGTCATTCTGGGTTTTATTAATTTCTTAAGTTTTAAGAACCCTGTTGTTTGGGATGTAACCAAGAATAAAACGAACTCCTTAACGCCGCAAACCCACTCTCTTTTGAATTCCATTGAGGGCGAAGTAAAGGTTAGAATCTTCTCCCTTAAGAAAAATTATGAACTTGTTAAATCCTTAGTGGATCTCTATAGACTAAAGAAGAATGATATCTCTATTGAGTTCATTGATGCAGAACTGTCGCCACAGATCATTCGTCAAGCTGGTGTTACTAAAATACCGGCAATTGAGTTTCTCTACAAAGGTAAGAGGAAGGTTGTCAGCAACCTATCTGAGCTTGAAATTACTAATGCCTTAATAAAGGTTAGTCGTGAAGATGAGCCAACAATTTACTTTGTGGATGGACATGGAGAGTTGGATCTCTCCTCCGAAGACAACAACGGTGGGCTTCACCTTTCAAGTCTGTTACAAAGCAACACATTGTCGCTTAGGCGTCTCAATCTTCGTCAGGCCAAATCTATTCCGTCAGATGCTTCTGTCGTTGTTTTGTGGGGAAGTAAGAATGGCTTCTTTCCGGGAGAAATCGAAGTTCTTAGAGCTTATTGGGAAAAAGGCGGAAAGCTTTTAGTTGCTCTTGATCCTGATTTTAATGGGGATGGTCAGACAGAACTAAAGGGAATCTTAAAAGAATTTGGTCTTCAGATTAATAATGATTTAATAATTGACCGTCTTAAGAATGCAAATGGCTCCAATGGAACAGTACCTATCATTCATAAGTTTGATCCCAATCATCCCTTGACGAAGGATTTTAATGAGTCGGTTTTCTTTCCTTTAGCGACTTCGGTTGAAGTTGTAGAAAATCATGAGAATAACAAAAGCTGGCATGTGCTTGCTCGCAGTAATCACTTTCCCGCCTCATGGGGAGAGACATCGCGCAAAGAGCTATCCTCACTAAAACTTTCTTATACAGAAGGAGAGGATCTTAAAGGGCCAAGAGGATATTTTGCAGTTTTCGAAAAGAATGGGCAAAGGGCTTTGGTCTTTGGCAATTCAACCTTTGTTTCTAATAATTATAAGAAATTCCCCAAAAACTTTGTTTTATTTCTCAACGCGATTAATTGGATGATTGGTGAAGATCGTCTTGTCGCCTTTAATGTGCCTGTTATTGAAGATAGGCCAATCTTTATGAGCACAAATCAAGTTGGAGTGATTTTCTATTTCACTGTTGTATTTTGTCCACTAGTTCTCGGTATACTAGCTTTTGTTTTCTACCGTAGGAGGCAAAAGCTTTGAAGCGTAATCTTATTCTTCTTGCCTTGGCCATCGGCCTTGGAAGCTTTACCTATTACTATCAAGAGTTAGGTGATCGTCAGGAAAGAGAAGAAGAAAAGCATAAAGGTATGCTTCTTGACCCTGCGGTTCTAGGTGAGCTAAAAGCCTTTCGCCTACCAGAGGTCGATATCACAAAGCAGGGGGATCAGTATCTGTTTCCTGATAGTGGAGGATTAGCAGATGAGCGCAAAGTTGATTGGTTCTTCTCTATTTTATCTGGAATTAGGGCAAAAAGAATTATTCCAAAAGAAAAATGGGAGCAGAGTAAGAGATCTGAATTCTTTCCAAATGATAATGAAGAGATGACTTTTATTTTTGAAAATGGCCAAGTAACTTTTCTGCTCGGAAAGAAACTTGAATTTGATAGAAGCTTCTATATTGAAGTTAAAAATGGGGAAAAGGTGAGCCATGTTGTGGCTTTTGATAGTGGTCCACTTGATACGGCTTATGAAAAAAAAGAAGGGCATAGGGCAGATCATCACTTTAGAAGATTTCAGTCTCTATTTTATTTAAGTAAGGACTTCTTTAGAGACTATCGCTTTTTTCGTCACTGGATGCATAAGAAGTGGTCATTGTTAGAAGTAGCCGTGGATAGTACGAGAAATATTGCTTACTCGATCAATTTTCCTGAGGGGCAAACATCGCCAAAGGTTCCCTTTTTTCTGAGTCTAAAAACTGAAGTGGTACTGGCCTTTGAAAAAAGAGTCGTTCATTTGGAAGGGAAGTCTTTTGCCGCTAAAGAAGATCAGAATTTCTTTGAAGAGCCTCTCTCGACAATGAAGATTAATTCAACTCTTGGGGCCGCTACTTTGACACTTTTGCGCTCTAAAAGAGACAAGAAAGCTCACTTTATTAAAAGCTCATTAGATGAATTTTTTTATAAAATAGATGAGAAGACTGCTAAAGTACTCTTTTTGAATATCCAAGACTTCTGGTCCAAAAAGATTTGGGAGCAAAGACCTAATGAGATGACATTTAGGTTTCCTAACCGAGAGGAACAAAAGGTTTCTTTTAAATATGATAATGGGGCTTTTAAAGCATTTCCAGATGCCTTACATGCGCCTTTTAAAAAGTTTGTCGATTTCTTCTCCAAGCCAGCTGATTACTGGTCAGCAGGAGATTCCCTGAAGGATGGCTTTATTCACCAGTTTACTGTTGATTGGGGCAAAGGACCATTTTTCCTGATGATTCGCACTGGTGAGGTTTTGCTGTACCATAAAGAGAGTAAACAAGGATTAATATATAGTATAGAAGGGTTACCGCCCTTTCCCCTAATTGGAAACGAATATTTCTTATGAATGAAGTCCTAAATCAATACTTATTAAGTTGCCTCCATCCATGGCACACGCAAGAACTCTTGAGAAGTAAGCGTCACCATAATAGAGAAGTCGAAAGCTCTAATGTTATTGAATTGGTTCAAAGTAGAGATGAGAAGAAAGTAGAAGAGCAGCTAGGAGTTAGCTTTATTGAGTCCTTAAGTATCTCTTGGCTGTTTAGAGTTTTCTATGCCTGCTATTCTCTTATTGGCATGTTTATGGGCCTTCATTTGTTTGAAAGCTTCGCTCTTCCTGGTACGGCTATCTCCACTGGTCAATCTTGGGTGAGCTCAATTGCAATCTTCTTCTTATTGCTCAAGCTTGTATTCTTTCCTCTTTATTTTTGGCTCTATGGAAAATTTTGGATCAATATCATTAAGATCTTCGCTCAACTGTTTGAAAAAGATGACATGGGAAATATTGAAAGGGTAAGTGAAGAAATTTATGCTAACTCAATGAGTTCTCACACATTCTTAGTCATTCCCATTTTTGGTGAACTCTTTCATCGAATTGGAAATATTATTTTTATTTTTGGTGGATTACGCAGAAACCTCCAGCTTAGTGTTTTACAATCCTCGCTTGTCATTCTTTGTCCGCTTCTCTTAATACTCTTCACTTTCTTTCTTATGGGCCTTTCATTGGCCATGCTGCTGTCCGGCTTTTAGCCTGTAAGATTTTTTTAAAAAATTAACTTCTTGATATTGCATATGACACTTGTCGCTAGGCCCAAAACTCTCTGGCCTATTGTAAATTCGTAGGTAAACTTAAATGTACACACAACACAAGATCCACTAATTACAAACACTTACTACGGTAGTGCCATATCTAAAGGAGTTAGACTTGGTTAGTTACAACATGGGACATTTAGCATCAGGAATTGTCGAGGTCGTTTGCGGACCAATGTTTTCAGGAAAGACAGAGGAGCTTATCAGGCGTGTAAGAAGAGCGCAGATTGCCCGACAAAAAACACAAATCTTTAAACCCGCTATTGATGATCGTTACCACGAAACAGATGTGGTAAGTCACTCAAGCCTGTCTATTCAGGCCGTACCAGTAGCAACAAGTGCAGAGATTCTCTCAAAGCTTTATGACTCTACAAGAGTTGTGGCCATTGATGAGATTCAGTTCTTTGATGAGAATATTATTCTCGTTATAAAGAAACTGGCCCGTCGTGGAATCCGCGTCATTTGTGCAGGTCTTGATCAAGACTTTCAGGGTAATTCTTTTGGACCTTTGCCAGAGCTTCTGTGCATGGCCGATCGTGTTGATAAGATTCAAGCGATCTGCACTGTCTGCGGCTCACCGGCTTCAAAAACATACCGCAAAAATACTGAAGAGTGTCATGATCAGGTTCTCGTAGGAGAAGGGGATCTTTACGAAGCTCGTTGTCGTGGCCACTGGGATTCTCATGGTGAAGATGAGGATTTACTGGCGTTCAGTGTTTCGTTAAAATCAGGTACTCTTCCTGGAACACAAACTGAGAGAGAAATCCCAGAGGTTTAGTTCTTAGTTCCAAGATGAAGATCATTTTGATTTTAGGAAACTGCGGTGACAAAAGAAAACGCCACTTCAAAAGCGATTGATATTAATTTTAAGCTCTCCGCTTATCATGCTCCTATGCATGAGCATAAATATGGAAGTAGGGTTCACTTATTAAGTGACCCTATCATGCAGTCGGTTCTGGCCAGGATTGGTCGCTCTGAAACAAAGCTACCTCATTTGAACACATTGATGGCAATGGCCTATAAAACTTTAGTCCAAACTGCTATCAATACTCTTCTCCCAACAGAAGAAGTCAGATGGGATACGCGCATGAAAGAATTTTGCTCAGAAGGAGTATTTGTCGGAGATATTATCCGGCCACGGACCAAGTCTGTTGTTGTAGACTTGGCCCGAGCCGGAACCTTTCCTAGCCATCTTTGTTTTGAAACTTTAAATATTATCTGCGAACCAGATGATGTGCGCCAAGACCATTTCTACATCAATCGTAAAACGGATGATGAAGGCAAGGTTATTGGTGTTGATGTTAGTGGTTCAAAAATTGGTGGGGGCCAAGAAGACGCCTTTGTTTTTTTTCCTGATCCAATGGGAGCAACTGGCGGGAGCATCAGTCACTGCGTTCAGCATTACAAAGAAAATGTCTCTGGTCAGGCAAGAAAGTATATCGCCCTTCATCTTATCGTTACTCCTGAATATCTAGCACGAATGGCGAAAGATCATCCGGATGTTGAAGTTTTTGCCTTGAGGTTGGACCGAGGCCTGTCTTCACCAGATGTTCTTAAAACCATCCCTGGAACTCACTGGGAGCAAGAAAGAGGTCTTACTGATAATCAATATATTGTTCCTGGTGCCGGTGGTGTCGGGGAGATTTTAAATAACTCATATGTTTAGGAGGCCCCATGGCCGTTGATGTTTATCTTTCAGAAGAAAAAATTCAGGCTCGTATCAAAGAGCTTGCAGCTACTATTAATAAAGAATATGCGGGTAAGGAAGTTCATGTCGTTGGGGTTCTTAATGGAGCTTTCATGTTCACAGCAGATCTTGTGCGCCATTTTACTTTTCCTTGTACGATTGAATTTATGTCGGCTTCGTCTTATGGCGAGGGAACAGAATCTAGTGGAGAATTAAAGATTAATCTCGATTTAAAAACAGATATCAAAAATAAACACCTTCTTATTGTTGAGGATATTGTTGATACTGGTTTGACTCTTACAGTATTGAGAGAAGACCTTCTCAAGAGAAGTCCTGCTTCTTTGAAACTCGCTTCTTTCCTTTATAAACCGGCGAGAAAAGTACATGACGTTCCCATTGATTACCTTGCGTTTGAAATTGAAGATCACTTTGTTATTGGCTATGGTCTTGATTATGCTGGTCGCTATCGTGAGCTTCCTTATGTAGGAATTTATAAGCCTGAGTAAGGAGATCGCAGTGAAAGTCATTAAAGAAGGTTCTGTTAGAGTTGATTTGCTGGGAGGAACCTTAGACCTTACCCCTATTAATCTGATTATTAGCAATGTTGTCACTCTCAATGTCGCCACCTCACTTAAAGCTAGGGTGGTCATCGAGAAAACTGATAAAGAGGGCGTCGAGATTGAATCCCTTGATTATAAAGAAAATTATTACTTTTCTCGTAAAGACTTTACCCCCGAAAAGTTAGGTGGTGAATACTTTGGGCCAATGGCCTTTGTTTGTCAGATTCTTGATCATTTGGAAGTCAGATCAGGCCTAAAAATTATTCTCCAATCAGGATCGCCTGCGGGAGCGGGACTTGGTGGCTCCTCTGCCATGGGCGTCACTCTCTTTTCTGCCGTTTGTGATTTCATCGACAAGCCTATTTCAAGAGAAGAAATTATTTCTCAAGTAAACTCTATTGAAGCGAGGATTATCGATTGTCCTGCTGGTTATCAAGATTATTATCCTGCGCTTTTTGGAGGCGTACTCGCTCTTCATCCTGCACCGGGTGCTGTAAAAATAGAGCAGCTCTACTCTGAGTCTTTGAAAAGCTTCCTTGAAGATCACCTTACCTTAGTTTATTCCGGTCAAACACGCTTGAGTGGTATCAATAATTGGGAAGTCTATAAGAAGTTTTTTGATAAGGTACCAGCAACAAGAAAAGGACTTGGTGATATCGCAGAGCTAAGTTTTCACGCATATGAAGCCATTATGGCCCAAAACTATTCTGCGCTTATCGATCTTATTGCTAAAGAAGGGGCTACGAGAAGAGAGCTCTTTCCTGGGATTCTAAGTTCTTCAATGATTGAGCTTCACTCTCAGATAACAAAAGAGCTTCCTCATGTCGGCCTAAAAGTTTGTGGTGCGGGTGGAGGGGGTTGCTTTCTTCTTACCCATAAGCCTGAAGATAGTGCTAAAATAGAGGAGTACCTCCAAAAGGTTGGCATGAAGAAGCTGCCTTTTGTGGTGGACGCCCCTTTAAGTTAGAGGAGTCAGGAATCACTACATTAATACATTCTGGTGATAGACAAAATATTGTGGGCCTTTCGATGAAAGGTGGACGAAAGGATCAGTTTTTCTTTTGTCTACTTGAGTACTTCTCAGATGAAAAACGTTGGTTTTTGAAGTCACTCCTTCAAGTGAAAGACGAAGAAGGTCTCAGTGGCGATGAGGCCATTCGCTCATGGATTGAAAAGTACGATGTTCATCAGATGGTTGTAGATTTTCCTTTAAGCCAACCGGCTTGTGTCACTTGCCTACTGGACTGCCCGGGCAGTCACAATTGCCCAGAGCCTTCCGTGGCGGAGGTCAGGAAACGTACTGACGAAATCCTAGAAGAAGATGATCGTCTAAGAGAAGATAATCCTAAAAAATATGAGCAGGATAGAAATTTAGATGACCTCTTTGATTACGGTCGTAATATTATTTCGCAACCGGCAACAGGCTATATTTTAACGAGACCTTTTAAGCGTAGGCTAAAGAAAGGCTTTGTGCCCTATTGGAACCGTGCTGTTGATTTTTGGGTATGGTGTAATTACTACAATCAACTTCTAGAGATTTTTAATCTGAGCTTCGATTCATTTGGTTCTACTTCACTCATGGTGCAGTCTCGCTTTAGTTATCTAAGGAGGCACTTTCCAAGCGATCTGAAGCTTTTTGAAGCGCATGTTCCGATTACTTTGATTGAGCTTTTAAGATCAGGTGTCCTTCTTAAAAGAGATCTGATGAATCTTTCTGATATTGAAGTCGGGGTCGAGGCACGCTTGGATATTATAAAGAAAATAGAGAGTACCCTAAATATCTTTATCTATGATTATGACCTTGAACTCCTTGTAAAGAATCCCAGAGCTTTTGATTCTTTTCTTTTGGCCATAGCCGGTATGAGTAAGAAGTTAGAGACGAATGTAGAACTTCCTAACTTCACTAGACCAGATGAAGTGGCCTTTGTTATCCCGCAATTTTCTTTCTAGATTCCTTCTCGGGAAATTGGCTAAGTCCAAAGGCAACAAAGAGAAAGAGAGCACCGGCAAAAAGAAAGAAGAGTGCTTCAAAGAAGGCACTTTTCAGATTAAGAAGTCCACTTAAGGTGCAAAGTGGACCCGCAACCCATACATAGAGTTTGATATAGCCGCGAGCAAAAGCTTTCTTTTGATGCCACAAATAATTGATGATCAAATGATAAATAAATACTACTGACAATAGAGTGAGGAGAGTATTGGTAAAGAGGTTAAGAAATTGCATCTCAAAGTTTTCGGATAAATCATTGGGGTTGATATTCTTAACTTGAAGCAGTGCTTCTTTATATTGAGTGACCAGCTCTGGGTTTGTGAATAAGAGGTAAATATAAATAATAATAATAAAGTCGCCTAAGATCCACGCTACTGAGGCAGCACGCTTAAAAGAGGCTAAATTAAATGAAGAATAGATTTTATCCATGATTTTACTCATCTCCTCGGTTATTCTATGGGCACATAACTTATAATATAAATAGTATTAGGTAAGCTCCATGACAGTGCAAGTTGTTATTCTTCTCCTCTCAATTGTTGCTCTCTACTTTGGGGCCGAGTTTGCTTTAGAGGCAGCAGAGAAAATTGGCCTCTACTTTGGTATGTCACCCTTAGTGATAGGCCTTGTTCTTATCGGTTTTGGAACTTCTCTTCCCGAATTCTTTGTTTCTCAAATCGCCTGCTTAAATAATGAACCTGGAATTGCTCTTGGTAATATTATTGGCTCGAATATCGCCAATCTCTTCCTTATCATGGGAATTAGCGGCTTCATTACTCCTCTTTTTATTTTGCAAAAAGGAATTATCCGTCAGCTGTGGATTCATCTCGCCCTTACACTTACCCTTGTCTTTGTTGTTTTCTATCTCGGGGTTTCACCACTTGCGAGTGTTGTTCTGGCACTCTTTTTTACTTTCTTTCTCTGGGATACTTTTAGAGAAATGAAAAAAGAGAGGAACCTAAGAGAAGAATCGGATGAGGAAGAAGTCGAAAAACTAGAGGCGACAATTTTTGGTAAACTGGTTATTGGCTTTGTCTTTCTCTACTTTGGGGGAGAGTATTTGGTTTCCTCAGGAACAGCGATTGGTAAAATAATGGGCGTTCCGCCTTATGTCATTTCTGCTGTCTTTGTTGCCTTTGGCACTAGCTTTCCAGAACTTATTACAGCGCTTGTGGCCTGTTATAAAAAGAAAAATACAGATTTAATTACGGGTAATATCATTGGTAGTAATATCTTCAATGTTGCCTTTGTAATGGGCTCTATTGGAATTTATGATATTGAGATTGTTCAGGACTTTAGGGTTGAAATGACAGTTCTTATCTGTGCAGCACTTTTTTTATTGGCCCTGGCTTTTTTAAAGAAGAACTTCAATCGCTTCGGTGGACTTATCTTTCTCTGCTCTTATGTGGGAATTGTTTATCACTGGGCCAATCAGTAAGATATTCTAGTCGTATTCACGACGTTGAAGCTTTCTTTCAATATCTTTTTTCTGTTTGTCTTGGCGCTTGTCATGCTCTTTCTTACCGCGCGCAAGAGCAATCTGTAGCTTAATACGGTTATTTTTGAAATAGATCTTAACAGGTATGATTGTTAGGCGAGCTGCTTTCATTTGATGATAGAGGCGCTCAATTTCAACTCTATTAAGAAGAAGTTTTCTCTTACGAGCTTCTTCGTGATTATTAATATTGCCCCACTCATAGAGGGGAATATTCATGTTGTAGATCCATGCTTCCATTTTATCATCAACAGTGACATAGGATTCTCCCATCGTCACTCGGCCGTTGCGAAGGGATTTTACTTCAGTTCCCTGAAGAACCATGCCGGCTTCAAAGGTTTCATCAAACGCATAATCGTAAGTTGCCCTTTTATTTTTAGCGATGATTTTTATTCCCATATCTTTTAAACTCTTACCTTAAAATGAAATTTTAGCGCCACCCATGGCCATCAAAATATTCCCACCAACTTTAAAGCCAGGTGAGCCAATCTTAACACCACTAGCACCGTTTTCTTGACCGGTGGTCTTGGTCACAGTTTTCTCTTCTAACTTATGATATTGAAGCGATGCTCCAAGCTGAATATCTTTAGTAAAGAGCTTGAAATCATAAGTTAAGCCAGAGCTTAGCATATAAACATTGGAGTCGATAGTGTTACCACTACCCGAGAAATCGCCGTCTAGGGGACTTTGACGGTAGGCAAGGCCAGCCATAACTTTTACGGACTCAATAATATTCAATGCGACGCCTATTTTTGGCGTAAATGTGTTGCGAAGGTTTAGCCTTTCATAATCTCCACTGGCTTTCACTGTTCCCCCTAAATTTCTTACCTTAATGAGGGGGGCTTCATAATTGTCCCACATTTGATACTCTAGGCTCATTGAGAATTCAGCGAGATCACTTTCGAAGACATGACCAAAACGCAGGATATGCGGGTCATAGTAAATCATATTTTCGAGACCAACGTTGATTAATGTCAGGGGAGGATTTGAGATATCACCGGTCGCCACTGCTTCGAGATTAGATTTCATCTCTTGTTGAAAAGTAAAATAACTCAGACCAAGGTTACTCTTATAGGCCAAAGAAGCAATAATTCCGAGGCTAGGTTTGATATCCGTTTTTGCACTTCCGCTAGATCCATAACCGTTGTCAAGACTCACTTGAGTATTCACCCGAGCACTTGCTTGAAAGCCAATATGGGTTCCAAGGCTTATGGCCCAAGATTCTCCGAGAGGAAGAGCGTAGTTGGCATGAATTTGTGTTCTGCGATAGCGAGCGCGATAAAGTGAGTATTCTGGAAGAAAAGGGTGGCCTGAATTGGTTTCGACGAGCCCACCAATGGGAGCAAAGTAGCTAATGCCAATTGCCCCGGCCTCTTTATATTTTAAGGGAAAAAGCAGATGAATATTTGTATTATAAGAGTCCTCGTAATTGGTATTGACCTGGCCGCTTACAGTGCTTGTTCCACTTTGGCCTGTAATTTGGTTTTCCGTTACGACGCCATTGATATCTTCAAAGGAATGGCTTACGACAGAAGACGTTGCCGCTAAGGTGATTTTTGTCGACCACGCTGCGAGGGCAGGAATGTAGTAATTATTGGCGGGGTCATTTGAATTTCCGTTAGCTTGATTACCAATAGAAGAAGTGCTTGGTCCCGTCCCATAAAACTCAGGGAAGGAAGCAAAGAGAGGGTTGTTAAAGAGACTTAAGAGAGTAAAGAAAAAGAATAAAACCAGTTTCATGGTTTCTCCCGTAGGGCCTTAAAGGCTAGAAAAAGCTTTTGGATATTTTCAAGATCGAGGGCCTCTGCCCTTACTCTTGGATCGATTGATAGCTGACTAAGAATCGTTTCTATTTCTTCAGGTGTGTAGTTACTCTTGAGTACTTTACCCATCTGTTTTCTTTTAAATTGAAAAAGATGGCGTAAGAACTTCTCGTAGGATTTAAAGTTAGAGAGCGCGATAACGGGCTCTGAAAGTCTTTTGAAGCTTAGAACAGCTGATTCAACTTTAGGTGGTGGATTAAAGGCACCAGGGGCCACTTTGCAAAGAAGAGACACTTCAAAGTAGGTTTGCGATAACGCCATAAGTGAGTTCATCGCTTTGCCTTTTCTTGTATCGATAGCAAAGGCTTTGTCGGCCACTTCCCTTTGAAACATTAAAGTCATAAAACTGAGCGAAGGAGCTTGAAGAAATTTAACAAATAGAGGAGAGGCGACATTATAGGGTAGGTTTGAAACAAGCCAGATTTTGTGACCATCTTTCAGAAAACCCCACTCTTTAAAACCCTCTTCGAGGTCCCACTTAAGTGCATCGGTAATGTGAACGGATTCTTTCGGTAATATTTTTTCGAGGTATTCTGGAAAACGCTCGTCTTTATCAATGACGTGAATGGGAAGGTCGTGGGCGGCCAAGCTTTCGGTTAAGACTCCAGGGCCCGGGCCAACTTCAACAATACTTGTGGCAGAGTCTTTGAAATCAGAGGTGATTTTCTCAATGATATTCTTATCAACGAGGAAATGTTGGCCTAAGGCTTTGTTAGCGCGAGGAAGTTGGCTCATGTTTTCCTTTTGGCCTTGTCTTGAAGTTGGTTCTTATCAAGAAATCGCCCGCGAGCATCAATTTCCAAACACTCAGGAAAATCGATTTTATGAGTGCTGTAAGTTCTTAAGGCATAATTGGCAATCATCGCGGCATTGTCAGTGCAAAAGCGAGGAGGCACAAAGTGGACATTATTATAAGAGTTTTCAAAGGTTCTTCTAAGTGCGCTATTGCAAGCTACACCACCACCAACAACGATAGGGACTTCTCTTCCTGTTTTGTCTCTGGCCATTCGTAAAGCATAGCGGGCCTTTAATTTTAACGCTTCAACAATGGAGCGTTGATAACCAGCACAGATATTGGGAAGCTGAGATGGATCTTTTTCAATCCCAGGGTTTTTCTCTAGAAAAGTTCGAAGAGCTGTTTTCACACCTGAGTAAGAGAGGTCTGCATTTGCTGATTTCTTGAGACCAATAGGAAAGAGGTGAATCGATTCATCTCCCTCTTTGGCGAGATCGTCGATAATTTTACCAGCAGGGTAGCCTAGCCCCATCAGTTTGCCGCCTTTATCAAAGGCTTCCCCTGCAGCATCATCAATTGTTGTTCCGAGGATTTCCATTTCAGTTGGAGAGCTCACCAAAAGAAATAATGAGTGACCGCCAGAGACGACTAGTCCGACATAAGGATAAGAAATATTCTTTTCCAAGAAGATCGCTTCGATATGTGCATAAAGATGATTGACGGGAATAAGGGGAAGTTCATGGTAGAGGCAAAAGGTTTTCGCTCCACCGACTCCTGTAAGGAGGGGACCAAGAAGGCCCGGGTGAGTAGTGACGGCAACAGCATCAACTTCTTCTCTTTTTAACCCAGATTCTTTGAAGACGGCATCCATGAGAGGAGCTAGCTTGGCGAGGTGATTTCTCGCGGCAATTTCGGGAACAACTCCGCCCCACTTTTTTAAAAGCTCTTCTTGGGAAAAGAGTCCGGCAGCCAAAACCTCAGGTTTGGAGTCTTTAGACTTCCACGGACCCGGTGCTCCACGCATAAGGCATACAGATGTGTCATCACAACTGGTCTCAATCGCTAAAATGTTGAGTTTATTACTTTTTTGCATTGCGCTCTAATTGGTTTTATTGACTCTTAAGTTGCTAAATCCTAGCATAAAGAGAACGTTATATTAAAAAAAACACGTTACTCATAGGAGGAGTGAATATGTTTTCTGTTAAAAAACTGACTTTAGGTCTAATTCTCGTACTTTTTTCTGTCACACCAAGTTTTGCTGGTGACTCATCATCTGGTTGTGGTGTGGGTTGGATGGTTTTCAAAGACAATTCACTCATCTCTTCAGCATTGAGATCAACTACCAATGCTATGTTTTTAAACACAGTGGCCATGACTTTTGGAACCAGTGGATGTACGCGCCACTCGATTGTTCAAAATGATAAGAAGTCACTTCACTACATGGCGTCCAATAAAAACCAACTTATGGTTGAAGTGGCCATGGGTGGTGGTGAGCACGTTGCTGCACTTTCTGAACTTATGGGTTGTGAGCAAGAAGTTTTCTCTCAAGTTCTTCAAAGAAACTACAGTGACGTTTTCTCTGGTGAGACTCCAAGAAGCCTTGTGAATAATGTTCAAGCACAGATTCTTTTGAATCGTGATCTTGCCCATGGCTGTGGACTTATTTAAAAGTCTTTTTTTTACATTTATTCTTATGGGAGCCGCTTCATTACAAGCGGCTTCTTTATTTTCAGGCCTTTCTCCAAAACATCAAGAAAGGTGGCGCCTTCTCTATCACTATCATAAGGGAGAAAGTCGCGTAGATGAGCCGAGCTTTTTCTTGCACCCTGCAGGTAAAACAGAGATAGCTGAAGAATTTAAAGCGGCCACTATTGCTGCTGAGCTTGGAGAGGGGAGCTATGGTCGCTTCAATCAACCCTTTGCCTGTGCCTTTCCCTTACGTGCCGAATTACTAAAAGAATGGGGCTTTTCTGTTAAAGAAGGGCATGACTGTGGCCCCTTTAAGAAGTGGCAAGATGAAGTGAAGCCAAAGGCGCTCTCTATTGTGTTTTCAACCTCGTATCCCAATAACCCGGGGAGTATGTTTGGTCATACTTTTTTGAGGTTTCATAAAAATGGTAAGGGTAATGATCTTCTCGATTATGGTGCAAACTATTCTGCCATTGTTAATAAGAAAGACTGGGGTCCAGTTTACGCTTTTAAAGGTTTATTTGGGGGCTATCTCGGTTATTTTGACCTATCTCCGTATTATGTTCTGGTAAATACTTATATCCACGGAGAGAGTCGTGACCTTATTGAATATAATTTAAATTTAACTCCAACCCAATTGAGAAGAGTTTTTTCTCATTTATGGGAACTCTATAATAGTTCGGCTTTCGATTACTTCTTTACTTGGGAGAACTGTTCTTTTCACTTAGCTGGTCTTTTAAATGTTGTACTTGAAAAGAAATTAGAGGTTCCAAGTCGTTGGTACTATCTCCCGGCTGATCTTATCTCTGCCATTAACTCCTATGGAGGGCTTGTTAGTAAAATTGAAAATAGGCCGTCCCTTAAAAGGCAGGCCAAAGGCTATTTAGAAAGAATCTCAAATGAACAATCAAAAAAAGTGAAAATCATTGCAGACTCTTTAAATAGAGATTTAATAAAGGAATTAAAGAGCGTAGAAGAGTTCGATGCTCTCATCTCATTGCTTAATTATGGAAAACAGACCAAGAAGAAAACTTTAGAAGGAGACGAAAAAGAGTTTTTTATGGCAGCTCTTCGGGCTAGGGCATCCCTTGGTGGAAAGAGCGTTGAGGCACCTAAACACGAGTTTTTAAATCAGCCTCATGTTAGTCATCTGCCACAGAAGATAGCTGTAGGGATCGGACATAATGGAAGCACTTATAGTGGAAACCTGTTTTATCAGTCAGGTTATCATGACTTATTGGCGCGAGACCTAGGCCTTGATCCTTGGAGTGAGTTTATGTTCTTAAATGGAGAAGTCTCACTTCAAAAGGAAGAATTACAGGTAAACCGTATTGGTCTCATTGAAATCACCTCGCTCCATCCTCTTACGCTTTTGTCTGAGCAACTTTCATGGAAGGTCGGGGTCTTTAGCGATAAAATGACGAGCACTCGAGATTACCGTGACTCTCAGCGAATTAATGGTGTGGCCAAGATGGGGATTACTTTCGGTGATCGTTCATGGGTTCTTAGTGCCCTCGCAGGAGGCGTTCTTGAGGCTTCTCAGCATTATCAAGACCGATACCGCGCTAATCTTTCCTATGAGTTGCTTGCCGGAGTTCAAAATGAGTTAGGTAAAATTCTAACAAAGATTGAGGTAAGGCATGATGTGCGTACACCAAAAAGCAATATAGACTATTACACAAGTATTGGCTTAAACCTTTTTCTTTCGCGCCAGAGTGAATTAAGATTTACCAGTGATCTCAATTTTCATGGAGTCTCTGGAGGGAAGGACTTTGATAAAGTGAATGAAAAGCATAGCATTTCTCTAGGGGTTTATTTCTAATGAAAAACTTTACGATACTCTTTTTAGTACTCTCTCTCTCTTCTTGTACTCATCTCTTCTTTCAGCCGGACCGCTATCTGCATATTCCTCCAGAAAAATTAAAAGTGGAATATCAAAATATATACTTTGATTCAACCGATAAAACTCGACTTCACAGTTGGTTTCTACCTCGTAAGGATCAGAGTCAGAAGGCCAAGGGCTTAATTGTTCTTTATCACGGGAATGCTCAAAACCTTTCGAGCCATTATATAAGCGTCAGTTGGATGACTCGTTTTCAATATGATGTCTGGGTTTGGGACTATAGAGGTTATGGTCTTAGCCAAGGGGTTGCGGACAGCTCAGGTGTTTATCAGGATTCGCTAGCAGCGCTCGAGTTCGCTGTAAAAATGGTCGATGAAAAGAAATACCCTAAGCTCATAATGGTGGGGCAAAGTCTGGGGGGAAATATCCTTATGCGGGCCCTCCATGATAGCCCTCACAAAGATAAAGTCGATGCTGTAGTCTTGGATTCGACTTTTCTTGGCTATAAAGACATCGCCTTTGATCGCCTGACTCAATATTGGTTCACCTATCTCTTTAGCCCTTTGTCCTATGTGCTTGTCAGTGATGAATACTCTGCCAAAGAGGTTGTGAATAATATAACTCACCCTGCTTTAGTGATTCATGGGAATAAAGATGCGATTATCCCTTTTCGTTTTGGTGAAGAAGTTTACGCAAAACTTGGAAGTGAGAAGAAAGAATTCTTACCGGTAAAAGAAGCTGGGCATATAAATTCAATTGGTATGGGTCGAGAAAAGATTAACCAAATCCTTCTCGACTTTATTGAAAGGGTTACTCCTCACTAGCAGGACAAGCAACCTTCTTAATCATTGTTCCAAGCTTCTCCTGGTCCACGGCACCAGGTAAGCCATTATCCTGCTTTTGATACCATTGCGGGCTTTGGTCTGAATCATGACAAGTTAAGCACTTTTGAGTCATGAGGGCCATCTTACTTTCTTTTGGCATTGGTGGATCCATTTGCTCAAAAGGATGATTGTCATGTTGGCTGTGACAATTGAGGCACTGAACGTTAGCAAAATTTCGATTAACTTTGTAAGTACTGTCGTGTTTAAACCAAATATTAGAGAGTTTTTTACGCTTAGATGAGGCAAGATCTCTAACACTTTTTACAGGACCAAAAGCATCCTTAAGTTCGCTCCAGTATTTCTCTGTCACCTCATTCTTCGGAGTTTCTCTAAAATAACCGTAGTGAGGTTCATCAAACTCTAGAATATCGCTGACTTTTTGAAAGCCTTTGGTTTCATCAAGGCCTAGACTATGGCATTTTACACAGGCAAGGTTATTTTCTTCTTTAGCTGTTAAGAGAGTATAGTAGGCAATAGAGTGAGCCGTTCCTTGCCAGAAGTCGGCTTGTTTTTGATGGCACTCAACGCAAGAAGAAGCTGTGGCATATCTAATCTTTCCAAGCTCTTCGCTACTCATTTCGCTTTGTTCGATTTTCTGAACTTTGGCCAATTCTTCTTTATGTTTATCTATCTTAGCGAGAAATGGGTTGGGTTTGAGCTCATCTTTAAGCTCGTCTCTAATTTCATGAATTTGATAGCTATCTTTAGATTTGTCGCCTTTCATTGAAAAGGAGATGTGACCCATATAGTGGTTTCTTGAGAGGACTTGAACAATTTTGGTCTTTCCCTCTTCATTTGCAAATCTTAGAAAGTTCATGGTGTGGGCACCTATGATCCAATCAATAATAGGAAAGTCTCTGGCTAGTTTCTCATCAGGTCCCATTCCTGCATGACTCATAATTACCAATCGATGAAATTTGTTATTAGAGTCATAACCCTTTTCCTTGAGTGTCACGAGAGACTTTTTCATAGCTTCTTCATAGGAGAGAAATAGCTCTTTATACTGACTAGCTAAAACATTGGGATTAATAAATCCAAGCATGAAAATTTTATGAGGACCCTTTTCAAAGGTAACCAGTTCCTTATGAGGAAGTGTCTTACTATCTTTAAGGTTACTGAGAAGGATATTAATTTTTGTTTCAACGGTAACTCTTTTAAGAAACTCTAAACCTTTTGCAAAATCTTGATCACCAGGAGTCCAGTAGCGAAGCCCAACTTCACTTAGGTGCTTTGCCAAGCCAAGAGCGTTGAAGCTTTTACTCTTATCAAGAGTTTTAGGTAGACTTGCAGAAGCAAAAAGAGTGTCACCTGAATCGACATAGACCATAGGTTCTTTTTTTTCTTGAGCGGCGAAAAGTCCTGCAACTTGCGCAAGGCCTCCTAAGGGAAAGTGACGGCAACCACAAGGGTGTGTCTCACCGTTAACATTGTGGGAGAAATAAATACCAAAGGAGTCTTCATTTATATCCACAACATCGTATGAAGGATCACCCATCATATCGATGAAATATGAACAGCTGCTTAAAAGTGTGGCCATAAAAAAGGCCATGATGATCATGGCCCGGTTAAAACTCATCATATTCTTTTCTCCGAGCTTAAAGCTTTCCTAGTAACTTCTTAGCTTCTTTTACTTGGCCAGCTTTCGGCCAACGGCTAATGAGTTCATTTAGGGTCTGCTTTGCTTCTTCATTCTTATTTAATCTTTTAAAGGTCCTCGCCAAAAAGAGGAGTCCGTTCTTATTATAACCTGTCTTTGGGAATTCGGTGAAGAGCTTGGAAAAATAGGACAGGGCTTTGTCATTCTCTTTGTCCATGTAGGCAATCATTCCAAGGTTATGAATCACCCGAGCTTTTTGACCACCAGAAACTTTCTTTTGATCAAGAAGAGTGAGGAGACCTTGCTTGGCTTCTTGATAACGGCCCTTCTTATAGTCTCCCATTGTTTGCCAATAGAGGCTTTTCTTGGTGCTTTTAGCGTTTTTTTTTCCCGACATGCCCTTTAGGGTAGATAGGACTTCATTAATATATTTCTTCTGAGCAGCCATATCTTTAGAGAGCTCACTGAGGCTATCTGTTTGCGACTTCTGAGTACCTTCAATTAGTTTAAGTCTCTCCTCAAGAGATTGAATTCGACTATCAAGGGTCTGCTTGGTTTTGTGCTGGTCTTCTTCAACTTGCCCCGTAACATTTGTGATTCTCTCTTCAATATTTTGAAGTCTGACAGAGAAGTTTGCGTTTAACTGCTGGCTGTCCTGCATTTGCATCGACATGCTTTCAACCATTTGTTCTCTCTGAATATCCTCTCTAGTTTTACAAGAGAAGAGAAGTGTTAAGGTAAGAGCAGCAAATAAAAGTGAGAGCTTTTGATTGTTCATAGAATATCCTAGAGATTCTCCAGCGCTTTTTTCCTAATCGATACGAATTCGGCTTTTTCTGAGAACTTCTTTGAAAGAAGGGCGTATTGTTTTGCTTTATTAAAGTATTTTCTTTTATACGATGACTTGGCTTTTAAGTAGTAGAACTCTGCTTTTCGATATAGACCGGGAGCAAGAGTTTGGGCTTCTGAAGCTTTTGCCGCAACAAAAGCGCTTTGGGCCATTCGCATTTCTAATTTAGGGCGTGTGGTAGCTAGCCCACACGCCGTGAATAATAGAATTGAAAAAATTAAGACTGTCTGAGAAAGAGTCTTAATCATATAGCCGCTTACTTCGCAGTAACGACGAAGTTAGCTCTTCTGTTTTTTGACCATGATGATTCGTCATGACCAAAAGCGATTGGACGCTCTTTACCAAAAGAAATAGTGCTAACTCTTGAGCTGTTTACACCCATAGATACAAGGTATTGCTTAACCGCCATTGCTCTTTTTTCACCAAGAGCTAAGTTGAACTGAACTCCACCTCTTTCATCACAGTGACCTTCTATTTGAACTTCTACACCAGAGTTGTTCTTTAGGTATTCTGCATTGGCCTGAAGAGAAGCTCTTGTGCTTGAGTCTAGGTTTGAGCTGTTGAAATCAAAGTAAACAGTTTGTAGAGCACCGGCTTTACCAGAGTCTGAGTCACCGTTAATTTGCAACTCCATCCCGTCAGAGCCCATGTCTTGGTCGTCAGTGTTTGCATTGCTCGTTCCTGGTGCACCAGAATTCTTCTTAGAAGAAGAGCCACATCCAGCTAAGCCGAGGGAAAGGATTAAGGTTAAAATAAGGGCAATAGGTCTAATTGAAAGCATCAACTTCTCCTTGATTAAAAAGTCTTAATTTATTGAAAATCGTAAAACGATGTTTTCTAACTCATTAATTCTATTATGGGTTTATATGCGCTCATTATAAAGGAAAAAAAGATGACAGGAAGAGATGAATACTTGCCTATTGCCGCGCTTCCCGACTGTCTTGGTCAATTACTACTTTGAGATTTTATTTTTTCTTCAAGCTCCCTCGCTCTCCAAATGCGCCAACACTCCCCGTGATGTTCAGTATTGAGGGCACCGTAGTCCGGTTCTCTATTGTTTTTTAGGTCATCATAGCAGCGTAATTGCTTCTCTGTTGGAAGGTAGGTCAAAAGGTAGTCGAGGTGACCCATCATATTCTTCTTACCGGCCCGCATGAGAATATGGATGGCCACAACATCAGCTGTGTCCTCTTCTGTAAAAAAGCGCAACTGCGGTGCACTCAACTTGCGACTAAGGTTAAGATATTTTTGATAACGGAGATTTCTCATGACGCGAAGACGGCCCATTTCTGGTTGGTCTTCTTGAATAAGCTTTTCAATTTCGCCCCATTTTTCGAGGTCTAAGGATTTAGCTAATAGGTTTTCTCTTTCAATGACTTCTTTTATGAGGTTGCCCGGGTAGAGTTCAAAACATTTCTCAGCAAGATCATTAAAGTCTTTTGCCTCTTGATCTGAAGAGGAAATAAAATTTCCTTTTTCTATGCGTTCTTTCAGAGTTTGATATTTACTTCTAAGGGGAAAACAACTGGGGTCAAGCCCTCTTGTTCTTTCAATCATGCCTTTAAGAAGTCTACCAAGTTCCCCCTCAACGGGGATTCCATGCTGAGAGGATATAAGCTGAGGGCTTTCACCAATATGATCAATGGTCTTCATTAGCTCAATAAGGTCGCCTTTTAATTCCTCTAAAGGAAAGGGGTAGTCTAGGCATGTTCCATAAATCTTTCTTTTGATACCTTTGATTTCATCAACAAGGTTTACGGACTCAGCATGCTTTTCGAAATAGTGGGTCATTTCATGAGCAAGAACAAACGCTAAATCTTCAGGTGTTTGCAGGAGCTCATGAGAAATAATCAGTCCATTTGATTGGCGCTGTTTACCTTGGAAGTGCATTCCAAAACTGCCAGAAGTTGCCCCATAGGTGAGAATGATTTCTGGTTTGGGATAGTCTGCGCAATTTTTATAGCGCTCACAAAAGAGAGGCCAAAGCTCTTCAACAACAGCATCGACTTTCTCGTAGTTCTTACTATGGACCATGGGATCAAGAAAGTTCCACCAGTCGTTAAAGACATAGTTCACCGCCTGAGCTTTGGAATCAAACTCGATCATCTCATTTGTTAATTTCTGGCCAAAACAATGACCCAATAAAAGGAATTGAATCCCGATGAGAAAGGTCAACTTCATATCAAACTTATCGGAAGGATTGCCAAGTTAATGACCGTTTTTGATGAGAAGCCGCTTTTTCTCATTACTTTCGCTGTTTATCAATAAAGCCAATATAAGATCAGACTAAGGTACTGTAATTAAATAAGTATCTCGTAATTTATATTGTTTTCATCACATTTTTCCCTTAAGCTAAAAAGAGATGATTGTCCTCATTTTGTTGAACCTATCTGCCGAATATAACTTTAGCTTATGAAACTTAAACCCTTCCTCAAAACCATAGATGAACAGGCTATCGTCGCCTACACAGATAAGTCGGGCCTTATTGAATATGTGAATGATAATTTTTGTCAGATCTCTGGTTATAGCAAAGAAGAACTTATTGGCTCAGATCATCGCCTTGTGAACTCTGGCCATCACTCAAGTGAGTTCATGAAAAATATTTGGGCGACTATTTTAAATGGTAATGTTTGGGTAGGAGAAATCTGCAATCGTAGAAAAGATGGAAGCCTTTATTGGGTAAACACTTCAATTTCTCCCGAGATTATTGATGGAGAGATTTGTGGTTTCTATGCCATTCGCCACGATATAACCAAACAAAAAGAACTTGAAGTTGAAAATCTTAAGCTCTTGAGTCTTTCCAACTCTGTACAAGAGATTGCTAATGTTGGTGGTTGGGAATTAAATCTGGATGATGGAAAAGTCATTTGGACGGACCAAACTTATAAAATTCATGAAGTTCCAGTCTCTGTGCCCATAACTGTTGAGTTGGGTGTGAGCTTCTATGTTGAGAAAGATCAAATTCGTATTAGAAGATGTATTGAGCAATGCTTTTCAAACGGAGCTACCTTTTCTGAGGAGTTTGAAATTGTCACGGCGAAAGGAAGGCGCGTCTGGGTAAGGTCTGTTGGGGAGCCTGTTTATAATTTAAAAGGAAAAGTTGAAAAGTTAAGGGGAGTTTTTCAAGATATTACAGAGCAAAAAGAAGCCGAACGGTTGGCACAGATTGAAAAACTAAAAAGTCTTCATAATGCAAAGCTTGCTTCTATTGGAGAGATGACCTCAACAATGATTCATGAAATCTCTAATCCTATTGCTGTCTTTGATGGTTTGATTAGCTCTGCAGCGAGAAAGAAAACTATTGAAGAGATTAAGCAGACGCTTGAAAAAGCAAAGAAGCCAGTAGATCGTTTAAAGAAAATGGTTCATAATATGCGCCAATTCTCTCGCAATGAAGCGTCCAAAAGAGAAGTAAGTGAAACTAACTTAAAAGAAGTTGTAGAACAAAGTTTAAGTTATATGGATTATCGCTTAATGCATTCCCATATGGAGATTCGAACAGATTTAGAGCAAGTGAGCTATCTCTGTGAGCCGTCCGAGATCGAGCAGGTGATTGTGAACTTAATTAACAATGCTATTTATGCAGTTGAGAATTTAGAGCAAAAGTGGATTGAAATCTCTTTAACCCAGGGGCCAGCTGGTTCTTGTCAACTCTCTGTCACTGATAGTGGCCATGGCATTGACCCAAAGATTGCTGAGCATATTTTTGATAGTTTTTATACCACCAAAGAACGAGGGAAGGGCACTGGAATTGGCCTTGGGGTTGTTTCAGATATTCTCTCAAATCATAATGCCAACATTTCTGTGAATCATGATTGCCCCAATACTCAATTCATTATCGACTTTCCTAAAACTAAAGAAGTTAAAAAAGCAGCAAGCTGACTAATGCATCGGGTCTGAAGCAATTGTTGATAGGCTTTATCGTGAGTTTTTGATAATCTTCCTTGTTTCTAAATGAGCATACAAGGAAGTTATTGATGTTTCTGTTCATTCTCTCTCTCTTTTTACAAAGTGCCCATGCCAATGAAGCGGTCATTAGTCGCCTCTTAAATGACATCAAAGAAAATTCTTTGCAGATGAAGGCCAGTGACTTTGATTATCAGGCAAACTTAATTGATTTAAAAAGTAATCTCTTTGTCTTTGAGCCTACGGCTTTTGTAAGGGGAGGATACTCAAATCGGGATACCCCGCCTACGTCACCCTTCGCTCCCAGTAACTCCACGGTAAAGGATTTTGAAATTGGAGTGGCAAAGCAATGGTCAAGTGGTTTTTCAACGAGTTTAAATTATCTCTTTCAGGACTCAGAGACCTCCTTTCCAAATAGGCCTGATTTTAACTTTGTGTCTCCAACTCTAACTCTCTCGCTACAAACAAAGATCTTTCAAGACCTTATTTATGATCGCTATGGACACCTTCTCGTAAAAAATAAAATTAATGAAGATGTCACCTATCTTGCCACTAAAATTGAAAAGAAAAATGTCCTGGTTCAGGGACTTCTCGACTTTTCCTTACTGCTTGAGCAAAAAGAAGAGCTCTCTCTTCAAGAAGAACTGTGTCGGGTGACCAAAACTCAAAATAGCAACTTGAGACTAAAACGTAAGAGGGGCAGCGTTTCTAAACGTGAATACCTACTTGGCCAAAAAGAATTGATCAATTGTGAGGCGACTATTGAGAGACTTAAGAGAGGCTTTCTTGAGAAAAAGCGACAATATGCTTCGACCTACAATAATGACTTTAGTAGCTACAAAGATATTAAAACGGAGAAGCTCTTTGGCGCTGCGGAAACAGCTTATCAAAACTTTAATGCTCTTAATGCCAAAGTGGACATCGAAGAACAAGACCAAGTCCTCTCTCTTAAAAATAGAGTCAAAGGATTAGAAGCTGCCCAAAGTCAGCTTGAAGCAGAGGCGAGCACCAATCTTAGCTTTGAAGTGAGATCCGGTTTAGCGGGACTTGATAATAGTACTTCAAGCGCTCATCAAGATATCACGGGCAATGATTATCCTTTCGTCTACGTAGGCTTGCGATTGGACCTGCCCATCAAAAATCGAGATGCAGTCGCAAGGGCCGGGGCGAATCGCTATCGCTTAGAAGCCTTGAAGAAGAGGAAAGATCTGACGATTAATCAAAAAGAGTCACGTCTTGGAACTTTGGAGACGACGCTCAAGCAAGATTTTGTTATCTACGAAAAGTATAAACAAGCCATTGGTTTTTCAAAAGCGGTCATCAGAGAAGCCAGAAGGGATTTCTCCAATGGACGTCTTGATTTCAACACAGTGACTGAATTTAATAAAAGCCTCATTCAAGATCAGAAAAACCTTTCCTCTCACCGTATTCAACTTATTGTTAGAGTTGTCGAATATCTCGATTTCTTTCAGTACTTTGATGGTTATCTTAACTAAGCGTACCGCTTAAGGAAGCTCTTATGAAATTGCTAGAGTTTTTTCAAAAACATAAACTGTTTATTCATTACTTGACCGTTGTGGTGATCATTGCTGGTATCGTGACTTTCTTTAAGATCCAAAGAGAGGCCAGACCGAATGTGAACTTTAATAGAGTCAATGTTCAGGCTTTCTATCCTGGGGCGTCCCCATCGGATATTGAAGAGCTGGTGATTGATCCTCTCGAAGAGAAAATTGCAGAGGTTGATGGTGTTGAAGAGTATCGTTCGGTGAGCTTTGTGGGCGCTGGACAAATTTCCATTACCATTGATGACAGTTATCCTGATCCCGAAAAAATCGTTGATGAGGTGAGAAGGAAAATTTCAGAAGTAAAAGATCTTCCCGCAGAAGTAGAAGACCCAGTAGTGACTGAGATTAAGGCCTCTAATATACCGGTTCTCAACCTTGCCATTTATGGCGACCTCGATGCCTTTAACTTTAAGCTTGAAACAGAAAAGCTTAAGGACTTTCTTCAGTTGCAAGATGGCGTACAAAGTGTGAACTACTCTGGGATTGGTGCTCTTCAATTAAAGGTTCTCACCAACCCACGTCTTCTGGAAAAATTTGACATCACTCAAGAAGAAATCCTCTCAAGGCTTACCTCGTGGGCCAAGCAAAAACCGGGCGGCCTCTTTGAAAATCGCTCTCAGGTCGCCAATATTACGATCGGAAATGATCTGAATGAGGAGAGTCTGCTAGAGAATTTTGTTGTCCGCTCTAATGATTACGGCAATAAAGTAGACCTACAAGATGTGGCCGAGGTCAAATTTGCCCTAGAGGAAATGCAGTCAGGTTCTATTTTTGGTAGTAAAGATGCGGTCCTCTTTACTGTGGTCAAGAAGCCTTTTTCTGATTCTATTAACGTGGTCGATAATCTTAAAGAAAAAATTGCTATTTATGAAAAAGGCTTACCAAAAGAATTGAAAATGAAGCTCTATGAGGACCAGTCAAAGAGGATTCGTGATAAACTGCGAATTGTTATTACTAACGCTGTTAGTGGTCTCCTTTTGGTACTTCTTATTTTGCTGATCTTTCTCGATTGGCGCTCTTCTTTAGTGGTGAGTGTTGGTATTCCTGTAGCGATTTTAGGTGGGGTTGCTCTGGTATTCTTTCTGGGTAACACCATGAATTCCCTTGTGGTTGTGGGAATTATTATTGTTCTCGGAATGTTGGTGGATGACGCTATTGTTGTTTGCGAGAATATTTATAGTTATATCGAAAAAGGATGGAGTCCCGCAAAGGCTGCGGTTAAAGGCACCCACGAAATTGCCCTTCCGGTTATCGCTTCGGTTTTGACAACGGTTTTTGCCTTTTTGCCCATTGCCTTTATGAAGGAAATCATTGGTCAGTTCTTAAGAGTGATTCCTATCACTGTTGTAGCGATGCTTGTGGTCTCGCTTTTTGAGGCCCTCTTGATTTTACCTATTCACGCTGAAGAGATCATGAGACCTAAGAAAGAAAAGAAAGTAACTTTCTTTACCAAGATTGAACAAAAGTACACTCGCTATTTGAACTGGAGTATCGGAAAGCGTTGGTGGCTTGTCGGTGTGCTCAGTATTTTTATGGTGATCTCAACCATGCAAGGAAAGAAGATCTTTGAAAGATTCTCTCTCTTTCCAGCAGAAGGCCTTGATGGTCTCAGTGTTCGCTTAGAGCTTAAAAAGAATGGGCCTCTTGGTAATACAAGAGAGGCCGTTAAGGAGTTATCGAAACGTCTCGAAGAAGTATCTGAAGGAACCTTTGATAATATCTTCTCTAATCTTGGTTCTGTGACCACTGGTGGTTCAGGGGGCTCTCGTCAAAATGGCGCTCATTTGGCGATGATTAATGTTTCTTTCACATCAGATTCGGACTTTATCTATAAAGAGAAGAGGATCGTAAAAAGTATTAATAAAGTCGTTGATGATTTTGAAGCTGAAAAAGGCATTAAAACCAGTGTCACTCTTGATCGTCCTGGACCTCCTATTGGTAAGCCGATTCAATTACAGGTGACTAGCCGTGATTTTGAGTTTGGTGCCAAAATTGTAGATGATATTAAAGCCGAGCTCTCTAAGATTAAGGGCGTGCATTCACTGGAGAGTGATCTTGATGGCGATAGCATAAAGTACCGCATTGTTGTCAATAATGAACTCGCCGTCAGTGAAGGGGTTGATCCCGCAAAAATTTCTCGCACGATTTTCTCTGCTTCTACCGGAAGAGTCGCCAACGAGATTTTAAAGAATAATGAGAAAGTTGAAATCCTTCTTGGCGTGCAAGACCCAGGCGATGAACCTATCGAATCTATTCTTGAATTAAAGGTCAGAAATAATAATGGCCAGGCCGTGCCTCTTAAGACTTTTGTAAAAGTGGTCAAAGAAAATGGGCCAAGCTCTATCCAAAGACTCAATGGCCTGAGAACAATTACCCTCTTTGGTGAAGTTAAAGATGAGGTTATCACAGGTAAAGAAGCCAACGCTAAGATTCGCCCGTATATAAGTGAGCTCAAAGACAAGTACAAAACCATCTCGATTGTCACTGGTGGTGGTGAAAAAGATCGCCTTAACGCTGTTACAGACACCATGAGACTTTATCTCATTGCGATTGTTCTTATCTTTATGGTGATCTCCCTAACTTTTCAGTCACTGATCTATCCCTTCTTGGTTCTGACGGCCGTCCCCATGGGACTCTCTGGTGTGATCTGGTCGTTGGTTCTGCATGGCAAGTCGCTTTCGATCATGGGTATCATCGGAATTGTGGGGCTTAGTGGTGTTGTGGTGAATGTGAGTATTATCTTTCTAAAGTTTATTCAAGATAGGCTCAAAGAGGGAGCTAACTTTCATGATGCGATTATTGAGGCCGGTGTTACGCGCCTAAGACCCATAACGATGACAACTCTATCGACTCTCATTGGACTACTTCCGACCATCTATGGCGTTGGTGGTGTGGATACTTTTGTGCAACCGATTGCCTTAGTTCTTGGTTGGGGTCTCTTTGTGGCAACGACACTAACAATACTCTTTTTGCCGGCAATCATGAGCTTCTTCACTATTTTGGCGAAGATTGAGGATGCAGAAATTTCTTAAAGTTTTAGGGCTCGGCGAAGAAGACAAAGGACGATAGTGGAACGGGGTAAGTTTCCCCCGCTTCATATTGGCCGCCGAAGCTAAACATCTCCACGAGCCTTAAGGTATGACCGGGGCTGACCGAATCCATCATATCTTCACCGGGGCTTGCGTAATTGATCCAACTAAAGCCGCGCAGAATATTACCGCACTCGTCCTGATAAAGGTCAGAGAGGAGTTTTACTTGAACTCTCTTATTCATCAGGCATCTTTGATGCTGCCATAAGCATTCACCTAGAGCTGTCCCAACGGGAATTCTCCTGCGACTACATTTTGAAGTAACAGGCTGCTTAACTTGGCAATACTGTGATGGGCCTGGAAGGGTGCGCTCAAAGGAGATGGAGTATTCAACGTGATATTCCTTTTTACCTTGATGCTTATAAAGAGGTGTGACCATTTCACCACAGACTTCACTCGCTGCTCTAAAACTCTCAAGAGCTCTGACAGAGACAACGGCCTCTTTAACCTTCGATATAAAGGGCCTGCTCTTTTTTGACACATAGGACTCAATGTCCAAATCAGTGTCCAGATCGGCACCAAGGATTGAAGCACTTAAAAGAACGCTAAGTAAGCTAAATGTCGAGAATAGGGCACGATTTCTCATAGTAGCACCCTACCAAGACCTTTCATTGATCCTCCATTAAAGAGATGGGAACTAGTAAAATTTTTAGGGCGTATCTTCCCTTGAAAGCTTTTCAGGAATTCTATGTTACTAAAAGCCATGAAAAAATTAACTATCCTTTGCCTCGTGCTTATTAGTCTTGCCGCCTCTGCAGAAAATGTCACTTGTACTCTACAAAGTGAGGGCAAAAAAGCCAGTGCTACAGTCTCTATTGTCACTAATGAAGAATCAGTTGCCATTGATGAGGCTTGGGTCAATGACCTAAGCTTTGACTTGGTTTCCGATTGTTATGAAAGTCAGTGCTACATCTCTGCGACCATTTACTCGCAAATTCTTGAAGATGAAGCCGGCCAGATTGGAGTCGAGATAGAAAGAGGCGAGGGTCATGGCCGGATTTTGGCTGAACCTATAACCCACACTCCAGATGGATTGAATTACTTTCTCTATTGTTATTACAATAAGTAATCCCTTTCTTAGTGCCGGTAATCTAAGCTTTTAACCTCTGTCGCTACGTTTCAGGCCAGTAAATGTCACTGTGTCTCAAAAATTGCTTTCAAACATCACTTTTTCACAAATTTATTTCTACTGTGCATTTATCTTTGTTAGACTTCCCATATCTAACTTATTGAGGAGGAAACTTTGAAGTTTTTATCAATGCTTTTTGTTTTTGTTTTAACAATCTCTCTTACCGGTTGCGGTTGGCAATCAATTCCAAAGGCAAAAAACGAAGTGGAGGCCCAGTTCGCTGAAGTACAAAACCAATACAAAAGACGAGCAGACCTTATTCCGAATCTCGTGAAAGTCGTGAAGGGATACGCCGCTCATGAAAAAGAAACACTGACCGCTGTTGTTGAAGCGCGAGCAAAAGCAACACAAACAACGGTTAATACAGGCAATTTAAATGCCCAATCAATGAAGAACTTTCAACAGGCCCAAGGCGCTCTAACTTCTGCTCTTTCAAAGCTCATGGTTGTTGTTGAAAAATATCCAAATCTCAAGGCGAATCAAAACTTTCGTGATCTTCAAGTTCAACTAGAGGGAACAGAAAATAGAATCACTGTCGCAAGAAATCGTTATATCGGTTCCATTAAAGGATTTAATAATCTTGTCACTGTGCCGCCGACTTCATGGACCAACTCTCTTATGTACAAGCATGAGAAGATGCCTCAGTTTCAAGTAGAGAATCTTGAAGCGGTAGAAGATGCTCCAGAAGTTAACCTTTAGTGAGTTATCTAATGACGAAAAGACTGTCCAATTTTTTTTCCTTCTTATTTACCTCCCTATTTCTTTGGGTCTTTCTTAGTACTGGAACCTCTGCGCTAGAGGTTCCCCCGCTAACTCAGCCCATCACTGATCTTGCCAAGATTATTGATACTCAATCGACTTATCAGATCAACTCTGCTCTTTATCAAGTGCGTGAGCAGGGCATCGCCCAAATTGCGATCCTTACCATTCCTAGCCTTGAAGATGAAAGCCTTGAAGGCTACTCGATAAAGGTCGTGGATAAGTGGAAACTTGGCGGCGAAAAGTCAGATAATGGTCTTCTTATTCTCGTCGCTCTTAAGGAGCGGCGCATGCGTATCGAAGTTGGTCAAGGACTTGAAGGCGTGATGACGGATGCCATGTCGGGAAGAATTGTCAGCAGCATGAAGCCCTACTTCAAAACAGGGGATTATGGAGAAGGCTTAAAGTACGCGGTTGCGGTCAGTCTTAAGCAACTAAATGTTGATCCTTCAAGCTTAACAAAAACTATGAAAACAAGACGCCGCCCTCGTGCCAGTGGCAAAGGCTCAGGCTGGGGCTCTCTTATCATACTTTTCATCATTATTTTTCTCTTTAGAAGAAACCCTCTCATGCTGCTTTTGCTCTTAAGTGGTGGCGGTGGCCGTCGCGGTGGCGGCGGTGGTTTTGGCGGAGGTGGCTTCGGTGGAGGCGGTGGTGGATTTTCAGGCGGTGGCGCCAGCGGAGATTGGTGATGCATTTTAATGACGAAGAAAAAAACAAAATAAGAGAAGCGATCTTAAGGGCAGAAGAGTTCTCCACAGGAGAAGTTGTGCCCGTTATTGTTAAACAATCGGATTTCTATCCGGCAGCTCATTTTCGGCTGAGTTTACTTTGCGCATTTCTCGCTATCTTTTCTTATTACGAACTCTCTCTTTTGCCTGAACCAGTCTATTTCCTCTATCTCTTTATTGTCGGCTCCGTAGTGGGATTCTTCTTAGGTTATATACCCTTTCTTAAGAAGTTCTTTACAACCAAAAGTGAGATGGATGAAGAGTTTACGCAAAAAGCCCTGGAGTCTTTCTTAATGAATGGGGTGGTAGATACCACTCATCGCAATGGTGTTCAGCTCTTTGTCAGTGCTCTTGAGCATAAGGCCTTAGTGTTAGTCGATAAGGGGCTTAAAGAAAAGTTACCTCAAGAGACTTGGGATCGTGTTCTAGAAAAAATGACGGGACCTCTCAAGAAAAAACACTATGCAGAGGGGATGATTGCGGCCATCGATGAAATCGGCGAAATTCTGCGCACAAATTTTCCAAGCGAAAAGCGCACGCCCGATGAGTTGCCTAATAAATTGATTATCGATCTTTAGAAAAAATGAAGACCCTCGCCCAAACTCTTAGAGAGTTGGACGAGGATAGTTTTTTTATTGGTAGCGGTTAAAAATCTTTTTAAGACGATTTTTAACTTTAAGATCAGTATTCATGAGAACAAGAACCCCACGACTATCAACATCTTCACTTCCAACAATGGAAATATTTCCAAGGCGCGCACCATTGTTATAGAGACGTGCCGTAAGCATTGTTTCTGTTTCTTGCTTATTATCGTATGGAGCAAAGAAGCCAAAGAAGTCTTTACCGATGTAAAAAGTCATGTCTCCCATCTGTGGTACTTGAAAAGCAACTGAGGGAAGAAAACCTTTAGCAACGCCTGGAAGGTTTCGGCCATCAGGAAGACGCTGTGGTGGAAGAAGTTGAAGGTCTCCGTTTAAGAGGTCACCAATCCAAAGGTTCACAGTCATGTGAGTTCCAAGTGCTGGATCAGGGTCGGCATAGAAATCAACTGTTGAGTTTTCAAACTCAGGTATAGCAAGCGTAAGCGCTCCATCAAGAACAATCGTCTCAAAAGTCATATCAACTTTGATGTAGTCCTGAGTAATGGAGAGCACCGGCTCACCAATGAGAGGGAAGTCGACTTCATTGCCCTCAGAACATGAGAAAGAGAAGAGCAGACTGAAGAGGGTAATGAAAGTGAATGATGTCTTCAACATCTTTAAATTGTTCATAAATTCATCCTTGTTTACGTTGGGGGTTGCTAACCTTTTCGTAAGGGATGACTCTTTAACTTATTGGCTCAAGTAAATAGAGATGGGCATAGGCAATAATTTCAACGCAATAAAATTAGCTTTCAGCAATAAGAACGATCGCTATGTAAGGGATCACAAAGAGAATGAGCGCCGCGATTTTAAAGTTTGCGATAAAGCGGAAGTATTCATTAACGACTTCACTTGTCTCAACTCCAAAGAGCCAGCCATGCAGACGGCTAAGAGGACCTTTAAGGAAAATAAGCATAATCGTCGCCAACACAATGTAGCCAATGGAGAGGGCAGCGGCGTAGCCAAAGAAATTACGGAGGTTTTCTTCAATGGGTAAGAGATTGAGAAGATTCATGAGAGATCCTTTGGTTTCGGCTATGAGTTTTAAGATATTTTAACCTATTGAAATAACAAGGAAAGAACAAAGCTCTTCGCGATCCAGCTTAAGATCTGTGGCCTGAATTTGATACTAGTGGTAACTTATGGTTAGTTAAGGATAGTTAATATCACTCAAGGTGGATATGGAAGATTATATAAATTTCGATGAAGCGGTTCAGCTTCTCTCAACAACAAAGAGCACGCTTTATAAGTGGCTCAAGGCGGGCAAGGTTCCCGCTCACAAATTGGGAAGGCAGTGGCGCTTCAAAGAAGACGAATTAAAAAACTACATCGAAGGAAATTTCAAAACGAATAAAACCTTAAGTGATCTTGAGGATTATCTAGAAAAAAAGGAAAGGGAAAATATGAAAGCATCAAATTCAGCATTATCAGTATTAGACGAAAGAGGTCATGACATCGCAGAAAAACTTATCTGGGATGCAGTCGCCAGTGGCGCCTATGGCATTAACCTCCAACCCCACAAAGATCATTATGAAGTTCAGTATCGTGGGGCGAGCACATCACAAAAACTTCCGACTATCGATAAGGCGGCTTTCGATTCTCTCGATAACTTCTTTATGGAACTCAGTGATCCCTATCGCGGAGAGGAGAAGAGGAGACTCTTTCTCACTCGGGAGAAAGCCGAAGAAGGTTCGGAGAAAGTTGATCTGCAAATTCAATACACCGCTATGAATACCGTCTTAGGAAAGCGTTTAAACTTAAAAATTATCCGCTCTGATTTCACGGCCACAAAGCTTGAGAAGATTGCAAGCGGTAAAGACCTTAAAAAGATAAAAGACCTCTTGGGGCATGATCATGGTGTTATCGCCATTACTGGCGCTACTGGCAGCGGCAAAACCACAACTCTCTACTGTGCTGCTAAAGAACAGACCGAAAAAGGTCGCTTGGTTTTTACCGTAGAGGATACGGTGAATTTCATCATCGAGGGCACCAATCAAATCGAAGTGGATTTTACTAATGAAGATGAAGTTCAAAAGGTGATGACTGATATTTATGACTCCGATCCCGATGTGGTTTGTCTTGGTCTCGGGGCCATTGAAGACAGCGCTAAACAAATCAGTATGGCCTCTAAGTTTGCAGAGTCTGGTCACTTAGTGCTCTTACAAATGCACGAGGCAAATATGGAGAAGGCCTGGCAAAATCTTGCGGGAGTTCTAGGTAGAAATAAAAAGCTCATTCGCGGAATCATTTTACAAAAACTTGAAAAGAGTGAAACTGGTGGTAGAAAAGCTTTCTATGAAATTAAAACGGAATTTGAAAAGTAATGAAAGAATCAGACAAAAACGAGCTTATTTGCTACTGCTTTAAAAAGACCAAAGAAGAACTTTTGCAAGCAGTCATTAAAGGCGACGAGGAGGCTTTCGTCGCTGATGTGCAGGCTTTTATCGTCAATGCGCAGGGAAGGTGAGAGTCGATTATAGCTATCTCGACCAAAATATGCTAAATTCAAAAGTTCCAAAGCAGCCGTAGCAAAATCTGCGGTAATTATGTGGGGGTGTCCCGGTTTCGACGGGGCAGTACCAAGAAGCTTTCGGGCGTGCCTGGGTTGGTCGGACGGCCCAGTAAAAATCCGACCAAACTATAAATGCTGACTCTTATGAGCCAGTTGCAATGGCTGCCTAATAGGCAATAACCAAGCATGAGGCGCTAGTGCCAAGAAACAGAATCTAGCAAAGCTGTTGAGCACCCAGCCTAACTGTGCTTCGAGGCCGCCGGGCCCCCTCGCAAAAAAATCACCGGGGTTTGCCGTTGGCACGAAAACGGACAGTCCTGTCTTCAGACGATAATCGAAGACTACGCACGTAGGCCGGGTTTTGAGGTTGTTCCGGACCTGGGTTCGATTCCCAGCACCTCCACCATAGACGCGGTCACGCGCACCGGCGTCCGAAAGGCAGCCGGTTTTTTTGTGTCTGAAAATTCAAAAATTTTGGCTTTTTTGTAGAAAGGAAGGAC
>Ga0136600_1000041_pt1 | contig 72627 bp, 71 predicted proteins | sample AntRauMFilla2698_FD_104634 | JGI IMG/M metagenome (GOLD analysis project Ga0136600, IMG submission 104634) | Saline lake microbial communities from Rauer Islands, Antarctica - Metagenome Filla 2 #698 | ecosystem: Environmental > Aquatic > Non-marine Saline and Alkaline > Saline | place...
CGAGCTGGATGATATTTCCGCGCGCGGCCAGACCACGGCGGCGCATGAACTATGTTCTTCCCTGCCCCAGCGCAAGCAATTCAGTCATTTCCAGCTTGATACCGGCCATTACGGAATCTTTAACGGTAGCAAATGGCGCATGCAGATTATGCCGCGCCTGCGCCACTTTATTCGCAGCTTTGATCCGGGCAAAACCGCCATTCCGCCGGCCGACCTTAAAAAAGTGCCCGATATCGCGCCCACACGTTTTAACCGTGACAAGCACGGCGTTGTCGCTATCCGGCGCTGGTTGAAAGAAGAGCGGCCGGAAAATTATCACGGTGTTCATGACCCCGCGCATAATAAAAATCTTTCCAAACCCGACTCTCCGCGTTTAAAAGATAAGGAAGATGCATAGGGCTAGTCACTACGCTGTTTTTACGCACATCCATTAAAAATTTGATACGCGCAGAATGAACAAAATTGATGAAATCTAACCCAGATCTTTCAGATGATTTACCTGTCCAGATAAAACACAGCAAACGTGCCAGACGTTTGGCCCTGCGCCTTGATGTCAAAGAGCGCGTGATTAATCTTGTCATTCCCAAAGGATGCAGCGAGCGCAAGGCGCACGCTTTTGCGCGCGATCATAAAGAGTGGATCACGGAAAAGCTGGCCGAGCTTGCGCCGCTTGTGCCGTTTGAAAATGGCCGCGTGATTCCTGTGCTTGGCAAGAACCGGCAAATCCTTGTGCGCCGCGATAGCCGCGCCACCGACATTACCCTGCATGACGATACGATTTTAATCCGCACCAATAAAGCGGCCGACCCCGCCCGCAGGCTGACCGCGCACTTGAAAGCATTGGCGCAGGACGAGCTGTCCGCACTGTCTCACGACAAAGCCGCGCTGATTGGCAAAAAGATCAAAGAGATTTCCGTGCGCGACACCAAATCAAGATGGGGGAGCTGCGGCGTGGATAAGCGGCTCTCTTATTCCTGGCGGCTTATACTCGCGCCCCTGCCCGCGATGGATTACGTTGTGGCTCATGAGGTCGCCCATCTCACGCACCTTAACCATAGTGCAAAGTTCTGGGCGCTATGCGCCGAATTGTCTAACGATTACGAAGAAGGCAAATACTGGATGCGTAATCACGGTCATGAATTGATGCGGTTTGGATAAAAAATAATAACCGCAACGTACGCCACGAGCGCTACGGTTTCTTCGAATCTGGATATCGTTGCGTTCTTTGCGAGCGTAGCGGTTCATTTCTTTTTTTTAAATCTTGTGTCTTCGTGGTAAAAAACTATTGATTTAAATAATCCAGCGCCCCTTGCAGTATAAGTTGGGCGGCGAGTTTATCGATAAGCCCGGAAGCCTTTGCATTCACACGCGTTTTTCGTTTTCGCACAGATTGATCCACAAGGTTTTCCACGGAAACTGTGGATAACCTTTCATCCCACAGCGCGATCCAAGGGTCGTCTATATTAACCTGCCGCGCAAACTCGGCGGCAAAATCACGCACGGACTGGCAACGCGGCCCCTCGGACCCGTCCATATTCACCGGCAGGCCCATCACGAAACCGCCCACCTCATATTCATCGATAACGGCTTGAATGGCCGCCACATCCTTGGTGAATTTAACGCGCTTGACCGTGCATAACGGGGTCGCAAAGCCCTGCCCTGCGCCGCAAAGCGCCAAGCCGATAGTGGTCTTGCCAACATCAAGCCCCAGCAGCGCCGTATTTTGCGGTTTAAATTGGGAAATATCTTTTAATAAGCCTATCATCACGCACTTTTATATAGCCACCAAGCCACGAAGGCACAGAGTTTTTTGTTTTTCTTTATGAAATCTCTTGGTGTCTGGGTGCCTTTGTGGTTAAAAATTGATGGTATTTACGAGGAAGCAAAATGGATAAAGATACAGTCAAAAAAGTTGCCCGCCTTGCGCGCATCGAAGTGACGGATGCGCAGGCCGAGGATGTCGTTCCCAAATTAAATAATATCATTGCATGGGTTGAGCAACTCGGCGAAGTGAACACCGATAATGTTGAACCACTGGCCAGCGTTGTAGATATTACGCTGCCCATGCGCGCGGATATTTGTAATGACGGCAATGTACGCGACAAAATTTTGGCCAATGCCCCCGAAGATATGCAGGGCTTTTTTGTTGTCCCCAAAGTCGTGGAGCAAAACGAATAATTCTTAAACCACTAAGACACAAAGAAGCACTAAGAAAATGCTAACCAAAGACAATGAAGATGATATTTCAAAAATTATTGTTGATTGCATCTTTAAGGTACATAAAAACCTTGGTCCGGGCTTACTGGAAAGCGCATATGAAAGCTGTTTGGAATATGAAATTGAAAAAAGAAATCTTGAGGTTAAGCGACAAGTAACGCTTCCCGTTAAATATGATAATTTGAAAATTGAGACGGGCTATAGATTAGATTTATTAATAGAAGATAGTTTTATTGTAGAAATAAAAGCAACGGAGAAAATGATCCCTTTATATCAAGCGCAACTCATAACGTATTTGAAGCTTTCAAACATAAAGACCGGATTGTTGGTTAATTTTAACACGCCTTTAATCAAAGATGGTATCCGGCGCCTATCCGTATAAACCTTAGTGAAACTTAGTGACTTAGTGGTATAAAAAAACATGACTGAACTTACTAACCTGACAATCGCCGAAGCCCTCAAGGGGCTGGAGAATAAAGATTATACGTCCGTTGAGCTCACGCAGGCGCATCTGGATGAGATGGCGGGCGCGCGTGATTTGAACGCCTTTACCATTGAAACGCCCGAGATTGCGCTGGAGCAAGCCAAGGCTTCGGACGCGCGCCGCGCCGCCGGAAAAGCCGGTATGCTTGAGGGTATCCCCCTTGGTGTGAAAGATTTATTTTGCACCGAAGGCACGCAAACAACGGCCTGTTCTAAAATTCTTGAGGGCTTTGTGCCGACATATGAATCCACTGTGACCAAGCAAATGTTCGATGAAGGCATGGTGATGCTGGGTAAATTAAACATGGACCAATTTGCCATGGGCTCGGCCAACACCACCAGTGCCTTTGGTAATGTTCATAATCCGTGGCAAAAAAATGATGGCTCCACCGCGCCCCTTACGCCGGGTGGATCATCGGGTGGCTCTGCGGCGGCGGTCGCGGCGCGCATTGTCATGGGCGCAACGGGAACGGATACGGGAGGATCAATTCGCCAGCCCGCCGCCTTCACAGGTATTACGGGGATTAAGCCCACTTACGGGCGTTGCTCGCGGTGGGGGATTGTTGCCTTCGCCTCGTCCCTCGATCAGGCTGGCCCGATTGCCCGCACGACCGAAGATTGCGCGATTATGCTTGAGGCTATGTCAGGGCATGATCCCAAGGACAGCACATCGGCCAATATGCCCGTGCCGGATTTCAAGGCTGCGCTCCAAGGAAGTATGGGTGGCGATATTAAAGGCATGAAAATCGGTATCCCCAAAGAATACCGCATGGATGGCATGCCCGCCGAGATTGAAGAATTATGGCAGCAAGGCATTGAATGGATCAAAGAAGCAGGCGCGGAGCCGGTCGATGTATCCCTGCCCCACACCAAATATGCTCTGCCAGTTTATTATATTATTGCCCCCGCCGAAGCGTCATCCAACCTCGCGCGTTATGACGGCGTGCGTTACGGGCTGCGCGTCGATGAAGGCGGCAATCTTGATGCCATGTATGAAAAAACCCGCGCCGCCGGATTTGGCGATGAAGTCAAACGCCGCATTATGATCGGCGCTTATGTGCTTTCGGCGGGATATTACGATGCCTATTATATCAAGGCGCAAAAAGTTCGCCGCCTGATTGCGGATGATTTCACCAAAGCGTTCGAGAAATGTGATGCGCTGCTAACCCCCACCGCGCCAAGCGCCGCCTTTGCGATCGGCGAGAATGAAGACGACCCGATCAAGATGTATTTAAACGATGTCTTTACCGTGACGGCTAATTTGGCGGGCTTGCCCGGTATGTCGGTTCCGGCGGGGCTGGATGCGAACGGCTTGCCGCTGGGTTTACAAATTATAGGCAAAGCATGGGATGAAGAAACAGTGCTGCGCGTTGGACATGCGATCGAAAAACAGGCAAACTTTACTGCCATACCGCAAAGCGTGAAGACGAAAGCGGCTTAAGAATTAAACCGCGACGAACGCAAAGAACGCTAAGTAGGTAGAGAGTAAAAGAAAAACCGTTGCAAACGTCGCGCCCTTTGCGGTTAAAAAGTTGGTTATAAAATGAAATATATTTTAATTTTTTCTGTTTTTATATTGGCTGCATTTCCGGCACTGGCCGATGATGTGTTTTTGAAACCCAATGAAGAAGCCGCGCAAAGCACCGCGCAGAAAAATATATCGCAGCAGGCTCAAGCGCAAAACACCGATGCCGCGCAAATTCCCCCCACGCAAAAAGCATTCGCCGAAGCCTATTTTCAAAACTGCATGACGCAGCAAACCGATATGCTCTCGCCCGACTCGCAGGAGCTTTTATGCGCGTGCAGCTCTGCCAATTTACAGGCCGGAAAAATGAGCGTAGCAGAGATTTCATTGATGCAGGACAACTCGGCTCAAGGCCAACGAATGCGCAATAAAATGCTGACCGAAATTTACGCGCCCTGCATTGAATATCCGACCCATGATCTGATTTTGAAAAACTGTCTTAGCGACCCCAAAGTCGAAGCGGTGACAGGCAATGGTTCAAAAATTTGCGGCTGCATGGCCGGAAAAGTTTCGCGCCATCTTGCCGCCAATGCACAGGATATTATACGCGCCGAGCTTGCGAAAAATCCGAATAATATGGACCCGCTGGGAATTTTTCTGAACAGCGCCGCCTATGAACAAGAGGCCCAAAAAGCTTTGATGGCGTGCATTTTATAATTACGATCTGTGCTTTCCCCGCGCAGGCGGGGATCTGCCGGAGAGAATAAAAAATTCCTGCTTTGCGGGAAATACAAAAAAGTAAAAATTTATATCAAGAGGACAAAAATGACATACGCAATTCAAGGTGAAACGGGCGAATGGGAAGTGGTGATCGGCATGGAGGTTCATGCGCAGGTCATTGCCAATTCCAAACTTTTCTCCGGCGCCTCCACCGAATTTGGCGCCGAGCCAAACACACAGGTCAGCCTTGTTGACGCGGCCATGCCCGGCATGTTGCCCGTGCTGAACGAGCATTGCGTTTATCAAGCCGTGAAAACCGGTTTGGGCCTTAACGCGGTCATTAATAATGTCTCCGTGTTCGAGCGCAAAAATTATTTCTATGCCGATCTGCCGCAGGGCTATCAAATCTCGCAATTTGAAAAACCCATTGTAGGCATTGGTAAAATCGAGATTGATCTGCCCGATGGCACGGTGAAAGAAATTGGCGTGACGCGCTTGCATCTGGAGCAAGATGCGGGGAAATCACTGCATGACCAGCACCCTTCAAAAAGTTTCGTTGATTTGAACCGCTCCGGCTGCGCGCTGATGGAGATTGTCTCCGAGCCTGATATTCGCAGCCCCGATGAAGCCGCCGCTTATATCTCCAAGCTACGCATGATTTTGCAATATCTGGAGACTTGTAACGGCAATATGGATGAAGGCTCGATGCGCGCCGATGTGAATATTTCCGTGCGCAAAAAAGGCGACGAGCTTGGCACGCGCGCCGAGATTAAAAATGTGAACTCGGTCAAGGCCGTGCAGCAATGCATCGAATTTGAAGCGCGCCGTCAGGTTGATTTGATTGAAGATGGCGGCACGGTTGATCAGGAAACCCGCCAGTGGGATCCGGCCAGAAATGTGACCAACTCCCTGCGCTCCAAAGAAGACGCGCATGATTACCGCTATTTTCCCGATCCCGATTTGTTGCCCGTTGAAATTGCCAATGACTATATCGAGGATATCCGCAAAACATTGCCCGAATTGCCCGATCAAAAAAAGCACCGCTTTATGGACGAGTTCGGGCTGAGCCTTTATGACGCGTCTGTCTTGATTGCCTCGCAAAGCCGCGCCGCCTATTTCGAAGATGCCGCCAAAGGTCAGGATGCAAAGCTTGCCGCGAACTGGGTGATTAATGAATTGCTCGGCGCGCTGAACAAGGCCGAAATGTCGCTCGGCGATTCAAAAGTCAGCGCGGCACAATTAGGCGGGCTTGTCGGCCTCATAAGCGATGATACAATCTCGGGCAAAATTGCCAAAGACGTGTTCGCCGAAATGTTCACCAGCGGCAAAGACGCCGCCGCCATTGTCGAAGAAAAGGGCCTGAAACAAGTGACCGATTCCGGCGCCATCGAAACCGTTGTCGATGAGGTGATCGCCGAAAACCCCGATAATGTTGCGGCCTATCAAGGTGGCAAAGATAAGCTGTTCGGCTTCTTTGTTGGGCAAGTGATGAAAAAAATGCAGGGCAAGGCGAACCCCGCCGCCGTTAATAAATTATTGAAAGAAAAACTAAACTAACACTGTCATCCCGAGCGAAGCCGAGGGATCGTGTATCTTGAATAACGAAATTACAGATCCCTCCATGCGCTTTGCTTGGTCGGGATGACAAAAGAGGAAAAATTAGGATGAGCAAAAAATTCGAATATAAAGTTTCTGTCTATCGCGAGAATATGCTGGGCTCTTTGTTTCTCGGCGGCTCGAAAGTGGACCCGCTGCGCTTCACCGAATTTTTTAATAAAAACGGCGAAGACGGCTGGGAAGTAATTACGATGGAGCGCGAAATTCGCCGTATGTTAATCTTCTTTGAACGCGAAGCCTTTGTATGCATCATGAAAAGAGTAAAGGAATAAACAGCTATGAATAAAATATTATTATACAGCCTCGTTGGATTGGTCGTACTCGGCGTTATACTAACGCTGGGTCAGGTTTGGGGCATGATGATGTCGTGGGCGGTCTTCACCAAAGCCATCATCACGATCGGCATTCTGGTTCTACTGCTCGCATTCTTACTGGTGATCAAATCCGATCTGGGTGATCATAAAAAGATGAAAGACGAGAATTATCTTGATTAAAGGAAGCCACAAAAAACTCAATGTCACCAAAGAAGCCCGCCACCGCATTATGGTCGGGCTGGGCTGGGATCCGGCTGACGAGATGGGCGTCATCGAGAAAATGAAATCCGTTGCCAAATCGAAAGAGTTTTATCACGACCTCGATCTGGCTTGTTACATTTACGATAAGGATGGCAATAATATATCCAGCGTGTCCGCCGAGCCGGGGCAATCCATCGACCATACGGGTAACATCTACCATAGCGGCGATAATGTCGAAGGGTATGGCGAAGGTGACGACGAAGAAATCTCTGTTGAACTCAAAGATCTGAATGCCAATATCCACCATATTATTTTTACCGCGCAAATTCGCACCGGCCATGTGTTTCGCGAAATCGATGCGGCGGAAATTCGTCTGGCTGATGGCTACACCAATCACAACTTTTTACAAACGCCTTTAATTGATGATGAAGGGCTGGATAAGAACGCTTATATATTTGTGCATTTATACCGCGCCCCCGATGCAAAAGCCGATCAATGGATGCTGCACCACGTCGCGGAATATATGAATGCAAACAACATTGATGCGTGGCATAAAAGATTGAAAGATTTTCTGATTGAAGAAGACAGCGATAGCTGATACTTCAACTATTGCGCTGGAGACGTGGCCGAGTGGCTGAAGGCGCTCCCCTGCTAAGGGAGTATAGGGTTTATAGCTCTATCGAGGGTTCGAATCCCTCCGTCTCCGCCATTGCTTCGTTCATTTTCACCTCTAACGTCCATAAGGACAAAACCATTGGAAGAAGCACACGCATTAACGCATCTCGCCACCATCCTTGCCGCCGCCTTTATCGGGGGCGCGGTATTTCGCAAATTAAAACAACCTGTTTTGGTTGGCTATATTATTGTCGGGCTGCTGCTTAGCCCTTCTGTGCTTGGCGTTGTTCAGGGCCGTGAAGAGGTCTCGCTGCTGGCCGAGCTTGGTATTTTGCTCCTGCTATTTATTGTCGGCATGGAGATGGATCTCAAGGCTTTTAAATCCGTATCGAAAATATCGATTATTACATGCGGCGCGCAAATTGGCATCGGGCTGCTGGCCATGTTTATTCTGGGCTTTATTTTCGATTGGCCGCTGAACCTCTCCATTTTATTGGGCTTTGCTATTTCTCTAAGTAGTACAGCAGTGGCGCTTAAAATCCTTGAGGATATGGGGCTGCGTAAAACAAAAATCGGGCAATCCAGCGTCGGTATTTTGGTGGCGCAAGATTTAGCGTTCATCCCGATGATTCTGATTATCGGCGCGCTGAATACCGGCGAAGGTATGAATTATGGCGGGCTGGCGCGGCTGGGGATTGCTGTTCTTGTCATGGGCGGCCTGATGTATTTTCTGACCAAAAAGCCCGCTATCTTCCAAAAAGTCTGGAACAAGTTTGAATCCCTCAAAGCTGACGCAATGAAAGGTCAGGTTGCCATTACGGGTCTGGCCTTTTGTTTCAGCGCCGCGGCCATTGCCGGAATGATGGGGATTTCTGCGGCCTATGGCGCCTTCCTTGCCGGTATCATTCTAGGCCATACAATCAGCCGCAAAGAGTTAGAGGAACACACAAAACCCATCTTTGATGTCACCATCATGGTGTTCTTTCTCTCGATAGGATTACTAATTGATTTACAGTTTTTATGGGAGAATATCTGGGCGGCGCTGTCGCTTCTCTTCATCACCATGCTGCTTAAAACCGTATTGAATTTCTATGTATTGCGCTGGCAGGGGATGCCAAAAGAAGAAGCCTATGTGACCGGCGCCGTGCTCGCGCAGGTCGGGGAGTTTTCCTTTATCCTCGCGGCGATCGGGCTGAGCGCAGGCACAATTCAGGATGACGGTTATAAATATGTTGTGGCCGTTATTTCATTGAGTCTTCTCGCTACGCCTTTATGGCTGTATCTTGTAGAGAAGCGTGGAATTTTAAAACATTTGAATATTGCCAAAGCCGTCAAGAACAGGAAAAAGAAAAAAGATGACCTTCAAACTTCCCGAAACTAACCTCCCCTTCACCGCGAAAAAGAAAGCGCGTCATGTCGCTGTGCATTTAATTGCCGAAAACAAATTGGGCGGGCTCGTAAAAGATTTACCCAAAGCACAAAAATTACAAATCAAAGATGCCGGGTTTGAGGCGAAGCCGGAAAGCACCTGCGTCTTGCGCGATGAAAACGGCGCGGTCAGCGCGATTTTATGCGGCGTTCATTCCCCGCTTCATTATTACGATGCGGCTTATGCTTATGATGCGGCGGTGAAATCCTTCGGCAAGGACACGCTGAAGGACGTAACATTCGAGATCGAAAACGCCGATGATGCCGCCGTGATTGGCTGGGGGCTGGGGGCTTATAATTTTGAGAAATTCAAAGAAGAACAATCTGCGCAAGCGATGTTGGTTGTTCCGGCAAAATCAAAAGCTGCTGAACATCTGAAAGCCATTTATCTATGCCGAAGCCTGATTAACTTGCCTGCTAATCATCTCGGCCCGGCGCAATTAGAAGACGCCGTACGTCTTGCCGCCAAACCATTCAAAGCCAAAGTCAGCAGCGTCAAAGATAAAGAGCTTCTGAAACAAAACTTCCCGCTCATCTATACGGTGGGTGAAGCCGCTGCCTCTGATCGTCGTCCGCGCTTGATTGAGCTGAATTGGGGGAATGAGAAAGACCAGAAACTCACGCTCGTTGGCAAAGGTGTGTGCTTTGATACGGGCGGGCTGGACTTGAAACCCTCGCAATATATGCGGCTGATGAAAAAAGATATGGGCGGCGCGGCGCATGCGCTGGGGCTGGCGATGCTGATTATGGCGGCGGGCCTGAAAGTGCGCCTCAAGCTCCTGATCCCGGCGGTTGAAAATTCTGTTGGCGGCGCGGCGTTCCGTCCCGGTGATGTCATTACCGCGCGCAATGGCATTACGGTGGAGAACACCAATACCGACGCCGAAGGACGATTGGTTCTGGCCGATGCGCTTGCTTATGCCAGCGAAGAGAAACCTGATTTAATCGTCGATTTTGCGACATTAACCGGTTCAGCGCGTGCGGCGCTCGGCCCCGACATCCCCGCTTGTTTTGCCCGTGATGAAAAAATGCATAAAGATCTGCGCGAATTGTCCCTAAAAGCGCAAGACCCGCTTTGGCCGATGCCGCTGCATCAGGATTACCGCAAGCATATCAAGAGCGACACAGGCGAGATTGTAAACAGCGCGGGCCTGCCCGGTGATTTGATTTACAGCGCCTTATTCCTCGAAAGCTTTGTTGGCGAAGGGCTGGACTGGGTGCATCTGGATTGCTTTGCCTGGGAACAAACGGGCCGCCCCGGACGTCCAAAAGGCGGCGCGGACACAGGATTGCGCGCTATGTTTGACGTGATACAAAAACGCTATGGCAAGGCCCCAAACTCATAATTTTCATGCAATTCTGTAACAAAATAACAAAAAAAGGGCAAGTTTTTACAATGAAGGACATGCAGCGCATATTTGAATTGAAAAAGCGCAGAAATTTTTTTGTTATTTTGTTACCTGCAAGGCGCGGCAAATTTTTGCATCTGTTTGCCGAAAACCGCTTGCAATTAGCTTTGGCTAGTCACGGCGCGGTTTTCGGCAAACATCTATCAAAAATTTGTCTTGCGCAGAATGGATGGAAATTATGAGTTTGGGGCCTACCAAGAAAGCTCAAATCCTTCACCCCTCCGCAATTATGCGCGGCCAGCCTGATTTCTCCAGCGAAACCAGTAATGAGCTGCTATTCGGCGAAACCGTTGAAATTCTCGGCCAGACCAATGATTTTTATGAAGTGCAAGCGGACCATGATGATTATGTTGGCTGCGTGCATGAGGCGGCGCTGGGCACGGATATATTCGTGCCCACCCATGCGGTGAGCGCATTGGGGGCCTACCTCTACAGCGCGCCGGATTTTAAATCGCCGCCGCTCGGCAGCTTGCCGTTTGAATCAAAAATTCAAATCACCGATCAAAGTGAGAATGGCTTTATCCTCACCGCGCATGATGGCTGGGTGTTTGAAAAAGATTTACGGCCACTGGATGGTCCCGCCTATGACCATATCAAAACGGCCGAGATGTTCCTGCACAGCCCCTATTTATGGGGTGGACGCACGGCGGCGGGGCTGGATTGCTCGGCCTTGGTGCAATTATCGCTGATGGCGGCGAATATCCCCTGCCCGCGTGACACCGAAGAGCAGCAAGATATGATTGGCCAACCTGTCCCCTTCCAAACCGCCGAGGACCTCAAAACGCTGCAGCGCGGCGATATTGTGTATTTCCCCGGTCATGTGGGGATGATGAGCGAACCGACAAAAATTCTGAACGCCACATCGCGGCACATGCGCGTGGTGATTGAAGATTTATTCGAATTAATTGGAATTTACGGCGCTATAACCAGTGTTCGGCGCATTACGCAGCAAGACGAAGAATAATTATTCTTCGTTTGGCGTTACTAATGGTGCGGGCGTGCTATCCGCGCTCGGCTCGTCATACATAACGGGGGGCTGTGCATCATAGCTAGGCGGCAAGCTTTTCTCGATTGCCATTAAATCCCCCTTACCCAAAGCAGGTGCAGCTGTTTGAGACTCTCCGGATACGTTCCCCATAGGAGCATCATTAAATTCGTCGCCGGGGCTATCATAATCATTATATTCATCGCGGCGGCGCAGCTCTGCGCCGGGGGGGCGGTATGTATCTTTGTTCATCGCAGGGGCGCTGGGCACAAATTCTTCCATCTGGTAATCATCAATGCCGCGCACATCGGGGTGATCATGTTGCGGCATATCCATATCGCTTACCGGAATATCCGTAAAATCGACATAAACTGTTTCGGGATATTTAAACATCGCGTTCGAAGCATAATCCCACGCCGCGCCCGGTAAAACGCCGTTAACTGTACTATAAAAAGTAGAGTCCTCTATAAGCGCTTTCACGTAAATCGTTTTATCGCGGTTCCCCGCCGCGCGGCATTTTACCTTCATTTCATTGGGCGATTTAATAACAGTCTGCGTTTCGGGCGGATAGAAATTATAACGCAATTTATCAATATAAACATCGCAATGAGCGTAATCCGCGCCCGGTGTTTCAATCGTCAGGCTTTGGTTGCTTTCATCCATAATATAGGCACAGCCGGACAAGCCCACAGATAAAACCATACAAGAAACGGCAGCAATAAAAGTTCGAGAAATCATAAAAGAGCTCTTTGAATAAAGAATCATACGCACGGGAATTGCATACAACCTTAAGAGTAGCGGAAAATGCCGCTGGTGGCAATTCCCCTAAACTGTAAAGGTCAATTCATCCTGACCCGTTGAAACCTGTACCTTATCGCCATCTTTAATCTCGCCCTTAAGAATTTGCTCCGCCAGTTTATTTTGCAGGTGATTCTGAATGGTACGCTTAAGCGGTCGCGCCCCATAGGCAGGATCATAGCCGCGCTCCACCAGCCAGTCTTTGGCGCTTTGATCCAGCGTAATGGCGATATTGCGCGTGGCCAGCAATGCATCAAGATAACCAAGCTGAATTTCGAGAATACCCACCATCTGTTCTTTGCCAAGGCGGCGGAACAGCAAAATTTCATCCATTCGGTTAAGAAATTCGGGGCGGAAGGCGGCTTGCACGGCCTCCATAACCTGATCGCGGACATTTTCAACATCCTCGCCCTCTTTTTGCGCGACAAGATGCTCCGCGCCCAAATTCGAGGTCATAATCAGCACGGTATTGCAGAAATCAACCGTGCGTCCCTGCCCGTCCGTCAAACGCCCGTCATCAAGGACTTGCAGCAAAATGTTAAATACATCGGGGTGCGCCTTTTCGATCTCGTCGAACAATATAACCTGATACGGGCGGCGGCGCACAGCTTCGGTTAGCGCCCCCCCCTCGTCATAACCAACATAACCCGGCGGCGCGCCGATCATGCGCGCGACGGAATGCTTCTCCATATACTCGCTCATATCCATACGCAGCATTGCATTTTCATCATCAAACAAAAATTCTGCAAGCGCCTTGGTCAACTCGGTTTTTCCCACACCTGTCGGGCCGAGGAACAAGAAAGAGCCAATCGGCCGCTTTGCATCTTGCAGCCCTGCGCGACTGCGCCGCACAGCATTAGCCACAGCCGTAACGGCTTGCCCCTGCCCCACAACACGCTCGGCCAGCTTATCTTCCATCTCCAGCAGCTTCTCGCGCTCGCCCTCCAGCATCTTATCAACCGGAATCCCCGTCCAGCGCGAAACGATAGATGCAATCTCGTCTTCGGTCACTTCTTCTTTGATCAGATGCGTTTCGGTCGGCTTAACATCCGCGCTCTCCCCCAGCCGTTTTTCAAGCGCGGGGATGGTGGAATATTTCAGCTCGCTCGCCTTGGCCCAATCATTATCACGCTCGGCTTGCTCCAGCGCGATACGCGCCTTATCCAATTCTTCCGTGGCCTTTTGCCCGGCGCCCAGTTTTTCTTTTTCGGCGCGCCATTGGCTGGTCAGCTCTTCTGATGCGGATTCAAGGTCTTTAAGCTCGCTCTCGAGTTTCTTCAGGCGATCCTTCGATGCCTTGTCCGATTCTTTCTTCAGCGCCTCGCGCTCGATTTTGAGCTGAATAATACGGCGGTCAAGCTCATCAATAGATTCGGGCTTGCTATCCACCTGCATTCGCAGGCGCGAAGACGCCTCATCCACCAAATCAATCGCCTTATCGGGCAAAAAACGGTCGGTGATATAACGATTAGACAGCGTTGCAGCGGCGACAATCGCATTATCGGTGATACGTACACCGTGATGCAGCTCGTATTTTTCTTTCAGGCCGCGCAGAATTGAAATTGTGTCGGCCACATTAGGTTCATCAACGAAAACAGGCTGGAATCGCCGCGCCAATGCTGCATCTTTTTCAATATGTTTGCGGTATTCATCGAGCGTTGTCGCGCCAACCATACGCAGCTCGCCGCGCGCCAGTGCGGGTTTGAGCATATTACCCGCATCCATTGATCCTTCGGCTTTTCCGGCCCCGACCAGCGTATGCAATTCATCCAAAAACAGAACAATTTCGCCCGATGCGGATTTAATTTCATCCAAAACGGCCTTGAGGCGTTCCTCGAAATCACCCCGAAACTTGGCTCCGGCCAGCAGCGCGCCGAGATCCAGCGACATTAAGCGTTTGTCTTTGAGGCTTTCGGGCACATCACCATTAATAATGCGCTGCGCCAGCCCTTCAATGATGGCGGTTTTCCCCACGCCCGGCTCACCAATGAGAACGGGGTTATTCTTCGTACGGCGCGACAGCACCTGCACGGTGCGGCGAATTTCTTCATCGCGCCCAATCACAGGGTCCAGCTTGCCCTCGCGCGCCGCGGCCGTCAGGTCATGCGCGTATTTATTGAGCGCATCAAATTGGTCTTCGGCGTTGGCGGAATCGGCCGTACGTCCCTTGCGGATATCATTCACGGCCTGATTAAGGCTGGAATCGGTGATGCCCGCTTTGTCCAAAATACCGGCAACATCGCTTTTCTTGGCCATGATCATGGCCTGTAAAATACGCTCTAATGTGACAAACTTGTCACCTGATTTTTCTGCCAATAACAAGGCGTTATCGATGATTTTTGCTAAATCACTTGAAATGCGTAAACCACTACCGCCCTCGACTTTGGGGAATTTCGCAATCGCCTTATCGGTTTCCATGGCCAACACATCAACATCGCCGCCCGCTATGCGCACCAGCTTGGCCGTCACCGCGTCGCTATCATCCATCATACAGCGCAACATATGCTCGGGCTCAAGCGATTGGTGACCCTTGCGCGTCGCAAGCGTTTGCGCGTGCTGTAAAATGGTTTTACTTTTCTCGGTTAATCTATCGAAATCCATGGCTTTGATCCTCGTGGCGTTTTACCAGTGAAATAGTATCCCTTTCATGGGGAATTTCAAGGATGCCGACAACCACTTGTTTAAACCACACAGAACACAGAGTTAAAAAAGAGATGAAAGAGCTTTTTAATTTAAAAATAATACGCCTCCGTGAACTCTATTTTCCTCCTTTACCTCTGTGGCACAAAAAAGGCGACCATAGGGCCGCCTTCTTGTTATATATTTGCTGTACGTGTCTTGGTTATCGCGTGAAACCTTACGCGTTTTCCGCCTCGGACTCTTTAGAGCTTGCTTCAACGGCATCACCTAAGATACTGGCAGGCAATGCTAAATCGTCATTGCTGTTATTTTTCTTAGGCGCTTGTTTGTTCTGGGGTTTGTTATCCGGCTTATTATTATGCTGCGGCTTGTCATCTTGTGCTTTTTGCACATTTTCGGCCTGCTTATCGGCCGGCACTGCGTCTTGTTCCCAGCTATTAATCACACGCTGGTAATGCTCTGCATGCTGCATATAGCTTTCGGCGAGCACATAATCTCCCGATGATGTTGCGTCCTTGGCCAGCGCCAAATATTTCTCGTGCACCTGATTGGCTGTACCGCGGATACGAACCTCTGGCCCGTTACTGTCATATACTTGCGTACGCGGTTGTCCGCCACCACCACGGCGTGCCCCGCTATTGCCTCTGCCTCTTTGTCGCCTATTGCTATTACTATTATGTCTCATCGCTTTGCCGTTTCTTTTCTTATTCGTTGATGTTTTGAACACACGTACAAGCATACACGATAAATGTACGTGTGCAAATCCTAAACATTATGTCACATATCCGAGACATACCATATATTGGGCTTCAATCCCTCGACCGCAACCTTATCTTGCGTTTGTCTGTGTTGTCAGTCGCGAACAAATTGACCATACAAGCAGCCATGAATTTGGATCAAGCGGACGACTCAAAAAAAATTTACTTATCCCCATCAGCGCGGTTTTCCACAAGGTTAAGCACCCTGTCGCGCCCCCCTATATCACAAAAAGCCCTTGCCACAATAAAGCCAGATTCTTCCGCGAGTCGCGTCACGCTATTTTTCTGGTCAAAACCGATTTCCAGAAATATTTTTGCCTCTTTTGTCAGGATATTTTTTATCTGAAAAAATATCTCGCGGTAGGCTTGCAGACCGTCTTTACCCCCCTGCAATGCAAGAATCGGGTCGTGATTCTGTACTTCGGGTGACAGAATCGCCACGGTTTGATTCGTAATATAGGGCGGATTCGAGATCACCAGATCAAATGATTCATCCAGCCCCTCACACCAATTTTCCTGCCGGAAGGTAGCGCGCTTCTCTAATCCAAGTGCCGCCGCGTTTTTTGTTGCTGTTTGAACCGCGCCATCACTAAGATCAATTCCCACCCCTGTAGTCTCAGGGAATTCATGCAGCAGCGAGAGCAGCAAGCATCCCGTGCCCGTGCCTAAATCCAAAATACGGCGCGGGGGCGAGTCGTTATACGTATTTATAACCGCCTCGATCAGTGTTTCGCTATCGGGGCGCGGGTCAAGCGTGTCGGGCGAGAGCATAAAATCCAGCCCCCAAAATTCTCGCACGCCATAAAGGCGCGACAAGGGCATGCCCCCTATGCGCGCCTGTACGTCTTTTTCGATCAAATCAATAGGTGCAACCGCGCTATCCGGCTGCGCGATAATATCGCCCCAACTCACACCCGCGCGCTTTTCAAGAATCAAACGCGCCTCCAGCTCGGGCGTTTCAATCCCCGCCCCACAAAGGCGCGCACATATATCATCATAGGTTTGTTTAAGCATTGCGGATCAGGATTCCAATTCGGCAAGCGCCCCGGCATGGTCTTCCGCCGTCAGCCCCTCGACCATCTCGCCCATTGCCTCGCCGCTCAAAAAATCATCAAGCTTATACAGCGTCAGATTAATGCGGTGGTCCGTCACACGGCCTTGCGGATAGTTATAGGTACGGATGCGCTCGGAGCGATCACCGCTGCCGACCTGTGATTTGCGATCCTCGGCGCGCTCGGCGGCCAGCCTTTGACGCTCGGCGTCATAAATACGCGTACGCAAGATGCGCATGGCTTTATCTTTATTCTTATGCTGGGAGCGCTCTTCCTGCATCTCCACCACCACACCTGTCGGGATGTGGGTAATGCGCACGGCGCTGTCCGTAGTGTTCACGTGCTGCCCGCCCGCCCCTTGCGAGCGATAAGTATCAATGCGCAAATCTTTCTCATCAATGGAGATATCGACATCCTGCGCCTCGGGCAGAACCGCGACAGTTGCCGCCGATGTATGAATACGCCCGCCGCTTTCGGTTTTAGGCACACGCTGCACACGGTGCACGCCCGATTCATATTTCAGCGCGGCAAACACATTGCGGCCATTAATCTCGCACACAATTTCTTTATAGCCGCCAACATCGCTCTCTCTGGCCTCGACAACCTCCAGCTTCCAGCTCTTTTTCGCGGCAAAGCCTTTATACATGGCGAATAAATCACCAGCGAACAGCGCGGCTTCGTCGCCGCCCGTTCCCGCGCGAATTTCAAGAATAGCGTTCTTGGCGTCATCTTCGTCTTTGGGGATCAGCGCCATCTTGATTTGCTTTTCCAGCGCCGGAATTTTCTTATCCAGCCCGCGCATTTCTTCGGCGGCCATCTCCTTCATCTCCGGATCGGCCAGCATCTCGCTCAAATCTTCTTTTTCGGATAAAGCCTGCGCGTGCTCGTCAATCGCCTCGACAATGGGCGAGAGCTCGGCATATTCCATGGAAAGCTTGGCAAACTCCTCGCCATCCAGACCGCCCGCAGACATTAGGGAGGCCAATTCTTCATGGCGCCCCTTAATCGTTGATAATTTTTCCTGAAAAGACATGCCCTTTATTTAGAGCTATTGCGCAGGGGCTGCAAGCGCTTTCCCTGCCAGCGTTTTAAGGGCAGCTTCTTCGAGGCGCACGTCACGCAAAATATCGCCGCCCTGCCCGAGTGGCGGAAGATCCTGCCCGTGCACGGAAACGTCAATCGCGCCGGCATTGCCCAAGGACATGACCAGATCGGCACGCTCGGGCACGAAATAACGATCACCCGCATTTAAAACGCGCGAGACAATCTCTTTGCCCGATGCGTCTTTAATCTCGACCCAGCTATCCTCGCGCACATTAAGAATGATGCCCGAATTTGTGCTTGGCGTTCCCGCCGCTGGTTCTATCGCTTCAGGCGTAAATGCTGTGTTTTTCGTGGCAATTTCGGCCATAACAGCCGGAACATCTTCCACCATGGAGCGGTCTTGCGCCGTCACAACCACGCCCGCCGCAACGGCCAGCAATATCGCCACGAATGAACCCGCCATAATCAATTTAGATGGCAAGCGCTTTTCCGGCGCGGCTTCGGGGAAGTTCAAAACGGGGTTACGCTTGTCGCATAAATCGCGTGTTTTATACAGCGCGACAATTTGATCGCCATCGAGCTGCAGATACTCCGCATAAGAGCGCACAAACCCAATCGCATAGGCGCGACCCGGCAGGCTTTCAATATCACCTGTTTCAATGGCGGTAATCAGACTTTCGCGGATACGGATGGCGCGCTCTATATCTAGGCGCGTGAGGCCGTAATATTCCCGCGCGCGTAGCAAAATCTCGCCGACGGTCATGCCGCCATCGTCGATAAGCCGGTCATTATTCGCATTTGATTGCATTTCGGCCTGTAATTCCTGCTCTTTTATAAAAGCTGCATGTCCCATGATAATTACCCATACATTAGATAAGGGTGATAACGCGAGTCACAAGACACCCTCCCCCTGTGGATAACAAGGATAACTCTATGATTTTTTTGCAGTCTCCAGGCCATATGCCGCGTGCAAGGCGCGCACAGCAAGCTCTGTGTAATCTTCTTCGATTAAAATAGAGATTTTAATCTCGGATGTGGAAATCACCTGAATATTAATTTTTTTGTCGGCCAAAGCTTCGAACATCGTATTGGCCACGCCGTGATGGCTTTGCATTCCCACGCCAACCACAGAGACTTTCGAAACATTGGACGCCGTTAAGATGTCTTTATACTTAAGGTCAACGTCCTTTTTGATAACCTCAACGGCGCGATCCAAGTCGCTGCGCCCCACGGTGAAGGTCATGTCGGTATGCGCCCCGTCAGGCGATACATTCTGGACGATCATATCGACATTCACGCCCGCTTTGGCCAGCGGCGCAAATAGCTTCGTTGCCACGCCCGGCACATCTTTTACGCTGAGCAATGTCACTTTGGCTTCATCGCGGCTATATGCAATGCCGCTCACTAATTCTGCTTCCATGATATTCGCTTCCTCTTCGGTTAACAGAGTTCCCGGCAATTCACTGCCGATATGATCTTCAAAACTGGAGAGCACCTGCAAGGGCACGCGCTCTTTCACGGCAATCTCGACCGAGCGCGTTTGCAGCACTTTGGCACCCAGCGAGGCCAGCTCCAGCATTTCCTCGTAGGAGATTTTATTCAATTTACGCGCCGCCGGAACGATACGCGGATCGGTGGTATAAACCCCGTCCACATCCGTATAGATATCACAGCGATCAGCCTTCAGCGCAGCCGCCAACGCCACAGCCGAGGTGTCAGAGCCCCCGCGCCCCAGCGTTGAAATGCGGCCACGATCCGTAACGCCCTGAAAACCCGGCACAATCGCCACTTCGTTCTCGTTAAGGCGCTTCATAATTTCATCCGTATCGATATCCTCGATACGCGCCTTGCCGTGAATATCATTGGTTTTGATCGGAATTTGCCAGCCCATCCAACTGCGCGCGGCAATATCGAGCTTTTGCAGCGCCAGCGCCATAAGCCCCGCGGTAATTTGCTCGCCGGAAGAGACAACCACATCATATTCGCGCAGATCATAAAACTTACTGACCTCGCCGCAATAATCAACAAGCTGGTTGGTCACGCCGGCCATGGCCGACACGACCACAACCATTTTATTGCCCAAAGCCACCTCGCGCGCGATCTTTGCCGCCGCTTTTTCAATACGGGCAATATCCGCGACGGAGGTTCCGCCAAATTTTGCTACAATCAAAGCCATCTTTGCTTTATCCTTTTGAAGAGCAACCAGCCCGTATATAAGAAGAAGATGACTCCTATGTCCAGTACAATTGACCATAAAGAGATTGACCATTTCGCCAAGGATTCGGCCCGTTGGTGGGATGAGGCTGGGCCATTTGCGCCCCTGCACCGCCTTAATCCGGTGCGGCTTTCTTATATTAAAAGCCAGATTTGTAATCATTATGAGCGCGATGTGAATGACCTCAAAGCGCTGAAAGGGCTTTCTATCCTCGATGTTGGCTGTGGTGGCGGGTTGGTGTGCGAACCCTTGGCGCGCATGGGCGGTAACGTTACGGGCGTTGATGCCGATGGAAATGCGATAGATGTTGCCAAAGATCATGCCGCGCAATCAGGGTTAAAAATTAACTATAAGGCGGGCGCGGCAGAAAGTTTTCTCTCCCCGTTATCCCCGCGCAAGCGGGGATCTCGTGGCGGGAACAAAAAGATCGCGGATCAAGTTCGGGATGACGGTGGTGGATTTGACGTTGTGCTGGCGCTGGAAATCATCGAGCACGTGCCCGATCCGGCTCTGTTCGTGCAAAACGTTATGAATTTAGTAAAACCCGGCGGGCTTGTGATTTTCTCGACGCTTAACCGGACGCCGAAATCCTATGCGCTGGGCATTGTCGCGGCGGAATATATTTTGCGCTGGGTTCCGCGCGGGACGCATGATTGGAAGAAATTCGTTAAACCTTCGGAACTGCGCGGCCATATCGTGCAGGCGGGCGGCACAGCCCATGACATTACCGGCCTCACCTTTAATCCGCTGAAAAATGATTTCCAACTTTCCAAAACCGATATCGCCGTGAATTATTTTATCAGTGGTAAAAGTTAACCTGTGCCACCTGGACCATCATAGCCCCAATCGGCCCATCTATTCTGATTTTCAGGCTTTCCACCAAAACCTTGCACCTGCCTTAACTTATCAACCTCAGCAACGATTTGTGTGTCAGCCCATCTCTTTGATAAATCAAGACCTTTTTTATCCGCTACTGAGGTATAATGTACAGGCTGACCCTGATCATCCAGAGAAACCCCAACTCCAACCTTCGTCGCAGCTTGAGCAGAAAACAGTAATACGCTTGCCATAAAATTTCTCCTAGTAATTAACTATCCATACACTTTACCTGGAAAAAAATTATGTCAATAAATAAATTTTTATTTCTCTCTGGTTTTTTTACCACGACGCGCTAATCTATTTACATGAGTTCGTTTTTCACCATTGCCATGATTATAGCCATGTTTTCCGTTGCCGCCGTAATGGGCTTGGGGATTTTCTCCATGGTCAAGGGCGGTGAGTTCAACAAAAAATACGGCAATAAATTAATGCAGGCGCGTGTTATACTACAAGGACTGGCGCTGGCTATGCTTTTCCTCGCCTTTATCACATCGCAATCCCCTTCTTAAGGAGTACCCCATGAAAATAATCGTGCCGATTAAGCGCGTGGTTGATTACAACGTCAAAGTCCGTGTCAAAGCGGATCATAGCGGCGTTGAGCTGGCCAATGTTAAAATGTCCGTCAACCCGTTTGATGAAATTGCGGTCGAAGAAGCCGTGCGTTTAAAAGAAGCCGGCACCGCCACCGAAGTTATCGCGCTCACCATTGGACCTGAAAAAGCGCAGGAGCAACTCCGCACCGCGATGGCAATTGGCGCGGATCGGGGTATTCATGTCGTTACCGATGAAGAAATCGAGCCGCTGGCCGTGGCGAAAATGATCAAACATTTCGTTGATCAAGAAAGCCCCGACCTTGTGATCATGGGCAAACAAGCCATTGATGACGATAGCAACCAGACGGGCCAGATGCTGGCCGCGCTGCTGGGCTGGCCGCAAGGGACATTTGCCTCCAAAATTGAACTCAAAGACGGCAAAGCCCATGTGACGCGCGAAATTGACGGCGGGCTGGAGACGGTGGCGATTAGCACACCGGCGATTATCACCACCGATTTACGCCTGAACGAGCCGCGCTATGCCAAACTGCCCGACATTATGAAGGCAAAGAAAAAACCGCTCGATACGCATACGCCCGGCGATTTGGGCATTGATACGGCGCGCAGACTGGAGACGCTCAAGGTCAACGAACCGCCCGTGCGCCAAGGCGGTGTGATGGTCGCCAGCGTTGATGAGCTGGTCGATAAACTCAAAAACGAAGCCAAAGTTATTTAACCTCACCCGTCATCCCTGCGGAAGCAGGGATCCAGAAGCCACAACCACTAGATTCCAGCTTTCGCTGGAATGACGACAGAAGAAAAGGATTTAAATTATGAACATTCTTGTTTTAGCAGAGCATGAGAGCGCAACACTTAAAGGCGCGACACTCAACACAATCGGCGCAGCGTCCAAACTGGGTGGTGATATCCATGTATTGATTGCAGGTCATAATTGCGATGGCGCGGCGAGCGCGGCAGCCTCTGTCACAGGCGTCAGCAAAGTTCTCAAGGCCGATAATGCGGGCCTCGAACACCCGATGGCCGAGAATATCGCGCCATTACTGGTGGGCCTTGCGGGTGATTACGATTATATCCTCGCCCCGGCCACAACATTCGGGAAAAATATTCTGCCCCGCGCGGCGGCCCTGCTGGATGTACAGCAAATCTCCGAAATCACGGCTATCATTGATGGTGACACGTTTGAGCGCCCGATCTATGGCGGGCAGGCAATCGCCACCGTCAAATCATCCGATGCAAAAAAACTCATCACCGTGCGTGCCACGGCCTTTGATCCGGCCGCATCCGAAGGCGGCAGCGCCTCCATTGAAGATGTCGCCGTTTCCGATATTTCAGATCAATCCGCATTTGTATCATTAGAAGTATCAAAATCCGACCGCCCCGAATTGACCGCCGCCAAAATTGTCGTATCAGGCGGCAGAGGTGTTGGCTCCGGCGAGGATTTCACCAAAATTATCGAACCACTGGCCGATAAGCTCGGCGCCGCCGTTGGTGCCTCGCGCGCCGCCGTTGATGCGGGCTATGTCCCTAATGATTACCAAGTCGGGCAAACCGGAAAAGTCGTCGCACCCGATCTTTATGTCGCAATCGGCATTTCCGGCGCGATCCAACATCTGGCCGGTATGAAAGATTCCAAAGTCATCGTCGCCATCAATAAAGATGAAGATGCACCGATTTTTCAGGTCGCCGATTACGGATTAGCGGCAGATTTATTCGACGCCGTGCCGGAGCTGCAAAGCAAAATTTAATCTTCCGGCAGTTTAAACACACTGCCGCCGGAATCTTTATCAAAGATTGTGCCATCCATTTGCGCACCTTCCGTATTTGCGCCGTCCATTTGCGCGCCTGTGAAATCGGCTTCGCGTAAATCACAGCATGATAAATCCGCGCCGGATAAATCCGCATCCCGAAAGACTGCATTTTTCAAATGCGCCCCGCGCAAATCGGCATATCGAAATTTGGCGCCTTCGAAATTACTGGGGCTGAAACGCTTATTCCCTCCTGCAACACCAAAAAGAAGCGCATTCGCCTTCACGCCTTTCATCTTTGCGTGGGAAAAATTGCACCCCTTGAAGCTGGAGCCGCGCAAATCCGATTCTTCCAGATCACAATTACGAAAGTCCGCACCGTTCAGCATCGCACTTTGCATCTCTATTTGATAAAGATTCATACTAAAGAATTTGGCATTGGCTGCCTTAATCGCTGTCAGTTTTTGCTGTTTAAGCGATTTTGCGGGGCGCATATCAATATTCGTCAAATCCAGCTGCGCGCCGTTTTTACCGCCGCTTGATACCCAATCGAGGTGTTTTTCTATAAGCTTGGGTAAAGACTCGTCCATATCCGCGACAGACTGCCCGATATTTTCATCCGTCAGTGTCTTTGAAATATCCAGCCCATAGCGCCGGAAATCATCCAGCGGCACACCGGTTAAAATCGCATCGCCCATATCAACGCCGGAAAATTGTGTGCCTTCAATATGGGCGTTTGATAAATCGGCACCTTTTAATTTCGCGCCGCTTAAATCCGCGCCAGAGATATTCGTTCCCACCATAATGGCATCAGAAAAATCGGCCTTATTGGCCAGCGTCCCTTTAAGTTTTGCGCCACTTAAATCCGCGCCGCTAAAATTTACCGCTTGCGTTGTGGCAAAAAAATTCTCGTCGGCAATGCCGCCCTCACGCAAATCCGCCTTTTCAAAGTCTGCATTTTGCAGGCTGGCATTTTCAATTTTTGTGCCGCGCAAATCCGCGCGCACAAACGACGTACGCCGCAAATCTGAAAAACTTAAATCACAGGCATAAAGCGAGGCTTGCTCGAAATTTGTGCCGGATAAATTCATGCTCGCCATGGCGCAATTCATAAAATCTGCCTGCCGCATATCTTTGTCACATAAAACCAGCCCCGTTAAATCGGTGTTTTTCAACGACGCACGACTGCCGCCCACACGCCCCTCAAGATAACGCTTATGCAGGTCCGCCATCGCATCAAGCTGGTCTTGCGTAAGGCTGGGTATATCTTTGGCGGGGGAATTGGCCATTAAATCTCTTTCGGATAAAAACACTCTCTGCCTTCTATTATATGGCCTATGGCAATATAAGGGAAGAAATCAAATTATATGCGAATATGTTTGTGGAGGTTGCAAACCCCCCTTCTTTTTCCTGATTTTTTTCTTTAAGATGTGCCCATGAAAAACAAAATTATAAATCTATTTTTGATGCCTGTCTTTTTACTAACACTTGGGGCGTGCGGCGTAAAACCAAGCGATGTGCAATCGCCTGAGGGCGCGGAACAATTCCCTGCTACATACCCTGCCACTTATCCTGATGAGCGCTCTGATCCGCCGCCGCCGCCCGTAGGGGTTGATCATAATATGCCACCGCTGTAAAAGAGCAGCTGGATACGTTTTAAAACGAAAGCTTTAGAAAAACATGACAACCGGTTTTCACATGAATGACGGCGTGATGCACGCCGATGATTTTGCCCTGCCCGACTTGGCGCAGCGTTTCGGCACACCCGCTTATATCTACAGCGCGGGGGTAATCCGCAGCCAGTATGAAGCGCTCACGAATGCACTTGCCAAAGCCCTGCCCGCCGATAAACAGCCCATGCTGTGCTATGCCTGCAAAGCCAACAGTAATATTGCGGTGCTGTCCTTGCTGCGCGGCCTAGGCAGCGGTGTTGAAATTATTTCCGAAGGCGAACTGATCCGCGCGCTGAAAGCCGGATTCACAGGCGATCAAATGATCTCCACCAGCTTTGGAAAAACCGACGGCGAGATACGTGCATGTCTAGAAGCGGGCATCTATCAACTCAATCTGGATTCCGATGCCGAGCTGGAGCGAGTCAATAAAGTCGCCGCAGAGATGGGCGTTGTAGCGCCTGTCGTATTCCGTATTAACCCCAACGTGACAGGCGGCGGGCATCATAAAATTTCGACCGGACGCCGCCGTGATAAATTCGGCCTTGGCCCTGATCACATTATGGCGATTTACAAAACCGCCGAGGAAATGAGCAATGTGCAGCCCTTTGGCCTGTCCATGCATATCGGCTCGCAGGTCTTTACGGTGGAATCATTCAAGCCCGCCTTCGAGGTCATGGCCGAGCTTGTTCATCGGCTGCGCGGCGAAGGCCACACAGTTGAGCGCCTCGATATTGGCGGCGGCTTCCCGATTATGTACCGCGATGAAAAACTGCTTGATCTGGATGCTTATGCCGGATGGGTGCGCGATATTGTGCTCCCGCTGGACACTGAAATTCAATTAGAGCCGGGGCGTTACCTCACGGGGAATTGCGGCGTTTTGCTATGCGAGGCAAACTCGATCAAAACCACGCAGGATAAAGAATTTCTTGTGCTTGATGCGGGAATGAATGATTTGTTGCGCCCGACTTTATACGAGGCCTATCACGGCGTTCGCCCTGTTGCGAACCATAACCGCGAAGCGCGTGATTATGATGTGGTTGGCCCCGTTTGCGAAACAGGCGATACTTTCGCCGAAGCACGCACCATGCCCGAAATTCGTCAGGGCGAATATGTGGTGATTGAAACGGCGGGCGCGTATGGATTCGCTATGGCGTCAAATTATAATAGCCGCCCATTGCCGCCGGAAATTTTAATCGATGGCGATAAATCCGCGATTATTCGTCCGCGCCAAAGCTATGACGAAATGCTTGCGGGTGAAACCATTCCTGAGTGGCTGTAACCGCCACTTTGCATTCCCCGTGAAAACGGGGATCTTCTTCATAAGCAAAGTTCCCCGCTTGCGCGGGGAAAACAATATCGTTTTAAAATGTCGTCTGCTAAAATGAGACCATGAATTCCCTTCGTTTGAAATTGCTGTTTGCCCACGCTGCGCTTTTACTGCTGGCCGAGCGCATCAGCGTTTCATTCTGGCCTGCCATATCCATTATATTTGTGATGCTCGGCCTGTGGCTTTTCGGCTTTACGCATAAAATTATTTTACTTGCCGGATTAGGGGGCGCTGCCTATTTCATATGGCGCAATCACAGCTATTTTCACCTGCCTACAACCAAACAAATCAAGCGCCGTTTGGAGCAGGACAATCAAATCAAACACCGCGCATTATCCGCGCAAAAAGACCATCAGGTCACGGGCGATCAATCCTTATGGGCTCGCTATCAAACCCGCCAAGCCCAAGCACTAAGCGCCATTCAAACGCTGCGCCGCAAAAGCCCCGTTACCAAAGCTGATCCTTATGCGTTGCGCACTTTGGCGCTTTTATTTCTGTTGAGCGGGCTTATCGTTGCGGGCGCATCATGGGACAAGCGCCTTAAATCGGGCGCAAGCTTTGCCCTGCCCGCTGGCGGCGCAAAAGTGATCAAAGAAAACTTTCATATCACTATCACTCCGCCCGATTATACCGGCCTGATGGTCAAAAATCTGACGCGCGCCGATTTAAAGGGTACACGTTTTCAAATCCCGCAAGGCAGCGAGATTAAAGTGCAATTTCAAGGCGGCTTTGGGTTTGGAAATCCCGTTTTAAAAATCGCAGATTCCGCGCGGGAGATCATCCCCACCGGCGCAATCGCGGATAAGAAACAATATCTGATCGAAGAAACACTAGAAAAAACACTAGAAGAAACACTAGAAGAAACCCTTGAGGAAACACGCGTACAGGACGCGGGTACGCTCTCCATCACGCAAAATTTTATCCCGCTGATGAAGCTTTATTATAATATTATCCCAGACTTACCGCCGGAGATAACAGTGAGCGCGCCGCCCGTTATCCTGCCCGACGGAAATATCAAACTGCCCTTCACGGTTTATGATGATTACGGCATTCGTGATTTTACGCTAGCGATGGATCTGGACCCTTCCATCACCGAAGCGCCTTTGGGCGAGCCGCTCACGCAAACCCGCATTATCACCGCCAAGGCGGGAGAGCCGTCCGAACTCTCGCCACATTTTGATCTAACATCGCATCCATGGGCGGGGCTGCCCGTGCAAATGCAATTTGCCGTGCGTGATGCGCGGGGGCAAAGCGCGCAAACGAATAATGTGTTGCTTGTGCTGCCGGAGAAAGAATTCGAACATCCCGTGGCCAAGGAACTGATTGATATTCGCCAGAAACTGGCATGGGATCCGGCTGATAATTTGCGTGCCTATGCCGCGCAAATAGAAAATATCCTTATCCGCCCCGGATTGTATCAAGGTGACTTGCGGGTGTTTCTGGCGTTGCGTGTGGCTTCCTCGCGTCTGCTCTATAGCGGCGCGCAGCAAGACGGGAATTTCCGCGCAACACGCAGCGTTATGGACCTGCTATGGGAGAGCGCTTTGCGGATTGAAGAGGGCAATTTATCTTTCGCCGCGCGGCAATTACAACAGGCGCAAAATGAATTGGCCGAAGCATTATCTAACCCCAATGTATCGCCGGAGCAGCGTCAGGCACTGGCCGAGAATCTGCGCAGCGCTCTCAATGAATATCTCATGGAGTTCCAGCGTGAAATGCAAAAACGTGCGGAAAATGGAGATCAAATCGGCGCTATGCCGCCCGAGGCGCTGGCCGAGATGATCGGTCCGGGTATGCTGGATCAATTTGTTGAAGAGCTGGCGCAGGCGTTGGCTGCGGGTGATACCGAAAAAGCCGCCAAAATGATGGGGCAGCTGCAAAATTTCATGGATGCGTTGAACCCGTCTATGAGTATGCCGATGCCCGCCGACATGCAGGCCATGATGGATGGCAGTAATATCTTGCAAGAGCTTATCACCCAGCAAGAAGAACTACGCCGCATGAGCGCGCAAGATTTAGAAGGTTACGAACAAGAGCGCCAAAGCTTTGCCGCGCTGCAGGAGTGGGCCAAGCAAAATGAAGATCTTGAAATTGACCCAAACGATCCGGGCTTGAAAATTTTACGCGAGAAGCTGAAATCCACCCCCGCAATCGGCACGCAGGGCCGCAAGGAAGAGCAAGACGCTCTGCGTTTTATTCTGGGCGAACTTATGCGCGAAGCGGGTGCGGCGCTGGGCGATATCCCTCAAGGCATGGGGCTGGCCGAAATTGAAATGCGCGGCTCTGCCTCGGCTTTGGGGCGCAACGATCCGGCGGCATCCCTGCCCTATCAAGATAAAGCGATTGAATATCTAAAAGACGCGCAGGATAATTTAAACCAGCAATTCATGGCACAAATGCAGGAAATGGGCGCCACAATGATGGGCAGCAGCAACGGCCAAATGCAATATGACCCGATGGGCCGCCCGATGGGCAATCAAAACGGCATGGGGCAATTTAGTGACGGATCAATGAAAATTCCCGATCAAAGCGAACGTCAAAAGCTGCGCGAAATTCTTGATGTGCTACGCCAGCGCTCGGGCGAACGTAGCCGTGATGATCAGGAGCTTGATTATTTCCGGCGTTTGCTGCGTCAATTCTAGGGGGAGAATCTGCGGGTCTTAGTCAGCAGCCCGCGGTATTAAGGATTTAAATCGAATCTGACCGTAATATTTTTCGGCTTGGCTTCATCCTTATCACTCTGCGCATAATTATAATGACTGGTGAATGACAGGCTACTCTCGCCCTTAATGACGGGCTCGGGCGGTGTTATTAACCATTCAATCGGAACAGCGTTCCCTTGCAAAACCAAGCTTGCCTTGATTGCCGGAATTTCGCGCGCCGCGCTGGCCAGATTTAAAATATCACCGCTCAGCATAACGCGGCCTGTATTATCTTCTTCGCCCGGCTCGTATTTTGCGACAAGGCGTTCAAAGGACAGCCCCTGCCCGGGTGCAACCGTATTCACACCAATGACATTATAAAAGCCGCGCATGGGCGTCCACGCATTGGTCAGCCCTTGGGCAAATACAACCAAAATGATCAATATAAACAGGAATATAACCCCCGCAATGCCATAGCCAGTGCGGTTCTTTTTATCCTTAAGATGCGTGATGATGCTTCCCTTAATACCGGCAATTTTAGTTTCGATCTCTTTATTATCGGCATCATCTTCATGCTTGGGCTTTACGCCCTCGGGAATATCGGAGGGGGCAGCCTCTTCTGCGGGAGGTTTTTCTGCCGGAGCTTCTTTTGCCGAAGCCTCCTCGGGCGTAGAATCTTCATCGGCAGAATCTTCATCAGCAGGCGCCTCATCCGCGCTCTCTTCGGGTAATTCGGCCTCTTTCTCATCTGCGCCCTCTTCCGGCTCGGGCAGCTGGAACCAATCATTTTGACACTCAGAACAGCGCACACGCTTACCATCAGGCGCTAACAAAGCAGCATCAAGCTCAAATCGGCTTTCACATTGTGGACAGGTTAAAATCATAAAGGGTCTTTTTTCCGCGCGAGGATCAACTATGATATCAATTCTATGCTTAACGCGAATAAAGGACAAGAGCGTGATTAAATTCGAGCATGTAGGGTTTCGTTACGGCGTCGGGCCGGAGGTCCTCACCGACATTAATTTCAGGCTGGAGCCGGGCTCGTTTCACTTTTTAACGGGGCCGAGCGGCGCGGGGAAAACCTCGTTGATGAACCTGATGTATCTGGGCCAGCGCCCCACGCGCGGGCTTGTCACCATGTTCGGACAAATGATTAACGATCTGGAGCGCGAAAAACTTGCCCCCCTGCGCCAGCGTATCGGCGTGGTGTATCAGGATTTCCGCCTGCTCGATCATCTCTCCGCTTTTGATAATGTCGCGCTGCCGCTTCGGATTTCCGGCCAATCGGAAAAAGACGTCAAAGCCAATGTGAACGAGCTTCTCGATTGGGTGGGTCTGGGCGATTATAAGCGCGCGCTACCCCTCACGCTGTCCGGCGGACAACAACAACGCGTGGCGATTGCCCGCGCCGTGATAGCCAAGCCGCGCCTTTTACTGGCCGATGAGCCGACAGGGAATCTGGATGACGAGATCGGTATGCGGCTGATGAATTTATTCGACCAGCTCAACCGCATGGGGACAACAATCGTCATCGCCACCCATAATAAGAAAATTATGAATGAAATGAACCACCCCAAAATGATTCTCGATGCGGGGCGGCTACATATTGAAAATCCGGCCAGTATGGTCAAAGAAAAAATCGAAGGTGTGTTTTAATGCGCGTGATCCTAAGAATTTTGACATGGTTTTTGCGCCCCAAAGATAAAAAGCTGGGCGTAGCGCCGGACGGGGGGCAGCGCTATGACCTTCCGCTCAATAAAGGGAGTGGCACGGGTTTTTTAATCATGCTGGTGGCGCTCATGACATTTTTGGCGGCTATGGCGCTGACCATGTCATTTGTGATGGGCGAGATTACGCATCGCTGGGCGGCGGGTCTTGAAAATCGTATGACCATCGAAATCCCCGCCGAAGATAGCGAGGGCAAAATCCTTGATAAGGCCGCCTTACGCGAAAAGGCCGCGAAGGTCACGGCGCTGCTGGATAAACAAAAGGAATTCATTGCGTCTTATAACATGATGAGCGAAGAGGAAATTGCCGCGCTGCTCACACCGTGGCTTGGGGAAAATCTGGTGCTGCAGGATATCCCCCTGCCCGCACTGATCGCCGTGGATATAAAGCCAAAGATAAAGGATTTAGACGCACAAATTACCGCGCTACAAGAAAATCTGGCAGCCATTGCTCCGGACATTCGTATTGATACGCATGAAGATTGGCTGGGCGAGCTTGTGCGTTTTACCGCCTCGCTGCGCTTTGGCGCGCTGATGGTGACATTGCTGATCGGCGTTACGATGGTCGCCGCCGTGGCGGGCGGGATTAATTCGCGCATTGCCATTCACCGCAAGGAAGTCGAGCTTTTGCATCTGATGGGCGCGCGCGATAATTATATTAACCGCCAATTTCAACGTCACGCGCTGATACTGTGCCTGCAAGGCTCCCTTATCGGGCTGTGCGGCGCTTTTGTAATTATGGGGCTTATCGCGCTTGTCTCGGGGGGCGGCAATACGTTACTGCCCGATATGTCACTGAGCACTTCACAAATAGGAATTTTGCTTGCTCTGCCTGCCTTCTCGGCATTGGTGGGGGCTGTTACCGCGCGCTACACTGTCTTGCGCGCCCTGTCAAAAATGCCGTAGGGTAGAGCCATGTTTTCAAAGAAACAAATTCGCGGCTACGCCATAACATTGCTTTTCATATGGGCAGGCGCTTATCTGGCCTTTTGCATCACCAGCCTTGTGCGCCCCCCCGAAAGCCCGACACAGCAAACAAACGCCATTGTTGTTTTAACAGGTGGGAATTTTCGCCTACAAACCGGCTTTGATTTATGGGCGCAACAATCAGCGCCCAACTTATTTATTACCGGCGTACATCCGCATGTCACGATGGCGCAACTGCAATTGGATTGGAAAGAGAATAACAAAGAATTTTATATCTTGCCCGAATGTTGCGCGGCGCTGGGGCACAAAGCGACAAGCACGCGCCAAAATGCCAGCGAAACGCGGCAATGGGCGCGGGACAATAATATCAGCTCTATCCGGCTGGTGACATCGGGCTATCATATGCACCGCGCGCTATTAGAATTCAAGGCGGCCATGCCCGACATAACTATTTTGGCGCATCCGGTCGAAAAGCCGGATTACGGCCCCGGGGATTTGAAATTCTGGTCCATCACTTTTAGCGAATATCACAAATCTCTGTTTCGTTATCTCGGCCAAGGCTTGAGTTGGCTCGGCAACTCCTTTAAAAGCGCATGATGAAACGCTATTGGCTTCGGTCCATTATATTTAATATCTGCTTTTACGGCATGACCGCGCTGGCCTGTGTGGCGGCATTGCCTTCACTGTTTTTACCGCGCAGCTTTATGATGTGGGTCGTACGCACATATCTGGGCGCGTGTTATTTCATCGAGAAACATATTTTGGGTCTGGATTACGAAATTCGCGGCGCAGAGCATCTGCCCAAGGACGGCTCCTATATTATCGCGGCCAAGCATCAATCGGCCTATGAAACGCTAAAGCTGCATAAATTATTTGGTGATCCGGCGATTATCCTGAAGAAAGAGCTGCTCTCTTTGCCGCTATGGGGGCAGTATCTCAAGAAAAGCGATGTGATTGCCATTGACCGCTCAACGCCCGATGCGGCCATAAAGTCTATTCAGGACGGCGCGCAGCGTGTCGCGGCGCAAGGGCGGCCAATCGTAATTTTTCCGCAAGGAACGCGCGTGGCTGTCGGCGACAAAAAACGCTACCGCATCGGTGTAGCGCGCGTACAGGAGGCAACAGGCTTGCCCATTATTCCATTGGCGCTCAATACAGGATATTTCTGGCCGCGTAACAGCTTTATCAAGCGCCCCGGCAAAGTCATATTTGAATTGCTTCCGCCCATTATGCCCGGCAAAACATCCGGCGAAATTCTGGCGCATCTGGAAAGCGAAATTGAAGGTCATTCTGATGCCTTAATCGAGGAGGCAAAAACAAAAAAGACGCGCGGTGCGATGGTTTTGCCTTTATTGTTATTGGTCGCTCTCATCTATAGCGCGCTGTGGTTCGGCGCCGCAGAGCAAATGACGCAAAAATACCTTACGGGATATAGCCAGAACGGCATTACGCGCATTTCATCGCCGCCGCAAATATCGGGCTTTCCCGGGGCGATCACCCTGTCCAATGAGCGCGAGGAGTTCCGCAGCGCAAACGGCGCGGTGGCCGTAAATAATATCTCCATCACCTCATGGCCGTTACCCGGCACACCCGTAAAAATCACCATGGGCGCGATTACGATTACCGATAAAGGCTGGAGCAACCCTTTGCGCTTTACGGCTCTGCGCGCCGATATTTTGATGCGTAATAATGTCATTCAAATCACTGATGGCGCGCTGCAAGATGATGATATGCGTATAAATGTAAGCGGGCTGATTGATTTAGACCCGCTTCAAAATGGCGCGCCCTACCCCGATGCGGCGCTTGATGTGGCCATGGATAACCCTGAACATCTTTTGATGCAGCTTGCGCGCAATGACATCCTGCCAAGTGATCAGGCGCGTATGGCCGCGGCGGGGATCAGCAGTTTTCAAGGCGCGGATAAGCGGGCTTTGCCGCTACGGCTGGAGGATGGAATGATTTATATCGGGCCGTTTCGATTGGCTAGATTGCCGTAAAGGCTGCGCCTAATCATTCTTCTTCATTTGCTCGGGCGACGGGAACCCTTCAGGGCCCAGCCCCATAATTTCGCGGCGAATATCGCGCGTGCGGCTGAATGTGTTAAATAGATAATCACCATCCCCCTGACGGATTGCCTTTTGCATGGCCGTCAAATCTTCGGTGAAACGTTGCAGGATTTCCAGAACCGCCGTTTTATTATTCATGAACACGTCGCGCCACATGGTCGGATCAGACGCGGCAATACGTGTAAAACCGCGGAACCCGCTGGCGGAATATTTAATCACTTCGGATTTAATATCATCCTCCAGATTATTCGCGGTATCAACGATAGTATAGGCGATCAAATGCGGTAAATGCGAGGTGATACCCAAGATGAGATCATGGTGATGCGCCTCCATAATTTCAATGCGCGCGCCAAAAGCCTGCCACAGCGCGCTGACTTTCTCGACGCTACGAATGGGCGTGTCGGGCGCGGGTGTAAGCAAGCACCAGCGATCTTCGAATAATTCGGGAAAACCTGCTTCGGGGCCTGAATGCTCGGTTCCCGCAATCGGATGGGCAGGCACGAAATCTACATGGGCAGGCAAATGCTCCTGCATCGCCTCAAGTACGGCGCTTTTGACGGAGCCTACATCACTGATCACCGCGCCATCTTTCAGGCTGCCCGCTATGGCCTGACAGACCACAGGAACCGCGCCGACGGGCACGGCGAGCACGACCAAATCGCTGCCCTCCACGCCTTGCGCCAAATTGGTGGTGGTGTCATCGGCAATGCCAAGCTCTTCAACTTTTTTACAAACAGCCGGATTAATATCCACGCAGATAAGTTTCTTCGCCAAACCGTTTTTCTTAATCGCGCGCGCCATAGACGAGCCGATCAAGCCAAAGCCAATAATGGAAATTTGTTCAAACATCTTATCACACACGCTGTCTTCCCCGCGCATGCGGGGATCTTTTGGGTTATCTATCAGATTCCCGCTTTCGCGGGAAAGGCATCTTTATATAAGTATTTTGCACAGACGGATAGGCCGGAACGCCAAAAATTCCGCGCCCGCGCACCATCACGCGCGAGCCGCTGCCCCGATCAGCGCCGCCATAAAGCTGCTTGCTTGCCTCAATCACATGCACCCCGCCGGGCAGACCCGCGTAAGGCGCATATTTTTCAAAGAAATTTGCAGATTTACGAATAAGCGAGCGCCGTATGGGCGGCACAAATAACGCTTGCTTGCTGCGCTCATAGACAAATAAATTATCGCGTAGAAATTTGGTGATTTGCGAGAGCGAGAATGGTCGCCCCTGCCCGAATGGTGACCAGTCCGTGCGCGACCAAAAGCCGCCGCGATTGGGCACTACCACCAACATGCGCCCTTCGGGTTTGAGGACACGCCACATCTCGGCAAGTTGCGCTTGTAAAAATTCGGAATGCTCCAGATCATGCACCAGTAAAATCCGGTCCAGCGAGCTATTCTCGAACGGCAATTCGCTGGCCTCAACAAGGCATGAGAGATTTGTCTCTTTGCCCTTATATGACCATTGATGCGCGCCCTGCCCGGCCATCATAACACAGCCCAAAAATCCGGCCTCATCAAAGCCGCGTAAATACGGCGCGGCATAGCCAAACCCCGCCACGCGCAGCCCCTTAACATCGGGCCAAAATTCATGCAAACGATCGGCGATAAGGCGCTGCGTCAGCTTGCCGTCTTTGGAGTTATAAAATGATTTCAAATCGTAAACAGAATCGCTCATAGCAAATCCCTTAACTGCGCGACCAACGGAATATCCGCCTCGGGCATCGGGTAATTCGCAAGCTCCATCGGTTTCACCCACTCTATGCCCTGATGTTCCTTGGCTGTAACCTCGCCGTTCCACACGCGGCAAACAAATAAAGGCATCAGCAAATGAAAATCATCATAGCTATGGGAGGCAAAGCCTTTGGGCCAAAAACAGCATGGGCGCGTTTCAATGCCTAATTCTTCCTCAAGCTCGCGCATCAGCGCATATTCAGGCGTTTCGCCCGTATCCACCTTGCCGCCAGGAAATTCCCATAGGCCTGCCATAGATTTCCCCTCGGGGCGCTGCGCGATCAGCACCTCGCCGCGCTTATTTACAAGCGCCGCCGCCGCAACAAGCACGATTGGTAAATCAGGCGCTTCTGGCGCGGGGTGTTTTAAGGCTTCTTCGCATCTCATAGAGCCTTTATATCAGCCATAAAAAAAGCCGCAAGCGATGTGCTGCGGCTTTTATAAGATTTATAGAGCGCCCGGGAATTACGGAGTTGGCGCCTCGGCCGGAACATCCGCAGGGGCGGCGCTGGCTTCCTTGCCATTAATATCAAGACGCTTGATTTCATGATCTGCGCGCCATTCCTGAACAATGCGGTCAAGGAATACACGGCGAAGCTGTGCCTCAAGGAAAGGCGCAGCCTCTTCTAACGATGGCACAGGGCGCATGCGCTTTTCTTCAACCATAATCACGTGATATCCGAACTCTGTCTCCACAGGCTTTTGCGTAACCGAACCCGGCTCCACGCTAAAGGCCGCCTCGCCAAATGCCGGAACAACATCATCTTTGAGGAAATAACCAAGGTCGCCGCCATTACGCGCCGTTGCATCCGTAGAGTTTTCCAAAGCCAACTCTGCAAAATCAGCGCCGTCATTGATTTGCTTGATTAAATCTCTCGCCGTGCCCTTATCTTCAACAAGAATATGACGGGCGCGCACTTCAACGACATCAGGAAAGTTTTGAACATATTGATCATAAGCTTCCTGAATGCGCTCCTGCGTCACACGCTCTGTTACTTGATTGTTAATGTAAACATTGCGAACGATCTGTTCTTTGGCCGCCTCAAGCTGTTCTTTCACCTGCGGATCATTATTGAGCGTAACGCCTTCGACCTTATTATTTATCACGCGCGCATTGATAACTTGCTCCTGCGCAACGGTAAATAACTGCTCGATGGGCAGTTGGCGCATATTGGCGGGCATATTTTGAATGAAATTTAAAACGTCGGAGCGCGCAATGTCTTCGCCATCCACAACAGCGACAACCGGATTGCCCGGCTCAATCTCTATCTGGTTTTCAGACGCGGCACTGCCTTCAGCCTGCTGCACCGCCGACGGATTGCTTGGCGCGGATGTGCTTTCCCCGGCAACCTTACCGGATAAATAAGCCAGCGCGCCAACGGCTGCGACGATCAAAACCACCAAAACCAAGCCAACCGGGCTTGAATTTACGCTCGCTTGCGTAGTTTGTTTTTTCTTTGAATTCGCCATTTTGTATCTCATTCCTTTTGTCAAAACCGGGAGTATTATTTTGCTAAATCATCTTTAGCTATCGCAGAGTAATGAAAGCGCACATGCTTTTCAAGGCTGTTCTTTGCCCATTATTGCTTTGTGCCATTGACCTATGTTTATGCGCCCCGTATAGAAACGGGTGAACCATAAATATGAATGAGAAAACATTGCTCAATAAATTAATAAAACTATTTGGCTCCACCAATGAGCGCCTTTTGAAGAAATACGCAAAAGATGCGGAGCCCATGAATGCGCTGGAGCCCACCTATGAGCCGATGAGCAACGAAGATCTGCGCGCGCAAAGCGATATTTTGCGTGGCCGCCTGGAATCCGGCGAAACCGTAGATGATATTTTACATGACGCTTTTGCTGTGGTGCGCGAAGCCTCCAAGCGCGCGCTGGGGATGCGTCCCTTTGATGTGCAGCTTATTGGCGGTTTAGTCCTACATCGCGGCGATATTGCCGAAATGAAAACCGGTGAAGGGAAAACCCTTGTCGCCACGCTGGCCGTGTATCTCAACGCCCTGTCCGGCAAGGGCGTGCATGTCGTCACGGTGAATGACTATCTGGCGCAGCGCGACTCCGAATGGATGGGCAAGCTTTATAATTTCCTCGGCCTTACTTGCGGCTGCATCATCAGTGATATTTCCGATGAACAGCGCCGCGCGGCCTATAATTGCGACATAACATACGGCACCAATAACGAGTTCGGCTTTGATTATCTGCGCGATAATATGAAGTTCAGCCTGAAACAAATGGTTCAGCGCCCGTTTAATTATGCGATTGTCGATGAAGTTGATTCGATTTTAATCGATGAGGCGCGTACGCCGCTCATTATCTCCGGCCCTTCGGAAACCGAAGTCGATCTTTATAACAAGGTCGATAAAATCATCCCCTCTTTGGTCGATGAAGATTTCGAGATGGATGAAAAACACAAAACCATCGTCCTTACAGATACCGGTAGCGAGCACGTGGAAGAGCTATTGCGCGAGCATAAGCTGCTGGAAGAAGGCAGCATGTACGACATGCTCAATATCTCCCTTGTCCATCACGCCAATCAGGCGCTGCGCGCTCATAAATTATTCAAGGCGGATAAGGATTACATCGTCAAAGAGGACAAAATCATCCTGATTGATGAATTTACGGGCCGCATGATGGAGGGGCGCCGCCTCTCCGAAGGGTTGCACCAAGCCATCGAAGCCAAAGAAGGCGTTGAGGTGCAAACCGAAAACCAGACGCTGGCCTCTATTACCTATCAGAATTATTTCCGTCTCTACCCCAAGCTGGCCGGTATGACGGGAACGGCGCTCACCGAAGCGGCCGAATTTCAGGAGATTTATAATCTCGGCGTGGTGTCCATTCCGACCAACATCCCCGTTGAACGTCTGGATTATGACGATAAGATTTACCGCTCGCTGGATGATAAAAAGGCGGCCATGGTCGCGCTGGTCAAGGAATGTCAGGAGCGCAATCAACCTGTTCTGGTCGGCACGGTCTCGATTGAAAAATCCGAAGAATTATCGGCCGCGCTCAAGAAAGCCAAAGTCAAACATAGCGTTCTTAATGCGCGCTATCACGAACAAGAGGCGACTATTATCGCACAGGCCGGACGCCCCGGCGCGGTGACTATCGCCACCAACATGGCGGGCCGCGGAACCGATATTAAGCTGGGCGGAAATCTGGAGATGCGCATCGAGCAAGATGGCGCGACTACACCCGAAGCAATCACCAAGATTGAAGAGCAAATCGAAGCCGACAAGCAAACCGTTATAAAGGCTGGCGGATTATATGTGGTTGGAACAGAGCGCCATGAATCGCGCCGCATTGATAACCAGCTGCGGGGCCGCTCGGGCCGCCAAGGTGACCCCGGCGCGTCGATGTTCTTCCTGTCTGTCGAAGATGATTTGATGAGGATTTTCGCGGGCGACCGTTTGGATTCGCTGCTGAATAATACAAAAATCGGGCTGGGCGAAGGCGAGTCGCTGGAGCACCCGATGATCTCCAAAATGCTGGAGCGCGCACAAGGCAAGGTTGAGGGGATGCATTTCGAAATCCGTAAAAACCTGCTGAAATTCGATGATGTCATGAATGACCAGCGTAAGGTTATCTATGAGCAGCGCCGCGAGATTATGAATGCCGAACATGTCGAGGAGCTGGCCGCCGATATGCGCCATGACATGATTGAAGATTTGATTGATATGACGATTCCGCCCAAAAGCTATGCCGAGCAATGGGATATTGAAACGCTGAAGAAAGAGGCGCTGCGCGTTTTGGCGCTTGATGCCCCCGTTGATGAATGGGCCAAGGAAGAAGGCATTGCCGATCAGGAAATGCTGGAGCGGCTCATGAAAGCGTCGAACGAGAAAATGGCGGCCAAGGTTGCCAATACCGGCGTGGATGTGTGGCGGCAGGCGGAAAAAGCCATCATGCTGCAAATCCTTGATCAGCTCTGGAAGGAGCATTTGCTCAATTTAGACCATTTGCGTCAGGGTATTAATCTGCGTGCCTTCGGCCAGCGCGATCCACTCAATGAATATAAAACCGAAGCCTTTGGCTTGTTCGAGGGCATGTTATCGCAGATGCGCGAAACCATTACCCAGACATTGTCGCAGGTGGAGATTAATCTTGATCCCGATGAAATGAAATTAATGATGCGCCGCGAGCAGGATCAGCCCATGCAAGAGGGCCATCATGATCCTGCCATGGCTGGAACAGCGCAAAATGAAAGCGCGCAAGTCACGGAAATGCCGCAACGAACAGTGTTTGATCAAAAGGATCCGGCGACATGGGTAAAAACCCCGCGCAATGCCGCGTGCCCGTGTGGATCAGGCAAGAAATACAAACAATGCCATGGATCAATTAAACAGCGTGCGGGTGGTTAAGCAATTTTATAGGTAAGGTACAACTTGTAAGCTATTGGCCGACACCTCGCTTCCGTCGCCCACCTTCACTTTCAAATTATCTACATAGTTGCCATACCCCAAAGCGCGCGCTGTTGTTAGAAGATCAAACACATCTTTATTTACAAATATTGGCTTTCCATTTTTGAGATTTACTATTGTTTTGGGTCCCCATACTTGTGGTTGAGCTCCTTTGTCCACACAATGCATACCTATCTCCAAGCCACTAACATTGGCCCACTCAATATCTATTAATTTTACTTCCGACATTTTCTTCCTCAACATAAATAAAAATTATTCTGTAAAATATATAAATATCTTACCCGCGTCAATATATTTATGGCCTTGCCATCTGATTACATAGCCGATAACAAAAACCCATGACGACAAAAATCGACATTGCAATTATCGGCGCCGGCATTGCTGGTCTATGGACGCATGCATATCTGCGCGGCAAGGGCTATAATTGCTTGCTGCTGGAGAGCAATGCGATTGGCGGGGGGCAAACGCTCGCCTCGCAAGGGATTATCCATTCCGGCCTGAAATATGCCTTTGCGGGCAAAATCAATAAACTCGCACAATCCATCAGCGCCATGCCCGATTTATGGCGCGCCGCTTTGCGCGGTGAAGGTGATGTTGATCTCGGCGCCGCGCGCATGAACGCCGCCTCGCAATATTTGCTGATCCCCAAAGGCTTGATGGGCGGGCTGGTGAAGCTGGTTATGAAGCAAGCGCTGGGCGGGAATGTCCGCAACGTCCCCGCCGATGAATGGCCGCCCGAGATTAAAGATACCGGCTTTAAAGGCTCCGTTGTTTTTATGGACGAGCCTGTGCTGGATATTGAGAGCGTCATCCGCGCGCTGGTCGCGCCCTATCAAGACAGCATTAAACGCATTGATACGCCCGATGACGTGGTGGGATTTCTAAAGCGCCATAATATCGAGGCGCAGCGCATTATCTATACCGCCGCCGCAACCAATCATGTGGCCGCCAAAACCGCCGCGCATGATGAGGGTCTGCAAACGCAAAGCCGTCCGCTGCTAATGGGTTTTATGAAACCTGCCCCCTTCCCGCTTTATGCGCATTTGGTCGGGCAATCGGATAAGCCTGTGGCAACAATCACCACCCATGAAATGAGTGACGGCACGCTATGTTGGTATCTGGGCGGCGGCGTGGCCGAGCGCGATAAAGACGCGAACCCGTCCGAAGTATATAAGGCCGCCATGAAGGGTTTTAACAAATACCTGCCCCATGTTGATCTCTCCGGCGTGCAATGGTCCACTCTGCCCATCGACCGCATTGAGGGCAAATCGGATAAAGATGGATGGATGCCCGACACGCCGACAATTCACAGCGCCGGAGACAATATTTATTGCTGGCCGACAAAGCTTACCTTTGCGCCGTTATTGGCCGAGCGTATAGGTGCCATGCTTGAGGAAAGCGGCGCCGCGCCATCGCATACGCAGAGTAATTTTGATGCGCTGCCGTCCGCAGATTACGCCACAGCCCCCTGGAACAAAGCACAATGGACGACCTTAAAAGATTAAAACGCACTCTGGGCGATACCGGCATCGCTATTTCCCCGCTGGGTCTTGGCACGGTAAAATTCGGCCGCAATGAAGGCGTGAAATATCCGGCTGATTTTGATCTGCCCGATGATGGCGCGCTGGCTAACCTGCTGGCGCTGGCCAAGGATTTGGGCATAAATACGCTCGATACCGCCCCCGCCTATGGCACCAGCGAAGAACGGCTGGGCGGCTTGCTAAAGGGACAGCGCGATGAATGGGTGATTGTCGGCAAAGCCGGAGAAGAGTTCGAAAATGGCGCGTCCGTTTATAATTTCACACCCACCCATTTCGAAACGAGCCTTAAGCGCTCCCTCAATCGCCTGGGCACAGATTATATCGACGTGCTAATGCTGCACTCCGATGGTCATGATGTGCAGAACTTATCAGATGAGATGATTGCAAAGCTTCAGGATTTCAAAGATCGCGGCCTTGTGCGCGCGGTGGGTGCATCGACCAAAACAGTGGCGGGCGGTATTCGCGCGCTGGAGCATCTGGATTGCGCCATGGCGACCTACACGCCGGATTATACCGATGAAAAAGAGGTGCTGGATTATGCCGCCGCGCATCATAAAGGCGTGATCCTGAAAAAAGCGCTCTCCAGCGGGCATAACACCAATATCCAAGACGCGTTTGATTTTTCCTTCGCCCATCAGGGTACCAGCCAAATCATTGTCGGCACGATTAATCCCGATCATTTGCTGCAAAATGTCGCGGCGACGGTGAAGGCGCTCTCCTAAACTTCGCAAGCAGCAAGAGCCACGGATACTTTTTTTTCAGGAACATAGTGGGGATAAGCTTTAAATGAAATACCCTGTTTTTTTAATTCAGCTTCTTTGTTTTCTAACTGCTGCTGTGCGCATCTTAAAGCGTTAGAAAACGGCATTGGTTTCGAGCGATTATCGAAACTATCCCTACCAAAATGATTCCACTGAACGCCAGTACGTTGCCTAACAATCCATTGATTATCCCCTGAGGCTAAAACTTCCCAAGAAAAGCAGGTGTTCTTTTCTGCTTCGATCACCTCAATCGTGCGCGTGGAATATTTATCTGCAAATACTTCCCGTAATCTTGTAAACATATGGGTTTCTTATTTTTCATGAAAATATGGAAAAAATATTATTTTGTCAAATTTTAATCTATAGCGGGCGGTGTTACGCGTATTTGCGTAATCTGATTACGTTGGCGCTTGACGATATCAAACTGAAACCCGTGAAAGCGAAAAGCCTGCCCCACTTGCGGTACCATCTTGGCCTCGAACAAAATCAATCCGGCCAGCGTTGCGTATTCTTCATCGGGTAATCGCCAATCAAATTCACGGTTCAGGTCACGAATTGTCACGGCGCCATCAACCATATAGCGCCCGTTTGCGAGATTACGCACGCCGGGGAATGTCATATCTTGCTCGTCGTCGATCTCGCCGACAATTTCTTCCAAGATATCCTCGAGCGTGACAATACCTTGCAGGCTGCCATATTCATCAATGACGAGGGCAAAATGCTCCTTACGCTCGCGGAAAGCCTGAAGCTGGTCGTACAAGGTCGTGCTTTCGGGAACGAACCACGGCGCCAGCGCCACATTGCGGATATTGATCGAGTAAATATCCGCGCGGTTTTCACGCATCGCCTGCAACAACATTTTTACGTGCAATACCCCCACGACATTATCGGGATTATCCGCCCATAGCGGCAAGCGCGTATAGGGGCTGTCCATCACTTGATCGACAATCTGGTCAATCGGATCATCGGCATTAATCATGGTGACATTTTTGCGATGAATCATAATTTCTTCGACATCCACATCGGCCAGATCCAGAATCGAATGAAGCATAGCGCGCTGCTCGCTGATTTCCTGCTCCGGCCCGTCATGCATTTCAATAACACCGCGCAGTAATTCAAGGTGAGACCCCGCCCCGACCTTTGAAATATCAACGCCGAATAAACGCAGCACACGCCGCACGATCCATGTCACCATTTCGGTCACAGGGGCGAACACAAAAATCACCACCCGTATGATGGGCGCAATACGCATCGACATGCTGCTGGCGTGATGGAAGGCATAGGTTTTGGGAAGAACTTCGGCGAAAATCAGCACCAAAAGGGTCATAACCAGCGTGGCGTAGACAACGCCCGCCTCGCCGAATATCTTGATCAGCACACTTGTTGCCAAAGCCGAGGCCAAGATATTGACCATATTATTCCCCAGCAGCAGCGCGCCGATCATGCGGTCTTTTTCGTCGCGAATACGGTTAACCAGCCCCGCGCGCAAATTTCCGTCTTTTTCCAAAGAGGTCAGGCGCGCCTTGCTTGCCGCCGTCAGCGCGGTTTCAGAGCCGGAGAAAAATGCCGAGAAAAACAATAATATTATTACTGCGCCGAGCGGGATGAGAAGACTGACTTCCATAGACCCTTTGCTCCTTTTCCGATAATGCCGCCATTATTGGCGCGAAATTCCGAGGCAACCTCATCGCCTGTCACGCTCTGGTCGCCCAGCGATTCGCGCAACACATCCAGCACCAGCGATTCTTTTACGTTACTGCTTACAAAGGCATAGCCGATATCTTGAACAAGTACGAAATTCATTTTACCGCCGGATACTTTTTTATCACGGCGCATTAAATCCAATAGCTGCGCGGGCGTTTTACGAATGCGCGGGCTGATCTCTGCGGCGCGTGTGGGTAAGCCGACGGCGCGCAAATGATTTTCAACGCGCGTTACATCATCTTGCGTGCATAAATCCATATGCGCCGATAATTCAAACGCCATGACCATGCCGATCGACACCGCCTCGCCATGCAGCAAGCGCCCGTCATAGCCGCACGCCGCTTCCAGCGCATGACCGAATGTATGCCCCAAATTCAGCAAGGCACGGCGCCCCGCCTCGCGCTCATCGGCGGCAACAATCTCCGCCTTGGCCTTCACGCTTTTCTCGATCGCATAGGTCAGCTTTTTTGCATCCAGATCACAAACCGCGCCGCCATTTTCTTCCAGCCATTCAAAAAATGCGCGATCCCCCAGCAAGCCATATTTCACAATTTCGGCATAACCGGCCAGCAATTCACGCTTCGGCAAAGTCTTGAGCGTTTCAATATCGGCAACCACGGCGGCAGGTTGATAAAACGCGCCGAGCAGGTTTTTGCCCTGCCGTGTATTAATGCCTGTTTTGCCTCCAACGGAGCTATCCACCTGCGCCAGCAATGTTGTGGGAACCTGAATGAATGTAATACCGCGCATTACGCTTGCCGCCGCAAATCCGGCAAGGTCGCCAATGACGCCGCCCCCCACCGCAATGAGGATGGAATCGCGCTGCGCTCCGTTTTCCAGCAACCAATCACATAGCGTCTCAAATTGTGTGAAAGATTTTGCGCTTTCGCCCGCCGCAATCGTAATCATCTCGCATCGCGCGGGACTTTGCTCGCCTAAAACCGTTTGAACAGGCTGCGCGTACTCTTTCACCGCCTCATCGGCAACAATAAAGACCGCACGTCCGGCCAGATCATCGGGCATAAAATCACCCATACGAAATAACAGCGCCGCCCCGATATATATATCGTAGGAGCGCTGATCCAGATCAATGGTGACTATCTTACTTGGCATTTTTATCTATCAATTTAATGATTTCCTGAACGGCGCTATCGCGGCCCAAAACATCATCTCGCACAGTTATATGGGCGCGGGCATATAAATCACGCCGCGCATCCATCAGCTCTTGTAATCGTTCGCGCGGATTTTCGCAAGATAGAAGAGGCCGGTGTGTTGATTGTGAAATGCGGCTCCAAATCCTGTCAAGTGAAGGGTTGAGCCAAATAACAAGCCCCTGCTCCAGCATTACATCCAAAGTGGCCGCATTTGTGACCGCCCCGCCGCCTGTGGCCAGCACGAGCGGCGCGCCTTGCAGAAGGCCGGTAATAATGCTGGCTTCGGCGCTGCGGAATTTTGCTTCGCCGTCACGCTCGAATATTTCAGGGATGCTTGCGCCCGCGCGGCTTTCTATTTGCGCATCCGCATCGATAAAGCCCACACCAAGCGCCTTGGCCAGCGCGCGCCCCAGTGTGGTCTTGCCTGCGCCCATCATTCCCACCAAAATAATCGGGCGGTTTATCATTTCCGTGCTGTGTTTATCTTCGCTCATCATCATTCTTTTCAACAATAATGCAGACCATATGATGAAAGCGGATTGAATTCACCCCGTAATTTGATAAGGTCGGGCAGATTTTTAAAACATAGTGATATTTTAAACCATGAAATTACGATCTATTTTCATTCTTTTACTCTTGATAGGCATTGGCGGCGGCGTTTTCTTCGTATTACAAAGCCAGCCAAAAATTGCCCAGCAAGAGATTGTTAAAACCATTCCATTCCCGGATAGCGAATAAATGAAGCTTTTTCTTTCGCTGTGTCTGCTGGCTGTTTTTCTGATGCCCCCCGCACGGGCGGAGGAAAGAACGGCCTCTGCCAAAACTGTGGATGCCACTCAAACATCGAATGACAAAAAAGAGCCGGATAAAAAGGCCGGGGCTGATGCGCCCAAAGCGGAATCTGAACCAGAGCCAGATTCAGATCTAAAAAATAAAGAAGATACAAAAAAAGAGCCAAAAGAAGAAATTGTAGCGGAAGAGCCGAAGCGCCCCGCTACGCTGGATGTTAATATGCGCCGCCTTGAATCGCACGGCCTATGGAGCACCCCCAAAGATGGCGGGCTGGGCCGTGATATGTGGAACAACACATCCCGCGATGCCATTACGCATTTACTCCCCCTCATGTCTACGCAGACAAAGGACTGGCTGGTGCAGCGCCTGCGTAACAGCCTGCTACTGACAAGTGCCAATGCCTTGCTGATAAAAGATGATAAAAACGAGAAGCAGAAAGCGGGCAACGATCTCTTTACGCTGCGCCTTGAGACATTGCTGGAAATTGGCGCCTATGATTACGCCGCGCAATTTTATGCGCTGCTGGATAATGAAGAGCCCTATCATCCCCGCCTTGCCCGCGCCGGAATTCTTACCCAGATGCTCGGCGGCCAAAAAGCGCTGGCCTGCCTTGAATATAAAAGCGTTTCTGATCGCGATTTCTCAAGTGCGGCGCATCCTGATTTTTGGCATGACATTGCCCTTTATTGCGCTTACGCCCTGCAATCCAAAGACAATAGTATGCAAGAACGACAGGCACTAAAAAACGCCAAAAGCACCGCGCTGCGCAATATTGGCAAGAATGACAAGTATCAGGTCGGCTATAATCCGGCGCGGTTTCAAAAATACGGCATGATGAGCAAAGCCGTTCTCAAGGCCGAGGGGCGTATTTTGCAAAGCACGCTAGGCGGGACTGATTTTGCCGCCATCCCCCCCGCGCATCTCGAGCTTTTATATGATGAAGATAATTCAAGTCCGCGCACAAAACTGCTCATTCATTTGCAAAGGCTGAATTACGGCCTGACGGACCTGCCCGCCGTTGAAGATTTTCTAAAACGCGAAACGCAGCAATTACAAAGCGAAGGCCCTAAAGGCTGGCAGAACATTCCCGCTTTTTACAAAAACATGGCCGATGCGCAATCCAGCGAAGATAAAGCCGCCCTTTTTCGTGATCATTTGTATTTAGAAAAGAATCATGGCCGCGCCGTCTTTATACCCGTCGCCAAATTTATCCGCACTATTGATAAGGATCATATGGATGATGCGGAACTTTTGACCGCCATGCGAATCCTTATGCAAGCCGATTTATCAATGCCAGCAAAATGGACAAACTTTGTTCTGAAAGATAAAAATCCTGCCCTCAAAACTAAAAATCAACAACGGATTTTCGCTATTTCCATTGCCAATTTGCCCATCCATAGAGTGACAAAAGATCAAATAGAGCAATTTAATAGCATTTTAAGCACAAATAATATTATTCACGAGGAAATATTAGAAATTGTTATAGAAAACCTTGACAAGGCTTTTGAAAATAACCATAATCTGTTCAAAGTTTATGAAAAAGGTGCGTTGACCTCTTCGATACAATCTTATTTTCTTCCCTCTGCCAATATATGGGAAGCGTTAAGACAAGCGGAAACGGATCAAAGTATCGGCACAATTATAATGCTGAACACCTTGATACTGCGTGAGCTGCACGAGAAAGACATATACCCCGGTCTTGTGCATGATATGATAAAGAGTTTGAATAACGTGGGGTTAACAAACATATCCAAAGACTTGGCAATGCGTCAGTTTTTGGGTGAATAAGAAACTTTAAGGAGAAAAAATATGGCTCGTCCAGGTCGCCCAGCAATGCCAAAACCGGATTTACATCCAACAGTTGACGGTTTTCTAGATATGCTTACTACAGAGCGCGGTGCCGCTCTTAACACTCGTCACGCTTATTGGCGCGACCTTGCCGATGTGAGCCTCTTTTTACGGGCCAACAACAATTCAGATGTTAATGTGGCAACGACAGATGACCTCAAGTCCTATCTGAAAGATTTAAGCGAAAAGACACACACAAAAGGCGCGAACAAGTCCAAGATTGCTGTTCGCACCGTGGCACGCCGCTTATCTGCCCTTCGTCAGTATTATCGTTACCTTATTTCGGAAGGCGCCCGCAGCGACGACCCGACATCAACAATTGATAGCCCGAAGCAAACACGCACTTTGCCTAAAACAATGACCGAAGGCGAAGTTGATTCTCTTATCAAAACCGCAGCATCCGGCGGCACACCCGAAAGCGTGCGTCTGGTTTGCCTGATGGAGATGATTTACGCCACAGGCTTGCGCGTTTCCGAGCTGGTTGGTTTGCCAATGTCCGCTATCGGCGAAGGCAACGAATTTGTGATGGTTGCCGGTAAGGCCGGCCGCGAGCGCATGGTTCCCATGTCCGACAAGGCGCAAGGTGCCGTGAATAATTATCTGGATGTTCGCAAGCGCTTTATCTCGCCCGAAGACCAGGGTAATCAAGCACAATGGTTATTCCCTTCCAAAACATCTGACAGCGGTCACCTGACCCGTCAGCGTTTTGCACAGCTTTTGAAAGACCTGGCCCGCGATGCGGAAATTGAAGAAGGCCGCGTTAGCCCGCATGTTCTTCGTCACGCATTTGCAACGCATCTTCTGAATAACGGCGCAGACCTGCGCTCTGTTCAAAAAATGCTTGGTCATGCCGACATTGCCACGACACAAATCTATACGCACATGATGAGCGATAAGATGAAAAAGACCGTCGAAGGCAAACACCCCCTCAAAGCTGCAGGGGCTAAGAAAAAAGCTTCCGGCAAATAAAAGCCACGATCCTAACTTTAAAACAGGCGCATTCTCCTCATTGACGGAAATGCGCCTGTTTGCTATTTATCAGCCCAGCTATTGAAACAACTCTGAAAAAACTATGTCACAGCTTGATTTTGAAAAACCGGTATTAGAGCTTGAAGGCAAGATTGCCGAGCTGCGTAATATGAGCGGCAGCGGCGAGCTTAATATCGCCGAAGAAGTTGCGCGCATGGAAAAGAAAAGCGCGCGCATGCTGCAACAAATTTACGGCAAATTGACACCTGCGCAAAAAGTCAAAGTGGCGCGCCACCAAAACCGCCCGCATTTCAAAGATTATATCGCCGCTTTGTTCGAGGAATACACACCGCTGGCCGGCGATCGTAATTTTGCCGAGGATCATGCGCTGCAAGGCGGCTTGGCGCGTTTTAACGGCCAGTCATGCATTGTGATGGGCCACGAAAAAGGCCACGACACGGAAAGCCGCATCAAGCATAATTTCGGCATGGCGCGCCCCGAGGGCTACCGCAAGGCGCAGCGCCTGATGAAGATGGCCAGCCAATTCCAAATTCCCGTGATCACGCTTGTGGATACGGCGGGCGCTTATCCCGGCCTTGGCGCGGAAGAGCGCGGGCAGTCCGAAGCCATTGCCAAATCCATTGAAAGCTGCCTGCGCACGGACGTGCCGATTATCTCTGTGGTGGTCGGTGAAGGCGGCTCCGGCGGCGCGATTGCCATTGCCGTGGCTGACAAGATTTATATGCTGGAGCATTCCATTTATTCCGTAATTTCGCCCGAGGGCTGCGCCTCTATTTTATGGCGCAGCGGCGATTACGCCAAAGATGCCGCGCAAGCGCTGCGCTTAACTGCGCAGGACCTCAAGGAACTAAATCTGGTTGACGATGTTATCCCCGAACCTTTGGGCGGCGCGCACAGGCACAAAGACGAAGCCATGCAGAGCATCGGCCTGTATATTCAAAAAGGTCTGGATGAATTAACGCCGTGGGATAATGATAAGCTTATTCAATCGCGCCGCAAAAAATTCCTCGCATTTGGCCGCAACGTCTAGGCGTTGGCTGCTTTATCTTGCCCGCGCCTGAAAAACGGCATATTTTCGCGCGGGATTTGCGCCCGCTTTATCATCAGCCTGAAATCGCCATGGCCGCACGCTTTGTGCCCCTCCTCGGTTGTCGCCGCCTTATAATACAGCATCACAAAAACGCGGATCGCCGCCGTCAAAGACGTATTCTCGCTCTTGCGAATACTAATCAATGTACAAATATCATGAATCGTGCAGCCCTTGCGCTGTGAGATATCGTGCAAAGATTTCCACATTTCCGGCTCCAGGCGTACCGATGTCCGGCGCTCGAAAATTGTAATATTGCGGCTGATCAGACTGCTTTTCGCATCACTGCCCGCCAAATTGCTTTTAAAACGCTCTTCCATTTTTCCTCCCCAAACTGTATAAAAGAAACTTCTAATACACTCTATAGTATATACAACCTAAGGTTTCAAGCGTTTTTGATAATTTCTGTTCTGGCAATTTATGCGCAGACGCGGCAAATGATCTGAATGGCGTGTATTTGCGCGGTTAATTGGCTGCCTAGCGCGTCATAAATCAAACGGTGGCGTTCAATACGATTGTATTTCTCGAACCCCTTCCAGACAACTATGAGTTTAAAATGCGATTCTCCACTACCATCATCGCCCGCATGGCCTTGATGCAGATGTGATTGATTAATCACCTCCAGCGAATCCGGCGCGAGAGCCGTTTGTATTTTTTCCCGGATAAGATCGTTCATCGCCATTGTTTTTTCCTCTCACGCGCCTAATTATTATCGCTTTGCAGCGCCATTACATTATATAATTAAAAAGATATGCCTGATATAAAATTAAAACCAAACTCCCCCGAATATGATGATGGGCACGCGCAAACAGCAACGCAGCATTGCGAAATGCCCGGATGCGCCGCCGAGGGTGATCATAAAGCGCCCAAGCATCGCGGCCTAAACGAGTATTATCATTTTTGCATTGAACATGTGCGCGATTATAACCGCGCGTGGAATTTCTTTTCCGGCATGGCCGATAGCGAGGTGCAAGAACATATGCATGACAGCCATTACGGCTTCAGGCCGACATGGCGCCCAACACAATTCTATGACGCCGATGCGAAGATGGAGGATAATCTGCGTAACAAAGCATGGAAGAATTATCATTTCACCGACAAAGAACCGCCGCATAATAATAACGGGACAAGTGGCCCGCATATGGATGCCATGTCCCCCGAATATGAGGCGCTGTCAATAATGGGGCTGGAGCCGCCGGTAACACTGGATAAAATTAAAACGCGCTACAAAGACCTTGCGAAAAAGCACCATCCCGATCTCAACCGCAATGATCCCGAATCCGAAGAGCTTCTCAAAAAGATCAATATGTCCTATACATTGCTAAAGCTGGCTTATGCACAATATGAAGAATTGCCGGAGAATAAAAAATAATTTTAACCGCCACGAACACAAAGAACGCAAAGAACGCAACGAAAGCAGAGAAAAAAATCCGTAGTGAACGTTGCGCACGCTGCGGTAAAACTTATTTATAAATTTTCTAAAGAAAGACGAGCATGTCCCAAAAAGAAGATATCGATTACGGCTCCCCCCATGGTAATTCACTGTCCTTTGACATTAAAACCGTCAAAGCCAAAGACGGCAAATATACATCTATTCCCGATAAAAAGGTGAAGGTGAAGGACGTATTCGGGCTGGATATTGATTGGGAAGTGCCGGCATTCTCGGAAAAAAATCAGAACGTACCGGAGATTGATGAAACCTATCAATTCGACCATGACACGACGCTGGCTGTGCTGGCGGGTTTTGCACATAACCGCCGCGTGATGATCCAGGGCTATCACGGCACCGGAAAATCCACCCATATCGAACAAGTCGCCGCGCGCCTGAATTGGCCGTGCGTACGGGTGAACCTCGACTCCCATGTCAGCCGCGTGGATTTAATCGGTAAAGACGCGATTGTCCTGAAAGAGGGCAAGCAGATCACCGAATGGAAAGAGGGGCTGCTGCCTTGGTCGCTGCAAAACCCTGTCGCGCTGGTGTTTGATGAATATGATGCGGGTCGCCCCGATGTGATGTTCGTGATACAGCGCGTGCTGGAGGCCGAGGGCCGCCTGACCCTGCTGGATCAAAACCGCGTCATTCGCCCCCACCCGGCATTTCGCCTGTTCGCCACATCCAACACAATTGGCCTTGGCGATACGACGGGCCTGTATCACGGCACGCAGCAGATTAACCAAGGCCAAATGGATCGGTGGAACATTGTCTGCACGCTGAATTACCTGCCCCATGATGATGAAACGAATATCATGCTGGCGAAATTCCCCGACCTCAAAGATGGCGGCGAAGGGCAAGATATGATCGATAAAATGGTGCGTATGGCGGATTTAACCCGCCAAGGCTTCATTAATGGCGATATCTCGACACTCATGAGCCCAAGAACAGTGCTGCACTGGATTGAAAATACGCAAATCTTTAATGATCGCGATATCGCGTTCCAGCTTTCATTCCTCAATAAGTGTGACGAGACCGAGCGCCCGATTATCGCGGAGTTTTATCAGCGTTGCTTTGATGTGGATTTGCCGCAAAGCGCTATTCGTAACGAAGCGCAGCCGCTTTAAATTTAAAGAATGGTTGAAACGCCCAGCGCCACAACGATAGCGAGAATAAAGAAAACCACGCGTTTGGCGGGCGTGTTAAGCCCCAAACTATTGAGCATTAAAATGATATGGGCGCCGCGTCTCATGGATGCAATTTTAAACCTTCCACGATGCGCTGACAAGAAGAACTGCAAAATATAACCGCAACCGAAAAAGCGGACAAAGTGATAGATAGCGAAAATTTCAAAACGGCAACGACGATTGCCCTCAAAGCCATGGCACGCCGCGCAGAGATCGAGCCTTATTTCTCCGGCGCGCAGCATCCTGACGGCGAGACGAATAATATGGACCGCCCGCGCCTGCCCGCAATCAGCGGCGATGCAGATGACGACCAGCTTCGTTTAATACGCGCCAGCGCCGATATTCATGCGCTGAAAAATGCCTATCACGACCAAAGCCTGCATTTATCGCGCCGCCCTTCCGGCGAGGCGGGCGCGCTATTCGAGGCGTTGGAGCAAGCCCGCGTCGAGGCGCTGGGTATGGGTCAAATGGATGGCGTGGCGCAAAATTTGAATGCGCTGATGGATGAGAAATTCCGCCGTAAAAGTTACACCGCCCCGCAAAACCGCGAAGATATCCCCTTCGAAGATGCGCTGCATATGATGGCGCGCGCCGCGCTGACCGGTGAAAACATCCCCAAAAGCGCGCAAGCCGCGCATACGCTGTGGCATGATTGGGCGGCGGGGCTGCTGGGGGATACGGGCTTCGAAGCGCTGCGGCCGTTACTGGGTGATCAGGAAAAATTTGCCAGAGCCGCGCATAAAATCATCACGGATTTAAAAATCAATATTGGCGATGCGGCGGGCGATAACCCCCCCGAGGATAGCGACAATCAAGCGCAAGGTGATGACGGACAACCCGAGCAGGAAGAGCAAGCCCAAGACCAAGGCGAAGGCGAGAGCGCGGGCGATTTCGACGATGATGATGAAAACGCCAGCGCCCCCGATAATGATTACGACCTTGCCGCGCAAGATCAATGGGATGACGCCGAAGGTCAGGCCGATAGCGACGCGCAGAGCGCCACAGGCACACCCGCCAACCGCCCCGAAGATTTTCGCTATGGCCCCGAGGGTGCCTACACAATTTACACAACGCAATTTGACGAGGAAATCAGCGCCGATGAACTGGCCGATACGTTCGAACTTGCGCGGCTGCGACAAATGCTGGATCAGCAACTCGCCCACCATCAGGCGATCATCACCAAGCTTGCCAACCGTCTGGGCCGCAAGCTGATGGCGCGCCAGCAACGCCACTGGCAGTTTGATCTTGAGGAAGGCATCCTCGACCCCTCGCGCCTTGCGCGCATCATAGCCAACCCCAATGTCCCGATGAGCTATAAGCAGGAAAGCAAAACCGAATTTCGCGATACTGTTGTGACGCTGCTGATTGATAATTCCGGCTCTATGCGCGGGCGGCCGATTGGAATCGCAGCGATGAGCGCGGATATTATCGGCAGAACGCTGGAGCGCTGCGGTGTAAAAGTGGAAATTCTCGGCTTTACGACACGCGCATGGAAAGGCGGCAAAGCGCGTGATTTATGGCTGCAAAATGACCGCCCCGAAAATCCGGGCCGCCTGAATGATGTGCGCCATATTATCTATAAAGGTGCGGATGAGCCCTGGCGGCGCACGCGCAAAAATCTCGGCCTGATGCTCAAAGAAGGCGTGCTGAAAGAAAATATTGATGGCGAGGCGCTGGTTTGGGCGCATAACCGCCTATCCCCCCGCAGCGAGGCGCGCAAGATTCTGCTGGTGATCTCTGACGGCGCGCCGGTAGATGATTCCACATTATCCTCAAACCCCTCCAGCATGCTCGAGCAGGATTTACGCAATGTCATTCGCTGGATTGAAAATAAATCCGGTGTCGAGGTTTCGGCCATCGGTATCGGCCATGACGTGACGCGCTATTACTCCCGCGCCATCACCATCAAAGACGCCGATAGCCTCGCCAAAGCGCTGGTCGGGCAGTTGGAGAATTTATTTGATGAATCCTCCTCTTCGTCATCCCCGCGAAAGCGGGGATCCGGAGCCCAGAAGCACTAGATTCCAGCTTGCGCTGGAATGACGTATTCGCATGAACGACTTTGAACATTGCTTCTGCTCGGGATGACAGGTAAATAAATTCTATGAGTAAAAAACAAATATATAAGCCCCGCCCTGTTTCCGGTTTCCCTGAATGGCTGCCGCAGGTGCGCCGTGTCGAGCAGCAATGTTTGGATCATATCCGCCGGATTTTCGAAAGCTATGGCTATTGCTCCATCGAAACCCCTGCGGTGGAGGAGCTTGATGTTATTAACGCAAAAGGCGGCGATCCTGCGGAAGATGGCGGCGCGGACGTGGATAAGGAAATTTACGTTCTGGAACGCCTGCATAAGGAAGAAAATGATAAAGAATCGCGCCTTGCGCTGCATTTCGACCAGACCGTACCGCTGGCCAGATATGTCGCGCAGCATTTCAACGATTTAACATTCCCTTTCAAGCGCTATCAGATGCAAAAAGTCTGGCGCGGTGAACGCCCGCAAGCCGGACGCTTTCGCGAGTTTTATCAATGCGATATTGATGTGATAAACCCCGACCACTTGCCGCGGCATTTCGATGCGGAAATGCCGGCGATTATTTGGGAAATCTTGAGTTCTTTGCCGGGTATGGATCAAGAGGCGCGGACGGGCGAAGCCCGGACAGGGATCATAAAAGAGCATATCCAGCTAAGGATTAGCAACCGCAAGATATTGCTGGGTTTATTAGAAGCCCAAGGTATTGAAGACACGGTTGATGTCACGCGCTGGATTGATAAGCTGGATAAAATCGGACAAGGCGCTATTGAAAAAGAACTTGGTGATATTGGCCTTACCAGCGCGCAAATCACCGATATCCTCACCCTTGCCCAAACCAAAGATATCCGCAGCGTTAAGGCACAAAATGACACGATGAAAGAGGGTCTCGAAGAACTCGTCTTCGTCATGGATAACCTTGCGCATCTACCCGAAGGTGCGGCTGTTGCCGACCTGTCCATCGTACGCGGGCTGGATTACTACACCGGCACGGTTTACGAGACCGTCTTTACCGATGATCCGGGCTATGGCTCGATTTGTTCGGGCGGGCGTTATGATGATCTGGCGGGCAATTACATTAATAAGCATTTGCCGGGCGTGGGAATTTCGATTGGCTTCTCGCGGCTGTTTGACCGGCTGCGTGACAAGCAAAAACTCGACACATCGCGCATTTCTCCGGCCGATATTTTGGTGGTTATGCCATCGGAAGAATTACGCGGCCTCACGGCGCAAACCGCGCAAACGCTGCGCCAGCGTGGCTATAATGTCGAGCAATATCACAACCCGCAAAAAATCGGCAAGCAGATCGGCTATGCCGAGAAAAAAGGCATTCCCTATGTCTGGTTCCCGCCTTTTGACGCGGATGGCAAGCACGAGGTAAAAGATTTATCCAAGGGCGAACAAAGCGAAGCTGATCCTCAAACATGGAAAATTTAAACCGCCAAGGCACAACAACACCAAGATATTTGCCAAGAATAAATTATATTTCTTGGTACCTTGGAGTCTCGATCGCTGTTTTTTTATTCCCCTTTACCGCGCTGGCAGAGGAAACCATTTACAGCCCCGTCCCGTGCGAATTTTCTATCACCTTCCCCGCCGCCCCCGCGCTCAGCCGTAATTGCCATGAAAACGGTGAATGTTATGACGCGGCGCATTACACCCAAACATTCGACAGCCACAAACATATGGCCGATTTCCGCGTCACCTGCAGCGCGATTGGCCCCGACATTGCAAAGCGCTATGACGAGGATCTAATGAGCGCCACCGTGCGCGCCATGGCCCGCCGCGCCAATGTCAAAAATTACGAGACCAGCTTTCGTTCCGATGAAAGCTATAAGCAGGCCGGATTGGCGGGCGCTGCGCAAACGCTGGATATTCCGCCCAATCCGAAAATCTATATCGCGCAATTATGGGTGGGGGAAAGCTCGTCTCTGTCCGTGGAGGCCACGCTTTACGGCGAAGATAACATCGCCGCCGACGAGGTTTTTTCGAAAATTCTGAAATCAGTCGGTCTCAAGGAATTAGAGACCGACCCCTCAGACGCGCCGTAAACGCTCCACCATCGCAAAAAAACCGCTACGGCGGTTGGGGCTAAGATTTTGGCTCAGGCCGATTTTTTCAAACGCGCCCTCAATGTCGATATTTTTAATATCTTCGGCCTTTTGCCCCTGATAGGCCGCATCCAGAATTCCGATTAATCCGCGCACAATATGCGCATCGCTATCGGCCGTAAAGTGAACCGCGCCGCCATCATCACTGCGCATATCCAGCCATACCTGCGAGGTACAGCCCTTGACCAAACGCTCCTCGGTCTTAAGCGCCGCATCCATTTTCGGTAAATTGCGACCCAGATCAATCAGGTAGCGATAGCGCTCCTCCCAATCATCAAACAGGGCAAAATTCTCGATTAATTCTTCAAGTTTTTCAGTGTACATATGCACATCCTCGCTTTTTACTATAAATAGGGCTTGCACGCGCGCTCCGCAATTGGCAAGTTTAATTAACTATTTTCTTTGCGCAGATCCCTGTGCTAACAATCAATCAGAGAGTCAGACGACAAATATAGGAAGTTTTCCCCCATGAGCAAATCAGAATCCAGTGATTCAAAAAATACGCTTTATTGTTCCTTTTGCGGGAAAAGCCAGCACGAGGTGCGAAAGCTGATTGCCGGCCCGAACGTATTCATCTGTAATGAATGTGTCGAGCTGTGTATGGATATCATCCGCGAGGAAGATAAAACCCAGCTTGTGCGCAGTGAAGGCGGCGGCGTCCCTGCCCCGTCCGAGATTAAACAGGTGCTTGATGATTACGTGATCGGTCAGGAAGGCGCGAAACGCGTACTCTCTGTTGCCGTGCATAACCACTATAAACGTCTGGAGCATGGCAGCAAAGATGCCGAGGTCGAGTTGGCCAAATCCAACATTATGCTGGCCGGGCCGACAGGTTGCGGTAAAACGCTGCTGGCGCAAACGCTGGCGCGTATATTGGATGTTCCCTTTACAATGGCCGATGCCACGACTTTGACCGAGGCCGGTTATGTCGGTGAAGATGTCGAGAATATCGTGCTGAAATTGCTGCAAGCCAGTGATTACAATGTCGAACGCGCGCAAAAAGGAATTGTCTATATTGACGAGATCGACAAAATCTCGCGCAAATCCGATAACCCGTCTATCACGCGTGATGTGTCGGGTGAAGGCGTGCAACAAGCGCTCCTGAAGCTAATGGAAGGCACGGTTGCCTCTGTTCCTCCGCAAGGGGGGCGCAAGCATCCGCAGCAAGAATTCCTACAAGTTGATACCAAAGATATTCTGTTTATTTGCGGCGGAGCCTTTGCGGGTCTGGATAAAATTATCGCCGCGCGTGGCCGTGGTTCGACAATTGGCTTTGGCGCCGACATTAAAGATATCGAAGAACGTGGTATCGGCGAAATGTTCATGGAGCTGGAGCCGGAAGATTTGCTCAAATACGGGCTGATCCCTGAATTTGTGGGTCGTTTGCCGGTCATTGCAACGCTTGAAGATCTGGATGAAGAGGCGCTTGTCACCATTTTGACCGAGCCGAAAAACGCGCTGACCAAGCAATATCAAAAGCTTTTCGAGCTTGAAGACGTAAAGCTGACCTTTACCGATGATGCGCTGGTTGCTATTGCCAAGAAAGCCATTGAACGCAAAACAGGCGCGCGTGGTTTGCGCTCTATCATCGAGAATCTATTGCTGAACACTATGTTCGAGGTGCCCGATATTGACGATGCCACCGAAGTTATCGTTACGGAGAAAACCGTTTTTGATGGCGACGAGCCGGAAATCGTTAGAGGCAAGCCTCAAAAAAAGGCATCCAAGCCCAAAAAAGCCGCTAAAGGTGCTACCGATAAAGATGGTGGCGGTAAAAATAGTGGCGGCAAAGATGATGATGGCGGCGATGACGATAGTGATAGCGATAACGAAGATAGCGCCGCATAAATCGCCGCGCGCAAGGCTGCCCATACAATAATATGCCGTGATGCGCAGCATCGCTTTGCCTTGCCGTTTTGCAAATTTTTGGCAAATCCGGCCTAAAATAGTGTATTCTGAATATTGTTATTCAATATAAAGTCACAGGAGCGAACCTAGATGTCTAAAGCCGCCAAAATCATGCCCGAATCCAATAAGAAATACCGCCTGATCACCCGCAGTGATATGGACGGGTTGGTGTGCGGCGTTATCCTTAAAGAGCTTGGCATGATTGACGACATCACTTTTGCCCACCCCAAAGATATGCAAGACGGGCTGGTCGATGTCAGCGAAAATGATATCACCACAAACCTGCCCTATGTCGAGGGCGTCTATCTGGCCTTTGACCACCATGCCTCCGAAGCCGAGCGCGTGAAGGGTAAGCCTGAAAACCACGTTATTTACCCCGATGTGCCCTCTGCCGCGCGTGTCGTCTATGATTATTTCGGCGGTAAAGATGCGCTACCTACAATTTCCGATGCCATGATGGAAGCCGTTGATAAAGCCGACAGCGCCGCCTTCTCCAAGGACGAAATTTTAAACCCGCAGGGCTGGGAATTACTAAGCTTCTTGATGGATTCGCGTACGGGCCTCGGGCGTTTCCGCGATTTCAATATCTCTAATTACCAGCTTATGATGAAGCTGATTGATCATTGCCGCGAGCATCAGGATATTGGCGAAATTTTACAGCTCCCCGACGTGAAAGAGCGCGTTGATTTATTCATGGAGCAGCAAGAAAAATTCAAAGAGCAAATTCTGCGCTGCGGCGAGGTTCATGATAATTTGGCGGTGCTTGATCTGCGGCAGGAGGAAACAATCTGGGCCGGAAACCGCTTTATGATTTACGCCCTTTATCCGCAATGCAATATCTCCATCCATGTGATTTGGGGCAAGAATAAACAAAACACCGTTCTGGCCATTGGCAAATCTATCTTGGATCGCTCCAGCAAAACCCATGTCGGGCATTTATGCCTTGAATATAACGGCGGCGGGCACAATGCGGCAGGAACCTGCCAGATTGAAAATCTGCGCGCGCAGGAAACGCTGGAAGACATCACCAAACGCATCAATAAAGACGGCTAGGTCGACTATTAGCTGTGGACATTCAGACTAATAAATCCATCTTAAATGCTGAACACTTATTGGCTTTATACGAAGCCGTAGGATGGAATGAAGAAAATCTGAAAAATGAACGTGTTGTCCACGACATTATTTTAAAAGCAGATTTAGTTACATTCATCTATGAACAAAAGCGCTTGGTTGCATTTGGGCGTTTAAATTATGATGGCTTCATTGCTGAAGTAAAAGATGTAATGACGCACCCTGATTTTCGCAAACAAGGCTATGTATCGAAAATAATGGAAAGCATTATAAATCATGCGGGAAAAAAATATAGCTGCATCAAAATTGTCGATGGCGGCACCATCCCAAAGTTTTATAAAAAGTTTGGCTTTTTGGAGCCTCGCAATGAAAAAGTATATTATCTGCCATTAAAAAAATAAACACATCGCGCCCAAAGGTAACAACCCCATGAGCAAAACCGCAATCATATGGTTCCGTCAGGATCTACGCCTCACCGATAACCCCGCGCTTATTCATGCCTTGCAAAATGGCTATGACATAGTGCCGCTTTATATTCTTGATGATGATAATGCGGATGATTGGGCGATGGGCGGCGCGTCACGTTGGTGGCTGCATCACAGTTTGCAATCATTGAACAAATCATTAGGCGGCAATCTTGTTATCCGCAATGGTGATGCCGCGCAGATTATTCCAAAGCTGATTAAAGATATAAAGGTGGATGCCATCTTTTGGAATAGATGTTACGAGCCATGGCGAATTAAGCGCGACAAATCGATCAAAGAATCTCTTGAAATTGAAACCCAGAGCTTTAATGCCTCCTTGCTGTGGGAGCCGTGGGAGCCGATGAAACCCGATGGCACGCCCTATAAAGTCTTCACGCCCTTCTACCGCAAGGGATGCCTTGGCCATTCGCAACCCGCCGAAACGCAATCCGCGCCGAAAGATATTTCATACGCTGCCTTTGATGCGCGCGGCGATATTGATGATTTAAAATTACTGCCCGATATTTCGTGGGACGCAGGCTTTAAAGATTATTGGCAACCCGGCGAAGATGGCGCGCGCGCTTGTCTAAAATCTTTTCTTGGAAATGGCCTGTCCGGCTATAAAGAAAATCGCAACCGGCCCGATGACGAACATTCAACCTCGCGCCTATCGCCGCATTTACATTTCGGGGAAATCTCGCCGCGCCAATGCTGGCATGATGCGCGCGCCGTTCAGGCGGCGGGCGATGCCCCCGAAAATGATGTTGATCATTTTTGCTCGGAGCTGGGCTGGCGCGAATTTTCCTACACGCAGCTCTACCACCAACCGCATATTACATGGGAGAATTTGCAGGAAAAATTTAACATCTTCCCCTGGAATGCGCAGCGCGATTCAAAAGACCTCAAAGCGTGGCAAAAAGGGCAAACCGGCATTCCCATCGTCGATGCGGCGATGCGGCAGCTCTGGCAAACCGGATGGATGCATAATCGCTGCCGTATGATTGTCGGCTCGCTGCTGGTGAAAAATCTGATGATCCATTGGCATCGCGGTGAAGAATGGTTTTGGGATTGTCTTATCGATGCGGATCTGGCCAATAACGCGGCAAGCTGGCAATGGATTGCCGGATGCGGCGCCGATGCCGCGCCGTATTTTCGCATTTTTAACCCTGTCACCCAAGGCGAAAAATTCGACCCTGACGGGGACTATGTGCGTGAATTTGTGCCGGAGCTCAAAGACATGCCCGCCAAATATATTCATAGCCCGTGGGACGCGCCCAATGATGTTCTGCAAAAGGCGGGCGTGACGCTGGGCGATACATACCCCGCCCCCATTGTTGATTTGAAAAAATCACGCCAGCGCGCACTGGATGCCTTTACATCTTTGAAAGATGCCGCGTAAGATTTACCCATGACAATGAATACATTACAGCCCGGCGATATGATCGGCGTGTTTGCGCCCTCCTCCTATGTGCAGGCAACGGATATGGAATTATCCGAAGGGGTGATGCGGCAGCGGGGCTATGAAATATTTATCCACCCGCAAAGTTACGAGCGGGAAAACCAATCGGCGGGCAGCGCCGCGCAAAAAGCCGCTGCCTTGCATGATTTATATACCAACCCCGATATCAAGGCCATATGGGCCGCGCGAGGCGGTAACCGCGCCCTCTTGCTGCCGGAGCGATTAGACTATGATCTTATCCGCGCCAACCCCAAACCCATTATTGGCTATAGCGATATTACCGCGCTGCTTAACCCTGTTTTTGCCCATACGGGTCAGGTTGGCATTCACGGGCCGGTTTTTAAAGATTTGCACCATATTGAAAAAGAGCAGCTCGATCACGCGCTGGCGCGCCTCGCCGGAGACAAACCCGCCCTACCGATGGATAATGCAAAAATCATCGCGAAAGGCGTTTCCCAAGGAAAGTTGATTGGTGGCTGCCTCAGCCTGTTTCATTTGCTGGCCGGCACCGATGATTGCCCGGATTTAAACGGCGCGATTTTATTCCTCGAAGATACCGGCGATCATATGAGCCGCTTTGACCGTATGCTCATCCATATGAAACGCGCAGGCGTGTTTGAGGACATTTCCGGGCTGGTGCTTGGCGAATTTACCGATATCCAAGATGGTGCAAATGGCTTTGGCTATACGCTAGAGGATAGCGTGCGCGAAATGCTGGACGGGCGGGATATCCCGATTGTCGGTAATGCGCCCTTTGGTCATGGCCGCAATTTATATGCTCTTCCCGTGGGCGGCACCGCAAAATTAACGGCCACAGATAAAACGCCAAAACTAGAGTTTCTCTAGGATACTTTTAACTTGCCCTGCACCCAGCGAATAACCGCGCCGATAACCAGCAGCTTGGCGAAGAAATACTCGCCGCTATCCCAATAATCAATATGGCTGGCCACAAGGCCGTCCTGATCAAACGAAATCTCGCTCATGCCGGAAATCAAATGCTTGGCGCCCTTGCGCTCGCATGAAAAATCCCAGCGCAGATAGGCGCGCATATTATCGCGCGACCACGCATAATCGACAATTTTGAATTTGGGGCGATCAACGCTGGCAAACATATGCTCGAATAAACGCTCAACCGCATCCGTGCCACGCACATCATTAAACGGATCTTTAAACCGCAAACCCGGCACCGCCAGTTTTTCAATCAGGCGAATAGTGCGCGGGCTCAGCCGTTCAAAATATGCAATATAATCAAGCAGGGTCTTGTTATTTTTCAGGCGCGCGCGCTCTGCGTGTAAATCATCTGTCATTTTATTTTTTCTATAAATATTTTATGTATAATTTGCTTTGTATTATAGACTTCTAAATAAGGCCCTATCCTAAAGTAGTATAATAAAAACACGAAACCGCCCTGTTTTCATTAATTATATCAATGCCTTACAATATAAGATTTGACTAATGGAAAAATCTTTGGCTTAATAGTCGTACTCTAAAAAATAAAAATGATACAGACCTAACAGGGGTCAAGGGGTTAAAATTGCGTACCGTCGAAACAAACCGTGACGGGAGTTTCATCGCATGTGGTGTAGGTATATATTATAAATATACCGCGCGTGCAAAGACATTGGAAATTTTCCGTCAACTAAGAAGAACATATCTATTTAATCTATCGCTTGAACATATAGAGCGGGACGATGTTCCCGGTCTTATCCGCAAGCTGGACAAAGCCGCGCAAGTCAAAGCGCTGATGATCAGCAATCACAAAACGAATAATATTACAGATGTTATCGGCGCGGATAAAATGCCCGCTTTGTTGCAAAGCGCCTTTAAGCTTGCCTTTTATGCCCATGATGCAAAAGCCGGAAATTGGCCCGCTTTTTCTTTGGCCATCACCAATGATTTCGCGCTACAGCAATTCAAGCTCAAGCGCTTTATTTGCCCCAGCGCGGGCAGCGCCTATATTCGCGGCGCCATAAAAACGTTCAGGGATAATGAAATTACTGTGCGCGCAAAAAATCTGGAAGGTGTTTTTAAAGAGCTATCCGAAAAGGTCATGCAGGATTTAATCCTCGCTGAATTTGCGTATCGTCAAGATTATCAGGCTCACCAATTAGTGAGCTTATCATCAAGACTGGCCATATTAAGCCGCATTATCGACCCGGCCTATTATCCCAAAAAGCAGTTATTTATACTGCGCCGGGCTCCGCGCGAGATACAAGCCTAGAGTCCCGCAATATCTTTTTGTTGAAATTTTACGAAAATTCAGGTATCATCCTTAACTGTTAATCAAAGAGCAGGACGTTACACCGGAAAAAACAGCAAACATTTTCAAAGGTTTGTAAAATTGTTCTGGAAACAAAAAAGAACCGCTTTGTTAAATAAGCGGGAATAAAAAACGAAACACATAACAAAGGAAAAAACATGGCTGATACAAAAATGGCAGAGAATGATAATTTTAATTTCGCGAAGGGTGACTTTGTTGTCTATCCTGCGCATGGTGTTGGGCAGATCGAAGGTCTGGAAACCCACACAATCGGCGGCATGAGTATCAGCCTGTATGCCATTAATTTTGAAAAAGATCGTATGCGCCTGAAAATTCCCGTCAGCAAAGCCGAGGAATCCGGCCTGCGTAAACTCAGCACGACATCACGTCTTGGCGATGCGCTGGAAACATTAAAGGGGCGCTCACGTATTCGCCGTACAATGTGGAGCCGCCGCGCACAAGAATATGAAACAAAAATCAATTCCGGCGACCCGGTTGCGATTGCCGAAGTTCTTCGCGACCTCAAGCGTAGCAATGACGACACAGAGCAATCATACTCCGAGCGCCAGATTTACCAATCAGCGCTGGAGCGTTTGGCTCGTGAAGTGGCGGCTGTCGAAGCCATCACCGAAATCAAGGCCACAGAGCGTCTGGAAGATATGCTGGGCAAGACAAAGCCGGCGAAAGTAGAAGAGAAAAAAGCGGCGTAAGCTTATCCACTAAATAATACATAAATACGCGTCATTATCCGGCGCAACAAAAAATCAGGCATAAACGGCTAAATATCTGGCCAAATGCCTGATTTTTTTATATACTAAGGACGATTCTGGCAACTGTTATCCACAGCCCTTCTCTTGCCACCCTCCTCTCACCCTCTTATGGGACGATCAAACAACGTGTGTCATAAAACACAAGAAGAGCAACTTAAGACCCATTGCATCGCCGATCTCGGTCGGCCGCGCACGGTTTGGGCGCTCTCCTCTATCCATGGCCAGCATGATAATCTGGTGCGTCTGCATGATGCCTTATATCCGCGCATCAAGGCGGGTGACCGCATTGTTTATCTGGGGAATTATTTGGGCTATAGCGAAAATTGCGCCAATACGATTGATGAAATCCTGACTTTTCGCCGTTTGATACTTGCCAAAAAAGGCGTGATCCCCGGCGACATTGCCTATCTGCGCGGCAGTCAGGAAGAAATGCTGCAAAAGCTGATGCAAATTCAATTCGCCCCCAACCCTTCGGACATTTTGCTATGGATGCTGGGCAATGGCCTATCCAGCACGCTTTATGCCTATGGCCTCTCCCCGCATGACGGCATTGACGCTTGCAAGTCCGGCACTATGGGGCTGACAAAATGGACAGCCAAGCTGCGCAACGCAATACGCACGCGCGCAGGGCACGAAATATTCAACACGCATCTTATGCGCGCCGCAGCCACACAAAAAGACACGCCCTACCCCATGTTGTTCGTCAATAGCGGGCTGGACTATCGCAAAGATTTGAACGATCAGGGCGATAATTTCTGGTGGGGCGGCGAAAAGTTCGAAGCCATTACCGAAAAATACAATCCTTTCGAAAAAGTCGTGCGCGGATATGACCCCGCGCACAGGGGTGTTCACCTGAATTGCGTGCAAGCCACGATTGATGGCGGCGCGGGTTTCGGCGGATCGCTGGTCTGCGCGGGCTTTGGCGCCGATGGCAAGGTCATCGACATGCTCGAAGCCTAGCGCCCATCAAATTACCACCACATTAAATCTTTGTAATAAAGGCCGGTATCGTTTGTAACGTGCCCCCGTTTCCTGCGAATATAGATTCACAAGATGGAACTATTGCTAATCAGAAACGTAGGTAAAACATGGCATACATAGACGACCCACAAACACAAAAAGCAAATATGGCTTACATCAAGGGCGCAATGAACGAGCCTTTGTTGGAGAAAGAGCACGAGCTTGATCTGGCGCGCCGATGGAAAGATAATGGCGACGAGAGAGCTCTGCACGAATTGGTGCGCTCCTACACGCGGCTGGTTGTTTCGATTGCCTCCCGCTTTCGTAATTACGGTCTGCCGATGGGCGATTTAATCCAAGAAGGCAATATCGGCCTGATGCAAGCCGCCGAGCGTTTCGAGCCCGCGCGTGAATTGCGCTTTTCGACATATGCTTCATGGTGGATACGCAGCGCGATACAAGATTACGTGCTGCGTAACTGGTCGATCGTACGAACAGGGACAACGGCCGCGCAGAAATCACTCTTCTTTAATTTCCGCCGCTTGCGCGCCAAAATTGAAAACACCAAAGAGGCCGAAGGGTTAAATGATAATGACCGCGCGGAAATCGCCGAAAACCTGAATGTCCGCGTCAAAGATGTCGAAGCGATGGAGGGGCGTCTATCCGGCGTTGATTCCTCGCTGAACATGCAAATCGGCGAAGATAATGATGGCGATGAATGGCAGAATTTTTTAAGTGACGAACGCCCTGACCCCGAAGATGTGGCGATCGGTACAAAGGATGCGCAAACGCGCTCCGCGTGGCTAAACGACGCGCTGAGCGAGCTGCCCGACCGCGAGCAACGTATCATTCGTGAACGTCATCTGGGATATGAAACCGTGACGCTGGAGGATCTCGGTAAGGAGCTGGGCATCAGTAAGGAGCGCGTCCGTCAACTCGAAGCCCGCGCCATGGATCGCCTGAAAGGCTCCATGACAAAGCTGGCCGATGATAAGGATGATTTATTCCTCGAAGGTTATACGCTAAAAGAATAGAAAGACACGCATAGATCGTTTCTTTCTTACATGAAGCCGGGTCTTGCTCTCTCCCCCCACACAAGGCCCGGTTTCTTTTATCTATTGCACGACAATCTTATAAAGCCGTCCGGCCACCACGCTATCATTCGGCCCCATAGCATTATAAACGCGGAAATGCGCTTCTTTTAAATCCGCCACAACCATATCCGAAGCCATAGATGTCGCGGTATCACCGGGCTTGGCTGCGACAATTTTAATACGCGGCGGCTTAACGGCGTTCTTTTCTGACTCGCTCAAGGCACGAAAACTATAGGTCGCACTTTTGAGGGTATCGATCTGCGCGGAAGACAGGTTTTTAGGAATGCCCACCTGAAAGCGCGCCACGACATCGGGTTTAAATTGTATCGCGATAAGCTGGATTGTCATGGCTTTGCCGTTAATACGCCCATCCATTGTGCCCGTCGCGGCGTTCATGCCGTTAATGGCAATCGTCTCGACATTTTCAAGGCGCGTCTCGCCCTTCATCCAGATTTGGCGCAAATACGTCACCGGATCCAACCGTCCGGCATTGCCCGCCATATCAAACAGCATCACCGCGCCGGATGTCCCCGTTGCCACCACTTCGGTGGGGTTATTTTGCAGCTTATACCCTTGCGGGAAATTAAAGCTGAATCCAAGGCCGGGATGGAAGAAGCGGTTGCCCTGCACAAATCCCTGCGCCTCGCTGTCGCCAAAGGCAATGCCATCGACCATGCGCATATGTTCCTCGCGGTTGACTGTGCCCTGCCCGCCGCCATTGGCCGCGGCCTCTTGCGCTGTCTTGGCAATGCGCTCGCCCGTTGCGGGGTGGGTAGAGAAATAGCTAATCGCGGGGCCGGATGATTTTCCATCTACACGGCTTTGCAATGATGAATGGTTTTGCAAATTATTCAAAAACCACGTCATTGCATCGGGGTCATAGCCCGCATTTTTAAGATAACGAATACCCAGACTGTCCGATTGGTTTTCCTGCGCGCGTGAGTAAGAGCTTAAATATAAATTACCCCCCACCCCCAGCGCCTGCGACACGGCGCTGTTGCCAATCACCGCGCCCAGAATATTCGTACCGATAGAGGTCACCGCTGCATGCGAATAGCGCTCCGCCGAATGACGCGCGGTGATATGCCCCGCCTCATGCCCCAGCACAGCGGCAAGCTCCGCCTCGCTATTGGCCAGCGCCAGCAAGCCGCGCGAGATATAAATATACCCGCCGGGCAGAGCAAACGCATTCACGATCGGGGTATCAATCACGTAGAATTTATATTTTACATCCGGGCGCTCGGTATCGCGTGTGACTTTCTCGCCCACACGCTGCACATAATTTTGAATGGTTTGGTTTTCATACAGCCCATATTGCGCAATCACCTTTTGGTGTTCTTGCGCGCCAACGGTATTCTCCTGCGCGGGTGACATCAGCGCGGTAAATTGCCGGTCCCCCGTGGCCGGATTGGTCGAACAGGCCGCTAATACCGCGCCCGCCCACAACATCAAGGGGACGCTTTTCAGGAAAGACTTGAACTGCATAGGGAAACTCCGCTTTATTGGCAACATGATCCGTAGTGTAGTCAGGTTTATAACATTTTGCAGCTTTTATTGTGTCCTTTTCATGGCGCAGAGTGCAATGGCCGCCCCGCCAGCGCCCGATTTTAGCGCGCTCAACCGCACCGGCACGGCCACCATCACACAGATCATCGACCCCTATCGCGCCAGCACAAATGACGGGCAGATAGTGCGGCTCAGCGCTATGAATATCCCCGATTACCACCCTGAAAATCCGGGCGAGATTTCTTTGACTGTCATGAAAGTGCTCAATGACTTACTGGTTGGGAAAGACGTTATTTTATACCAGACAAAATCCGGCAAAGGCCGCGTGAACCGCATGGGGCACCGCGTCGCGCATTTGCAGGTGGGTGATATCTGGGTGCAGGGCTTGTTGCTCGGCCTTGGTTTGGCGCGCGTTGAAACCGACAAGGAAACGCCCGAGCTCGCCGCGCCGATGCTCGCGATCGAGACCGCCGCGCGGGGCGCTAAAACCGGCTTATGGGCCTATGACAGCTTTAACGTGCTCAGCCCCCAAACCGCGCCGAATTACCTTGATAGCTTTCAAATTGTCGAAGGTACCGTGCATAGCGCGGCGATCAATAAAAACCGTATTTACCTGAATTTCGGCCCTGATTGGAAAAGCGATTTTACTGTCTCGATCGCGCCGATGGATAAACGAAACTTTGCCAAGGCGGGCATTGATCTGCTGGCGCTGGGCAAGGCGAAAGTACGCGTGCGCGGCTGGCTTCGCAGCTATAACGGCCCGTATATCGAGGTCACCCATCCCGCCGCGCTGGAGATTTTATCCACCGCACCCGCACCCCAAACACAAGACGCGCCATTGCCTTCGCCCTGACCAAGGGGCTATGCTGGCCGCATTCGTTAACATGTTAAGACTTTAAATTGCTATGGCTCATCATAAACGCCAAAAACCACCACAACATCCGCCGCCGGAAAGAAAAAGTCCGTTACTGGATCTTTTTCCGTCCATAACCCCCTATTCCAGCGGCTTTTTGCACGTGGATGACATTCATAATTTATACTGGGAACAATCGGGTAACCCTGATGGCGTGCCTATTGTGCTGCTGCATGGCGGCCCCGGCGCGGGGGCAAGCCCGACCCACAGGCGTTTTTTCGACCCCGATCATTACCGCATCATTATTTTTGATCAACGCGGCGCGGGGCGTTCAACCCCGCTTGGCACGCTGGAAAATAACACAACCCGGCATTTGATTGATGATCTGGAGCAATTGCGAAATCATTTGAAGATTGAAAAATGGCACGTCTTTGGCGGCTCATGGGGTAGCACATTGGGGCTGGCTTATGCCGCGCAGCATGCCGATAAATGCAAAAGCCTTATTTTGCGCGGGATCTTCCTGTGCGAGCAGGAGGAAATCGATTGGTTCCTTTACGGCATCCGCATGATCTTCCCCGAAGCGTGGGAGCAATTTACCGGCATTTTAAGCGAGGATGAGCGCAGCGATATTTTGGCATCTTATTATCGCCGCCTTACGCATGATGATCCGGATATACAGATGCAAGCGGCCATTCGCTGGGCGCTTTATGAAGGGGCGTGTTCGAATTTACTGCCCAATTACGAGACCATTACAACCGACGAGCAAAAATCCCACGCCCTCGCGCTGGCGCGTTTGGAATGCCATTATTTCCACACACAAAGCCTGAGCGGTAACGCCAAATTAACTAGCCATTTAGACAAGATGCGCCACATTCCTACAGTGATTGTTCAAGGGCGCTATGACGTGATTTGCCCGATCATCACGGCCAACCGCCTGCACCAATTATGGCCCGAAGCCGATTATGTCGTTGTGCCCGATGCAGGGCATTCCGCCATGGATCCGGCCTTGCGCTCGCGCTTGATAGAGGCCACGGAAAATGCGAAAACAATTTTATAAAAACAACCACAGAGATTAAAGAGTAAAAAAAAGAGATTAAGGAATTTAAATTAAAAAACTCTTTTATCTCACCCGTCCTCTTTTATCTCTGTGGTATTAAAAAACAAGGAGAGAGCATGAATATCCCGTCCCTACGCGATATGGATTTAAAAGGTAAAATTGTGCTGCTGCGGGCGGATTTAAATGTCCCCGCGCAAAAGGCAAAAGTCACAGATTCGGCGCGGATTGATCGCCTGAAGCCCACCATTGATTACCTTGTTTCGCATGGCGCAAAAACGCTCATCCTCTCGCATTTTGGCCGCCCCGAAGGCGAGCAAAACCCCGAAATGTCGCTGGCATTTTTGCTAGGGGCGCTCAAAGCAAGCTGGGGCCAAGATGTGAAATTCGCGGCTGATTGTATCGGCGAACACGCGCAGCGTTTGGCTGATAATCTGGCCGAGGGTGAAATTGGCCTGCTGGAAAATGTGCGCTTTCATAAGGGCGAGACCGAGAATGATCCGGACTTTGTTAAAGCTTTGGCCAGCTTGGGCGATCTCTATGTGAATGACGCATTTTCCGCCGCGCACCGCGCCCATGCCAGCACCGAAGGGTTGGCGCATCACTTGCCAAGCGCCGCCGGATTGCTGATGGAGGAAGAGTTAAACGCGCTGGATGCCGCGCTGGGTAGCCCCCAAACACCCGTGATGGCCGTTGCGGGCGGCTCCAAAATTTCAACAAAATTAAGCGTCCTTGATCATTTGGTAGAAAAAGTTGACTACCTCGTGTTAGGCGGCGGCATGGCCAACACATTTCTTTATGCCCACGGCGCACAGATCGGCAGCTCGCTCTGCGAAAAGGACATGAAAGAAACCGCGCAAAAAATAATGGCCTATGCGAATGAAAAAGAATGCGAGATTATCCTGCCTATTGATTGCGTCTGCGCACAAGAATTGCATGAAAATGCGCCGCATGAAATTTACGATGCGAAGCTCATTCCCGATGGCCAGCGCGCCATTGATGTCGGCCCGAAAACATTAGAGCTTATCGCGGAAAAACTCGCGCTTTGTAAAACTATTGTGTGGAACGGCCCGATGGGCGTGTTCGAAGTAAAGCCGTTTGATGCGGGAACAAATGCATTGGCGCAAAATGTCGCGGCGCGGACAAAGGCCGGAAAGCTGGTCAGTATTGCTGGCGGCGGTGATACGGTTGCGGCGCTGGATAATGCGAATGCGGGCGCGGACTTCACCTATATTTCCGGTGCGGGCGGCGCGTTTCTTGAATGGCTGGAGGGTAAGGATTTACCCGGCATCAAAGCCCTGCGGCAACAAAAAAAGGCGGCATAAATACCGCGCTTTTCTTCCAAAAATCTTATGGGATAATGTCCGGCGCCTACAGCGCCCCGCCCGAGAGAATGTTTTTCGCCATTTCCTCGCTAAGCTTATTATAATAGGCAACCGCGCGGTTCATCGCCGCCGTATCTACCGATTGATTATCGCCGCGCATACTATGCGTTAATAAGAAAATCGAAATAAAGTCCTGCTTCATAATACTGTTGGCGCGGCAAATAATCGCCAGCCCCTGCCCGCTTTTACGCGTAAGTAACTGTGCCAGATAACAATCTTCAAGTCCCGCATAGCACGCAAGCTGGGAGACAAAGCTTTTCATTTGTCCCTCTTGCAGGGTCTTTAAAATTGTATTGATGTTCAAAGCGCCATGGCTACGTAAACGTTCGGCGGCCTCGCGATGCGTTTCTTTTTGCATCATATCCGCAAGATCGGAACCATGGTCTTTGGCATCCACCTTTTCTTCCATAACCAAATCCATGGTTTGAATAACCAGCTTACGCTCAAGGCCACTATAATTTTGGGTAATATGTGATTTGATTTGCTCGCTGGCCAATTCATATAGACCCTTGGCCAAATCTTCGCGCATCTCGGCGCGGCGCAATAATTTTCCAGCCAATTCATCCTTGCCTTGTGCTAAGTCAGACAGAATCTCCATTGATAAGTCTGTTAATGTGATGCCCTCATTTTCAACCAATTTCATGCCGGTTTCAAAATCACGCGTTCCGGCCAGGACATTAATCACCTGATCATTCAATTGCTTACGTTGGGCAATTTCTCGCCAATATTCAGGCGTTTTTGATTTTACGATATAAATAAGATCCAAATCCCCAAGCAATGCGCTTTGGCGCAAAATAGGCGCGGCCACATCAATTTCGTCATTGGCAATATGAAGCACAAGGCGGAACGGAACATCGTCCATTACGGCCAGCTTTTCCGACAAGGCCTGACGCAAATCACGCTCGGCCTGCCCTAGAAGTTCGATTAAAACATCGGCAACCAATTCAGATTCGCGAACCTCCAGATCAAGATCCAGCAATTCACAAACGGCAGAAACCAATTCTGCGCGCGCCGCCGGGTCGTTATTTTCTGCCATCGCGCGTAATTGCTGGCTATCATACAGCTTGACCAGCATTGGCGTCACTTTTGACGCATTATTTAAAAGACTTAAATCCATTTTATTCGTGACCCCTAATGCATTTACTGCATTGTTTTTATTATATATTCCCTGTGTGAATGTGATGACTTCATGACCGAAAGAATTTTGGTTTGGAAAGATGATATATTCTCACTCACATATATATCCTAAAGGCTAATCCTTACAATTTTATTAATATCACTCACATTTTTAATCAGGGCGGGCTTTTAAAAAAATTACCAATCAATTTGATTGTTCCCTCTTATTAATGTAATACTTAAATGCTAATGTTATTTTAATTTTTGCGTGATAATCTGAGTTTAATAGGGTTTTTTAAAAAATAAGGGATATTCATTATGGCCGGACCACTGGCAGGCGTAGGGTTTCAACAGCCCCAAATCACACAATCAACAACCGGACAACCGCAAAACAGTGCGGGTCAGGTTCGTCAGGAACAA